>Ga0307514_10003318_pt1 | contig 15600 bp, 10 predicted proteins | sample 16_EM_MG_FD_203088 | JGI IMG/M metagenome (GOLD analysis project Ga0307514, IMG submission 203088) | Populus trichocarpa ectomycorrhiza microbial communities from riparian zone in the Pacific Northwest, United States - 16_EM | ecosystem: Host-associated > Plants > Roots > Unclassified | place...
GACGAGTGATATGATAGAAGTAGAAGCTCTAGGAGATGATATGACCAGCGTGAGTGGTATGACGAGTGATATGATATATGGATTCGGTGAAGACAGATTCAGCCAGACTATCATGATGATGATCCCCCGGATCCCAAGGTTTATCCTTAGGGATGATGACTAATCTGTGTAGCGTTGCCTTTCCCTTACAAGATCCGAATCCTTACTAGCCTGTTCGCTTAATTAAGGTTGGCGCTAAGTAATGTGAGTGTTTGCAGTCCCCGAGATTGCATCCATAGGTTTTTTTCATCAAAGAGTTTCTTAAGAACTTCTTACGGAAGTGCACTCTGCACACTTTGCGCATGTTGCGCGTCTGCGTATGGTGTTGACCTGGGAGTAAGACTCGGGGGCGTGTGCGAAAGTGTCAAGGTTCGCTTAGGTACTTACTGTATGCTCCAGTGCCAACCAGATTTATGCTTCGGTCTACCTAGTCTGGTTGCACAAACCCCGCATAGCGGGGTTCGGACCAGACTGGTATACAAAAGCTAGCCCATTGTGAATCAAGGCTAGCTGTATCGGGTAGTGTGTGCCAAAAATGTACTAGTGCCCGTTCTGAAGCATTCAGTTGCTTTTCTTCAAACCACCTCTATTTCATGTTAGCTACAGAATAAGTAACGTGTTACGTCGGCTTTGTTACATAGGAAAAAGCAACGGCTTCTGAGACCCCATGTAACTGAGCCCCTTTCAAATTCAGTCTGCTGAAAGTCACTTGAATTGATATCATGATATAGGTACAGTAGACTGTCAACCAGGGCAGACGAGCGGCTCAAACCTTATCAATGTCTTGTTGAAACTTGCGAAGTCACCTGAGAACAACTCCCTATATAGAGTTACCCACGGTATAGGATTGCAACTTCTGGGGGCCACGGGCCTTACCTTGATTCACATATAATCACACGTAAACCTAGTAGGCGGAGTATACTGTAACCCCCAGTATTCCAATGCATCCATGTGTGGGTGGTCTCCCATAGCCCATGGCCTGAACCTATAGTGGTCTGCAGAAACAAAAGGTCATACGGAAGCATTCTCCGGGAGGTATTGGCACTCCCTCCCCCCCAGTAAGTATATCCTAGAACGCTCCGCGCTCGAGTTACGAATGCACTAATGTCCGCCCAATGAGCGCATTTGACGGCGCCGGCCCGCACAAATGTTGGATCTTCCCCCAGGGGATTATGTCGCCATGGTCACATCCGGTTGACATGAATGGCTGCTATAAGTGGTAATCTGAAGCAATAACACCGCTGGCTCTGTTGTATCGTTAGGCCCGATTTAGACTTGACAGGTGCGGCTGAGTTTACAGCCGGAACATGTTACAAAACCACCCATTAATGCAGCTAACCGCCTCAAAATTACGGCAAGAAACTGTTACCAGGGAAATTCTATGATTGTTGATAGGCTTGCTGAAATCCCCACAGGGCTACTGTTTGGAGACTGCAAGTTGAATGTCACCGATGGAAGCTAGATATAGAAGAAACGCTAAAGCTGATTCACATTCGCACCCCTTTGTAAAATCTGCAAGATTGATTCGCTTACAAAGGTTGTAACTTGAAGAGTCGTGGAGACTTAGCCCATTTAGCTAATAATATATCCCAGTGTACAGAGGCTTGATCATAAGAGTGAAGGAATCCAAGTGTCAACAGCAATATTAAGTGCCTTCCGGGTCTTTGCCATTGCAATATAATAATGATCATCGGTCACACCCATTATACCGAGTCACCTGCACCTGTTGTACCATGCAGTCTCACGTACTCTTACTTTCTACCATTGTGATTTCTGTCCTGGCGGTTCTTACCCGGACTCAGAAGGGCGACAAATACTATTTTGAGCAGTGCGGGGCGTTGATCAACAGTGGCCGGTGGGAAGACATCACAGACTGGGACCGGTATACTGTCGAAAAACGACTCGCGGGGTTGGGTATGAGAGGGGGTCGTGCCAACCAGACTAGCGAAAAGAGATGGTTCCACATTCAAATCCCAGTCTGGGTTTGTGAACAGCTTTGCGCTGGTAAAAGTGGTTGGATTATGTACCTTATAGCCGACATTCTCTCTCGATTTTGGATGTGGAAGTTTCCTGTGTTGATGCTGTTGGCCAACATTCACTTTGCTCCTCTCGGGTGGCTGAATACTCTTTGTGTCGCTGCTCATGTGCTAGGCGATCCGATCGACTTCATGGTCAGCTTAAAAACAAGGCTAGAGGTAGGGTCTCGGCACTAGTCATTGGAAACAAAGCGCTGTTAACAGCGAGGACTTTGCGTACAAACCCTGGGGGCAGTTTGTGGACCCGGGGAACGTCAGCGATAAAACTCAACTGAAGGATGCACACGTAGTGCGAGATTTAAAATCTGGTCGGATTGATGCACCTCCTGATTACCTCTGCAGACTTCAAGGTAAGTCAGTGCAATTCTCCCGACCTTGATCTAGCCTTATCTGACTCAGAAAAATGCTAGATGTTCCCCAAGACGAGGTTTCTGGTCGGATTGATGCACCTCCTGATTACCTCTGCGGACTGCAAGGTAAGTTAGTGCAATTCTCCCGACCTTGATCCAGCCTTATCTGACCCAGAAAAATGCTAGATGTTCCCCAAGACCAGGTTCCGCGACCGGCACGCACCCTCATGCGAAATTGCAAGTGTGGGAGGAGCCAATATCCTGCATATGAAGGCCATGAGGCTACTAGTGTTGCCATTGACAAGAGCCGTTTTTTTGCATTTTCCGCCGTTGATCTCGCAACCATCTGCACAGCTTACGACGACCTAGGGCACTTGTTTCCATACCAAGAGATGTTAGAGGGTCTTTGGGTCTTCCTTCGCTCCGCTAGCCTTCCCCAGACACTGCTGGCTAAAAAGGTAACCATAGAGGCTTCTACCGCGCTTTCAGAGGCATGGACAGACCAGTTTCTTCGCACAGCCGCGGCAGTGGGAGGTTACGTCTTTGCTGTGGTAGTAGCATACTATAGGACCATGTACCCTGCTCCAGGACCAAGCCCTCCGAGTTCAATCGATACCTCGACAAATTCAACTCATCTACGTCTAATTCCTTCGGAACAACGTTATATCAACATTTCTTGGGCGGACCATGTGTTTGAATCCCGGAATGCAAAATACACCAACAGGAGCTCCCATAGCATCGCTTTTGCTATAAGTTACTCGTGGCTTATTTCCGCAGTTATCCTGAGTGCAGCTGCCGGAGGTTTTCCAAACCAGCACTCCGTGGAGAGGGTCTTGGACAGGATCAAAAGAAAGGTTCCGGAGCTCAGGCTTCCTACGTGGGAAGTGGGGACTACAAAATCAGGGATAGAGGCGGGGGCAACTGGAATGAACTATGGCTATAGGCCTAGGAAAACCCCAAAGCGCACTACTTTCACCACTGCCAATCATGCGCCAGGCATTGCGCCTCAAGGAGAACAGGATGGTAAAGGGGGTCAACCTAGTCTTGCACAACTTGATCTAAAATCCCCACGTAGGGCGTGGGTTGTCATAATACCCCTGGTTGCCTCCACTTTCTGTGCGTTCTTCATCAGCTGGTTCACACCTACAGAGGGCCTCGGGTGCCGCAGCCTCCATCACGCATCTCTCCTGTTCCTCTTTATTCTAAGCCACGCAGGAACCATTCTGATCCAACGCTTCCTCATACACGGCCAGGCCTGCACATACCAATACCCTTGTATTATTATCAAGGATGCTCTGGTCGCAGTCACCCATCTTACGTTCACTTGTCTTGCCTCCATAGGTCTCTACAACAGGTGCTTTTGCTGGTCGGCTTGGTTTTCTCGTGGAGATCGGGCAGTTGTATCACTCTACATTGACGAGTATTTCGAAGACAAGTTGAGGGACGTCTGGCCTGCACTGATATTTAGTGCAATCGCCGTTCAGTTTGTGTTCAGCGCCGCGATCATCTTGGGTAAGCCAAGATGCAGGATATTTAAAAGGACGACAGAGGAACGACAGGAAAGTGCAGAAAAGCTACAGGTATATGGGGGCCAATTACTCGGGGGTTGCAGCGTTTGCAATAAGTAAGGAGTGCCTTTGCCTCATTTTCGGGATCACTTCTGAAAAATACTCTGGCTTTGAGAGTGTGAGGCAAAGCGACCATCAGTCTCGCTAGGTTGTTCTTTTTGTTATCCTTATTTCTTTGGTTGGGGCCTTGGCATCATGTACTCAGCTGGTTGATATGCTCAAGGTGTGATATCTATAGTGGGATGGTAAAGGTTTGGGTATGGTGCGTATTTACTTACAGGCCTTCCGCAATATGCAGGTCTGTATACACATTAAGTGAATTTTTTTAAACATTTGCAAAAACAGTGGGTGGTTTTTTCAACATAGGCAATGGCCTGTTCGCTTACTCTTGGACTTAACATATTTGCCCAGTCCCTATGCAAAGCCATAAACACATTTGCGCCCGTGTGCTGAATCATGAGTGCCCAAACTGCGCATATGAATTGGTACGGCACCGCAGATCGAGTACCTAAGTCAGCGGCTCAGGCTATGAAAGATTGATCAATGCCTATTATGATTGGCTACATAAAAAAAGATATAGATGCACGTGGTGGTGTATAGACTACTAGCCTCGTGCGCAGACCAGTTTATTTTGGGGTGTGTGTATCCCTGCTGAGATAGCTGTCGCCAACCAGACTAAGCTGTCGTGGAATTGGCGATACATATGGGTGAAAGCGGAAGCTATTTCAAACTATTACCTCGTCCAGTACCAGTACTGTACAAAAGACTGGTGTGGTCTCACACTACCGGAACAGCAAAGGACCGCAAAAACTGATGGTTAAGATCCTAAGTAGAGCTGCATAAACATCACAAACGCCCGACAAAATATGGTATCCAGCACAAGTAGAGAATGATGTCCACGTATGTGAGTTTGCGATGTATTGTTTTGACCAGTATACACATTCAATATGCCTATCGATATCGCTCAAACATTCCCTGGCCCTCCCTGAGGCAAAGCCAGTGGCTGTAAGAGCCCCGTAGTCTCAACTCCCTGAATCGCTTATGCAAATCAAGAAAAGTGTGGAAGCCCTATACTCGAGAGGACAGATTTATTAGAGGTTATGGGATATAAAAGACAGAGTACATAGGTGATACGTCTACGTGTGCGATGGTGGAGTAGTGATTAACCAGCAGATGTTAGCAGAGGGCGAGCAGAGGGCAAGCGCGGATCGCGTATTCTAAGAGCGAAATGATACTGAATATTCCTGAAAGATGTACTGGATATGTCCAACAATTGGATACAATTCTGAGGAAGCTTCTTAAGGAAGAAAGAGCAGCACAAACTGGAGAGGGGTATGATGATAGTGTTGGAGGTAGACGGATTGGGAGTGGGTACATTCAAATAAGACATTTGGGAAAACAGGGATACTGGATTAACCACCAGCTTTTGCAGTACTCAGGATTATTGTCGTGCATGCAGCTTGCAGTCCATTCATTGGCCAATTCGTTGGAGGTGGCACTAGACTATCTAGTCTGCAAGGCATATGCACTATGTAGGGGTGGGGCTATGATAAAGAGTACCTAGGTTGTTTTTTTGTTTTTTTTGGAGTCTATACGCTTTTCCCCCGAAGGGAGAGAGTACCTAGGTACTTAATACACTGTTTATTGGTATGCAGGCCTATCAACATACATATGTATGGGACAAGCCACGGTTGAAAGTTCAGAAAATAGATCTACATAGTACTCATTGCAACTTTGAGATACTTTAATCTGTAGCTCACTAGCTGCTTCAATTTGATTTGGAGGCTGGTACCCTTCAGTGATATTACATGACTCTGCAGTGGATCACAAAATCAACACTTCAATTCTTTTAGCCTTACCATCAGTCCTCTTCACTCGCTCCTGGACTGGGCGGTGCTGGAACACTCTTTCAAGTGTTTTTGGATTGGCCTGCCCCCAGAAACTGCCTGGAGTTTTGCAACTATACTGCCAACAGCGCTGTATTGTGGATAATGTCCTGGGTTGATCTCTGACGTTCAAATAACCATAACTACGGCATTCCTCTCAAGATCCTTGGACCCGCATATGCGGTTCAAATTGGAATTTCGCTATCCAAGTGGTAAGTCCCGAACTCTAAATCAAGGTCGGGTCACGAGTCCAGCATGAGCCCCGCATACTCTGGTCTGGGCACTGGCCCAAGCCCCAATAAAATAACCCCGCACGGTTTATTATGGTCACCAAAAATAGTATCGTATTTCTCAAGCCATAAGCTTACCGATACAATTTTATATGGCAACCACCCTTCAAATTCCATACACATACTGGTGAACCCGCTGTGGTTCAAACCAGATGGCGCTTAGCTTGTCATAGTTAACCTTCAATTTATGAATGGTAGATGATCCATGGGTCAACCACTTAACTCTGGAGCTTCAGAAGCAGCTTTGGTGTACTGTAACAACCACCCCGTGCTAACAAAACTATATATACACAGGGATAGGGATATTGGTAAGCATTGCTAACGCTGGTCCTCTTAATCTCTGGCATTACAGCTGGTGTGTGGGTATAGTACGCTGGTGCTACGGAGTGTTAGGAAAGAGATACCCTCATGCTGCTAATATGGAATATCAGGGAGCCTGCAGATATTTCTTTTTTTCATTCCACCTTGGCTGATTTTGAGTGTGGTCACCGGCAAAAGGCATAGCAGTGAGTAAGGTAGTACTGCTCCGTGCCAGGTGACCTTGCAATAGCCTGTTCATGATGTAGTCCCAATGGTGTAGTCCCAGGAATCCATGATGATAATGTCAGTAATTTGGGCTCGGGGAAACTTTTTATATATTTCAGGCAGTATTACGAAATACAGGTACTACTTGTATATACCACAGGCTGAGCACGAGAACGATACATACTATTCGCCACCTCACAACATCAGAACATGTAAAGAGACTCAATATTCTCCCAGCACAAGAACCAATAAGAGGTACTTCAGGTGATTGTGAACAAGGTGTTTATGCATACTGACTGCAGACCTGCATTTGTAGTTTGTTCATCATCCACAAGAACTTCCAAGTTCGCCATCCAATAAGCAAGTAAATATAAGTACAGTCATTCCTAGCACTCACTGATGTGACTGTACTTCGCCAATTCAATATTCTCAAGAGATTCTTCGTCCAAAACTGTCACTATTGTCTTCTTGTCCACCCTGCTTCTAACCTTGTCCCTCGCAAGCTTCTCCAAAACACCCGGGTCGAAAAATACCGGCTCGACATTCTTCCCAGCCAAAGGTGCCGACTGCCCTACTCCTGGCACGAGCTGGTTGACCCAAGAATAGTCCATCTTGACATCGAGTGTTGCTTTAAAACGCCGTTTCCCCCGTGGGACCACAATGACCGGCAAAGTCACCGTCCTCGGCATGCCACTTTTGGACACCTGATTTTCAAGCAATCTCCATACCACCCTAAACATGCCTTTGCCAGCCGTTGTCCCACTGATTATCAATCCACCTTCCACTGTCTTGCTATATGCGGCTTTAAAGCAGACTGGTGATGCTGAACCAATCAATTGCTTAACCTCGACACTGGTAGTCGCCGTGCCATAGGATTTCGTGCCCATAAATGGGGACTGCTCAGGATAAAATCTCACTACGGCAGGATCTTCGCCAAGGGGATCTTTTTCTGTGTGAGGGGCATCCTCGAAGTCGATGGTGATTGTTGCGCCGCGGATTCGAGTCAGCCAGGTGTCGACGGTTCGGTGGAAACCAAAGTTGCAACAAAGCAAATATGCTGGCTCATTTCCGTATGTCCCGATGATAATCGGGCGATTGATTCCGGCTGTGAAATGCGTTCTGCGAACCGCTCCTAGGTTGGCAACGATTTGGCGGGGGATTTCTTCTTTTTCCTCTTGTGTATTCTTGTGTTGGGCTTGTGGGTCTTCGCCTAGGAAGGCTGTGGCTGTGCCATTAATCTCCACGTCAACAATCCAAGAGAACTCCTCTTGGGAATTGGCGTTACCCATGATGTGGTACGTATACAGTAGGATGAGCTCTCAGGGTTGGGGTTCTAGAGGTTTCAACTCAAAGTGGGAGAGCAGAACAACCAGCGTCCCAAGGTCGAACATTTTATCAAATCTCCGTTCAGCCAGATAGTTGCTTGTTTTAAACTCTCAGACATGTCACTAGTCGATACGAACTATTGAGGCTGAGGGTCATCAAACTTGCAGGTGCGGGCGTCCCTCAATGACTCTATGATTAAGTTGTAAACAACCCATATGGCAGTACGTATGTCTATTTATAGCGGTCCATACGAGTACAGGGGTCCATTTTCAACATGAGGGGCTGAAAATTCCGCTACGGGATCTCACTTGTTCCACACACAAATTTACTGTGGATAAGAAGTGCAGATTGTCCTGCAGATTGATATACTACACATTATTGTTGTGTAGGTACTCCTAGACACAGCCCCTAGCCATGGAGACGCAACGTCCATACTTTGGTACACTTTCCTCTCTCTACTCTAGTCTGGATGGCGAAGCAATCATGCAGCTGGAAAGGGCGATTGAATATAGGGGAATCGGGTTATACAATCAAGCTCGTGCCATCTTCACAAATGAGCTCTCCAGGTGGAACCATGTACCAGTCGTTTTCCTGGAAGATGCAGAGCTCTCTCTCCAGCAGGGCAGATTTGTGGAAATTTGGAACATGCTCAATAAACGACTTGAAGCCTTGAACCACGGAAGTGGGGAAGCTGAAGTTGACCTTGATGCTCAAGAATACCGTTTGATGAGCATGTTATTGGCACTAGCAGCCCTTCACCACAAAGGCATCCTAGAAACTGCATTGAAAGAAATTGACCGCACTCGAGCATGGCTTCAAGATGTTCCAGTGGAGGAATATACCGATGTTCAGGTAAGGCAGGCTTATGATATGCTCTTCGGGTCTATTGCGCTAACTTTGCTCACTTAGGTAACACTTATTCCGCGGTTTCGATACACCGTGTCGGTTGTGACAAACGAGTGCAAGTTTGATGCGACAGAGGATTATTTTATCCCTAAACCGACGACCACACAAATCCCTCATCAAGGACTGACAGACCTACGCCAATCCCTGATTCAGCGCAAGATGATCACTGGGGCTCTGCAAATTTTTCGGGTTGAATTCAGGTGCCTGGTATCGAAAGAGCAATTTGAAGCACTCACCGACATGACCAATTCTCTCAAAACCTTTCAGTGTTTAGGGGAAGAGCGTTTGCTGTGGCAAGAAGCAGACCTGTGTCATCAGGTGGCTTCCATGTGGGAGAACCGGGATGAACCGGACAAAAAAAAAGTTATGGCTAAGATTCAAGAGGCAGAGGAGCTGCTGGAAAAATGGTGCAAATTAACAGGGCCGAGTGCGAAAGAAGCTTTGCAGCTGAACCTCTCCCTCAGCCTCCGCCTCCTTCGGAACAGCTTCACGCTGGTGGAGAATCCACTGAATTGTTTTGAAGAAAGTACACGCTTGCTGGAACGTATGGAGATTTGTGGGAGCAAGAGTTTAAATGCTTGTATATGGATAGCAGCAGAGGCAGCTCATCGCCTGGCATTGGAGCAGAACAACCAAGAGTATCTACTGCGCTTCTTTGAGCTTCATGAAAAAGGTCAACAATATCAGGAACAGGTGACAGGTAATATCTTGGGCATGGTGATAGACCAATACCGGGTGTCTCAGCATGTCCAATACAGTCAAAGGAATCCACGTGACCTACTGGAGTGGATTGATGAATTTTTCTTCAAATATCCGAGTTTTCACCTGCCAGAGTCTGTATATACGCTTCACGAAACCCGGAGGATGATATTACTCCAGCTTCAAACTGATAGTGAGAGTGTCGAACAATCCCATCAGAAGATAGCCGAAATTTCAGAACTTTTGCCTACGAAATTCGGACCCTTGATTGGCGTCAGGCCAGCTAACAACGGTGGCATTGCAGCAGCAAAGGATGGGTCAGGTCAATTTTTACAAGGGAGCTACAATGGTGAAAGGGAACAAAACTTTTGGTCAGATTGGTGGCTCATTATTGGAGATGTAAAAAAGATGAGCATGACAGCGTTGCGACTGCTTCAACAGTGGATGATGGAAGACCTCGAAGATGGAATAATTACAGCTCAAGAAGTATCTAGTACAATACTGATGCCATTGCGAGAAGGGCTGGTAGGAGAGCAAGTAATCAAGGATTTCCTAGTAGATAAGCTAAAGGCTGGATTCCCAGCGCCGTTTACTGATATCCTCTTTGGTGATGTACCCCCGGCGGTAAGCGAATGGAAGACAACTTTCCACCGGTTGAGTACGTGGCTCCAACGGCCAGCGAAATCCTCCCGCAGTGGGAGAGCATACTTGCGGGTAGTGCTTTACATCGTTCGACTTAGCGCGCTCTCGCTACATAAGGAACTAGAACTCCAAGTTTCAGCGACGGAGGAGGTGCTTGCGCTGACCCCACAGCTACCACCGGAAGTTCAAGAATGGCTACGAGTGTTAAAGTTTGTCTTGCATCGCGCGGCGGCATTTGCATGTCATTCCCTATGCCTCCGAGGCATGAAGGCCCGTGATGATGGTCACAAAGCCTGGTACCAGTACTTGGATAAAGGCCAATATCACTGTCTGGAAGCGATCGATGGAAATCGTGCGGCTACGGACATGGCCCAGCTCACCGTAAGCCTCAAGCTCCATGCGCAATTCTGCTTAATCCACATGTACCGGTTGCTCTCACACGACAATTTCGATACACATTGCACGGAATTTTTGAGACTGCGACATATCGGTCTTAAAGCGCTGGAAGAGGTAGATTCTCATCATAGTGCATGCCAGCTCGAGGTTGCCTGGTCGAATGACCTCGAAGGCCTCCAGCTTCGTCAGCGTGCAAGATCTTCCTTCTCCCGCTGTGAGACAGCACAAATAGCCATTCTTCTTCTGCACACTGGCAATCCGGTCCCGGATGAAACTTCTCGGCTCAAGATGTGGGAATGGGTGCAAAGGTTCAAAGCAAGAGCTCTGGTGAGCACGATTGGCTCCAAAAGTGCAAGTCCACCAGCTTTGGTTGATCAAATACTCGCTTCGGATGAATGCCGTCCCCTCTATGAGCGTATGCTTAATTTACAACAGCAGATATATCATGCCACTCCTGGGAATCTGTTTTCTGTACGCCAAGAGTTGAAGACCCACATAGTTGCAATGCGCAATTGCAAGGCAAACCTCCTCCGCCAGTTGCTGGACTTCCACGAGGGGAAGCCGCTGACATCGGATGATCTTGAGAATATCACCCAACAGGGTGATGGCTCGGTGGTCTTGGTTGATTGGTTCCTCAGTGAAGTAGGTGATAAGCGCACGTTCCTTCTTTCCACAGCAACAGCTCGTGGTGCACCCACCGTGGATGTCCTAAACACTTCTTTCGACGACGTCGAAGCTTGGATTGCAAGAAATGACCCTGACCAAGACCATGCCCATCTGGGAGGGCTTGTGGAGCCCTTACGAATGCACAGCAAGCCAGGGGATATTTTAGTTTTCAGTCCTACAAGTATTTTGCACCGAATCCCACTGCATGCCCTGGATATTCTACCTTCAACTTGCAGCGAAAAGAGTCCAGTTATCTACCGGAACCCTGTAATTTATTGCCACAGTCACTCCCTCCTTCGCACCTGTGCATGGGCTTCAAACCATGCATCGGAAGCCTGCCTATCCGCTGACCCTACGTTCTTCCACGGAATCGGTGATAACAATCTTGACTTTGAAGCAGGTCGTAAATCTATTACCGAGGTAGCAGCTAGTTTCAACGTTAGTGTGCTATGCGGAAACATGGCAACCAAAGAGATTCTGTTGCGACTTCTACCCTTCTCCCGGCTGATTCACATCCAAACTCACGGCGTTTGGGATCCGGACAACCCTCTTGGGCACCACTTAACCCTCCCAGATATCGAACCATCTCCCTTGTTTTCAGAGGCACTCAGGGACCTGCCGACCTTTGGATCCCCAGATCCTGATGCTAACAATGCCTCCATGCCATCAGCCCTCAGTGCACGCGATGTTTTCCACCTGACCCTCACACCTGGTACCCATTTCAGCATGATGGCATGCTCTGGTGCCCTCACCAACATTGCAAGGGGTGATGAAGTCACTGGGCTCGTCCCTGCACTACTATTCGCTGGAGCAAGTTCCACCGTCGCCACGTTGTGGCCTGTCCTGGACCTCCATGCTGGGGAATTCACGAAGCTGTTCTTTAAGGAATATAAACATATGAGTGCGTTGGGTGTGCTCAAGGAAGGCAGGTGTCTGTGTGGCTGCGGAGCAGGAAACCACTACTTTGTTAACTTCGCTCGGTTGATGCAGAGGGTGGTGATGGCGCTAGGAAAAAAGTATGCGGAGCCAGTGAGTAAATGGGCGGCTTTCGTGATGCATGGTTATTGGATGTATGCCGTGCCGCCTCCTAGAAAGCCTTGGTATCGTCGAACTCTGCCGGAGTTAATGGGCGAGCTCAGAGTTATGTTTGATATTCTCAGGATTATGGCCACGACATAGCTCTCATGTCAACACAAACTAGATAGCGCACGATAGTGGCAATTTCAGGCAATGAGTGAGAAAGAAGGGAAACCAGGAATGAGCTTGTGCCTTGTCTTTGTTGGGACATGCATTCTGCACCCGTTTCTTGTGTTATTTCCCCGGCATATACCGTTAATTCTCCTGTTGTTTCATCTATTTCCGGTATCTATTATTGTTTATCTCTGTTATCTATTACGATATCTTGGGTTGTTCCTATTGTTATTCGTCTACAAGGATATTCATTATGCATCTTGTTCACATGCTACTGTTCACACCCTTGTTTCTATATGCCACACTGTTTCATACATAGTCTGACATGCGTTAGCACTTCTGTTTACGGACTTCTCTGCATTGCTTCCTATTACAGCTAGTTATCTTCCCTACACTGTTCAGCCGCTCTCTCATGTATTTAGTCACTGGTATCTCGCTCTTAGTTAGAAGAATAATGACGCTTTCTCCTGCACATACGCACTGCTCGCTCGAATATCTTCTCGCTCGCCTGCTGCACACTCCGCTGGTTCACGCTATCCTACCAATACTGACGTTATCATTTACGTTAGTATACACGCAGTCTACACACACACATATCCTACTACAATAGGTTATGAGCTCAGAGCTCTAGCCTTTCCCCATACTCTAAGTCTATACCCCACTTTAGTATTCTTGTGTCGGATATCTCTACTCTGCTTCTACAATGGCTGGTGGCGAATCCTCCTCCTCTGGTTCTGGATCTGGTATTGCTCCTCTTCCTTCTTCTGAAGACCTCTCACAGCCAATGCAGTTTAAGCTTGATAATATCCCTCGCTTAACTGATGGTGCAGGATATAGGACGTGGTACTCAATTGTGACTCTTTACCTCAAGTCTCGTACTCTCTGGAATGTCGTCAATGGCACAGAAACCGCTCCTACTGATCCTGCTGAACTTCAAAAATAGGAAATTTGGAATATTACAGCACAGCTCTTCCTCACCTCTATGGTCGATATGTCCATCTCACATATCATTTCTGAAGCACCCATAGCAAAGGATACCTGGCAAGCACTCCAAGATAGATTCGACCGTCATAACCCTACCACTTTGTACACCTCTGTCAAGTCCTTCTTTACCTCGATGTCCATGACTGATAGCACTCCTATGCTCGATCACATTAATAGATATGAGAACTACTTGAGGCAGTTGGTTCAACGTTGCAAAGATACATCATCTGACAATCCATACCAACACCTGGCTAACTACCTTAGCGATGAGAAGATCAAGTCATATCATCTTCTCATGATACTTCCTGACTCCATGGCTAATGTTGTTGACAATCTACAGTCCAAAACTGACCTCAAATACCTCGACGTCAGAACTAGGCTGCTAGAACTTGCCTCTTCATCCATCGTTGACACTCCTAAAAAGAACAAAGCTCTTTCCGCAAAGAGCAAAGGCAAGAATGGTCAATCAACAACATATCAACAGCCAAACCCTACGAGAGTTGGCAAGATAGTCCCGGCAAAAGGAAATGAGTGTTCATGGTGTAAAAGCTGGAACTTTCCTTTCAGCGGTCATACATTTAAGACCTGCCAAAAGCTAAAGGATTACCAGGCGTTATCCTCCTCCTCCCAACAACAACGCTCCATACAAACCACTGGCCGTGAAGTGGTTCCCTACCGAGCATCAACCGCTCAAGAGCTCTTCTCCTCTAACGGCCTTGCTCATCTGGTTATTTCTCACCCCTCTTCTCATTCCGCTTCTGTTAATGTTCCTGCTCAGGTAAGCGCAAATCATTCCATGTACGAAGTTTGGATTTTTGATACTGGTGCTTCCTTCTACATCACCGCTGACTGTTCTCACCTTCTAAATCCAGTCCGTTACCATGTAGGCTTGACGGTTGGTGGCGGAAGAGTGATGCATACTACGTATCAAGGAAACGTGGTTTTGTCTCTTGAAGTTCCTACTGGTGTATTGTCTCTTACTTTGATTGATGTTCTATATATGCCCGACTGGAACGAGGCGTGTTTGATTTTGTGGAGGAAGTTCGATGAGACTAGGCTCTTTTATATGTTTGGGAAAGATGGGATTATTCCTGTGAAAATGAATTCAGATGACTCGGTTGTTTTGCAAGCTACATTGGAACATGGTGCCTACCAAGTATTCCCCATCGTTCAACATGGTCAGATCTATATTACCGGCACAGATTTCTGGCATCAAGCTCTTGGACACTCCTCTACTTGTTACTGGTTCAATACCAAAGACATTTACGCTGATGGTGATATACTGCCCAAATGACCATCTCACTTCTGGTGCTCCCAATGTGCAACATACAACTCGAAGGAACAGGCACACAAACCTGTTGATGGCCCACGATCCAAGGAACCATTTGACCTTGTCTATACCGATCTTATGGGTCCATTCAAAGTCGAATCCATGGGACGTAAGAAATATATGATATCCTTGATTGATGATTTCACTCGATATGCTGAAGTCAATTTCTTATTTAAGAAATCTGATGCAAGGCGTGTTCTTCAGACATTCTGTGAAAAGATCAATACTCAAACGAATCGATATCCACGATCCTTTCGTTCAAATCAAGGAGGCGAGTATATAAATGCTGAACTTACTAACTACTTCGAATCAAAGAGTATTCAGCATCTCGTTACTGCCGCTTACTCTGCTGAGTCTAATGGTGTTGCAGAACACTATAACCAGACTCTCACCAATATGGTTCGATCTTTGTTAGACAACGTACCCGCATCTCTCTGGGCAGAAGCCTTTAATTGGGCCTGCTACATCAATAACAGACTACCTCATTCTGCACTAATAGATAAGACTCCATACAAGGTACTGTTTAACAAAAAACCAACGATCTCCCATCTCCGCCCCTTCTATACCAAGTGTTATGTACACATTCCCAAAGAAAAACGAGTAGCAGGATCCAAGCTTGACACCCGTTCTCTAGAAGGACATCTCATTGGATATACGGAATCTACTTGCATGTTCCGTGTACATATAGCCTCACAACACAAGGTAGATACCTATCGACAGGTTAAGTTCGAGTCGTCCTCCTACACCTCTGTCAACATACATACTA
>Ga0307514_10003319_pt1 | contig 15598 bp, 20 predicted proteins | sample 16_EM_MG_FD_203088 | JGI IMG/M metagenome (GOLD analysis project Ga0307514, IMG submission 203088) | Populus trichocarpa ectomycorrhiza microbial communities from riparian zone in the Pacific Northwest, United States - 16_EM | ecosystem: Host-associated > Plants > Roots > Unclassified | place...
AAGTGGACTGGTCTATTCGACTCCAAGGAACTGTTACACACCGCAAAGTACTTTGGCAATCCTTTGATACCCTTACCCTCCCCTTCGTCCTTTCTATAGAATCGTTTCGGGTCAAGGTGGTTGCGTAACCTTAAAGCCTCGTATTCACGATACAGGCGGGGAAGATCGGCCTCAGCTGGAGCAGGGAGGTCAAACCAATCCTTTCCGGCTGTTTTCGTTTTCAGCTATATTCGGGGAGGGTCAGCTGGCGTCGGTCTCCTCGAGTAAAAACATACAGCTTTCTTCTCTCTCTTAGTAAGGGACTTTCCGGATTTACCAACTTCTGGTGGTGGAGGTGGCGGGGCGGGAGTGTATTTCTGGGAGCCTGTTTGTGTTGACGTCGACGCCAAGTTTTCAACTTTGTCGACTTCAACGTCTCGAGCGAGGGTTATTTTGCCGTTCTTGGCAGTCTCAAAAGTGAAGTAAGACTCGGGAAGTTGTCCAGGGTTCAGTACCGGTAAATCCCTGAAAGATAACATCTGCCATGGTTCGTTCAAGCGGTGGGTGAGGTCTTACTTTTTCTTTGGAGTCATAGCCAAAAATTCCTCCTCACTCGCAAAAGATTCTGTTGTTGGTTTCTTCGAAAACTGTCGACGCATATTCTCCAGATAAGCTAACAAATCATCCCTTGATAGAGGTGGTTCTCCAGCTTCAGCTTTTGTGTCAGATTCGGATTTCGGGCCTGAGCTGGAGCCAGGGTCTGGAACGGAATCCGATTCCGAGCTAGAATCCCCGTTTGAGGAGGATCCAGATGAAGATTTAGAGTCGAACGCGTCGTCGGAGTCGCCAAAAGTCAGGAAATCGTCGTCCGTCGCCCTCTGCTTGCCTTTCGCTCTGAGAGACTCGGAGGCAGGTGAGGACATTTTTGACGAGCAGAAGATCGGAAACTTCCGACCGCCTCCTTCCCCGATCATGCAACGGGCTTGTGCTCAGAGCATTCGCAGGCCGGCGCATAGAACCGTATCTCCTTTCCTCCCTTCTCGCTTGAGCCACACTGCCACGACAATTGGCACGTCTACACCTCCCCCTACCCCAAAAAACCACGAATCCCCCCGCCAGACCCACTTCGGTTTCAGGACAGTTGCTGAAGAGGATAAAGAGCACTTGGTTCGGAGCGTTTTCAGCTCGGTCGCCTCGAAGTATGACCTGATGAATGACGCCATGTCGGTGGGCGTACACCGGTTATGGAAAGACGAGTTTGTTTCACTTTTGAAACCTGGTTCCAAGGGTCCTATCAAATGTCTGGATGTTGCTGGAGGCACTGGTGACATTGCCTTGCGGATGTTAGACTACGCTAGGGAAAAGCACGCCGATAGAGAAACAACTGTGGATATCGCGGACATCAACCCTGAGATGCTCAAGGAAGGCTTCACCCGGTTCAAGAGGACTATGTACCACAATAGTATGTGCCAAGCTCAACTTTCTACTTGATCCTGGCTGAGGTTCGTTCCCAGCCCCTCAGGTGTCCTTCATGGAAGCGAACGCGCAGGACATGTTACACATCCCCTCAAATACCTACGATCTGTATACCATTGCGTTTGGTATCCGGAACTGTACATCCGTACCTGCGGTGCTAAAGGAGGCCCACCGCGTCCTCAAGCCGGGAGGTACATTCGCGTGTCTCGAGTTCAGCAAGATGACGAATCCCGTACTGAATACGTGAGGGATCTTCACTCACCCCGATCGCTTACGGCAGACTAGCTCACTAGATTTTCAGTTTGTATGACCAATACTCGTTCTCGGTCATTCCAATGCTCGGTACAATACTTGCGGGAGACCGTGATTCGTACCAATACCTGGTCGAGTCAATCCGCCGGTTCCCCGTCCAGCCAGAGTTCGCCAAGATGATCTCTGACGCTGGGTTTGCGACCGGCGCAATGCGCGAGGGCAGGGGTGGAGCGTGGATAGACCTTTGGGGAGGAATTGCGACAATCCACAGCGGAGTCAAGTTAGAGTAGACCTCAAAAGTAATTTGAGAGAGAATGAAACATTCAACTATCATCCCTCACCGCCACAGACGCGTCCGCGTGGGCTCGTGCGAGGCGATCCCATCAGCGGCCACTCAAGTCACACCTCAAGACCACGACATCGATTCCCCCTCTCCCTTTCCCAAACCACCACTTCCCTTTGTCTTAGATTGTTATCCGATTTCACGAAATGGCCGCAAACAACCCAACTGTCTATCCGATGCCTCCCGCGAACGCCGACCTGGCCACTACTTGGGCCTTTTTGGAAGAGGGGGTCGACCATATCATGACCAAACTCCAAACGGGAGTGTCCTATTCCAAGTACATGGCACTATACACAGTCTCATACAACTACTGCACTTCCTCCAAGATGCACGGGGGAGGGGAGACACTTGGGATGGCCGGGCGGAGTAAGTCCCTCCCAATACACGCATCCGCCACGCACCCTTCCGCTTTTTTTCTTTCGTTCTTCTATCTGACCTGGTTGATTGATAATGTCCCTGCGAAAAACAGCCGGCGCAAACCTCATGGGATCCGATCTGTACAACAACCTCATCCGTTTTCTTGTAACCCACTTACGGACGCTCAAAGATGTCTGTTCTCCCGATTGATAACCGACACGACAGTTGTTAATGGTCCCTTTTATCTTACTCAGGCTTCAGAATCTCTCCAGGACGAAGCACTGTTACAGTACTACGCCAGGGAGTGGGACCGGTACACGACGGGAGCCAATTACATTAACCGGTTGTTCACCTATCTCAACCGGCACTGGGTGAAGCGAGAAAGGGACGAGGGCAGGAAGGGTGTCTATCCCGTCTACACAGTGCGTCTATTCTCCCTGCGCTCTTTCATTGCAGCGGAGTGCATGTTGATCACGCGATCCCCCTCTCGTTGACACCGCCGCAGCTGTCTTTGGTGCAATGGAAAAACAACTTCTTCATCCACATACAGACCAAAAACTCCAAGCTGGCCGGTGCCATCCTCCGACTCATCGAGCGCCAGAGAAACGGCCAAGAGATCGACCAGGGACTTGTCAAGAAAGTCGTCGACTCTTTCGTGTCCCTCGGCCTCGACGAGGCTGACATCAATAAAGCCCATTTGGATGTCTACAAGGAGCACTTTGAGATCCCCTTCCTGGAAGCGACTGAAAAGTACTACAAGCTCGAGTCTGAAGCTTTCCTCGCCGAAAACAGTATCTCCGATTACCTCAAGAAGGCCGAAGAGCGATTGAGAGAGGAGGAAGACCGTGTGGAGAGGTATCTGAACACAAATACGAGGAAGCCGCTCATCAGCAAATGCGAACATGTGTTGATCAGGGAACACTCCAAGTTGATGCATGAAAGCTTCCAGAGTTTGCTCGACTACGACAAGGATGAGGATCTCCAAAGGATGTATGCGCTTCTTGCGAGGATTCCCGATGGTCTCGAGCCGCTGAGGAACAAGTTCGAGGAGCATGTGAAGAAGGCTGGTTTGGCTGCTGTCGCGCGACTTGTCGGGGAAGGTGGCGCAACGGCGGAAGTTGATCCCAAGGCTTACGTTGACGCGTTGCTCGAAGTACATCGTAAGAGCTCCGAGACGGTCAAGAGGAGTTTCAAGGGTGAGGCCGGTTTCGTCGCTAGTCTCGACAAGGCCTGCAGAGACTTTGTCAACAAGAACGCCGCCACCGGCTCATCGAGCACCAAATCTCCCGAATTATTGGCTAAACATGCGGACGCCTTACTGAGAAAGAATAACAAGATGGCTGAGGAAGAAGATCTCGAGAGCGCCTTGAACCGAGTGGTATGTAATTTCCCTGGCCAATCCAGCTTTTGGCATCGTCTGATCTCCTGCTCAGATGGTGCTTTTCAAGTACCTTGAAGACAAGGACGTCTTCCAAACCTTCTACACTACCAAGCTCTCCAAGCGTCTCATTCACGGCGTGTCAGCATCCGACGAGGCTGAGGCGAGCATGATCTCAAAGTTGAAGGAGGCGTGTGGTTTCGAATACACGAACAAGCTCCAGCGCATGTTCACAGGTATGGACTGGGAACAATTGCCGATGCTCTTTCATTGACGGATGCCCTCCATTGCTTGCTCTAGACATGAGTCTGAGTAAAGACTTGACCGATCAGTTCAAGGAACGGATGGCACAGAATCACGACGATATGGATATCAACTTTAGCATCATGGTGCTTGGAACCAACTTCTGGCCGCTCAACGCCCCCAACAATGAGTTCAACATCCCCGCGGATATCCTGCCCGTGTACAACCGTTTCTCCCAATATTACCAGACGAAGCACTCCGGAAGGAAGCTCACGTGGTTGTGGAACTACTCCAAGAACGAGCTCAGGACGAACTACCTCAACCAGAAGTATATCTTGATGACCAGCTCCTACCAAATGGCTGTATTGCTCCAGTACAACGACAACGACACTTTGTCGTTGAACGAGCTCGCGACCGCTACGGCTATCAGTAAGGATGTATTGACACAGGTGCTTGGGATCCTAGTCAAAGCCAAGATCTTGATCAACGAGGAGAAGGATCAGTACGACTTGAACCCCAGTGAGTTTCCTCCTTACATCTTTGTCACCATGTTACCGAGTCCGAGGTCGTAGATTTCAAGTCCAAAAAGATTCGTGTCAACTTGAACTTGCCTATCAAGGCTGAGGTCAAAGCCGAGTCGGCGGACGTTTTGAAGACCGTTGATGAGGACAGGAAGTATGTCATTCAGGCCACAATCGTTCGGTACGTTCTTAGGAGATGCTATATTTTCATCCCTTATTGGCAATTACTCATCATCGGAACAGTATCATGAAGGCTCGCAAGACGATGAAGAACCAGGCGCTGATCCAAGAGGTCATCTCACAGATCTCGCAACGGTTTGCGCCCAAGATTCCGGATATCAAAAAGGTTTGCGACATCTGCGCTGGCTATCGTAGATTGGTCCTAACAGTGTTCACAGGCCATCGATACCCTGCTGGAGAAGGAGTATATCGAGCGAGTGGAGGGTACTCGCGATACCTTCAACTATGTCGCATAAATGCGACTTCCTATCTTTCTCCTGGCGAAGGGATCTCACCTCAAGTTCTTCGGCTTTCGTACTCATCATATGCGGCGGAGCTGAGGGCTGTCTCTTTTGGGTCGTGCATGAACACCGATATCTTGTAGCGCATTAAGTAATTGTCTTTGTTTTCCGTCATTTTACCCCCTGTGGGTTTCTTTGCTCGAATTATCATTAGAATGTACATGTACACCTGACGTACTCGAGCGACCCGCACATCCGCCGACTTCTTGACTCGGATTGATGCGGGATCTCGGGGTCACAACTCCCACGCATCTCTCACAAACGACCATAACCCGATGGAGGACACCCGGCCCCAAGAACGGTGTGTATGGTTTACTGGGTGAGATTGGCAAGCCTCGTCTGATCAACTTCCGAACAGGCCAGTAGACCTCGTTTTAATGGAGTGCGCCCCTGCCATCGGGCTTCCGCCGCAGGAGTCTCAAAGCGCAATCTCTCGTCTCCCGCCAGAGGTACTAGGCGATATTTTCTTACAAAACGTCCTGCAGTTACCGATACAACGCGGGAGTTACTATGGGCTATTCAGCTTCCTGTTCGTTTGTTGGGAATGGTATAATGTCGCACGTTGTTCGCCACACCTCTGGTGTCACCTGGGAAACAACATCAACCACTGGCCCGTATTCGTTGCCCTATCAAAAGGGATGGACTTGTTCATCCACATGTACGATATCTATGGCGAATACCGTGCGGCCCCCGACGACCGTTTGACCGCTATGTTCCAGGACCACGACTTCTACTCCAGGATCCGCGAATTCACGTTGGACGGCCTGGTCGATGTCCTCTCGTACGTTTTTCCTGAGGGCGCTCCCCGCCCATCCCGCTTGGTTTCCCTCTCGATCGCACATTGGGTGGTCGTCTCAACTATACACGGGGCCACAGAGATCATACATCGAAGATCGCCCAGCCCACCAATCCCAGAGCTCCTGGTGGAATCATCCTCAGAGTCACTCAGACGACTCAAGATTACCGCTTGCATCCCCGACATCGATCAACTTACGATCTTGCGTCAACTGACCCATCTGTCCCTCACCGACTTCTACTCCCCCGACACTCCGGGGCACCCCACCATTAAGCAATTGCTTCTCGTCCTGCAAGCGAACCCGGATTTGGAAGAGCTGTTACTCAGCAATCGGGCGTGTGGACTACAAGAGGATGACGATGAAGAACTTCCGTTTGTCTCGTTCACTCGCCTTCGCAAACTTGTCGTGAATTTGCACATCCGAGACCTTGCTCCTTTGGTTCAACACTTGCGGATCGTGTCGGAGGTCGAGGAAATCGAACTGGGGATCGAGGTTTACGCGGAACCTCGGGACCCGATACCGGAAACAGTCTCTGGTTGGTTCAATGACGTGGTATCTCCCCATGCTATCCAATGCATCGAGACGCGTCCCGCGTCCGACATGTTCCGCCCAGCGATAAAGTATGTCCGGAAATCGAACAACACCCAGCATCCGAACCTGCCTCATCACTCCTGCTTCGTGGAATTGCGATTTGAGAGGCAATCCGAACTTTCTGCCTTCCTCGCACTCGAAACGCTGCACAACGCAACCAGGCTGGAGCTTTTCCGGGACGACCTTTCAGCATACCAGTACCTTGGAATATTCGAGATGGTGCCGATGCTTCGGGAGCTGGTCATCTGGGTTGGGCAGGAGTGCAATTCCGTACGTGCCTTGTTGCCGGTCACGCAGTATTCCCAGGAAGATTTGAAGGGCAATACCTACCTTTCATACACCCCCTTGCGGAATCTATCATACCTCCGGGTTATCGAGGCCGATCTTAGGGACATCAAAGGCGAAGACAATTCCCCGAACAGAACAGTCATCTTGAACTTCGTTCGTCAGCGTAAACTCCTCGGATTGGGGTTGCAACGACTCGAGCTTGTATGCTGCAAGTGCGTTCCCTCTGGTTGGGTTGATGAGCTGCGGCGATTTGTACCAGACACTCTCTGGGACGGAGAAGGGGGAGTCGGTGGTGTCTACTCGGACGATTCGGATGAAGATTATCGTCCTTCCTCCTGTGATTCGGAATCCGATTGTTCCGATTGGGAAACGATTTCACATGATTCTGACGAGGATCTCTCTGCCTCATCCTTTCATGTAGAAGATTCAGATTCTGATGGTGGGGAGACCAATTCCTTCGAGTCGGCCGACTGGAGGCTGGAGATTTTATAAGGGAGCTGACGAATGTAAGACTGTGGGTAGTGTACATGAATAGAGTAAGAGGTTACACGAATTCACTCAACACCGACGAGAAGGCATTGTTGGGAAGCGGTGGTGCGTTAGAGGAAGTTGTGACCGAATTTCGTTCGAGGGGGACCATATAGAAACGGAATAATCATTTCCTTGACTTGAAATTTCACAACGCGCGGGAGCGTGATATGTATTCCCATGCACGTGATCGCCGATGAACTTGCGAGACTGCCTCCTCGATGCCCTCAAATCTCTCCCTGGAACGCGAAAGCTCCATATCCATACTCTCGTATCCGCGCCGTCGAAAACTCACGAACTCTTTCCATACGCATCTCCCCGTCCAAGAGTATGGCAGCAACACATCATCGTCCTTGCCTCGGAACAGCCCTCCGTCGCGCAACCTCGTGTATTCGTGACCGCGGTCGAAGCGTATTTCTACGTAATTCCGAGCACAAGATCTGGGATCCTCTACGTCTCCAAGGTGGATTCAACCGGACAGGGACAGAAACCTTCTCCCACCGGCACAATTGTCAAACGACTCATCGGATTTTACGTCGATCCCGATACACGGCCCAATCTTGGGGGGACGGGAGGCCTGGCCGAATACGTTTGGGTACATGTTTTCGCGCGGGCCCAGAGACAGTATCTTTTCCCGAATTCCGCGGACTTTGAAGGGAAGAAACCATTGAGCGATATCAACCTCTGCTCGTGGTGGAAGTCGGTCTTCACGAGCGTCGCCGAGCACCTGTCGAATCGAATGAGAAGAAAGGAAGGAGAGCGGACAAGATTGTGGCACGTCCTTCCGGGACTGAACGAACTTGAGGCCTTTCAAGCCCTCAGGTCAGCATCGTTTACCAACCTTGACTCGTCATCCAGCTCCGATCAGCCATCGATTGCGTGGACCTACGGGCACCCATCTACTCAAAATCCCAGCGACGTAGATTCCATTCCCCTTCCATGTCCGGCTGATGGCAACGGAGGAGTGTCGGGGGGTGGTTTCAACCTCGGCAGGTTCATTCCGTCTTTCGAAGACGACCCGAAAGCGAGGTTCATGGACGAGATTGCACACACAACGAACTCTGACGTTATCAAGTCTCCGGTCCGAAAGAAAGCGAAAAAGGTAGCCGATGAAGACATTCACGAGGTGGAAAAACGGGATAGCTCACGGAAGGGTGAATTGGAGATGGTCAGGCCGGAAGAGTACTGGGAGCGTATGTCATTTCGGCAGGAATGTGTCGCTGGGATCGTCACTGGATTTTTCGCCATGGGATGCATCAGCTTACCAACCAGGTCAGAAGTTGGTGGATTGGATTCCTCAATATTCGCACCGCAACCAGGACAGGTTTCTTCCAATATCACCAAACGGGTGATGAATTCCTTGATGACGGGGATAGAGTTCTCGACTGTTGACAGGGCCGCTCGCGGAACCGAAACGCTGGAGATTGCGATCAAGGGGATGTGTGAAGGGATATCCGTGGGTGGGGAAGTAGATCCGCCACGCTCACGCCAGGAGCACGGACGGAGGACGCCAGAGCCAGCGAAGCAGCATGAACACCTCGTGGTCCCCCCCAGCACACCGCCGCGTAGGACGGGGCCCGGTGGGGTAACCGAAAATTTCCCGAATCCATTTCCAGAGCCTACGGCCTCATTGGAGACATACGCCTCATGGATATATGGATCGGTCTGTATCGACAACCCCCTGCGTGCGAAACCATCAGTGGAAAGGGAGGGGTCTAACAAGGCGTCAGATCGGAAGATCACTGTTTTGGCTGTCCGAAAGAAGAGAAAGAAGGAATGAAGTGGAAGGCTCATCAGCACAAGGTAAGGTGTGGTTTAAGAGTGTATTGAGAGCGTTGGGCTGAGACGTTTCAGATGCCAGCTGCAAACCCCAAGGGGGGAGGTGGGTGCAAGACAGAGATGCGGTGGGATGGATTTTCCGTCAGGGGTGATGAATTATCAAGTTATAAAATACGTCGACGTCGGACCGGGTTTACTGCGAGAGAGGAGTGGCCGTTGCAGGGCGTGTTTACGTTACGTGTTACGGATTTGCAACAAGGGCTGGCGTCGCGTACACATACGGCCGTACAGAGGATATAACCCTTCCCACCGGCGCTCTACTCTTTGCTTTCCGCTTTCTCACTTCCGTCACGACACCGACGACGGTAACGGCGGCGGCGACGACGACCAAGATAACGGCGGCCGTACCCCCGCCGCGATTGTCATAGCAGCCAAGAATTGTCGATCTCCGGAAGCCGCCAAACACGTTCTCCTGATAATCCCTCCCCTTGACAACGACTGCCTCATTTACGAACCTCACCCCGGCCGACTTTCTTCCGCTCCTCCTCTCTCCCCATCGTCCACGACGTGCACGATGGCTAACCGCTCGGACGTCGCCACCCATCCCCAGATGTCCCTCCCCTCTTTCTCTCAGGCATTCAGCTCCTCTTCCATCAACAGTATATCGAATGGCGGCAACTCCTTGCCCCCTATCAACTCTAGGTCACGTCCAAGCTCCCCCCCTTACCACCACCGTCGCGTCAACACACCACCCCCCGAAGAGGAGGCCGCACGCGTTACCGAAAAAGCTAGGAACTACAGAAAGAGAACGTTTGCGGAGGCATCAGTTTCATCTCCCGATAGGCAGGGACAGTACGTTTCATTTTCCTTCCCTCCTTCGCTTCACATACCCATTTCTATCCCCCTCCCAACTGTAGTCCATCGTCACCTACCGTGGTCAGGGTAAAGTCGGAGCCGGATCACGATGACCAGGGCAGTCAGCCCTCTTCTTCAGGCTCAAACCCCAGACCCTACCAGCAGTCGTGGAAGGCTGGCACTTCTGGCGTGGAGGCCTCGAGTTCATCAACCTCAAAACCACAAGCCCCTTCTCCCACCAAGCGGCGTCGTGTAACGATCAGCGGCATTAATACCGATGTCAAGCGGCCCTCTTCATCAGATGCCAACACTCCGATCTCGCCAGTCGTCATTGGTTTCAATCTCGCCCGGGAGGATTCTGCTGCAATTGAGCAGGTCAGGTCCATGCTCAACGTAAAGCTCCAACAGAAAGCATTGATAGAGCAGAGGCGTAATTCCACCGCCGGTCTGACAAGCCCGATGGTCAATACGACACCGACAATACATATCGCCAACGTAAACGGCTCTGACACGCGAATTAGTAATTCCCGAAGGCATTCAATGGTTCCCATCCATCGGGAACCTACCCTCCCACCTCCCCGTAACCCCAGTCCTCCCCCTACCTTTTCCCAATCCCAACCACCCTCACAGACGCCGACCCAGACCCAGCCGCCCCCATACCCTCCGCAAACCCAGACCACGCCTCATGAAGTTTCTCTCGCTCGCCAACCAGACAGCTTTGGACGACGGCGCGCGAGCCGATTAGGAATGAAGTCCAAACCGGCGGATATCTTGATCAGTCCTCGTGAAACCGACAACGACCAAACACCGACATCTATTATGAGCGCACCCGCCCACAATACAAGGTTTTCGATGGCCTTGCCAAGTTTACCCCCAGCTATGACTGGTCAGACTGTGCCTCGCATAACCTCCAGTGTTGTGCCTCCCACTCCTACCAGGCTCGGCGGCCCCAGAACTGCTATTCCGAACCTTGGCCCGACGAACCCTGTCAATCGACGTTCTCCCAACCACCAGGTCCCAATCTCCTCTACCCTGATCCCGCAGACCCCTTCATCGTTGAAATTCAATTCCTCGGAGAAAAACGCATTCCTCGCGCCATTTGAGAAATTCTACGACTCGATCGCTGACTCAAAGCAGCTGAAAGATTGGTTAGGTCAACAACTCCAAAAATCTAACACGCTTGTGAACGCTCTTCAGAAAAGCGAGAAGCTGGAAGAGGTGGTCGAGGCGATGGTCGAGAAACGGATGGCTCCCATGAGAGAGGAGATGTATGGGCTCCGCCGGAGAGTCGAAGAATTGGAGCATGCGTTAAGAATTTCTTCCTCCCAAGGTTCGGCGCCGGCGTTGGCAAGCCAATCTGGTCCAACTGGCTACGAGAAAGGGAAAGGCCGAGGACCGGAACCGATGGTTGTGGAAACAACAGATTCGTACACTTTTCCACCACAATCAGCCCCGTCCGAAGTTCGTCTGTCCGCCAAACAGGACTTGGTCATCAGGAAGATTTCACTATCGAACTCGCCGAATTCCCAAACAGGGTCGCCGGTTCCATTCCATGAAGGTCGAAGGCTTTCCGTATCTTCTGTCAGGTTTGAGAGGCGGCCGACCCCTCCTCCCACGGTGGAAAGAAGCCAGAGCCACGGAACCATCCCTTCACACTTTCCGTCCGGACCGAGTGGTCCGAAGTCGTCCAGGTCACCGATCAATTCGAAGATGTCCCTTCCAAAACCTGAAACCCAGCGTCATCATTCACACCCTTCTCTGTCGTCTGGAGGTCAACAACAGTCCTTACCGACAAAGAAATCGCTCGGAACCGCGGACAGACGAATACGCGACCTTGTGGAGGAGGAAACGAATGGGAATAGTTCTCGATCGGATCCTTCGCTCTCACCTTCTCGCGGTGCGAGGAAAAGCAGAGAGGAAGGCGAATTGGCAGGAAGGAGGGAGTTGATAGCCATGGTTTCGCGAAAGAGCAGACGGTATTCCAGCTCATCTGAAGACGCTCCTTGAAGGAACGCAAAAGAGTGCGTCTATATTTCTGGCACTCTAAACCTTGCATCGCATCGTTTTCCTCTACCCATCTCTCGTTATGTTGTACCACCACGGCATTTTCTCACTCTTGTCTCACCACTTACTGTTCTGGCGTGCTGCTTGCAGTTGACTCTTTTCACGCCACACCGCCTCTACTCATTCGCCTCCCTTTCACCAAGCCTGTCGTTATGTTTCTCCTTTGCAACGCTTTGTACTCGTGTTGAACGATCTTTCTCTGTTTACGAGCCGGGATGACGAGGGACATATAGTTTTTTGCTTACCGTTTTCCTTGCCTTTGTGTTGTTTCTCTGAGTGCAACCCAGTCCCCTGTATATATGTCGAATCTGTTACTAGATTTCTTTTACACGGGCGGAGATGTGTCAATGGGCATGAGGGCGTATCCCCTCTCACGGATTCTGCTTTTAAGGAGCACCTGACGACACGGACGCGTCGCGGGTTTGGAGGGAAGACGTTCCCGGCGTCAGATAAGACGCCGTCGGAAACACGTCAGGGAAAGTGCCACACCACTACCGGACGGATCAGACGAAATTGGCTTAGTCAACGCTTATTTGGTTCTCATCCGATTCAGTCCGAAAAGAACCGATGGAAGGTTTTTTGTGAGCAGCTCTTTCAATTTTTCTATGCTGAGGCTAAAACCGAGGGTAATATGCGTGCCAGGATAAAGCCCAAGGTCTGTGGTACAAGCAGGGTGAGTCGAAGCCAAGAAGGGGAGAGGGAGGGCCAAGGATGGAATGTGATGGTCCGTGCGGATGCTGATTGATTGTGGTTATGAGTCAGGATTCAATCGGAGTTTCGGAGATTGAAATGTTCTGTATATAACGATCTCCAGTTCAGCCATTCGGAAAATTCCCTCCCCCCCTCCCACGCGTGATCTTGGTTGTTGCTCCCGCCACTCGCTTTTAGAAAATCGACAATGTCTTTCGCGTTGCCCGCCCGCCAGGTCAACTTTGGCCGTTCTCACTTCACTGCTCAGCAGCAGCAGCAATATCTTCAACAACAACAGGCGCTGCAACAACAACAGCAGCAGCAGCAGCAACAACCTTCCACCTCGAAGGTCCAACAATCCAACGGCTTGGCACTTCCCTCTTCGTCGTCCTCCAATCCTTATCTCGCTCCCCCTGCCCCGACCTTATCCCTTCCTGGACCCTCGACGTCCACAATCCCTTCCAAACCTCCCACCCAAACCACTACTGATGCCACCACCGGACCTACCACCCAATCCATCATTCCCGCTACTCCTATTCCTTTGACTCTTGAGCAACAACACATCACCGCCGTGGAAGGCATCGTCCCAACCCTCCAAAACATCGTGGCTACCGTAAATCTGGATTGTCGCCTCGACTTGAAGACCATTGCGTTGCACGCTAGGAATGCGGAATATAACCCCAAGGTTTGTGCCGTATTATGATTGCAGTGTGCGAACAGTTCCCACGTTCGTCCACTCCAATAGCGTTTCGCTGCCGTCATCATGAGGATCCGTGATCCCAAGACGACCGCACTGATTTTCGCGTCGGGGAAGATGGTTGTTACGGGCGCCAAGTCGGAGGACCATTCGAGGTTGGCCTCGCGCAAGTACGCTCGTATCATTCAGAAGCTTGGCTTCGATGCCAAGTTTTCAGAATTCAAAATCCAAAACATCGTCGGCAGCTGCGACGTCAAGTTCCCCATTCGTTTGGAGGGGCTCGCGTACAGCCACGGACAGTTCAGCAGTTATGAACCTGAGGTTTGTCTATTCCTGAGCGCGCCTGCGTTCAACATTTTTGATTTTGATTTGCCTCAGTTGTTCCCTGGTCTAATCTACCGTATGATCAAACCGAAAGTCGTGCTCCTCATCTTCGTGTCTGGCAAGATCGTCTTGACTGGCGCCAAGGTGGGCATAGTTGTTTTTTTTGACTCCGACACGGGTCCTTATCACCACTTGCCACCCGTCAGGTTCGAGAGGAGATCTACACGGCTTTCAACACGATCTACACTGTCCTTTGCGAATTCCGCAAACCTTGAGCGCTTGAGTATTTATGATGTTACGACTTTTCTACTTGGACTCTTCACCGTCCCTTTTACATCAGGCAACCCCAGAAACCATGCCCCGTTCCCTTCTATGCCGTGGCTTCATGGTGGTGGGTTGTTGACTGATGTATGCGCGATGTTGTTGACTGTGTCTTGTCCTCATCTCTTGCGCCGACGTGGGCACGTTTGGAACATTTCTGGTTCATGATAACGATACACTTATACAATGCGCAAGTAAATATACAGTTATAATAACCACTTTCTAGTTTGAATCAATGCTGTATAAATAGCAACTGTAGTTTTTCATCCACCAAGCCGTCTGATCAGATATTTCACTTGGATCTTACTCGCCGACATCGATCAACGTTCAAACATGGTCGCCAGTACGAGTAGGATGTCTATCACCACCATCAAGAGGCAGTCCATAAACCAACAGAAGCGCAAGTGCACGAGGGCGGACCCAACGCAGACGGGTATCCTGCTCAAGTGTTTCGACGCTGAGGCAAGGCCAAGCGCGGAGCAGTTTGTGGACATGTCGCAACAAACCAGCCTGTGCGCAGTCTTGATTGCTTTTACCGCCTTTTCTGATATCTCCATTGGCTCCTGTTCCCGTCTTTCTGTACGTTCTTCCCTGATGCTCTTGGATTGCCGTGTAGACCCGTCAAGTGGATCAAAAAATGGTTCTTACGGAGGCGAAAGGCGGATGGCAAGAACAGGACACTCGTTCTCGCTGAGCCAACCTTTGTAGAAAACGAGCCTCCAGCTTGTGATGGTCAAGCACTCGGACACACACACTCGAAGTTCTGGAGCATAGACGCGTTTACTGCCGCGGATTCGACGGATTTCTCTCCCTCTGTTGGATATATCCCAAAGCTCTACGGTCACCACGGACGCACCCTTCCGCCTGAAAACGCCAATAATGATGCGACTGAGTCTCAGGAAGAGAGGGCGGTTTTGTCTCCAGGAACCTCTGCAGAAACTGGCTATGGCTACGTGACACAGTCGGATTGTATTCCCACTGACGAAAACGCGCAAGTCACCTCACCAGCGAGCTACGACTTAAGGAAAGTCCTACTCGGAGCGGATGCGTTAGGACCCCGCGCTTCTGAACACCCCAACGTTGCCCTCACAATCGATGAACTCTTTTCTGTGGTCTCCTCACCGGAACGCTCTGCGTATCCTGACAATCCCTTCGACGAAAGGCTCTCTCACTCTGGGAGTATTACCGACTTGGAACTCAGCACGACAAACTACTCTGTACCCTCGATGACATCTTCCATCAACACAATCGACGACTTGATCTTAGTCTCAGGCGATTTCGACTTTGATTCGACTACATCCTGCAGCGCATCTGACTTGGGGCTCAGTGATTTCGACTCTACGACTGGTTGTGCGGATTGGGACCTCGGTTCATGGTCCAACCCCGTGCATGTTCCGGGCTATACGACGGACATCCTGGACCGACCGTCTGTGTTCTGCGAAAGCCCTCTCTTTCAGGGAGAATCAATCGACGTTTGCTTGGGAGCCGGTGCGAATCATTTGGTCTTGATGTTGGCTTGGTTTGAAACCTGTTAATAATAGCGCCAACGGCCACCGGACATGAACTTGAAAGTGCAAACGCTTTGGGACACACA
>Ga0307514_10003320_pt1 | contig 15597 bp, 8 predicted proteins | sample 16_EM_MG_FD_203088 | JGI IMG/M metagenome (GOLD analysis project Ga0307514, IMG submission 203088) | Populus trichocarpa ectomycorrhiza microbial communities from riparian zone in the Pacific Northwest, United States - 16_EM | ecosystem: Host-associated > Plants > Roots > Unclassified | place...
CCACCATACCATTGGATTTAGATTTAACAGTTTTTTTTTTCTTACTATTTTATATAAACTCAATGATTAAATGGAGCGTGACCGATAGCGGTATTTTAAACTTCACCAGTAGTTACTGTTGGAAGACAGTGGTTTTGGTTGTTTTTTAAAATAATTTTTATTTAGAAATATATTAAAATAATATTTTTTTTATTTTTAAAAAATTATTTTTGATATCACCATGTTAAAATATCTAAAAGCATCAAAAAAATATTAATTTAAAATAAATAAAAAATTAAAAAATTAATTTTTAAAAAAAATATTTTAAAAATACAAAATTAAATAGGCCGGCCACGACACCCGGTCTAGGAAACCTGACCATGACAAGGTGCCAACTACCCTTGGAGCTATATATGTACGACAATTCATGCCCCCCGTGTCATTTGATTGGTCTTGGATATAATCATTAGTTGAAGGACCCTTTTATTTGCTGTTAGGTAGTTTACTTTTGAAAATGATGTTTATGAAAACAATTTTTATAGAAATTATAAAGTGAATTATTTTTTAATATTTGATGATGTTATTGAAAATAATTTTGAAAAATAGTGTATAGTTGTGCTATAAGAAATAAATTGAAAAGTAACTTATTAATAATATTTTAAAAATTTATTAAAAGAATACGAACTAGATATGAAAAATGAAAAAGCCGAGGAGGGTAAAATTAAAAAATATACTTTTGTAAATTATTTCAAGTAAAACAAACAACAATCAAAAGAAATGAGATCAAATATGATAGATAATAAAAATTAATTAAGAAAATAATAATAGAAAAATAAATAACATTCAAGATAACGAGGACCATAATTGATATAAAAATCAAAATAAATCAAATTCTACATGATAAAATAAAAATATATATAGCAATCAAGATAATAAAGATCAAATTTGATATAATCAATAAATAACATGATATATTTTTTATTTTTTTACAACTTTTGAAAAGTGTATTTTGTCTAAAATAAAAGAAAAATATTTATTTCTTAAACCAAGTCAATTTTTTTTACAGGAAAGTTTTTTTCTTTGATGATTTTTTTCTAATAGTAAGTAAATATAAAAAGTTTGTAAAGTGATTTCACGAAAATCGCTTTCCATTAAACAAACAAAACCTGAAATTATGACAGTGGTTACTAGTGTCATGCTCAATTCTTTACCTCTAATTTTTCTATTTACTCGCCAAAATTATATTTTCAGTCAAATCTAATTTTTTACATCTTATTTAAATTTCATTATAATGATAATAAAAAAAAAGGAAAGAAAAAAAGAATTCATGGAATGAAAATAAGAAGAGAGATAAAGAGGGGACTAAGGTGCTTAGAGACTGAAGACAATAGCATGGGATTATGCAAGAGATGAAAGGGAAAATAAATAGGATCAAGCATGATTGAAAAAATAAATTGAGAAGGGAAAGAAAGAAAGAGTTGATGGAGTGAAATGAGAAGAGAGACAAACAAGGGACTAAAGACAATAATGAGGGATCATGTAAAAGAAAAAAAAGAAAAAAAAACAGGATAAAACATGATTAAAAAAATAATGAAATGAATTCTGCACATGGATAATTGAAAAAATAACTAATTACAAATCCAAAATTAATGAATGTATTCATGGAGTGAAATCAAACCAAATTGGTGAACATGAATTTAATCTTGTTAAACCATATTAGATCAATAATATTTCTAGGAGTGAGCAAAAAACCTGAAAAACCGAGAAAACTAGAAAAAAAATAACAAAACCGAACCCAAACCGGAAAAAAACTGAGCTAAACCAGAAAAAACCGAGTCAAACCGGTTTGAACTGGTTTTTTTCTAAAAAACCAAACCGAAACCAGCCGGTTTTAGTTTTTTTATTTAAAAATTTGGTTTGATTACTTTTTTTTATAAAAACCAAACTAAACCGAAAATAATCACCTCTAAATATTCTTATAGTTCCGTCATGTTTGGTTTGAAATTTAAGGCTACCACATCTTATATTTGATCGAAGTAAGTCTTTTGAAAATTTGCTATATTTTGTAATAAAACACAGTAGATAAATAAATACATGCATGCATATAAATTGACCGTTTCACCTGTTAGCAAAGAGAAGAAGGGTTACGATTGTTCATGAAATTTAGCAGGTATCTAGAGATAGGGGCAATAATTCTATGCCGTGGGCCCACCCAAATTTTTTCCAACAAGAAAAATAAAAGCCGATGCAAGCATTCATGGAAAAAATGGTCACCAACTCAATCATGTGTCAGCATGCTTGCACAATTCAATTAATAAGAAAAAAATAATAAATAAATTGAAAAAAATAACAATATAAAAAAGTAAAAAAAAAAAAAAAACTTGAATCAAGCACATCTAAATTAGCATGTCAAATTTATGATCTAATTATGATACCGGAGTAATCACGTCAAAAATATAATTATAAAACTTAATTATCAAACAATTCAGTGTAAAATTGTAAAATTAAAAAAATATTCATTAAAAAAAATGATGAAAACAAAATGATCAAAGTCAACTCAAGTTAAATCATTAACCCAATGATCATAAACATAAAATTGTGATAATTTTATAGAGAGGAGATTGAAAAACAAAAAGTACAAAAATTAATTTTTAATAAATCTAATATTGAATGATATTTAAAAAAAAAATCAAAGTCAATACATGTTCACGTTTAAAATAATGTAAGTGTAATATAGCCTTTGGTTATAAAAAATAAAAAAATCAAATTATTTCTGTGTAACTTTTTATAATATTTTTCATTTTAGATTAATATAATTTTTATAGTGTGTATATAAAAGGCAAGAAAACCACACCCCTCGTAATTAAATAATATCTAATGGGCCATTTGAAAACGATGACTCGTACCCCTAACACAGAGACAATTGATTTTTCTTTAAAAGGGAAAGATATTAATTACATTGTTGCAGTGAATATTAATTTGTATTTAGGGATAGTGAATTCTTCATGGGTTTTAAGTTTTTTTTTTTTTAATTAAATGCTCGGGGAGGCATGGATCCACGCCACGACTAAATTGTATCCTTGTTTTTTAACGAACACATTATTTAGTACTTTAGTTTTAAAAATTATCAATTAGTCCTTGTATTTTTATACCTCGTTAAATAACTTGGTCCCTTTGTTAGATTTCTGTTAATTTGGTGTTGGTATGTCACGAATTTATTTCTAAAACGACCTCTCGTCAAATTTTTATATATTACTTATTATAAATAAATCACAAACAAACACAATATTAACATCAACAAAAAAAATGCCAACTTTAATCAAACCAGACTAAAATGACATGTGAATTATTATTTTTATTAACGTGGATCTCTGGGTCAGCTTGCACGCACCTCGATTAATCTCACGTGTCCTGAAATTAATGACCATGTAAGTTTCCAGTAGCCATTTTATCAGCAACTACAGGGCTCAAATCTGAGATAACAGGAAGAGCAAACTTCTTGATATCAAAGTTTTATTATTAAAGCACCCACTAAATGGTTATTACATGTGGGTTACTTGCAGAAACCCAAAGCAAGAACTGTGAAGAATCTGACAACTCCACAGAGAGCTTTACAAATTTGGAATCGTCTTTTATTTAAAATTGTCATTTGTTTATGTACCAGTGAGTTAGTAAATTTTTATGGGTGGCTGTGATTGTATATTTCAAAGAAGAAAAAAAAGGAAGAAAGAGACCAAGGAATGAAGGCAGTTTGGAGACGTAAAAAAATAATATAGCTGAAATTTGAGGGACAAACTAATAATTATTGTATCTAGAGGGATTAAATTATATATTTCTTAAAAATACAATGACTGGATGCATAATTTAAACTTAAGAATTATTTCCATGAAAAAGGACACGTGTATAGAAATTTTCTAAATTATAAATCATTTAATATAAATGAATATATTTATTAAAATATTTTTAATATACTATAGTTTTTAATAATTTAATAGAGACAAATTCATGAAAAACCAATAAAACAATTAATGAGCTACACTTCTAGACTTATAATAGATTTAATATTGAAAGTCAACATCTAAAAAAAACTAAATTCATGAAACTATCATATAACCTAACTGAAAAAAATAAAATAAAAATACGAAGTATAATTTTCATAAATTATTATTGAATAATAAAATAAATAAACTAAATAAATAGAAGAAAAAAATTAAGTTGTTAAAAGGTCAAATTTAAAAAAATCCTTAAAAAGAACGCAAAATATCATTTCAATATTTTACTAATTATACTGTACGTATGTATAGATTTTAAGTTTTTAAATTTTATAGGAGACACGACTGTTACCGCTATATAATATTTCGACCACTGGTTATACCACAGGAATGGTTACTGCAGCCGTGATACATGAAAACCATGGTCAAAACCGAGGGCCGGCATGTATTGTGCTCCTGCACTTGCATTTAAATCTATAAACTAGTGAGTGTCAAGTGTAAAAGCTTCTGCCAACGACCACCGGTTGGTCAACAGACCATCTTCGCCCTTTGTTGACTTGAGCGAGTCGTGGGCCCATGCCCCCCCCACGTTGATTAACAGGATCGTTAGCTTTCCTCAGGTTTATTATCTTTTTATGGCTGACGTAAGTTTGGACATCTAAAATTTCCACATTTCCAATCCAAATTGCGAATTTAACATTCGTCGAACCCGGGAAAAAGGAATCTATAAAGCAGAGGGTGAATGGGAGTGGGGTTAGAGTTGTTTTTTAAAGAATATTTTATTTGAAAATATATTAAAATAATATATTTTTTATTTTTAAAAAATTATTTTTGATATCATTATATTAAAATAATATAAAAATATAAAAAGATATTAATTTTTTAAAAAAATATATAAAATTTTTAAATATTTTTAAAAATATTAAAACAAACAGATGCTAAGTATAACAAAATCCTCATTCTTTTCACCTGAAATTACGCTGTCAAATATCAATTAATAGCAACACAGTCTATCTTGGTATCTGTCTTCATCCCCGGTTAACATTACATCCAAAAATAAAAATACTATGGCCGTAAACTATAGCAACGACAACGTTAAATAAGGTCTGGACAGTCACGTGGTTGCTACTATTTCAGCTCCTTCCTCTTGCTTTTTAATTATAGGATGTTTAGAAGTTTGATTGAAATTATTTTTTAAAGTAATTTTTATTTAGAAATATATCAAAATAATATTTTTTTTATTTTTAAAAAATTATTTTTAATATCAACACATCAAAACGATTTAAAAATATAAAAAAATATTAATTTTAAATAAAAAATAATTATTTTTAAAAATTAAAGAAACGCAATTTATACCCCGTTACCCAAAGCTTACACTTTATAGAGCTAGCTAGATAAATACCATTTATTACAATCTAATTGAATAGAAAATATCAACTTATACTCCAATTGAAAGTAAAAGAATTTACACCATCCATTATAAAGTACAGGATCAAAATCAATCAAATGTACAGTTAAGAGACCATTCCTGTAAACAATACAATAATAGACAAACAGTAAAGTAACTTTACCCAAATGGTAGGCCTCTACTGTTTTCTCCAATAATGTGTAGCTTCTGTTTTCAAAATTATTGTTTTTTAATTTTTTTGTATAAAAAATTATTAAATTAATATTATTAAATTTTTTTTTATAATTTTAATATACTAATATAAAAAATTTAAAACATTATAATATATTTTCAATTAAAAATAATTTTGAAAAACTTGTATTACCAAACACACATTTCCTACACTGAACACTACAATTAATCTCTTTGAAAAAAAACACCCCCATTTTTGTCTTACTTTACAGCTCATAATAATAAAATAGAACTGACAAAACTAATCATTATCATGATAAAAAGAAAAAGATTAAAAAAAAAAACTACTAAAAAAGTCTTTCCATGTTTTCATACCCTGTAAATATATATCTATTTACTAGCTTTATTAACCAGCTCAGCTCCTCTGTCAGGTTAAATTGACTGGTTGGCTAGAAAATCCGCAAGAAGCTTTACTTCTGCTCTTCATTCCTCTCCTTGCGGGCGTCTAGTCAGTTAATTATGTGCATCTATTTTTTAAATTATGATATTTTTGTGTTGTTGATCATCGTTTGATTGTTAATTCAGTTGATGTTTTTTTTTTGTTTATCAGGTTAATTTTATGCGTTTTCTGATATGGAAAGTGGATTTCCTGATCGACTTATAGGGTCTGAGATTCATGGATTTAATTTTCTTCGAGGTACCAAATTTTTATTTAATTTTGATTTAATTTTGCTTCTTTTTTTTGTATGTGTTTCTCTGTTTTATTTTTATCAAAATTAGGCATTAGCAGTTTAGGCATGGCATAGTAGACATTGAAGAAAGGCTTTTCTTTTTTCCTTTTTTTTTTTTTGTCTCGGAGGAGCAAAGACACGTGATTTTATTGTCTGGGAGTGCTATGGCTGGTAGAACAATGTGAATTGATTATTTGTTTGTAATTAGTTATGTAGTTTTGCGTTTCTTGTTTGGTTTGGTTTCTGCTCTTTAGCTAGCTGGAGTTAGCTACTTGTTTCGGGGTTGATGGGAACCTTGAAGGATTGGGAGAAAAATATGGGAGTGGAAAAAAAGGGCGGATTTTGAAATGGATGCATTTCTCAGACATGTAGATTGTATGGAAAGATGGTGATTTGCTATGAAATTTCAATGGCTGAAAAGGTGAATGGGTAAACATACGAGAGAAAAACCTTGATCATAGAGGTTGGAATAGCAAATATTAGGATTCACTCAGGAAGTGGTGTTGTTTGTTTATGTTATGATTTTATTGCTTCTGAGAAAAATTAAGATGGACTATAATTTCTTGATAGTCTTTCATAAATATTCATTTGGTGCTGCTCATCTAATGTTTTTTTTATATGAATATTTATGCTTATTGTAGTAATTATTACCTTGTTATATGATAGATTTGGATGTTCCGAACATAATGGAGGAATCCCGAACAAGATGGCTCCGTCCAAATGAAATTCATGCAATGCTCTGTAATTACAAGTTATTCACCATTAATGTCAAGCCGGTAAACTTTCCCAAGAGTAAGTTTCTGTTATTTTTAGTTCTTGCATGGACATAGTTGAATGTTTTACACTCCCAAACGAAAATTTTAATATAAATAACTTTTGTTATGATACAAGCAATATTCTAGCATGCTCACACACTTTGAGGTTCCCTGCTGGACATGAGAGTTATGGCATATGATATTTCAATCATTTTTTTCATTTTTTGCTACCATGTTTTTGCAAATGCTAATTACCATGTTCATTCATGCATGTCTAATTTCACTGTTCTTTTTCTGGTTTTATTTGTTTGTAATTTTACTTTAACCTGGTTAAATTTTGTCCTTCCCTTAGTAGAGTTTATTTTCATGCAAGTGCGACTGATAATCTGAATGCTTGCTTGCTGGATGCTGGCAAGCCTTTCTACCATTTATGTGCAAATGATCAGAACTGGGTCAATGGTCAACATGCCACATGCCCACACATGCTTGTAACTCATATGCAGTTAGTAAATACCAAATGGACACATTTCTTGTTGTTTTTTATAGCATTTTGACGAGTCAAGAAAAGTTCTCCTTTCATGAAGTAACATAGAAGGTCAAAAAACTCTTCATTTGCTGGTTTTTCTCCGGTTCTGATTTTCTGTAATGTAACAGGCGGCACAATTGTATTGTTTGATCGTAAGATGCTTAGGAACTTCCGAAAAGATGGTCATAACTGGAAGAAGAAAAAAGATGGGAAGACTGTTAAAGAAGCTCACGAACACTTAAAAGTAAGTTTTCTCATTTTCTAAGGTGTTATACGTGAACCAACTAGAGGCAGTTAGTTAACTGTCATTTTTCTTCAAGTGTACATGAGTTTAATGTTGAGTATTGTCATTAATGATAAGTAAGATTCTTCATTTCTAAGATGTTAGATATGGCTTCAAACTAAATGTATGCAGCTTAGTTGACTGACATTGTTCCTCCAATATGTACTTGAGTTTATCGTTGAAACTCAGATTGTCATATTATTCTTTAAGATGATCTAGGATTTAGTTAATTGGTTCAACATTATCTGTGCTGATGAAAAGTCTCTGATTGGATGAATTTGTCATTTTGTTTCCTGGTGCAGGTTGGTAATGAAGAGAGGATTCATGTATACTACGCACATGGCCAAGATAACCAGACCTTTGTTCGCAGGTGTTATTGGCTGCTAGATAAGTATGTAACAATTAAAAGCTCACGTGTATCCATGGCATCAAAAAAAGAAAAAGAAAGAAAGAAAGTTCATGTTATGATAGATCTAGAAAGATGAATCTCTCTCTCTCTCATCATGTTGGCTAGGGTTTGATTGAGCATTCTGTTTTTATTTTTGTGCTTGTTTCAGGAGTTTGGAACACATAGTTCTTGTTCACTATCGAGAGACTCAGGAGGTTGGTTTATCATTACTTATTAGCTATTACTACAGTGCTTTGTTTCTGAAATTTGTTCTTGTCTGCAGAAATAAGTTATTTTTGGTTTGGTATTTTCACCAATGAATCATAGCATGCAGATGATGGTTGCATGTTGCATATGGTTTTTCCCTTGGTGAGGTTTGAGTGTAGTGCCATATTTAAACTGCATTTCTACGTAATGAATATTTGGACATAGTGCTTTCCTCCTTTCTTTATTTGTTCAGTCGTCTGCAGAAATATATTATTACTAGGGAATTCAATCATCCTGTGATAATCATTCCAATAAGGTCCTGATTTTGTCTAGAAATATTTTGATGGAAAAGCTAGCAACTGTCAAGGGCTCTAAGCATATCATAGAGCCTCTTCTTCTTGTATTTTTTTATCCCATGACAGAGGAGGGAACCTGGCCATACTTTCATTTTTAAATTAGGTGTCTCTGTCTCAGTGTGTGTATTTGTGTTCAAGTTTCTGTTGCTGTTGATTCCAGTAAACAGATGGTTGTTTAAACCTTATTTTTGGTTGTAGTTGACATATGATACAATTACAGGGTTCTCCAGCCACACCTGTGAATTCGCATTCTAGTTCAGTGTCTGACCAGTCTGCACCTCGGCTTTTATCAGAAGAATTTGATTCTGGAGCTGCTCGTGCATATGATTCAAGTGAGAAAGATCTAGGTAACGTTACAGAACTTGCACATTCTACACATGTTATAGCAAGGGGTTTCGGTTTGGCAAGGTTTAGATGGAACTGTTATTGATCTTTATTTCTGATGGTTTTAAACATCTAATCCTCAATTTTTTATTTGGCAGTCAATAATCTTTACTGTTTCTACAAAATTGCATGTAATTCAATCTTTACCATTTTCTTTGTGGAGAGTTAACAGGGTCCAGCGACAGCTTAACTGTCAGAAGTCATGCAATGAGGCTTCATGAGCTTAATACACTTGAATGGGATGAGCTGGTGACAAATGATCCTGGCAATTTAATCCCACCTGGAGGAGGTAACAGACTAGAGGCTTTATGTGGCAATCCTGCAGTTTCAATAGCTTGGAAATCCATTATAGCGTCTTTATCTTTATCCCATTTTTTTCTTTTCTTTTGCTTTGTTTTGCATGTTGACAGATAAAATTCCATGCTTTGACCGACAGAATCAAATTGCAGTTAATGGGTCTGTAAATGATGTAAGCAGAATAATTTATGGTTCTAAATTATATTCCTATATCCTTTTGCCTTGCATGTTAGCATTCAATTCTTATATTTTTATAGTTCCTAGTCATTCAAATTCACTTTTATTAATTTGATATTGCTTGGTGGTTCTTGCAGTTTACCAGTTACAATGTTTATAAAAATACAATTTATGTTCATTTACAATGTTTCTCTGTTACTATTAGTTAGGATGAAGAAGTTTATCAATTAATTTCCATGCATCTATTGTGATTATGATTATCTTCTGAATTTAATATTTTTAGACCAGCTGACATCTTCTGTAATGTTGCATCCATTGATGTTTCAGAGATTTCTCAAATTACTTTATTTTGCTTGCATGCATATAATTAGTGGTTAAATGTTGGTGTAAAGTAACTGATTAATGTTCTTTGCAGGGGGGCATTCTTTCAGGTTACCATTTATCAGCAGAAATGTCTACATTGGGCAATTTAACCAAGTCTATTGTTAGGAGCGGTAATACCCAGTTCAATAGTCCAGACAGTGTTTACAGCCAGTTAACAAGTGCTCAAGTAAATTCAGATGCTCAGAGAAAGGGTTCTATTGTTCCAGGAACTAGTGATTCATTGAACAATTTGTTTAATGATGGTTTGCAAAGTCAGGATAGTTTTGGAAGGTGGATGAGCTCCATCATAGACCACTCTCCCTGTTCAGTAGATGATGCTGTGCTTGAATCTTCAATTTCATCTGGGCATGATTCGTTTGCTTCTCCAGGAATCGATCAACATCAATCTTCTGTTCAAGAGCAAACATTTATCATAACTGATTTCTCACCTGCCTGGGCTTTTTCCAATGAAACAACCAAGGTTTATTTCCTTTTCATACAATCCTCCGTTGCTATTCTTGTGGTGTCTATTATGGCTTTAATTGTTTGTTGATGGGTTTGGATGTAAAGGAGCTGATTTGTTGGCTTTTACTTATTTCGTGGAGAAAAAAAAATTGTTACATGGGTTATAAGTTCTGAAAATTCTTGGTAAGCTGAACTTTATGGAAATGGGTTGGACTTTTCTTGGCATGATCAATCTGAAAATAGAATCAGCCATTAGAAATTTGTTTGAATAACTCAAAACATCTTGTTAATAAAAAAGGAACATGAACCTTTTTTCTTTCTTTCTATTTTTAACCTCTATCTAATCTTGGTTACAGATTCTTGTCACTGGATATTTCCACGAGCAGTATCAGCATCTGGCAAAGTCCAATCTGTTTTGTATCTGTGGAGATACATTTGCTCGTGCAGAAATTGTCCAGGTTGGGGTCTATAGCTTTATGTTGCCGCCACATTCCCCTGGACTAGTAAATCTATGTTTGAGCTTGGATGGCCTTGAACCCACCAGCCAAATTTTGAATTTTGAGTACCGTGCTCCTTCAGTACATGATCCTGTTGTTTCATCAGAAGACAAATCCAAGTGGGAAGAATTCCATCTTCAGATGAGACTTGCTTATTTACTGTTTTCTACGTCCAAGACCCTTGATGTTATATCTAATAAACTGTCACCGACTAACCTGAAGGAGGCTAAGAAGTTCGCACTCAAAACTTCTAATATTTCTAATAGTTGGGCATACTTAATTAAGGCAATTGAGGATGGCGGGATTTCAGTTGCACAAGCAAAAGATGGTTTTTTTGAACTTTCTTTAAAGAACACAATAAGGGAATGGTTATTGGAAAGAGTACTTGAAGGCTGTAAAACCACTGGATATGATGCTCAAGGCCTTGGAGTAATCCACTTGTGTGCTATTATTGGATATACTTGGGCTGTTTATTTATTTTCGTGGTCAGGATTATCATTGGATTTTCGTGATAAACATGGATGGACAGCGCTTCACTGGGCAGCATATTATGGAAGGTATGGACATGCCTTTTGTTGTTTTAATTTGCAGTTCTTCTGTGTAGCCAGCTTTGGTTTCTTCAAGTTTTGAATAAAATGAACTAGGACCCTTTTGATCCTTTTCCATTTTCCCTTGCTTTTGACAGCTTCACTCTATTTCTCTGCAAATCATGTGCATCTCTCTGAAATAGAAAAACCTTGAGCTACACAAGTGTGTTAGTTAGCATTATTAGAAGTCAAGAAATTCTAATGTGTGTATTCTAAAAGGACTAGGAGCATATATTAGACTTCTTTACTAACTCAAATGTATTTCAATCTAGAAGTAACTTGTCATTTTTTCTCCAATTTTGATAATCTCCATGTACAGGGAGAAAATGGTTGGAGCTCTCTTATCTGCAGGGGCAAAGCCAAACTTGGTTACAGATCCCACCAAAGAAAATCCTGGTGGGTGCACTGCTGCTGATCTTGCATCTGCGAAGGGTTATGATGGTTTAGCTGCTTATCTGTCTGAAAAGGCTTTAGTGGCACAATTTGAATCTATGATAATAGCTGGAAATGTCACTGGCTCACTGCCAACAACTGCAACAAACACTGTAAATTCTGAAAACCTAAGCGAGGAGGAGTTGTACCTAAAGGATACCTTGGCAGCTTACCGCACAGCTGCTGATGCAGCAGCGCGTATACAGGTTGCTTTCAGAGAACACTCGCTAATGGTACGCACTAAAGCAGTCCAGTCATCCAGTCCAGAGGATGAAGCTCGGAATATTATCGCAGCAATGAAGATCCAACATGCCTTTCGCAACTATGACAGTAAGAAAAAGATGGCAGCTGCTGCCCGCATTCAACATAGGTTCCGTACTTGGAAAATACGGAGGGATTTTCTTAATATGCGTCATAAGACTATCAAAATTCAAGTAAATGCTCGCTACCCTTTCATGCTGGTTTATTTTATGTGTAACTGCCACAAAGGAAGAGAGAGAGAGGGAGAGGGAAACCTAGATTACCTCATCACATCTCATGATGGCGGTGGATAATATGAGGCCAGGTTGCATGGTTCATTAATTTTTATTTTCTGTTTTTTTCCGAGTCAAAAGCAGTTATTATAATTGATGTGGAGTCCAAGACATTCTGAATCTGCCCGAGTAACATGGTTTGGACTGGACCATTTTGGTTTCAAATATCCAAAAAAGTTGACTTGTTTGTCTTTTTCATCTCTGCAGAATATAGGACCAGAAAAATAATGAATTAAATGCAATGAATGTTAAAACAGAATACTGTTTTCCTCCGTCCTTATGAGTTATGATTGATGCATACCTAAGAAACTATTGTTAGCATAGGAAATTCAGGAAATTAATAAGCGATTTTCCTTTTGCTATAATGCAGGCTGTTTTCCGAGGCTTCCAGGTGAGGAGGCAGTATCGCAAGATCATCTGGTCTGTTGGAGTGGTTGAGAAAGCAATTTTGAGATGGCGTTTAAAGAGAAGGGGCTTTCGTGGACTTCGTGTTGAACCTGTCGAAGCAGTTGTAGATCAGAGACATGACAGTGATACAGAGGAAGACTTTTACAAAATCAGCCAGAAACAGGCAGAAGAGCGGGTTGAGAGATCTGTAATACGGGTTCAAGCTATGTTCCGTTCAAAGAAAGCACAAGAGGAATACTGGAGGATGAAATTAACCCATAACCAGGCAAAGGTAGGTGATTTACCTGGAAGTTGCTAGTCTAACAATTCTGTCTTGTAGATTATTAATAAAGTCATGTGTTTCTTCAGGTGGAGTATGAAGGGCTTCTTGACCCGGATATGAATGTGGACAAATGAAAATGACTTAAAGATACAGGCATGGATACTCTGGTTAGTAAATTAGTATGTGCCTGCGTGTGAATGTACCAGAAGGAGGTTTGTGCGCTTTAGTAGCCTGTACATCTTGGTAAATTGCTAGATTAATTAGTTCTGCTCTTCTTACCCTTCCATGCTGTTTTTAAGCTTTTGAGAGGGTTATGATTCCGATGCTAGTATTAATCAATTTCTCTATAGTTTGACAGCTAGGGACTTCGATGATTTTTCTCTTTGAATTTAAAATGCAGCCAAAGAAACCATGATGAGTCTTTTGTTGTGGTTTAGATGGCGGCGTTCTGAACCGGGAAATATTAGGGTAGCGAAGACGTTCAATGAGAAGATTATATTTCCAATGTTACGCTCAGCTTGAAAATGCTATAAATTCGAGATTGATGCAACCAAATACCATAAATTTTGACTTTTTACATAGAATGAAGGCCAATATTGCTTCATTGACATTACAGGCAATGCACTCCCAACACTATATGTACTGAGTGAGCCATTTAAAACCATCAGCATATCCCATTTTTCGAGCAATGCCGCACATGAAAACTTGCATGGGGCGAATCTCTGCAGCATCCAGATCGACTTTCCTCTTACCAGTAGTGAAGTTAGTAAGGCCCAGGTGGTGATGCAATTCCTCTTCTGATGCAGCATAAACCCAAGTCAATCTTGATTCCTAGAATGAGAAATGGGACGTCTTCAAGTTCCTCATCCGAGAGGAGAGCATCCACCTCCTTGTACCCTGAAACCTTTCCCTGTCGAAAGCATCAACCAAGCGGCCACCTACGTGATGAATATATGACACCTAGTAAGAGTCGCTATGCAAATTCGACAGGTACCAGGGACAATCTTTGTTGCTTTAACATGCCAATTGTGTTTGTGAAATCTAGTGAAAAAGATTTGAATTTAATTGAAAATTTAGAATTTGGTACCAAATTAAAAGAAGCAGCAGCATCCCACTGGTGCATGAAAACCTGTTCAGTTGAGTTTAACAACATGATTATCAGTAAAATCTAATCACCATGGCTAGAGCTTTGCCTTGCACAAAACCTAACAAGAATGTCCAAAGAATTAATCACAGCGGAGAGATCTAACTCTTCCACCAAGGTCAGATGGTCACCTCCTCTAAAGGATGAATATACTAGTGGTCTTAGATTCTGAATCTAACAATGGATAGTCTCTTTCAAATACTCCCTCTCCCCTTCAAAACTATACTAATTAGTAAAGCATCAAATCAGAATTCGCTTAGCTGAAAATATTATTAATCTAAATATACAAGGCTGGTGTTTTGCACAAAACCTATTAATGGTGCTTTAGAATTGAAAGACCACAAGCACCATCAAGTTTTATCATCATTCTCGATGTTTGTCGCATAGGTTATATGCACCGAGAAGGTGTGCGTGCCTTCTTTAATGTTGTATCGACATCGGGCAGGATTTTTCAGGCATCGGCTCAACGGGTTCAAATGCTTGAAAGCACCCGTCTAATAAAAGTCCATTATACTCTTTTCATTCCCATACTTGAAAAGTGTCACGGGGTAATTTTTCGCTCCGCGAATAAATCCGTGCGGCAACCTAGTCCCTCGCTAGACTCAGCCTTCCCTCACCAATCTCACTCATGTTTGCCTAGTAACTAAATGTTTCCCTCACCCGAGAGGTTTCTCCACTTTCCCAAGTTAAAAGACAAGCGGAATACACAAGTAGAATTGCACAACACAAAGCACACCAAGAATACAAGAAGAACTCTTAACCTTTATTTATCTCGTCAACAAAGAATTACACAATGTGTGCTATGCACCGAATTCGCATGCTACACAATCAAGCTTACACACGTTATTCCTCTCTATGCATTCCCTATCTCGTGCTCTTTATTCCTTCTCATCTAAGAGTATCAACAACTATTTCTAGCCAAGTATGTGAACTGCAAGGCTCACCCATGTTCTCCTATTTTTCAAGACATAGTGGGACACTTTCTTCCCCATGATCTCCATGATCTTAGCAGCTTGGAGAGCACTCCAGTTATGCTCCCACGTTCTGCCCCATGATCCCATGATCTAGGAAGACCATGACTGCCACTAACCCATGTTCTGCATGCTCACCTGGCAACCCCATCTGTCAGCTCTTGCTTCGTCAGCTGTTAAGTCACTCGTATGCCTTGGATAGTCCTTCGTCCAAGTTTTAGATCGTGCCAAGTCGAGCCCCTGACTTGCACAAGCTGCTGCGCGCTGCCGAATTCGCATCT
>Ga0307514_10003321_pt1 | contig 15590 bp, 8 predicted proteins | sample 16_EM_MG_FD_203088 | JGI IMG/M metagenome (GOLD analysis project Ga0307514, IMG submission 203088) | Populus trichocarpa ectomycorrhiza microbial communities from riparian zone in the Pacific Northwest, United States - 16_EM | ecosystem: Host-associated > Plants > Roots > Unclassified | place...
GACTTTCCAAATTGAAAAATATACAGATTTTTCAGGTGGCCTAATTCTCACGGGCGGCTTGCCCAGGTCACGAATTTCTCGAAAGTGAGAAATTTTTCCAAATCATTTTCAATTTGGCCATTTCAAGGTGGCTTTCCTTTTGATGGATCCCATCAGGGATTTCTTTTATGAAATTTGCAAAACGCATTTTTAAATGTTTCAAAGTTTAGATGATATGCATACATCTTTACCTGCTTTGAAATATAGGTCCCTCTTTCTTATCAATCTTCTTGTTGTTTGATTGGTAAAGACTTGCTGTCTTTGATTTGGGTCATCTTCGTCGTTTGACTTCAAACCCACTTGAGTTGGCCCATGTAAGTTTTCTCATATTTATTTACCCAACTCAGCCTTAATGATGCCCATCATGACCCCTTTGCTTGCTAGAGATTTTCTGTCTCGTTGAATAATTTAGGAGGATCATTAATTACTCCCCGTCGTACTGCTAAAAACATTCGATATAACTTGTTGAAAGGATTAAGCTGGCCTTTGTGAATGAAAATGCCCCCTTGTTTTATTGTAGAAAATGTTCCTCTTTCTATAGTTATCTAGAAGGGATCAAATTTATTTTTAAACACAATCTTGCCCCCTTGTATTGGTCATTTTCTATTTGTACTAGCCATTGCCTCTAAGTGTGCTTTGTTAGCGACTCAGATAAATAATACCATTCTTTCATTCATCTCATTTTTGGTTTTGATGAAGAGATATTTATCTAGAATGAATCTTGAAATCTTGCATTATGAAAACAAAAATTGTTTCAATGTGAGTTTAAAACAATTTGCTTTTGAAATCTTGTAACCCCCTGGTTATTTCTTGAAAATGAGATGATTTGCTCTTGTGTTCACGACATTACTGTCGGTGAAAGTACATCATAAGGTGACCTTCTGCTTTTGTGGGTTTCAAAGTGAAGGGCTCAAGAAAAAGCTCGAGGTTTTGTTTGAGAAAAAATTGTCTCTTTTTGAACAATCATTTTATCAGCATGAATAATAATAAGTAGTTTGTTCTCAATGTCATGAATCCTATGAAAAATACTCTTTGCATTTTGAGAGCATCATTTATTGTTCCAGGTTGTTTGCTTGCTTGATTAGAATAAACTTTTATAGGTATGTAATGTAGGTTTTGGTTTTTGGCCATGAAAGAAAAGGATTTATAAGACTCAAAGAGTGTTTCAAGGTTTCAAAGACTAAGGATCACTATCCGCAGTTCAACTCTTTGTATCTTTCATCTCTTTTTTTGCTGCTCTTCTTTGATTTGCCCTTTTTCATTGTTTTGGATGGGACATACTCACTTTATTTCAGCTATTATTTTTTCTTGTGATTTGGGCATGCCCCCTAGCATTTGAGTTTCTTGGGCTCTTTTGCTTTTTTAGCTTTCTCACGGCTTTTCTACTTCTTCTTTTTTTCATTGAAATTTCCACTTGCCCCTTGTGTGGGATGTGATCCTAGTTGGGGTTTTCATGAAAGAAAATTTATTCAGGCTCAAAATGGAACCGCAAGGGATATATTCATTTTAGAATGTGCAAGGAATAACAAAGATGACATTTCCTCATTTCAAGCACAAGCTATTAAGATCAATAAACTTTGACCTTGTCTAGTGTGATAATTTGGACTTTCACAAAGAAATGCATTTCATGAGTTTATGAACAACAAGTCCACTACATACCATTATGCATACATTCAAAACTCATGGCTTAAGAGTCATGATGTGAGGGTGACAATTCATTTTATTTTTGTGCATTTTGGTTTAGAGTTTAGTCACCTTAATGAAAGAGTTGCTTGATTCATGTGTCATTTTACAAGTCGAATGTCAAAAATATCATTTTAAATAAACATCAAATTATTTTTGAAATTAAAATGCAGGTTCAATTTTTCAAAATTCCACTAGGGAAAAGATTTTGGTAAAAGAAATGAATCACGTCTATGAGATCACGCTAGGCTTTAGAAATGTATTTGTGAGTTCTTAGAGGGAACCCTTTTCAGGATTTTTTGCTATAAATCAAAGGAAAAAAAACACAATTAAAAGACAACTCATTATTTCATTGAATTTTTAGAAAGAAGGCTTAACAACAAAGACTTTATGCTAACATTTTAGGCTATGATTACTAGTAAGGTAACACATAAAAAGGCTAAACACTTAACAATCATTGATTGGAATTTCTAGAATCTTCTAACTGTCCCTCTCTTATGAATTCCTTGACAAGAGCACCTTTCCAATATTTAGTTGAGGTCATGCGTAGACCAGTCTTGGCCTAATGACACAATAGCTTCGTCTTCAAGACGATTGATTTCTAAGTGTCTTTGTTTTGGTAGTTTCTTTTTTTTTTCAAGTGAAATTTTTCTCATTAGTCAAGTCAACAATCCTTCCCAACCGGATGACTTGTTCAATTTTCTCAGTTATAACAACCAAGTCAGAAAAATATTGTGCAAAGCTTTTAACCAGTATTCAAAGCATGGGGTCTTGAAAGTGTTGCCAAATAAATTGATCATCTTTTTTCCAACAAAGAAGGATTAACCTGTACAACTGCCTCACACCACCTTTAGGTGTATTTTCTTATGGACTCCTTGTTGTCCTTTTCCGTAGCTTGCAAGCTTGAACTATCGTGGCCCACATCCATATTGAACTTATATTACCTAATGAAGGCATCAACGAAGTCCTTCTACTTTTTTACCTTGGTATTATCCAACCGCATATACCAAGTAAGGACAACGTCACTCAAGCTTTTTTGAAAGAAGTGAATCAACAATTTCTCATCATAGACCACCTCAACCATTTTGTTGTAGTATGCCTTAAGATGAGTTACATGACATGAAGTTCTTGTATATTTGATGAATTCAAGCATTCTAAAATTTTCGGGAATGATCACGTTGGGCACCAAACACGTCTCAACAACCTTTATATGGTCATGTAGGCTAGTTCCCTTGAATGCCCTCATCCTTTGCTATAAAATAACCAATTTGTTCAGACCATATTCTTTTACTATCTTGTTCTTTTGAGATTCCTTCATTGTAAAGTAAATGGTAAACGACATTCTTATGGGATATGCTAGTTCAGCAAATTGAAAATACATAGCCTTCAAATAACACCTCATTTCCCCCCAGATTTTATGGATTTGCGAGCAAAGGTTCAAGTTGAGTTGTAAATTTTGCTTCTCCAAATTTAGATCCCAAGTTCTATTCAAGTAGACTAGTAAGCCTTGTGACTTCTTATCTAAGACTTTCCAACTCTTTTCGGTGTTGGGCGTCCAACTAGGCTCTTTCTTCATTTTTCATTTGTCTTTTTCGCTGTCAAGTGTTATAGGTGCATTTCAACAGGGAACCTATATTTCATCCTAGTAAATGAAAATTATGCAATCATGCATGAGTGATGATGGTATCAATAAGGAAAATGCAGATTTAATATGGACTCGCCCTTCACGGGATGACAATGGTCGTTTATTCATGGACTTTAGGGACTTGATGTCGTCATCATGCTAATGAGGGGATCCTTGTCCAGTCTTGCTTAAATTTGAGATTTTGATAAACCTTTCAGCTTTCAATTCAAGTCGGTCCCCTTTAGTCAACTATAACAACTCAGACTCTTGTATCCTATGTGACGACTATTTGCACCCAATGATCTTGAAATTCAAGATGCCGCATGTTGGGCTAGCCATAATGAGATTACACATGGTATAACCTAACATGTCGATTCTAGTGTATCACGAGGGTAGGTTACTATATAGTCTCAAAGGGTCTCTCGCATGCTTAGTGATCATCCTTGAAAGGTCTGTCACACCCGGACATCACGGCGACCAATTAAAAATATTCTCTCGATTGAAAAAAAAAACAGATATCTGACATCTTGTTTCTTAGGGGAAAGGTCTAGTTCGAGAAGTCGCCACCTAGTATTATGATTACTAAGAACTTTAACTGGTTAACATAGATTCTAATGGTATGAGACTAGTTACGTGAAAGGAAAGATGCCATCACCCCTTAAGCGTCCTACCTGAAGGCAGACTGCATTGCTAGTTTTGTCTAAAATTGCTAAGAATATGTTCTCCTTTTTTTTTTCTCCCTTATTTTTTATTCTTCCCATCATGTTCCTGACTTTGGTGTCAGTGAATAGTTCATACGAATATTTTCAACTCAAGTGTCAGTGAACAGTTCATACAAATATTTCCAACTCTGGTGTTGGTAAATATTGCACAAACCTAAAAAATTGCGATATTTCTGACTCTGGCGTCAGTGAATAATTTCACAAAAAAAAAAAAGAATTTTAAGAAGAATTTTTCAAATGCCATTTTCTTTTTGTTTATCCTTTATTATTATTTGTCCTTTTTAAACTGGAAAAAAAAAACATTGCAAAGGAGATTTGCATTTAGCAATAACAGTCCACAAATTGAGCATATAGCAAAAAAAATACAAAACACAAAGGAAAAAAAAAACAACATGCGAGGGGCCCACAAATAAATCAACGAAGATCCCCAAATATTTTTGATATAAAAAAGGTGCTTGTTTGGCCAAATATCAAACTACAATGAGCATAAAAATTATAGTTAAGGCATAAGGGCATAAGGGTGTGTTTCGTTAAACACACCCTTAGCAAACACAATTTGATTTGACTGGGTCTAAAACCCAGATCCAGCCCATACATTTTTATTTATTATTTTTTTTATTGTGCTGGATTCGGCTCAGCGCAAGTGGGCTGAGTGGAACCCAGCCAGCACGGCCTCGTCATTGGCTCAAGCTAATGATCTGGCGGGGTGAAGCACGCATGAACTTGTTTACGCGTGCATGTTACAGAGCGAAGGTAATTAATTTCCTGTAATTAATTTCCTTCGTACAGTACTTAAAGGTGAAGAAGATTTAAAAGGAAAGAAACAAGGGGATGAACTCTTGCCTTGTCTGGAGACAATTTTAGAGGTGAACGAGCGGAATGGATGGCCATAGCTTAACGACTACCCAATATTCCCTGCCTTTTGGTGTCTTCTCTGCTTCTCTATTTTTGGTTTGCCTATTCTGCTTGAGTTCTGGGACGAAGACAAAGCTGGGTTTAACTCTCTGTGTTTTCTTCCCTCCTGTTTTACTCTATTTTTTCTCGCCCCTTGTTTCCCTCTGTTTTTTCTCCCCTCTGTTTTCTGTTTTTTTTTTTTTTTGCCTGGCTCTCCTTTTCTCTTGATCTTTTTCCTCCCCCTCTGTTCTCTCTGAATTCTTCTATTTATAAAGGTGTTCCTTCTCTGCATAAGCCTACGTCTCTCCTCTTAATAAGCATGGCTTGGGGAGTTGGTTTCCTGCTAGGACTCGGACGCCAACAGTCCTGCCACGGCCGGACTGTTGGTGGCAGACTTCGACTCGGACCTTAGTGTTCCCAGGAGGAAGAGGATGAACAGTCCTCCCTGGGACGACGTCGTTTCCTCGGCTGGGATGGGCAGTTCCAGTTTGGTCCTTGCAGTTTCGGCATTGTTTTAATCAGAACCCTGGGTGAATTGTAATTAGACACGCAGTTTACAAAACGGTCCCTGATTTCTAATTTCTTTTAATTTTACCTCTAATCAACCCCAAACTTTAATATTTCTTCCATTAAGCTTCTGATTTTATTAATTAAACTAATTCTAAGTTCAACTAAGTCCTCAAACTTATTAAATCATCAATTAAACTCTTGATATCGTTAATTAAATCAATTCAAAGTTTAATTAGGTCTCCAAACCCATCAATTCTTTTAATTTCTAGCAAAATTAAATTCTAAATTTACAATTCCTCCCTTGGTGATACTTACAAACTTTTTATTTGTGTTGTCTTGATCTAAATCTTAATTTTTCTTCATTCATTCCAATTTTCTTCGTTCATTTTCTTTTTATTATATAGAAATAAAAATATTAAAAATTAGATTATAACAACAAAAATCATAAAAAAAATTTAACGTGATAAATTCAATAGTTATATATAAAAAATCACCAACAATAATCAAAGTGGACCGTTCATACTACCCAAAAACGGTGGTTGACTCACTTGTTTTTGGGTAGAACATGTATTCCATTTCTGATATTGTTGGTGATTAGTTTTAATATAACTAAATTTATCTCGTCCAAATATTTCTAATAATATTGATAATGTCACATTTAAAACTTTTTATTTTCTCTTTTCTCTCTTTTATCTCCTCATTGCAATTTTGTCATCTCATTTAAAACTTTATTTGAAATGTCACATTTCTCACTAGCGACTTCTTAAATGTTATGTTTTTGTATTACAACATGTACAAAACAGTGCTTTTTTGCCAAAAACTTGTTTCGCTAATTTGTTTTTAAATATACTGTTATAACCCCATTTTTAACAACAATATCAAGAAACCATCACCGACAGTCCAGCAATGGCGGGACTGTGGGGGGTTCCAATCCTGCCAAAACAAAAGGTCTTAAAATTCTATCCTTATCAAGGAAGGATAAGCAGCGAGAGGGAATGCCTATAAAAGGGCACGGGAGGGAGTTCACAAGGAGAGGGAAAAAAAAAACAAACAGACGGCAGAGGGGAGAACAGATGAGAAAACAAAAGAGAAGAAAGGGAGGAAAACAGAGGAAAAACCAAAGAGTGTGATAGAGACAGAGAGAAATAAAAGAACAACAGATAGAGAAGCGAGATAGAAGGAGAGGAGGGTCATCGCAGGGGCGCCACCCGCCAGTCTCCATCGCCATCCGCTTTGCTCCCAGTAGCTGCTCGCCCAGGTAAGTTTGTTTTCCCCCCTCCCTACATTTTAATTACCATGTTCCTGTAGCAGGCGTTCGTGAACAGTTCACGAACGCCTGCAGGTTAAAAAAACACAAAGAAATAAAGAGAAAGGGACGGAAACCGGGTTACTGGCTTGGGCCAGTAACCGGGTTTGAACCTGCTGGGTCTAGCCCAGCCTGTACAGCTGGGCCAGACAGCTGGGCCTGTACAGCTGGGCCTGTACAGCTGGGCCAGACAGAGCCCAGTGTACTACTTTTGGCTAAGGGTGTGTTTGGCAAAACACACCCTTATGCCTTTCTCATGTATTTTATTTCACTTTTGTTTTGATATTTTGACAAACAAGCTTTTTTAGATATGAAAAAAAAATTAAAAATATTTGGTGATCTTCGTTGATTTATTTATGGTTTTCTTGTGTGTTGTTTTTTTTCTTCCTTTGCGTATTGTTTTTCTAAGTTGCATGTTCAATCTATGGATTATTACTGTTAAATACAAATATGTTATGCAATGCATTTTTTTCTTTCTTATCTAAAAAGAGTAAATAAAAAAAAGGTAAACAAAAAGAGAAAGGCATAAAAAAAATTGTTTCTTCTTCGATTAAAAATCCAAATTTTGCGAACTTATTTACTAGTATTAGAGTCAGAAATATCGTGTCTTTTGGGTTTGTGCAATATTTACCAGCATCAGAGTTAAAAATATTCGTAGGTAAATGTTCACTAAAGCGAAAGTCAGGAAAATTATAAGAAAAAAAAGAAGAAGAAAAAAACAAACTTTTAGTAATTTAAGACAAAACCAATTATACAACCTGCTTTAGATAGGACGCTTAAGGGGTGATAACATCTTTTCTTTTGCATAACCAGTCCCGTACCATAGAATTTCTGTTGACCAGTTAAGGTTCTTAATTTAAACTGTTAGGTGAGGTCCCAAGATATGATTTATATTATTCTTTAACACTCAAAACTTACATAGGCCCACATTATCTTGTGTTTAATTTTTATCAAATAAATAGAGATGGTGAGATTCGAACTCGTGACCGTTTGGTCATTAAGGCTCTAATGCCATGTCAAAAACCATCTCTACCCAATAACTTAAGCTATTAGGTGAGGTCCCAAGATATGATTTATATTATTCTCTAACACTTGTGACCTTAATTCTAGACTTCTCAATAGTCAAGGTCGCTGCTTTCAGGATTGATTTTTCCATATTTATTTAGTACAATGAAAAGACTTTGTTACTCTTTTTTTTTTTAAAAAAACCTTTTATCAAGGGTTTTTCTATCTTTTAAATATATTTTGCATAGTTAAATTACCCTTATACCCTTAAAAGCAAAATCACTTTAAACTTGCATAAAAGGGGTTTATTCATCTTTGTTTAAATAGTAAAGTGACCGAATTACTCTTTAAATGAAAAAACAATAAGGTTGATCTCAAGGGTGTTTTAGTCTTTTCATTATATTTTTTTATTTTAAAGTTCACTCAATAATTATTTGGTAACTTTTAAAAATTAAATATTATTCAAAAAATATTATTGACATGTACAGCATGCGCATAAGCACGTGCAAGATCATCCAATTACCAAAATCCTTCATTTACGATCATGTTTGGAGTAGTGTATCTTCCTCTTCATAATTGTGAGGCACCTAATCATTGGGCTCGAGTGATTTCTTTTCTCTCTCTTGTTTTTTCTCTATTGGCCTATAAATTGATGCTTGTCATTTCAAAAATGGTGTCGTGCCCTCTAATTTGTATTTCTATCCATTAAATTAACTCATATTTACTAGAGTTATCGTAGTATCACTATAATGTGAGCCGATAGTTGTTACGTCGTAGAAACTTTAGGCGTATGGGGACGACACGTGGAAACTTTGATAGAGATGTCATTTCACATCGAAGGACGTAAGACCAAGGTGTAACTGACGATTCAATACGTTATGAAAATAAAGCTTGAGAACACCAATAACAATGGACTGACAGTATTTTCTAGGTGTAGAAAAATAGAAGCCAACAAAACCCTGAAATGAGGAAAAAGAAATTAAAACATCTAGGGCTCAGATATCATCACAAAATACAAGACTGAAGAAAAAAGTTTTATACCAGGGGATGATCAAAAAAATCAAAAAATTGATTAAACCGAGAAAACCGGAAAAAAAATAATCGAAAAAAGCAAACCGTGAAAAAAAACCGATTAAAATTTTAAAAAAACCGACCGGTTCGGTTTTATAAGCATGAAACCGAAAAAACCAAAAAAAAACCGAGCCAAACTCGAAAAACCGAGCCAAAACCGAGCCAAATTGAAAAACCGAGTCAAACCGGTTTGAACTGGTTTTTGTCCTAAAAAACCGAACCAAACCAAACTAAAACTGGTCGGTTTGAACCGGTTTCGGTTTTTTTTTTAATTTTGGTTTGGTTATTATTATTTTTTTTTTATGAAAACCGAACCGAAATGAAAATGATCACCCCTAATATATAGTATCAAACTTAGAATTACAAGGAAAATAAATATAATTAGTCATAAAAACCATGATCACCTATGATTAATTATAATACAAGATTACAATAATAAATATAAATTAATAGTTACCCATAATCGATACAAGATTATAATAAAAATATAAAAACTTAATATAATCTAATTAATATTACCTAACGAGAATATTTTATTAAAATATCTTTATCTTTATATATTCTCATGTTATCATGAATAGAAGTTGTGACTGCACCTTTCTTTACACATCAACCCATTCAAAAATGACACCCAGCCAATCAAAATTAAAAATATGTTTTAAATTGCAATTAAAATATTGTTTATTTAAAACTTTTCAGTCTACTGTTAAATTGTTTTTCTTTAATGGTAAAATAACGTTAACAACACACCCACGAGAAAAAAAATGCTTCATCCCAATCATAGCATGAAAGAATCAAACTAGTATATATAATATAACACCTAATGGAATGTCCATAGAACTATAGGTTTGTCCAATTGTGCTATGCTCTTCATGAACCGAAGGAACAAACCCTAATGCGCCATTTTGCTGGGAAACTACTCTTCAAGATAATCAAGAGCAGTGGTCCAATTTTAATGCCGCCAATGATACATCATGTTAACGATTTAATTTGATTAAAAACCTTATTATCAAGAACAGCATTAATTTGGATGTGAAATAGGATTTGGAGTAGCATGTAATTGAGGGCAAACGGCATTAGCCGAAGAACGAAGCCCAAAACCTAGCAGCCTAGCGGTATGCTGGGATGCCCTCTTCATCGTGCTACAAAAGAAAGGGACTGAAAACATGCAATGTAGGTGTCTAATTTGCCGTGCGAGTGTGAGACAAGCTTTTTGACAGTAATAATCCAAAGCCCCACCAGCAGAGGTTGCGGTAAGGCTTTCTGTCAAGTCGGTGTCCAACGAGGGTCGGATTATCATTAAGAGAGCTTGGTTGCTAGCGATTGGCTTCACAAATTATTGCAATCAGGCTATTGCTTAGTTGTCTTGCTCACTCCTGTATTGTTGATTTCGAAATCTTGGCTAGTACATCCAGAAAGGGATCGCCATGGCCCGAAGTTCATCTTTCATATGTGTAGACCCTACAAAAACTATGGCTGAGAATATAGCTCAAAACTCATGAAAAATTAACTACGGCTCTTCTTTTAGCCCACAATTTGATGCGTGGCTGACTAAACTTTCTCATGCGACATGGATCACGTCGTTCCTTTTACGACAAGAACGGTGAGAAAGGCCAAATGTTTCCTCGAGTTGATGATTCTTCAAAGAAAGAAGACACTTACGCTTTGATTTTCCCTATAATTTTGTTCTTATAAAAAATAAATGTGTCTTGCTTGTTAGAGAACGAGATCATTGGACATGGTTAAGTTGGATGAAAACCCATCTGGTATTTACCTTCTATCTATGGAAATCTCATGAGTGTAACTTGTTCTTGTTGACCGTTTCTCATAGAGCCGTTATAAACGACTCTCTAACTCTCCTTCACACTTATAAATTATTAAAGTGATCCACTCTAAAGGTTGTAACCTTTATATTTATGAGCTCTTAAAGTGGTTCACTTTAAGGGTGTAACATTCACATTTATGAGCTCTTAAAGTGGTTTACTTGTAACTACCTCATGATATACTAAATATGTGGGACATATAGCCGTTAAAGCTTGATGGAAGCTTTGGCTATAAATACTGTTATTTGATCCCCATACTCACTTACTCAATTCCCTTAAGTTTTACACCATCTATATAGAGTAAGTAAAGTTTGGAGGTGCCAAATATATATAAAAGAGAGCAGCAAATACATGAGGAACATCAATGGCTGGAGGTACTGTTTCCTTGTCATTAAGCCTTACGATTATGTTATAAATATATTTATTCTGCATCATAGAATCGTTAATTAAGTTTTACAGTTCTTTGACTTCATGTTATCAAATTATCTTATATTAGAGACGAGATACATGCATAGCCTTGTGAAGATTTGTGAATATCTAAGATAGGATTTGTCACTTCTAGTAAAGAAAGTTAATGTTATTGGCCACTCATTAAGCGGATGACTCCAAAATCTATACATATAGTGGGAATTGATTTTAAAAGGGTTCTCAAATCATAGGATAGTTACATTCCAAGCTCTATATATGTCTTTTCATTATCTCCATTTTATATGATTTTAATCTACAATAACTTTTAATTTTATGATAGTTTATCTTAATTATCTCCATTTTATATAGTATTTATTTTAATTTATATGTAGAAAGACATAAATTCATGAAATCATGGGCTTTGAAGTGAAACTTCAGTATTCATTCCCAGAATTCTAGCTATACAACATCCCTAACTGGATTGAGAATTAAGACAGTGAGTAAGACAATTAAATGAGAAAATCTACCTTGAAGAGATCTGGTTGACTTGTGTATATGTTTTGGAAAAAAAAGAGAGGGAAATTAAATTTTGTATTGTAAGAATAAGGAAATTTCCTTACCAAAAATCTGAAAAAAAAAAATTTCTTTGTAAATCAGGTATAACTTTCGCTACATATATCCAAGTTAACTACTTTTAGTGTCAAAAGAACTCTAAAAGGTAGTTCTATAACTTTTATGTATATGATTTTCTCAAAATAAGTCTATCTCATAAAGAAAATAGCTCCACTTAGAACAAGTAGTCAATTACACATCCTGGTAGTCAATTATATCGATGTCACTAGCTCCAATCAGAATAAATAGTCAATTAAATATTTTGGTAATCAATTACATTAACACTACTAGCTTCATTCAAGATGGCTAGTCAATTAAAGATCCTGATAGATAATTATATTAACGTCACTAGCTCCACGCAGAATAGCTAGTCAATTAAATATCTTGCAGTCAATTATATTGACGCCACTAGAGCAACCCATAATGACTAGTCAATTAAATATCCCAGCAGACAATTATATTGACTCCACTAGCTCCACCTAGAATAACTGATACAATCCAAGTCAGGTTCAAATTCAGCCTTTAAATGTTTGCTGACCAGTTTTGCAAGATCATGCATATCTCTTAAATCATATATCAGATCAGGCTGGAATTTTACAAGGAGATAAATACACATGGATATAAAAACCCTTGAGACCCAAGGATCCTGTTAAATAGATCTAGAGTTGTTTAAGGTTTTTTCAAAGATTACTTGAAGATCAGATATTGTTTTTGGTTTTAAATAATTTCTTCAATTCTTGATTGTCACAAACCATAAGCTATCGAAGTGTTCAGCCTCTAACACTAATCCACATGAACCACCAATGAGAAATCTTTTAAATCCTTTTAGGAGAGAGATATTTCTATACCTTTAAGTGCTATGTTTTTTTTTTTTTTTTGTGTTTCAGGTGTTTCTGCAACTAGTTTAGCTTTCCTCTATGTCCTACTAAAAATAGAAGGCATAACATTCTAATTATAGAGAAACCTAAAAACTCTATAAATGAGAAAAAATATTAATTTTCTCATTAAATGATATCTCACACCCACACACACACACACATACATATATTAGAATAATTTAGAAATTTATTCAATCAAGTCCCTACTTGACTTTTTCTATGTTTAGAATTGTAATCCATTGTATTAATCACATTCTAACTCTTAATTTCTAAAAGTTATTTACAATCAAGTCATACTTGATTAAAATTTCTATTTTAATTTTTGACTAATGGTTTTTATATGTATGACCCATTAGGTTTCCAAATAAGTTAGCTTAAATATAGATCATAATTCTAAATAAAATAAGATTAAATAAATTAAATAATTTAATTTATTATCAACTCAACAATTTGTTAATTTATATTTGAAGATCAAGTATAATATCTAGTAACCTGTTATGATTCCTTCAATATTAAAAAAGTCATAAGTGATTTGACTTAACTTTCTGGTAACCGGTTTCTCAATGTAATTATTATTCCTTTATCAAGAATATTTTAATTTAGACATTATAGCCTAGAGTATATTTACTTTGTGAAATCATTTTTGTTCTCAATACTATTGTAATTGATTGTTTAAATAAGATTTAAAACTCATTTTCATATCTCATTCCACCTTGACCAAGGATTTCACAATCAATACTGTTTGAGAATAAATAAAGTTTTTTCAATAATTTACTTGCGATGATGAATTCTCTCTTGATTATTCAAACACCTTCATATTATATTATACCTAATATATGCCCAATTGTTACCCTTTATTGGGACAACATGTAGTTAGAATCAAAACATAACACTTCCTATATAAGATAACTTAGTGATCTCAAGTTTAAGGATTACTTACATAATTTCCACCTAGCCTTTCTATAATCATAGATGATCTCTCCATATGAGTTTCTCATGTGTATCAGTTAAGTGTACATGTTATCTAACAAGCACATTTACCATATTATTTTTAGATATCCCCTATACCTCAACTTATAAGAGTAGTTGTTTCTTTTCATAAAGGAAGAAATATAATATGTATCATTCTCAATAACTTTAATTAATATTTAATCTTAAAAGAACATTGATCATAAGCATTTAAGAATAATGCTTTGATGTAATAAAGAGATGTGCATTAAGGATATTTTTGCCCTAATTTTTGCTATCCGATTTAATTAGAGACAATCTCAGTTTCATGGATTTTACAAGGTTGTTTTGAGTTTTTTATGAGTTGGTCCTCTTGTTATTTAGATCATTATTTTGCACTTTGTAAACGGCTGAAATCCTTGCTATTTAGACCAATCAATTCATCATCGATCTTCTCCATTTGTTGGCATCAGCATGCCCTTCATATGAAACATAACTTGATAATATCGGTTTTTCCAATTTTTTTCCTTTATTAACCGAATCGAACCGAACCGAAAATGATCGGTTTGAATCGGTTTCAGTTCTGAATTAAGAAAAAATAAAAATTCGGTTTGGTTAGTTTTTTCAAGTAAAAACCGAACCGAATCGAAAATGCTCACCCTACTGCCACCTAGCCTTTCTATAAACATAGATGATCTCTCCATATGAGTTTCTTATGTATATCAGTTAAGTGTACATGTTATCTAACAAGCATCTACCATATCATTTTTAGATATCCCCTATACCTCAGCTTATAAGAGTACTTGTTTTCTTTTATAAAAGAAGAAACATAATATGTATCATTTTCAATAACTTTAATTAATATTTAATCTTAAAAGAACATTGATCATAAACATTTAAGAATAATGCTTTGATGTAATAAGAATCTCGTAATTATAACAACTTTATAATTTTCTTTACAAAATATTTTTATCTTATAGACTTTATTTTAACTCTAGATTCATTAATGAAGTATAAATGATTATTAAAGATAAAAATCTTTATTGATAATAAATAAATTTTACATGAATAAAATTTGTGCTACATAAAATCAACCAATTGACTATAGAGCATATTTATTAACTCAAAGATCAAATATAAAAGATGTAATAAAACTATAACCATATGACCAAATCAGCTTTCCTGGTAACTCCCTACTTGGTCAAATGACCTGCTACTCTCTCTATAAACATGTGTAAAATTCACAAAATAAAGCATACTACATGTACTTGAAATGTTATTGAACTCATATAGTAACGGTCATGACAGCATAATATTGTTGCTATTAATCCAAGTAATGTTTGTCATTGTCTGAATTAGACTCACAATATTCTAGTCTTTAGAAGAAGTGTAATAATAATTAATACTCAATTAAAAAGCTTTTCAAATCACCAAAACCTCATCTACAGTGGACTTTTTAATACCCATAGAATATGAGAAGATACCATAGTTTTTAGACCCGGCTTGGTGGCCAGCCCGGTCCAAGGCCCGGGTTCCGAGTTTTGACCGGGTCACCAGGTTGTCTGAGTTAATTTAAAAAAAAAATCAAAATGACGTCGTTTTAGTAAAAAAAAAAAACAAAAGTCAACGAGTTGCATCAAGGTTCTTAACCGGGTCGCCGAGTCATACCAGGTTTTTTCTTTCCCTGTTTTTTTTCAACCCGGCCCGGTTCCAGCCCCGGGTTGGCTGGGTCTCGGGTCGACCCGCCGATCCGGACCAGGTTTCAAAACTATGGAAGATACAAAAAAAATTAACCTCATGTTCTTTTAATATGTACACCACCAATTCTTGAAGGCTTAATTGCAACTAGTAGCTTTATTCCATTATTTCTTGAAATATGAATCTATCATTCCAATCTTAGTTTTCATATGAAACAAATGAATTAAGAAAAAGTAAAGAAAAATTTGTGCTTTACATCCAAATTAATATAGTGTGTTTGTTTTAGTTTTTGTTGTTGAGGTTGTGGTAGGGTATAATCTATTTATGCACAAAACTCAACCACAAAAACTAATTTTTCTTGTTTTTTAT
>Ga0307514_10003322_pt1 | contig 15587 bp, 11 predicted proteins | sample 16_EM_MG_FD_203088 | JGI IMG/M metagenome (GOLD analysis project Ga0307514, IMG submission 203088) | Populus trichocarpa ectomycorrhiza microbial communities from riparian zone in the Pacific Northwest, United States - 16_EM | ecosystem: Host-associated > Plants > Roots > Unclassified | place...
CCAACCTCCTGCCCGACGACGACCCCATAACCCGCCTCCGCACCCTCCCCCGGTACAACAGCGCGGCGGTACGGGTGCTGGGGTCGGGGTTGCTGACGGTGCGGGTGGATCTGGACGAATGACCGGTGTACGTCCGGTCAGAGTGCCCGGGCGTACACCTCCAGCACCAGGTCCCGTACGGTCTCCGGTGCCCGCAAGGTGGGCAGGTGGTCGCAGTCCGGCAGGCGGACGAGGCGGCAGTCCGGGAGCGCGTCGGCGATGGCCTCGTTGCAGCGGACTGTGCGGGACTGGTCCTTCTCGCCGAGGAGCAGGGCGCTGGGCATGGTCAGTTCACCGAGCCGCGGGAAGGCGGGCGGGTCCTCGGTGAGGTGGCCGTACGTCGAGAACCAGGCCGGGATCGCCGCCCGCAGCAGGGTCTCGGCCTCGGTGTCGGGGGCGGTGCCCGCCGCCGCCCAGACACTCAGGGACAGGGCGAGGAGGCCCTCCATGTCGCCGGCCTGCGCCAACTCCCCGATCTTCGCGGTCAGTTCCGGGTCATCGAGCCAGGGATACCCGGTCACCCCCGGCACCAGCAGCACGAGCCCCGCCACCCGGTCCGGCTCGCCCAGCGCCCCGCTGATCGCGGTCGAACCGCCCAGACTCGACCCGACCAGCACCACCCGCCGAACCTCGAAGTGGTCCAGCACCGCGCGGAGGTCCTCGGCGAGCGAGTAGGCCACCGTCGGAGCCGGAGACCGCCCGAACCCGCGAGCGTCGTACCGGATCACCCGGTGCCGCTCGGCGAGGGCGGGGGCGACCGGCTCCCATACCCGCGAATCCGCGATCCCCGGATGCAGCAGCACGATCGGCACACCCTCCCCGCCGGTGTCGTCCGCCCAGACCTCGCCACCCTTGACCCGCACGATGGATTCCATACGGCGACTGTGCCCGGGCCGCCCGCCCGAGCGACAGAACGACACCGGCCAAGCCGGGAAGGACCTCTTGCCATGGGGTGAGCGGCCGGCGACAGGGTCTGACGGGCCACTCACCCCAGCGCGTTGTTCCGGTGATGGAGGCCATGGAGATCGGCCTCCATCACCCTTGGGTCTCCAGCCAGGAGCCGGCCGGCGCTCGTCACCCCGGCCACACGATCGCCTGCACCTCGCTGTAGGCGTGCAGCGCGTACGACCCCACGTCCCGCCCGACGCCGCTCTTCTTGAATCCCCCGAACGGTGCCTCCATGTTCCGGCCGACCGTGTTGACGCCCACCCCGCCGGCCCTCAGTTGCCGGGCGACGCGGAACGCGCGGGCCACGTCCGTCGACCAGACGTAGTCGATGAGGCCGTAGTCGGTGTCGTTGGCCAGTGCCACCCCCTCGTCCTCCTCGTCGAAGGGGACGACCGACACGACCGGGCCGAAGATCTCCTCGCGGGTCACCCGCATGTCGTTGGTGCAGTCGGCGAGGAGGGTGGGGGCGACGTAGAACCCCCGGTCCAGCGGCGGTCGTTCACCGCCCGCCACCATCACCGCCCCTTCCTTGCGGCCGAGTTCGACGTACGACTCCACCCGGTCCCGGTGCGCCGCCGAGATCACCGGTCCGACGACCGTGTCCCGCTCGCTCGGGTCGCCCACCTTCAACCGGCGTGCATAGAGAGCCAGTTGCTCGACCACACGGTCGTACACGCCCCGCTGGGCGAGCACCCGGGTCGGCGCCGTGCAGATCTGGCCGCTGTAGAAGGAGAAGGTCGTTCCGATCCCGGCCACCGCCGCCGCGACGTCCGCGTCGTCGAGGACGACCGCCGCGCCCTTGCCGCCCAGCTCCATCAGCTGGCGTTTCATGTCCCGGCCGCACACGGTGGCGATGCGCCGGCCCACCGCCGTCGACCCGGTGAAGCTCACCATGTCGACGTCGGGGGAGGCCACGGCCTCCTCCCCCACCTCCACCGACCGGCCCGAGACGACGTTCACCACCCCGCGCGGCACCCCGGCCGCCTCCAGCGCCTCGGCCATCCGATAGACGGAGAGCGGGTCCTGCGGGGCCGGTTTCACCACCACCGTGTTGCCCATGGCGAGGGCGGGGGCGACCTTGCCGGCCGGGTTCGCCCACGGGTTGTTGTACGAGGTGATGCAGGTGACGACCCCGACGGGCTGCCGCACGGCCAGCGCGCCCATCACCGCCGCCCGCCCCATCGGCCCGGCCTCGTTGATCTGCGGCGGGACCGCCCACTCGGCGGGCTCCACGCGCGCGTAGCGCCGGAAACGGGCGGCGGCCACCCCGACCTGCATGGCCCGCGCCGTCGCCGTCGTCGCGCCGGTCTCCGCCCGGGCCAGCGAGGCGTACGGCTCGACGTGGCCGCGGATGATGTCCGCGGCGCGGCCGAGCACCGCCGCCCGTTCCTCCGGCGCCGTACGCGACCACGGCCCGAAGGCCTCGCGGGCCGCGGCGCAGGCCGCGCGCACCTGATCCCGCGAGGCCTCCGGCGCCCACCCGACGGTCCCCTCGGTCGCCGGGTCGACCACCTCGTAGTGACCGCCCTCCGGCTCCACCCAGTCGCCGCCGACGAACAGCCGCTGTCCCTCGGTCACTTCGTCGCCGCCGACGAACAGCCGCTGTCCCTCGGTCACTTCGTCGCCACCGTCCGGGTGTCCCGCCCCGAGCGCAGCACCTTCCCCGGCACCGCCCCGCTCACCACGTCGTCCCGGATCGCCTCGACCCCGTTGACCCACACGGCCCGGATCCCGATCGCCCTGGAGTCCAGCCGCGGACTGTCACCCGGCAGGTCGTGCACCAGGGTGGCCGTACCCGCGTCGATCCGCTCCGGGTCGAAGAGGACGAGGTCCGCATGCCAGCCCTCCCGCACCTGGCCCCGCTCCCGCAGCCCGAACAGCCGCGCCGGATCGTCCGTCAGCATCCGCACGGCCTGCTCCAGACCGGCCAGCTTCCGGCCGCGCAGACAGTCACCGATGAAGCGCGTGGTGTACGGCGCTCCGCACATCCGGTCCAGATGCGCGCCCGCGTCGGAGCCGCCGAGCAGGACGTCCTCGTGCTGCCAGGTCTCGGCGCGCAACGCCCAGGACGCCGGGTCGTTGTCGGTCGGCATCGGCCACAGGACCGTACGCAGGTCGTCGGCGGCGCAGATCTCCACCAGGCAGGCGAAGGGCTCCTGCCCGCGTTCCGCGGCGATGTCCCCCACCACCCGCCCGCTCAGACCCCGGTTCGTCTCGCTGTACGTGTCGCCGATGACGTATCGCCCGAAGTTCGTCAGCCGGCGGAAGACGCCCGCCTCCTTGGACCCGGCGCGCTCCAGCATCCCGGCCCGTACGTCGGGGTCGCGCAGTTTCTCCAGACGCTCCGGGACGGGCAGTCCGAGGATCGGGCCCCACCCCGGGATGAGGTTCAGGGCGCAGAACGTGCCCAGGGACATGTTCATCGGCGTGAGGATCGGCATGGTCAGCGCCACCACCCGGCCGCCCGCCTTGCGCGCCTGCTCACTGGCGAACAGCTGCCTGGGCACCCGCTCCGGGACGGACGCGTCGACGGTCAGGACGTTCCAGTTCAGGGGGCGTCCGGCCGTCGCGCTCATCTCCACGAACAGGTCGATCTCCGCGTCGCTGAACTGGTCCAGGCAGCCGGCGACGATCGCCTCGATCTGGGTGCCCTCGTGTTCCCCGACGGCCCGCGACAGGGCCAGCAGCTCGGCGGGCAGCGCGTGCCGGGAGGCGACCGGCTTCCCGTCACCGTCGGAGTGGGTGGACGACTGGGTGGTGGAGAAACCCCAGGCCCCCGCGTCCATCGCCTCGTGGAACAACCGGAGCATCTGAGCGAGCTGCTCCTCACTGGGCTGCCCGCCTACCGCGTCCGGCCCCATCACATACCGCCGCAGCGCACAGTGCCCCACCATGAAGCCCGCGTTGACCGCGATCCGCCCCTCCAAGGCGTCCAGATACTCCCCGAACCCGCGCCAGCTCCAGGGCGCCCCCTCCTCCAACGCGACCAGGGACATCCCCTCCACCTTGGACATCATCCGCCGGGTGTAGTCGGCGTCCTCGGGACGATCCGGGTTCAGCGGCGCGAGCGTGAAACCGCAGTTCCCGGCCGCGACGGTCGTCACCCCGTGGTTGAGGGAGGGCGTCGCGTACGGATCCCAGAACAACTGGGCGTCGTAGTGGGTATGCGGATCGACGAACCCGGGCGCGAGGACGAGGCCGGTGGCGTCTTCGGTGGTGCGGGCTTCCTCGGTGAGCTGCTCACCGATCACGGCGATACGGCCGTCCTGTATCCCCACGTCGGCGGTGTACGCGGGCGCGCCCGTGCCGTCGACGACGGTCGCACCCTTGATGACGTGATCGAGCATGACGCTCGCCTCCTTCATGTCCGGTGCGATGGACGCGCCCGGCTTTTAGGGGCGCGGGGCTGTGTCGATAGGCGGCTCCTTCGCGCGGGCGCGACCAGCCACGACGAGCCCGCAGCCGCAAACGCCCCACAGCCCCACAGGCCCACGGCGACTAGGCGGACGCCCGGAACCGCGACGTCCGATGAACAGGATCCGTATCGATCTTCGGAATCACGTGCTCCCCGACCAGCCGAATCGTCTGCAACGTCTCCTCCTTCGGCACCCCCACCGGCAACCCGAAGCTCAACTGATCCGCCCCCGCCTGCTCCCACCGCTTGCACTGCGTGAGCACCTCGTCCGGATCGCCGCAGATCAGCAGCTCCTCGGCGATGAGGACCTCGATGAACTCCTCGTTGTACGAGGGCAACGTCTCCGGCCACACCGGGAACCCCTCGGGACGAGGAAACGTGTCGTGGTACCGGAAGACCAGCGACGGCAGATAGTGCAGCCCGCCGTTCACCGCGATCCGTACCGCCTCCTCATGGGTGGGCGCACAGATCGCCGTGGTCGTCACCATCACGTTGTCGTTGACGAAGTCACCGATCGGCTCGGCGTCCACGACCGCGTTCTTGTACTGCTCAAGGACCCACTCCATGTCGGAGACCTTCTGCACGCTGAAGCCGAGCACCCCGAGCCCCTTGCGGGCGGCCATGGCGTACGAGGGGGGCGACCCGGCGGCGTACCACATCGCGGGGTGGGACTTCCCGTACGGCTTCGGCAGGATCTTCCTCGGCGGGAGCTGCCAGTGCTTGCCCTGGAAGCCGGCGTACTCGTCCTGGAGCCACATCTTGGGGAACTCGGCGATGGTCTCTTCCCAGATCTCCTTGGTGTGGTTCATGTCGGTGATGCCCGGCAGGAAACCGAGGATCTCGTGGCTGCCCGCCCCCCGACCGCTGCCGAACTCGAAGCGATTGCCCGTCAGATGGTCGAGCATCGCGACCTTCTCGGCCACCTTCACCGGGTGGTTGACCTGGGCGAGCGGGTTGAAGATCCCCGACCCCAGGTGGATCCGCTCGGTGGCGTGAGCCAGATACCCCAGGAACACATCGTTGGCGGAGAGGTGCGAGTACTCCTCCAGGAAGTGGTGCTCGGAGGCCCAGGCGTACTTGAAGCCGGACCGGTCGGCCTGGATGACGTACTCGGTCTCCTCCATCAGCGCCTTGTGCTCGGCCAGCGGGTCGGTCTCGGCGCGCTTACCCACGTATCCCTGTACAAAGAGCCCGAATTCCAAGGAGGTTCACCGTCCCCACGGTCGGTTCCCAACGGTCAGTTCTGACGGATCGTCAGATTCATGGATCCGACTGTTCCACCGGGCCCTGGGAGCGTCAATAGCTGACGGACCATCAGACGATTCAGACGATGTTCACGCCCGCGAGCCAGCCGCCGTCGATCACGAAGGGCTGGCCGGTGATGTAGGAGGAGTCCTCGCTGCTGAGGAAGAGCGCGAGCCGCGCCACCTCCTGCGGCCGCCCGATCCGCCCCAGCGGCACGAGCTTGCGGTAGAAGCGGTCCAGGGCCCGTGACGCCTCCTCGGTGTCCGCGGCTCCCGTCGGATCCAGGTGGGCGGGGTTGGACATCGCGGTGTCGATGGCGCCCGGGCACATGGCGTTGACCCGGATGTTCCGGGCGGCCAGCTCCAGGGCGGCGACCCGGGTGAGCCCCAGGATCGCGTGCTTGCTGGCGGCGTAGGCGCCCACGGCCGCCATCCCGGTCACGCCGGTGTAGGAGGCGGTGTTGACGATCGTGCCCCCGTCGGCCATCCGGGCGGCCACGGTCTTGATGCCGAGGAAGCAGCCGACCTGGTTGACGTCGACGACCCGCATGAACTCGTCGAGGGGCGTGTCGAGAAGGGTGTTGAAGCGCAGGATGCCGGCGTTGTTGACGAGCCCGTCGATACGGCCGTACGCCTCCGTGACCCCGTCGACCGCGGACTCCCAGTCGCCTTCCCGGCTCACGTCAAGATGGACGTACAGGGCGCCGAGTTCCTTGGCGAGGTCCCGCCCCTGGTCGTCGAGCACATCCGCGACGGCGACCTCGGCGCCCTCCTCCCGGAACAGCCGCGCCTCCTGCTCCCCCTGACCTCGTGCGGCGCCGGTGACGAGGACAACACGCCCGTCGAGCTTGCCCATGCCGAACCTCTTCCTTACGGATTGCTTCGAGTTGCGGGAGCACACGTCAGGGCTCCTACCGCGGGCGGCTCTACGAATCCGCCAGCAAAGGCCCCACCTCGGTGCCGAACGCGGCCATCTGGTCGGTGAGTTCGGTACGGCTTCGGCCGCGGAACCTGACCTGGATCTGGTCCACGCCCATCGCGCGGTAGTCCCGCAGGGACTCGGCGAGGGCCTCGGGCGGGCCGCTGAGCGTGCGCCGGCCGACGTCCCAGGCCGGGCTGCCGACGTACAGCGGCTCGGCGATGGCGCCGACGACGAAGGGCCCCTGGATCGAGTGCTCCGCGCGGATCTCCCGGATCCGTGCGATCTGCGCGGGCAGCCGCTCACGCGGGTCCCCCTGCGGCAGCCAGCCGTCCCCCTTGAGCGCGGCCCGGCGGACGGCGGCGGGTGAGGAGCCGCCCACCCAGAGGGGGACGCGGGCCTGGGCGGGTCGGGGGCGCTGGCCGAGGTCCTGGAAGTCGTAGAACTTGCCGTGGTGTTCGGGGAACTCGTCGGATCCGAGTGCCCCGCGCAGGGCGTCGATGGACTCGTCGAGCACGGCCCCGCGCTGCCGGAAGTCGACCCCGAGCGCCTCGAACTCCTCCCGCACATGCCCGGCCCCCACACCGAGGAGCAGCCGGCCGCCGCTCAGGTGGTCGAGGGTCGCGTACTGCTTGGCGCCGGTCAGCGGATGGCGCAGACCGACGACGGCGACATGGCTGAGCAGCCGGACGCGTTCGGTGGCGGCGGCCAGGAAGGCGAGGGTGGCGACCGGGTCGTACCAGACCGTGCTCATCGCGGGCGCGAGCCGGCGCGGGACGGCGACGTGGTCGCAGCAGGCGACGTACGAGAATCCGGCACGGTCGGCGGTCCGGGCGATCTCGACGAGGTCGCCCGGCCCTGCGGTGGCCTCCCACGGTTCGGCGTAGATGGTGCTCTGGGACTGCACGGGGAGCTGGATGCCGTAGGAGAGGCGGGCGTTCACCGCTGTCACCGGGAGCGATCCGGTCACCGGGAGCCGTCCCAGAGTCCGTCCGGGGTGAGCCCCAGCAGGTCGATGGCGTTGCCCCGCACGATCCGTTCCACCAGGTCCGGGGCGAGGTGACCCATCTGGGCCTCGCCGACCTCGCGGGACTTCGGCCAGGTGGAGTCGGAGTGGGGGTAGTCGGTCTCGTACAGAACGTTGCCGACGCCGATGGAGTCGAGGTTCCTGAGCCCGAAGGCGTCGTCGAAGAAGCAGCCGTAGACGTGCTCGGCGAAGAGGTCGGACGGCGGGCGGTGGACCTTGTCGGCGACGCCGCCCCAGCCGCGGTTCTCCTCCCAGACGACGTCGGCGCGCTCCAGGATGTAGGGGATCCAGCCGATCTGGCCCTCGGCGTACATGACCTTGAGGTTCGGGAAGCGTTCGAACTTGCCGCTCATCAGCCAGTCGACCATCGAGAAGCAGCAGTTGGCGAAGGTGATGGTGGAGCCGACGGCGGGCGGGGCGTCGGCGGAGGTGGAGGGCATCCGGCTGCTGGAGCCGATGTGCATGGCGACGACGGTGCCGGTCTCGTCGCAGGCGGCCAGGAAGGGGTCCCAGGCGTCGGTGTGGACGGAGGGCAGGCCGAGGTGCGGGGGTATCTCGGAGAAGGCCACGGCCCGGACGCCCCGCGCGGCGTTGCGCCGCACCTCCGCCGCCGCCAGCTCGGCGTCCCACAGGGGGATCAGGGTGAGGGGGATGAGGCGGCCGTGGGCCTTCGGCCCGCACCACTCCTCCACCATCCAGTCGTTGTAGGCCTGGACGCAGAGCAGACCGAGCTCGCGGTCCTTCGCCTCGGTGAAGGTCTGGCCGCAGAAGCGCGGGAAGGTCGGGAAGCAGAGCGCGGACTGGACGTGGTTGACGTCCATGTCGGCCAGGCGCCGCGGGACGTCGTAGGAGCCGGGCCGCATCTGCTCGTAGGTGATGACCTCCAGCTTGATCTCGTCCCTGCTGTAGCCGACGGCGGTGTCGAGTCGGGTCAGGGGCCGGTGCAGGTCCTCGTAGATCCACCAGTCGCCGATCGGGCCGTCGTCACCCTGGGCGCCCATCACGGGTTTGAAGCGGCCGCCGAGGAAGGTCATCTCCTTCAGGGGCGCGCGGACGATCCTGGGCCCGGTGTCCAGGTACTTCTTCGGGAGCCGGTCCTGCCAGACGGTGGCGGGCTCCACGGTGTGGTCGTCGACGGAGATGATCAGCGGCAGCGGGGTCTGGGGGTCCGTGGCGGTGTCCATGGCGGTGTCCATGGCGCTGACGGTAGCGCCGATCTGACGATCCGTCAGCTACGCGGGAGGGCCCCTCTTGTGGTGGTTCCTGCGCGACTGTGTGCGAAGAGGGCGTGAGGGTCTTGTGATATCCCGCGCGCCTGCCTGTGATCACACTCTCCACAGCTGACGCATCTGCCATGAACAAGGCAAACTGGCGGGGTTGCTCAGGATTTCCAGGGGGGACGGCGATGGACGTACCGCGAGTGCCGGAGGTACCGCGCGTGCCGGAGCAGAGGCGTCCCGGCTCCGCGGACCGGGCGGGGGCGGAGGCGGAGGCGGTGTCGCTGCGCTTCGCCGTGCTCGGACCGGTGCGCGCCTGGCGCGACGAGGAACCGCTGAGCACCGGCTCCCCCCAGCAACGCGCCCTGCTGGCCGCCCTGCTGCTGCGCGAGGGCCGGACCGCGACCGCCGGGGAACTGATCGACGCCCTGTGGGGCGAGGAGCCGCCCTCGCAGGCCCTGGCGGCGGTACGGACGTACGCCTCCCGGCTGCGCAAGGTGCTGGACCCCGGGGTCCTGGTGAGCGAGTCCGGCGGGTACGCGGTGCGCGGGCTGCCCGAGGGCGCGCTGGACGTGGCCGTCGTCCAGGACCTGGCGATCGAGGCGGAGAAGGCGCGCGGCGCCGGGGACCTGTGCCACGCGCGTGACGCACTGGGCCGGGCGCTCGCCCTGTGGGACGGCGAGGTGCTGGCCGGGGTGCCGGGCCCGTACGCGGAGGCGCAGCGGGTCAGGCTGGAGGAGTGGCGGCTCCAACTGCTGGAGTCCCGTCTGGACATGGACCTGGAGCAGGGCTGCCACGCGGAGGCGGTGTCCGAACTGACCGCGCTGACCGCCGAGCATCCGCTCCGGGAACGTCTGCGCGAGCTGCTGATGCTGGCCCTGTACCGCAGCGGCCGGCAGGCGGAGGCGCTGGCGGTGTACGCCGACACCCGCCGGCTCCTGGCCGACGAACTGGGCGTGGACCCGCGCCCGGGCCTGAGCGAACTCCAGCAGCGCATCCTCCAGGCGGACCCGGGCCTGGCGGAACCGTCGGTGAAGAAGGCGGAACCGGACGCCGTACCGGTGCGCCCCGCCCAGCTCCCGGCGACGGTCCCGGACTTCACCGGGCGGTCGTCGTTCGTCACGGAACTCGGCGAGGTGCTGGCCTCCGCGGAGGGCCGGGTGATGGCCGTGTCCGCGCTGGCCGGCATCGGCGGCGTCGGCAAGACCACCCTGGCGGTGCACGTCGCCCACCAGGCCCGCGGCGCCTTCCCCGACGGCCAGCTGTACGTCGATCTCCAGGGCGCGGGATCCAGGTCGGCGGAACCGGAGACGGTCCTCGGCTCCTTCCTGCGGGCCCTCGGGACCCCGGACTCGGCCATCCCCGACTCGCTGGAGGAACGGGCCGCGCTGTACCGCTCGGTCCTGGACGGCCGCCGGGTCCTGGTGCTGCTCGACAACGCGCGGGACGCGGCCCAGATACGCCCCCTGCTGCCGGGCACCGAGGGCTGCGCTGCCCTGATCACCTCCCGCGTCCGCATGGTCGACCTCGCCGGGGCCCACCTCGTCGACCTGGACGTGATGTCCCCGGACGAGGCCCTCGCCCTGTTCACGAAGATCGTCGGCGAGGAACGGGTCGGCTCCGAACGGGAGGCCGCGCTGGACGTGGTGGCCGCGTGCGGTTTCCTGCCCCTGGCGATCCGTATCGCTGCGTCCCGCCTGGCCGCCCGCCGCACCTGGACGGTCTCGGTCCTGGCGGCGAAGCTCGCGGACGAACGGCGTCGCCTGGACGAGCTCCAGGCCGGCGACCTCGCGGTGAAGGCGACCTTCGAGCTGGGGTACGGGCAGCTGGAGCCGGTCCAGGCCCGCGCGTTCCGTCTGCTGGGCCTGGCGGACGGGCCGGACATCTCGCTCGCGGCGGCCGCGGCGGTGCTGGACCTGCCCACGGAGGACACGGAGGACCTTCTGGAGTCCCTCGTCGACACCTCGTTGCTGGAATCGGCGGCGCCCGGACGGTACCGCTACCACGATCTGGTCCGGCTCTACGCGCGTGCCTGCGCGGAACGGGACGAACGCCCGCCGAGCGAACGGGCGGCGGCGGTGTCCCGGCTGCTGGACTTCTATCTGGCGACGGCGTCCGAGGTCTACGCGATCGAGCGGCCCGGCGAACGGGTCCTGGACCACCTGAGCCAAGTCGACTACCCCGGGCTGACGTTCACCGATCGGGACAGGGCACTGGACTGGCTGTTCACCGAGGCGAGCGCACTGCTCGCGGCGGTACAACAGGCAGGAGGCGAAGGCCTGTTGAGGCGGGCGGCGGATCTGCTCGTGGCGGGGATCGACCTCGGCGAGTCGGGCGTCAACTCCCGCCAGTACGTCAGATCGTGTGCCGCGGTGATCACGGCGGCACAGGAGGCCGGTGACGCCCTCGCCGAGGGCCGGGCCCGCCTCATGCACAGCCATCTGCTCGGCATCGCCGGTCAGTTCGCCGAGTCCAGCCTGGAGGCCGGCCGGGCCCTGCGGCTCGGGATCGTCGCGCACGACCCGGTGGTCTGCGCCCAGGCCCCCAACCAGCAGGGCATCATCGCCCTGTACAACGGCCGGCACGACGAGGCCGAGGAGCATCTGACGAAGGCGCTGACCGCCTTCCGTGACGACCGGAACAACCCGGGCGAGGCCAGCGCCCTGTGCAACCTGTCCCGGGTGCACCTCGCGACGGGGCGTACCGACAGTGCCGTCTCGCTGGCGCGCCAGGGCGTCGCCATGTACGAGCGCGACGACACCGGCATGGCGCTGCGGCTCGCCAACGGCAAGTACGCGCTCGGTCTCGCTCTCACCAGCCTCGGCCGGACCCGGCTGGCCCTGGACACGCTCACCGAGGCGCTGCACATGTTCCAGGCCGCCCGGCAGCGTCTGTGGCACGGCATGACACTGTTCCGGATCGCCGAGGTCCATCTGGCCGACCAACGCGCCGCCCAGGCCGCGGCCAGTGCCGAGCAGGCGCTCGTGGTGCTGCACGGGATCGGCGGCGACTGGCGCCGCGCCAACGTGCTGACGGTGCTGGGCCGCGGCCTGCACGGCATCGGCCAGACCGACCGTGCCAAGGTCTGCTGGCAGGAGGCCCTGTCCATCTTCGACGGCTCGGGATCACCCGAGGCCAAGGACGTGAGAAAGCTGCTCGCCGCGGCCCCGGTCGTCTGACGGCGGGGGTCTGGCGGCGGGCGTCGGGCGGCAGGCGTCGGGCGTCTCGTCGGGCGGCACGCGGCAGGCGGCGGGCGGCACGTTCATCATTCGTTTATCGCGACCCGGCACTCTCATGAATGCCGAACCGTCGTGTCGGGGGGCAGACAGCTCGGCACCAGGGTCGCACCACTAAGGTGAACGGCCTTGTGACACCCGTCCGGCGGCCCGCGGGGGAGCTGCCGGACGGGTTCTCATCATCCCCGTTCGTCCTATGTCCCACGATCCAAGGAGCAGTCTCATGGCCGACACCAACGGCGACGTCAAGCCCGACGACTTCCACGCCACCGGCGAGGAGACCGTGGTCGCCGCCACGGACTCCGAGAAGAAGAAGACCGACATCACCACCAAGGACTTCCACGCCACCGGCGGCGACACGGTGAAGCCGGACGACTTCCACGCCACCACCGAGCCGTCCAACTGAGCTTTCCTCTCACGGGGATCGACCGCGGCGGCGCGGATGGGGGAGCCGCCGCGGTCGATGTTTTTCCACGGGGGAAGGTGAGGGGGGCGTGCGGGTTCCGGCCGGTTATCCCGTCCGCCCCCGCAACGCCCCCTTCACCACCTTCCCGCCGGCGTTCCGAGGGAGCTCACCGAGGAACTCCACCGCTCTCGGGACCTTGTAGTTCGCCATCTCCCTGCGGGCCCAGGCGATGAGGTCGTCGCCCGTCACCACCGACCCGGCCCGCCGCACCACGTACGCCCTGCCGACCTCGCCCAGGCGGGCGTCCGGCACGCCGATCACCGCCACGTCGGCGACATCCGGGTGCAGGCCCAGGAGTTGCTCTATCTCCGCCGGGTACGCGTTGAAGCCGCCGACGATGAACATGTCCTTGATCCGGTCGGTGATGCGGAGGTTGCCGGCGTCGTCCAGTACACCCACGTCTCCGGTGCGCAGCCAGCCGCCCTCGCCCAGTACCTCCGCCGTGGCCGGCTCGTCCTGGTAGTAGCCGCGCATCACGTTGAAGCCGCGGACCAGGACCTCGCCGGGCACACCGGGCCCGATCGGTGCGCCCTCGGCGTCCACCACTCGTACCTCGGTGCCCGGGATGGCCCGGCCGGACGTGGACGCGATCACCGACGGGTCGTCGCCGCGGCGGCACATGGTGACGATGCCGCTCGCCTCGGAGAGGCCGTAGGCGGTCAGGACGGTGTCCACGCCCAGTTCGCCGCGCAGGCGTTCCACCAGCCGCAGCGGGACCACCGCGGCGCCGGTCACCACCAGGCGCAACGCCGACAGGTCGTGCGCGTCGCGGGCCGGATGGTCCAGCAGCGACTGGTGCAGGGTGGGCGGGCCCGGCAGCACCGACACCCGCTCCGCCGCGATGTTCGCCAGCGCCGTGCCCACGTTGAACACCGGCTGCGGGATCATCGTCGCGCCCCGCATCAGGCAGGCGATCACTCCCGCCTTGTAGCCGAAGGTGTGGAAGAAGGGGTTCACGATCAGATAGCGGTCGCCGTGCCGCAGACCCGCCAGATCGGTCCAGATCCCGTACGCCCGCAGGGTCTGGGCGTGGGTGATGACGGCGCCCTTGGGGCGGCCCGTCGTCCCGGACGTGAAGACCAGGTCGCAGGGCTGGTCGCCGCGCACGGCCGAGGCCCGGGCCCGCACCCGCGCCGGCCCCACCTCGTCGCCGGCCGCCAGGAACTCCTTCCAGGTGCGGAAGTCCGGCGGGGCGTCGTCGGACAGGACCACCACCTGCTCCAGCTCCGGCAGGCCCGGCAGCGGACCGGAACCCGCCCCCTCCCCCGCCGCCCGCCGCAGTGACGCCACATACGACGTCCCGAGGAACGTGCCCGTCACGAACAGCAGCCGGGCCCCGCTCCTGGCCAGCACATCCGCCGCCTCGGCCCCCTTGAAGCGGGTGTTCAGCGGCACCAGGACCGCGCCGGCCGACACCGCGCCCAGGGCCGAGACGATCCAGTCGAGCGAGTTGGGGGCCCAGATCCCGACCCGGTCACCCGCCCGCAGCCCGCTCGCGACGCACGCCGCCGCCGCGCGTTCCACCCGGGCGCCCAGTTCGCCGTACGAGATCCGGGTACGGCCGTCCACCACCGCCTCGGTGTCCGCGTACCGCTCGGCCGCCGACCGGACCAGGTCCGGGATGCTGCCCCATTCCATGTCTCCGCGCACAACCAGCCTCCTGCAACCGGTAGCTGACTGTCCGTCAGATTAGCGGTAGCCTGACGGCCTGTCAGCTCGACCGTGCGTCCGCGGAGGTGTGCGTACCGTGACCGGAGGCCCAGGACTCAAGGACGCCACCGCCGTCGTCGGCATCGGGCAGACGCCCTTCGCCAGACACCTCCCCGAGGACGAGCGGACCCTCGCCTGCCGGGCCGTCCTCGCCGCCCTCGACGACGCCGGGATCGCCCCCGGCGAGGTCGACGCCCTCGCCTCGTACACCATGGAGGAGACCGACGAGGTGGAGCTGGCGAAGGCCGTCGGGTTCGGGGACCTGACCTTCTTCAGCAAGGTCGGATACGGCGGCGGCGGCTCCTGCGCCACCGTCGCCCACCTCGCCTCCGCCATCGCCTGCGGACAGGCCACGGTGGGGGTCGCCTGGCGGTCGCGGAAGCGGGGCAGCGGGCCGCGCCCCTGGACCAACACCGCCGTCCAACTCCCCACCCCCGCCCAGTGGACCCGGCCCTTCGGTCTGCTCCGGCCCGCCGACGAGATAGCCGTGCTCGCCCGCCGTTACATGCACGAGTACGGCGTGACCCGCGACCACCTCTTCAACGTCGCCCTCGCCTGCCGCAACCGCGCCAACCAGAACCCCGCCGCCGTGATGTACGAGCGTCCCCTGACCCGCGAGATGTACATGTCGTCCCGGTGGATCAGCGAGCCCCTGTGCCTGTACGACAACTGCCTGGAGACGGACGGCGCGCTCGCGTGCGTGGTCGTGAGCGGCGAGCGGGCCCGGGACTGCCGCCACAGACCCGTGTACGTCCACGCCGCCGCCCAGGGCCTGCCCGCCCAGCACCACGGCATGGTCAACTACTGGAACGACGACCCGCTCACCGGTCCGGCCTGGACCGCCGCCCGACACCTGTGGAAACACGCCGACTTCACCCCTCAGGACGTGGACGTCGCCCAGATCTACGACGCGTTCACGCCCCTGGTCCCCCTCTCCCTGGAGGGCTACGGGTTCTGCGGCCGCGGAGAGGGCGGGGCGTTCACCGAGCAGGGCGCCCTGGAGAGCGGCGGACGGCTGCCCCTCAACACCGGCGGGGGCGGGCTCAGCGAGGCCTACGTCCATGGCTTCAACCTCATCAACGAGGGCGTGAAGCAGCTGCGCGGGACGAGCACGGCACAGCTGCCCGGAGCCTCGACCTGCCTGGTCACCGCCGGGGAGGGCGTCCCCACCTCCGCGCTTCTCCTGAGGAGTTGACCCCGCCATGCTGACCCCCGTCACCGACACCGACGGCGCCCCCTTCTGGCAGTACGCCGCCCAGGGCGAGCTGCGCGTCCAGGCCTGCGCCGACTGCGGTGAGCTGCGCTTCCCACCCCGGCCGTGCTGTCCGCACTGCCGGTCCTTCGCGAGCGAGTGGCGCCCGATGTC
>Ga0307514_10003323_pt1 | contig 15586 bp, 17 predicted proteins | sample 16_EM_MG_FD_203088 | JGI IMG/M metagenome (GOLD analysis project Ga0307514, IMG submission 203088) | Populus trichocarpa ectomycorrhiza microbial communities from riparian zone in the Pacific Northwest, United States - 16_EM | ecosystem: Host-associated > Plants > Roots > Unclassified | place...
AGACGTGCTTTTGATAAGTGGTAAGGAATATATTACTTAACTCCACAAATATCTCAAGTCTAAACTAACTGTTAACTTATTCTAACAGTATATAATCTCCCTCAGTATCATCTGCTAGTTCAATTATTTTTCCTTCAGAATACTCAGCTGATTAGAGATCTCCCACTGCTGAGATCTTCACTTCTTCTTTTTTAGTTTTCTCGGATTTAGAATCCTTAGTTCTCTTGTTACTTTTGGTGACTCTAGTGGTTACTAGAGTTTTAGTCCAGCATTCATACTACTTATGTGTATTCTTTCCACACTTTAAACAAAAGTCCGCTTTTTTCCTTTCTTCAAAAATCTCTGTTGGAATTCCCACTAACTCGACCTCTTTATCTTTCTATTCTTTCTCTTCCCTCTTTCTCTTCTTTCCAGCCTTCTTACCATTGTTGTCATTATGCGATTGAGCTGGTTTGTTTTTATAGTTTCACTTATTCTGGTCCTTCTGGCGATTAAACCCAATTGTTGTATTCTTTTGCCGAAACTGAAAGTTTTCCAAGTTATGACCAATGTCTCGTAACATAGCCATTTGTTCATTCAGCTTCTCTGGCTTATTAGGTGTTTGAGCCCATGCCAGTCCGACTTCCTTATTTAGACCCCAAATCAACTTATCTTTGGCAACCTCCTCTGGATATCCAGCCCTCCATACAAGATTAATTAGAGTATCCAAATAATCATCGATAGAATTGTTATGTTGGAGAGTCAACCATTCTGTTATAGCTTGTTCTTTGCCCACTTTAGTCCCAAATGAGCTGTGTAAAGCCTCAATAAAGACACTCCAAGTTTGCCAGCTTGGATCTAGAGTGACTCTTTGGCCACCTGGTAGCCGTCATGCAGCTGCCAAATCTATTTTGGGATGGTAAGATTTGTACCAGAGAACAGGGTCTCGAAACTTGCTATTTGTAGGTCTTTCCAGCAAGTTTGCCACATATCGAATCTTGGTGAGATCATCCTTGTACTTGTGTTTCTCAATGGCCCACACATTTTCTAGGCTGTGGATAAATCTCTCGAGGTCTTCTGAGTCTCCCCTATAAGCCTTTGGCTTTGGAGCCTCAGGCTTAGGTTTCTTGCCCTTAGCAATGTTTCTTACTAACAACTCTAGTAGTTGACTTTGGATTGTTTCGGTATCATGAGGTCTTCATGTAGTTGCTTCATCCTCACTGGAACTATCAGGTGAACTATTTGTTAGAGTGAGGTTTCGGGATCGTAATAACTCTCGATAGGTTCCATCTTGAATCTCGTTCTCCAATTGCTCACTAAGGAGTAGGAGCTGTATCGGATGTGGCCTCCATTGCCACTGTAATTCTTCTGGTTTCTGATTTGGAATCATTAAACTACCTATAGTAGTCTTTAGAGAGAATTCCAATTCCATTGTGGCTTGGACTACGAATGTAGTCACTTGTCGTAGGTAAGCGAGTTGAATTTGATGTTGATCTTGTAGTGTGCTAGCATAGGTTTGGACTCTGGCTAGTTGTCCATTAATAAATGCTGTCATAAGATCTTGAATCCATACCCAATAGTGTTCAATTTTCATCACAGGTTTGGCAGCCACATTTGCAAGGTCTTGCTTGAAAATATATGCTGTGAGCTCTTGGGGATTTCAAATGATTAAGGACTTTGCTGGGTTCGAAAAGTCCAAGAGGATTGGTGTCCAATTGATTTCAAGTACTGGTGGCATCGTATAGGTAGAAGTTGATCTTGTAAATTTATAGTATGATGGGGGTACTAGTTGTACAGCCGTGAGATCAAGAATAAAATATACGTGAATAAATTTAACCTATCGCTTCTAGCTAACTATCTAATTCCGTACGGTCACATAGATGGCCTCTTATATAGACCTCTGCTCCCGCCTATGTTGTAATGTTCTAGGAGTGTAGATGTCATGCAGCCTCCTTGCTGTCACAATTTGCTAACAATCATCATGATCTAGCTAATCCACTCACTCTAGTTACTCCCCTGTCTAGCGACCACTCCAATACGTGATCTAGGTACCGCCTTCCAATTCGGAGAGCCTACTTGCTCCACTCTTTTAACTAATAGCTAGATCTGCAGCGTCCTACAGTGTCTTCTAACTAAAAGTCCCGAATAGTGCTTCTTGCCTCACTATGTATAGGCTTGACATCAGTACTTATGGCGCGACCATACCAGCCTGCAAGTCAAGTCCTAACATATGGGCTACCTAAACTAGATAATTATATCAATACCCGTGACACAATGTCTATAACACTTGCGTATATCCTTTCTTTGGCTTGGCATAGGATATCATTACTGACAGAGATGTTCTTTCTACTTCACTGGCTTGGAAGAGGTTCTGCACAGTCAACAACATCACCCAGTCTATATCCTCTGCTTACCATCCCGAGACAGATGGGCAATCTGAGATTGCCAATAAGTCTATTATAATAATCTTGCGTTCCAAGTTGTTAGCTCAAGGACTGGACTGGCTGGCCGCTCTCCCCTCTGTGCAAGTGGCAATTAATACTAGTATTGATGCTTCTAGGGACACCTCTCCTCACAGTCTTTGCATTCGTTTCACTCGCAAATTCGAAAAAGGAGTCGTCGTCCCTACTGCCTCTCTTCGTCCTGACATGATATTCAACACTCTTTGGGATTCTATCAAAACAAAGCTTGTCTGCAGTCGAGTTGCAATGACGCAACAGGCTAACAAATGCCGCCGTTCCTCTCCCCAATACAATATTGGAGACCTCGTCAAAATCTCCTCCTCCTGCTTTCCGAAGGACACTCAGTTCAATAAACTCGAGCCTGTCTTCATAGGACCCTACAAACTCCTCCGCTGCATCCCCGAGACAGATAACTACACTGTCGAAATCCCCTTTGCTCTCTCCAGTGCTATGACTGTCCATACTTCTCTTTTGGCTTCCTGGTTGGAAAATTCAGATAAGAAGTTCTTTTCTAGGATACATACTCTTTCAGGTCCTGTCACTACTGATACTAGTGCTCCGAGATACAAAGTTGAATATCTTCTTAAGCATCGAACTCAGAAGGACAAGCTTCAGTTCCTTGTCAAGTGGCTTGGGTATGGACATAAACATAACTCATAGCAGAATAGGGAGGATATTGATAAGAATATTGTTAGGGCATATTGGGAAAAGAGCAGATGGTCTGGAAAGGTGCAAACTAGGCATGCTGGGGGTAGGAACCGCCCCTGTATGTGAATTTCTTTATCTTGACCTTTGGTTTCGCAATTGGTTTGGGTCTTGTGTGGGAATATTAGGATTTCTGCATTTTTATGTTTTGGGCTGGTACTCATGCTTCTTTATCTTTGGTGATGAATCTTGTACTTCTATGCATGTTTTATGATTGAGTTTTCATTTGTCTTTCCCTCTCTTGTTGTTGTTTTAACTTTGTAGGACTTCTTATTTGGGTTGGGTATGTCCTAATTGGGTAGTTATTACCTAATGAGGGAAGGATGTAAGGAATCTGTGTTTTCCCTGATTTCTTATCATGTTGTTTCTGCTTATCTCCTTACATTTACACCTTTCTTATAGCATTATAATTGCGTTGTAACTTGATTAAGCAAGTATAAGCAATTCTCAGGTTTTTTGAGTCTTTATGAGTCATCTTGCATACCAGGCTGGAGCCTAGGTTTCATGTTGTTATCTCGACGTCAGCTTACACTCCTGATAACGATTTTGTTATTTCTTTATGATACTTAGGGTTGCTCATAATGACTGCGTCATTATGAGTACTATTGAACTCATCTGGCATGAGTCTTGTATTACCGCATTGGGACGCTCCAGTTCTCTATTCAAGAGACCGAGTTTGACTCTCTGTTGGTCTTTTCTTCTTCACTCAATTTCCTACCTATCAGTATAGTAGGTAACAATTAATACTCGCTATTCTGGTCACTTCTTTTCTCGAACTCAATCACTCTTGAACTCTCTCTATCTCGAGCTCCTGTCTCGTTGCCTTTGAGCAATTAGCCAGAAGCTCTAGATACGTACCTACTTAGATAGTTCGTAGTATCCAGCTTGCCTGGGTACTCAATGTCTATATAGGCCACCATTTACAGTTGGTAATTACAGTATCCCCAGAGGTACTGCTCGACGATAGTATTAATTCGTTCGGTCTGGCTATCGGTCTGGGCATGGAAGGTAGTTGATATTTTCTGTTGGATGCCTACTAGGTTTGTCACAGCCTGTGTGAATTCTGAGGCAAACTGGGTCCTACAGTCAGATACTATCAAGTCAGGAATTCTATGTAAGTAGAAGATATTGTAGAAAAATAGCCTAGCAACCTGCTTAGAATTGACATCTATAGTAGTAGGTATGTAGTGGGCCATCTTAGATAGGCGGTCTACCACTACTAGTAGTGCATCATAACCATTAGATTTTGGGAGCCCAGTAACCAGATCGAGAGAGACAGAAGACTACTTTCGGAAGGGAACTTGTAGTGGTTTGAGTAACCCATATGGTGTGTCTCGTGCTGGCTTGATCCGGGCACATGTGTCACAATTTTGAATATAACAAGCAATAGTCTGGCGCATTTTGGGCCAGCAATAGTTACGGGATACAAGCTCATATGTTGTAAAGGTTTTGTCTTGAGATTTTATAAGAACTTATAAAGCATAAGTTTTATCTTATGTAATCTTCAAGATAGTTGTATTGAGATAGTTGATTATATAAGAGATCAGGTGATATACCAAGAGGCACAGAGGTTTTAACAGGTTGATCTCTTGTATTTGTTGCTATCTGAATAAACTGATAATGAAAAAGAAATGCTATCTGTTGGGGTTTGATCCCTCTAAATCCCCTTCGTGGGGCAGGAATTTACATCAGTAGTGATGTCATAGCTTTCCTTCTCTGAGTCATTCCTATGACTTATCCTGTGACTCACTGAGTGAGTCATTCCTCTGAGTCATTCTCTGACTCATTTCTTTCTGACTAACTGATAAGGAAATAGATGACATGATTTCTATCTAATCTGATTCTTAGGAAAATACATTTGTCTCCTAAGAGGGCACATGACATGTTCCACCTGGTTCTCCATATGACTTCAGGGTAAGGAAATAATGCATTTTCTGGAAAATACATGTCTTCCTTATATTCCTTTATGACCAATTTTTATCCCTATCTGGTGATGTTTTGGAGGTCATTAATTTGTTTGTACTTGCCTTTTTGCTTTGTCAACATTTCTAGGTTGTACCTGAATTCTCCATCTATGAATGTCTTGTCTCTCCACTCTTTTGGTACCTTCCATTCTCTTTCCATGAAGTGGAATATGATCTGAGTGTGAGAGATATCTTCTCCAATGACTGAGCAGTCAATGTAGTCATCAGGAAAAAAAAAGTGGCGTCATGATGCCTTGCTGGTGTCTCTAGAAGCCAGTCCTAAACACGTGTCTTTTGGGTATCCTGGGCGTCCCGCACAGGCCTGTGTCTTTTTTGTGTCTCCCAAGTATCTCCCAGGTGTCTCTCGTATCTCATGAGTGTCTCTAGAAGCCAGCTGTCCAAAGGACTGTCTCCTTAACTGGCAGAACGAGTCCAGGGCATCCTTGGCTTCTGAAGCTCAAGTGACAAAATATATTTTTTTCTGATGGTATTGGTGATAAATAGGGTGGTTTTGGTAGTAGTAGTCAGGGTTATTGGAGAGGTGGTATTCAGGGCAGATAAAAGTATTGTGGAGAGAGGATTTGCAGTACTAACATAGGATGTTGGTGTCACACTCAGCTTCTATGTGTCCTTTCTGCAAGCATCTAAAACAACAGTTATTGTTTTCTCTAACTATCCAGGGTGCTCTTTGGCAGCTATGGTATATGTGTCCTGTGTACTTGCAGAATTGGCAGAAGGATTTAGAGACGGTGTCTTTTAGGTAGGAGGCAAGGGTGGTGATGTTTGGCTGGGTGGCTTCTTTGAGGATCCTTTCTCTTTCTTGCCTTATCATGCTAACCACTTGGGGCCTGGATTTGCCTGTCCTATCCTTTTTTCCTTCTCTCTTTCGGTATGTAGCTGACTGATCTTCCTTCTTTCAATATTTCTCTACCAAGCTCTTGTCTATGTCTTCAACATATACCCATTGGTCTTTTGATTCATTGTACCCTTTCCATCTGACTTTGTATTGCCTTTTCCGAGTCTTTGGCTCAGTCCTGAATTTCACAACTTTTTCTACCTCATACCTTCCTTCTCTTACAGGCCCTGGTTGTTCAAGTTTCCTGGTTGGGAACTTGTTGTCATTATTGGGTTGATAGGGTTTGATCAGGCTGGTGTGGAAGGTTGGTATGATTTTTGAAAGTTCAGGGTAGTCTGAGAGGTCTAAACTGTAGGGTTGTCTGATGTTGTTAGCTTTTATGACTGGTACTGGACCAATCTATAGGTAGTGGAGTTTGTTGGTGTTGAAGTGGCTTGGGAAGTTCTTTGTTAATACCATGACCAGTTCTCCTTCTTTATAAGGTATGGCTGGTCTTTTGTTTTTGTTGGCTGAGGTGATTTGGTTCAGTTTTGTCTCTGTTAGGTTTTTTCCCAATTGGTAGTGTAGTTTTGTAGAATTTGCATATATGGGTATAAGGTGAGGGAGTGGTGATGCTGCCAGTTTAGGGTTGAATCCATACATGAGAAAGAAAGGGGAATTTTTCCTAGGTTCACGTATTCTTGCATTCACCTGAGTTTGAACCTTAGGTGCTGCTTTGACCCAATTTACTCCTTGTGCTTGTTCTGCAATAAACATAGGGATAATGGTCTTGTTTTTTCTTTCTGATTGACCATCTATTTGGGCGTGATAAGGGGATGATGCTTTATACTCAATCCCATTTGTTCTTAACCATTCTTGAAATTCTCTTTACATGAACAAGAGGTCTTAATCAGAAATGAGGGCATGTGGTAGTCCTACTATAGGAGCTACCTTTTGTTTCCACATTTCTATTACATCTTTTGCAGTTATGTAACTTGTGCAAGATATTAGGAAGGTGTAGTCTGTAAAGGTATCTTGGATAACCATTAATTTGTGGAAAGTGACTTTATGTAAACTTTCTCCTTTTTCTAGTCTGTATCTGTGAAGGATGTCTGTGAGGAAAACTTTGATGGGTACCATGGAAAGGAAATCAGTACTGACAGTGGTCCATGGTTTTTGAGGTACTGCTAGGGGTGTGAGCAGTCCTACTAGTAGTTGTGTTATTCCTTTGCTTAGTTGGCATGTATTGCAGGTGGACACAAATTCTTTTCTGTCCTGGTATTGTCTAATCCAACTGTATTTGTCTTGAAGGTATGAGTATATTTTCAAAAAGCCTCCATGACCAGTTTGGTCATGTGCTTCATAGAGGAGAGCTTCAATAGCTGACATACCTTTCAAGTTGAAATTCCTTGGGATGATTAATCTCCATCCTCCTGTTGTCTGTTGTTTCTTTCCTTTATAGATATATAGGAACCCTTCTTTCTCTTTTATTCCTGGTACTCTTTTTCTTTCCATTATTTCTTTCCATATTTCTTGGTAATTTCCATCTTTTTCCATACATTTTTTATATTCTTCTTCCAATTTTTTATCTTTTACTTATCTGGCAATTTCCAGATCTGGCTATGTTTTTAGCTCTTGTCCCAATCCTTCTTTGTTTCTTATATATTCCATTTCTGGAATATCCTTTTTTATTCTCTGCAAGTCATTTTCTCTTTTCTTGCATCTCTTGAGTCCATGGTGTCCTTTGCACTATGGACATTTTGCTGTGGTTTGTTGTAGGTCATTTGTTGAGGTAACATGTTCTTCTGTTGTATTGTTCTTGTTGGCATCTGGAGCATTTGCCTTTTGTCTTATTGTTTTTGTTAGGTGGCTTTTCTTTTTGCAGTCATATCTTATTACTTACTTTGGAAGTTCGTTGAATGTTTTCTGTACATTGGTGGATATTATGTCCAGTTCTTTTGCTGTTCCAATAGTATTCTTTCATACTTCAGTTTGAGGGGCCAGCAAGGATGAGAGAGGGAGGAGGAGGAGGAGGGTATCTGTATTTGAGATCTTAGGTGATCTCATCTTTGCACCTCCTCTGATCATTGTACCTGATCCTGAGGGTTCCTCCTAGGGTAGCATTCCACTTCTTCTCAGCTAGTGGAGGAGTTCTTGCAATCTTGCCTTCCATGTCCTCATTGTTGCTGCTTACCCTCTTCCAGTCCTGTAGGTCTTCTGGGTCCTAGGGTTGATCTTCCCCCATTTCCCATTCTTGTAGGTCTTGCTCCCACTCAGAGGCTGGTTCCTTTGGTTCAGGCTTGCTAGGTCTTTTGTTAATCACTACTTGAAACTTTGGAACATTTTTGTTTACTGACCTTTGAGCAACCTCTTGTTGAGCTTGTGCTCTGGTAGTGGTGGCTGCTGTCCAGACCAGGTCAAGGTGATCTGGTTGGTCTGTTCTGGTAGCCCAATTGTTCACAGTTTGCCTGTGAGAAGGAATGGATGGGCCAGTGATATGGTCCCTGATGAGTTGACTTCTATTAGATGGCATGTTATAGGAGTTGTAAATATTTGGTGTGTGTAGAGTAAAGTGGTTTGTGGTGATGGAGAGTGGAGGAGGTTTGGTTTGGTCTTCTGGTAGATGTGGCCTGGTGTCTTTTATCTCTCCATCCTGACTACTCCTGTTGAGTGCATCAGCTATCATATTTTCTTTTCCTTCTATGTGTTCTGTGATGAAATTGAAGATCATCATGAATTCTTGCTATCTTTGTCTTATTAGAGTTTCTTGTCTCTAACTCATGAAGTTAAGCAGGGGTCTGTGGTCTGTTAGTACCACAAAGAAGGGGCCTGATAGAACATTTTAGAAATATTTAATTGAGTTATAGATTGCAAATAGTTCTTTCTCTATTGTTGGCCAATAGATATGTATGGGGTTTAATTTCCTTGAGTGAAGTTCTGCAGGTCTTGTCTTCCCAGTTGAGTTATATTGTCCAATCCATCCTGCAATGCCTGATTGGCTTGCATCAGTGACAAGATATATTGGTTCTCCTGACTCATGATTGATTGGTTTAAGAACACGGTTGGATTGTATAATTTCCTTGCATTGCTTGAATGATTCTTCATGCAGTTCTGTGCATCTAAACCTTTTTGTCTCACCTTGCAGTTCTAACAGGGATCCTGCTATAACTGCTAGATTAGGGCAAAAAATCCTCAGGTAATTTACGATACTCATGACCCTTTGTAATTTTTTCCTTGTCATGGATCTGGGATATTGTTTGATTGAGTCAATCTTTGTTGGGTCTGGTTCTAACCTATGTTCTGTTATGATGAATCCTAGTATGTGTAGCTTCTTTGGTAAGATTTCATATTTGTCTTTGTTAAACCATATCCCTGGTTTTTCCAATACCCTCATTGTTTCTCTGACTGCTTTTTTGTATTCTGCATATGTGTGGGTGGCAATGATGATATCATCAATGTATATTTTGCAGATCCTATCCAGTTGGTATCTTAGTAGATGATTCATGACTCTCATCATTGTTGCAGGTGCATTCTTATCTCCTTGCTACATGACTTGGGAGTCATGCAGTCCCATATGTGTTACAATAGTGCTGTGCTTGACTGAGTCATGGTGGATCCTTATATTGTGGTATCTATCTGTGAGATCCAGTTTTGATTTGAATTTTGTTGCTGCAGTCCAGTTTAGATTTCTTTGATATTTGGTAATAGTGTTGGGTCAGATATTGTGACCTCATTTCTTGGTATGCAGTCAATTGGGAACCTTGGTTCCACTTTGTTTGCTTTTGGCTTAGTGAAGAGAAATAGACAATTTGTTGATTGTGATGGTACTAGCCTTCCTGTTTTTAGCTCTTCGTTTACTTTTTCTGTGACATAGTATTTGAACTTGTATAGTTCCCATGTCTTTTTTGGTTGCTATGTGCTCTTTTGGGAGACAAATGTATTTTCCTAAAAATCAGATTAGATAGAAATCATGTGATCTATTGCCTTATCAGTTAGTCAGAAAGAGATGAGTTAGAGAATGACTCAGAGGAATGACTCAACCAGTGAGTCACAAGATGAGTTATAGGAATAACTCAGAGAAAGAAAGCTATGACATCACTACTCATGTAAATCCCTGCCCTACAGAGAGGATTTAGAGGGATCAAACCCTAACAGATAGCTTTTCTTCTTCATCATCAGTTTATTCAGATAGCAACAAATACAAGAGATCAACCTGTTAAAATCTGCGTGCCTCTTGGCACATCACCTGATCCCTTATATAATCAACTATCTCAATACAACTATCTTGAAGATTACATAAGATAAAACTTATCCTTTATAAGTTCTTATAAAATCTCAAGACACAACCTTTACATTTTTTAATATTAGAATCTCTTAGCTAAGGAGGAAGGACTGATTATTCTTACTTCAGCATCTGGTCAGCAAAAGCCTCACCAGTGAGCCAACCTGGTAGTAACTCAGTATATTTAAAACAAATAAATACAACAAAGACCAGATATAATAACAAAAGAAACAAGGAAACCCAATTCTCCAAGCACCAAAAACCAACAAAACAACCACAAGACTACCAGCAACCAAGAACCCACAGTGATCACACAACAAATATAACAACAAAAGGAAAAGAAGAACCCACACAAAACCCAACACAAGAACAAAACAAACAACCAGAGGAGAGAAAAGAAAAAAACAAGAAAAGGTCACCGAGAAACAGGTGCCTGACAAAAACACATAGAAATACAACCCCCAGAAGGCAAATCCCAAGGAGCCTTCTTGGAGAACCTGGCCTCATCCAAGAAGTACTCCTCATCCCAACCCCAACCAGTCCCCAAGTCATACTAGTACTTGAGGTTTCTGTAGACCTCCCAGGTCTCATTCTCCCTGTAGTACTTCATTCAGCACTGCACTACATACTTGAGTGTAAACACCCTCTGAGATCAAGAAACATCCCTCAACTCCTTACCCTAGTGCCTCAACACAGGGCCACCTCAAACAAACCTAGCAGGCTACTTCTCCACCTGCTTACCTACCTTCTTATCTTTTTCCCTCAAAGAAAACCTCACCCTCTTAGCTCTCCAACCCACAGGCTTGGAGCCAGAAGGAAGTGGCTCAGAAGAAGCCCTACTCCTCCAAACACTCTTGTGAAGACTGGAAGGTCTTCCCACAGGAGAAGGATCCAGGTAGTCAGAGACCTCATCAGCATCAACCCAATTCAGCCTCTTCAAAACCCAGGAATCCTCAGCTGTAGAAAACCTGATAGACATGTCTAGACTAGAAAGTATTAGTAAGCAACTGTTTGGAAGCAGTTCAACAATCCTACAAATGCCACAGAAGAAGAAAAAAGAAAAGAAGGAATCCAAGAAAGGAAGAAGACTAGCCATGAACCTAGAAGAAATCCAACAGCTCAAAGAAAAAGCATTCCAAACACCCCAAAAGAAAAGATTGAGACTACCAACTCAAGAAGACCCTAAAGCAATATCCAGGACACTAGTAATCCCCAATAAAGGAAGTATACAGGAAAGAGACTTCACAACACCAAAAATGAATGATATAGAATAGGACAGATACAGACTAATATGGGAAAATTATATGGACCAAGTAATAATATACTGTGTCCTCAACCGAAACAACTATACACAAGAAGAAATAGAAACAATCCAAGAAGGGATATTCAAATACATGACATGGAACACCATAGACATATGGGACACAGTGAACACCAAACTCACAGAAACAATAAAGAAATCACTGCCTGCCCCCTTCTATAATCCATCAAAAGGAATACCATGGCTAGTAAAAGAATAGACAAATATAGAATAATACCTGCAAATAGGAGAGATAAGGGAACCAATAACAGATGAAACAGCAATGACCCTTACTGAAGAACAGATACAAGAAATACAAGAAATGATAGACCTATACAAAGAAATAGAAGAAATATTAGAAGAAGAGGAGGATGTGATCATTACACAACACAAGACAGCCAGCTCAAAAGGAAAGAAGGGAACATCAAAGAAAGATGTCCAGTTTGGAGACTTACCACAAAGAGGAAAGCCTAAAAAGGGAACTAACCCTGACAAAGGCAAAGGCAAGAGCAAGGAAGCAAGAAAGGATCAATGTACCAAAGGAGGAGATGATCCAGTAGATGACTCCAGTAGCAGCTCAGAAAGCTCTGGAGGAGAGGAGAGTGGTAGTAAGGATGAATCTGAAGATAATACCAGAAAGGTTAGACAACTATCACCAAGTTAAAACGAATGGGAACAAGTAACAGAGACAAAGACACCAGCAAAAGGGATTAACAAGATAAACAAAAATACAAGACTGGTAAAACTACCAACACCAGAAATGTTTGATAGAACAAACAAGAAATGGAGGAACCCAACAACATTTGACCAGTACATAGCAAGAATGGCAGAATGGTTAACTTATCAAAAACTGGATATCTAAAAAGAGGAAGCACTGAGCAGGTTCAGTTGGATGTGTGAAGACCCAGCTCTGAGTTGGTATGAAGAATATAGTAGCAGAGTGCTAGACAAGAAGAGGAACTACCATGCTTTTATCCTGGAGCTCAGGAAAAAAGTGATACCATCCACAGCAGGACTGGACCTATGGAAAGAATGGAAAGAGTACAACTATGCAAAACAAATGAAAGAACATGGGCCAAACCCCCCTGTCAACCTGCATAGCCTGAAATGTTTGAGATATTATCAAGAATGCATTAATCCACAAGGAGAAAAAATGATCAACATGCATGCACTCAAAGTCAAATTTGTCACAACACTACTCATACACATTAAAACCCCCACAAAATTGCTAATCAATTACAATATAAAATATAAAAAAATAGTGGAAACACTAGAAAGGATGCAAGCAGATAATGCAAGAGACTCTGCAAGAGGAATTGCCAACAGAGGAAAAACTTTCTACTTCAATAAGGAAGGAAGAAAGATAAGGCAAAAAACCCCTGAAGAAAGAGGAAGATTACCAGGATTCCAAAGATCTATATGGAAAAATGGTGACCCACTAGGGCAAGAAGGATCTGCACCAGATAAGCCAAAAAGATCATACTCACCAAGGTCCACAGCATCAAGGAAAGGACCAACAAAGCCAAGACAAGAAAACAAGGTGTTCAGACAGATGAGTGATCAAGAAAAAGAATCCTTGAAGGCACAAGGAAAATGCCTCATATGCAAAGAATTAGGCTATTATGCAAGAGACTACCCAAAAAAGAAATCCATAAGCATAGCCTACAATCAAGTGAGTCAAAGAAAACCCTAGCAACAAAGAACACCATTCCAAGGATCAAGACCATGGCCACGTACTGCAGCACTTGAAATCATGAGACCACTACAAGATGACAGGAAATACCTCATCCCACAAACTGCAAAAATATCCTGTGCAACAATGATACAAATTAATGGAAAAAATGTACATGCCCTAATAGACCCCTGCACCATGCATGGAAACTTGATTTCAAATCAATTCTGTGACATGTACAAGATCCCAACTGAGAAAACAGATCAAAAGATCCTGGGAACTGCAATCAAAGGAAGCAAATCATATATCAATACAAAAGCAACAGTAGAAGTGGACCTACAAGGTCACAAAGAGAGTATTACATTCTATGTGGCCAGCCTAAATGAATGGAATGCCATATTAGGAAACCTTGCACTAACAACCCTAAGAGTAGTCATGGATATTGCAGAAAACCAAGTCAGCATATACCCAAGAGGGAAAGAACCTATAGCATTACAAATGCTTGATAAGCAAACAATAGAATATCCCTGAACTGCAGCACAATATATTCACCCATATGCAGAGGAAGTCACAGACTACTCAGAAGCAGAAACATATGCAGGACACAGATCCATAGGATACCTGCAGAACTTCCTCAAAGAAATGGAATGGGAAAATAACTCAACACCAATACTGGAAAGACTAAGCCCAATTGAGGAAGAAACAGAACCCGAAGAAGATCACATACAAAAGTGGACAAGACTAAATGAGGAAAAAGAAAACATAGACAAGGAAGTCTATGCACAACTAGAACAAATACCAGACCTACTAAAGCAAAGAATAGCCAACTATAGAAGAAACCTAGAAGAATTCCTTAGCAATCTAGAACAAGACTGGGAAGTACAAGCAGATGCAGAAGACAATCTAGCTGCAAAAATATCAATAGCACAAGCAGAGTATGATGCAGATCCAGACTCAACAGACTCTAAAACAGCACTACAACAAAATCAGGCACTTGATGATTACTAGCGATACAGTGACTCAGAAACTGAAATAGAGTACGATTTTTAGAATGAGTCATATGATGAACCCCCTAACATAGACCAAATTAGGGAAGGAGCAACAAACCTCCATATCACTATCCCTGAAAGCCACCATGCATATGAAAATCGAGTCCAACAAATATCAGCAGAAGCAATAAATGACCAGATCATCAAACTGCAATCAGAACCAAACATCACATGCAACTATATGCTGGTGGACAAAAAGTAGGACTCAATAAAAGAATTCCCTCACCTATTCCTAGATAAGAAACCCCTGTCACTACCCCCACTAAGATACCTACTCAACCACATGCAACACCACATCAAAGTGATGCCTGGAAGCACATGGCAACCAAAAAAGATATGGGAACTACACAAGTTCAAACACTATGTGACAGAAAAAGTAAACCAAGAGCTAAAAACAGGAATACTAGTACCATCACAATCAACAAATTGTGTATTTCTCTTTACTAAGCCAGAAGCAAACAAAGTGGAACCAAGGTTCCTAATTGACTGCATACCAAGAAATGAGGTCATAATATCTGACCCAACACTATTACCAAATATCAAGGAAATTCTAAACTGGACTGCAGCAAGAAAATTCAAATCAAAACTGGATCTCATAGATGGATACCACAACATAAGGATCCACCCTGACTCAGTCAAGCACAGCACCATTGTAACATATATGGGACTGCATGACTCAGAAGTCATGTAGCAAGGAGATAAGAATGCACCTGCAACAATGATGAGAGTCATGAATCATTTACTAAGATACCAACTGGATAGAATCTGCCAAATATACATTGATTATATCATCATTGCCACCCACATATATGCAGAACACAAAAAAGCAGTCAGAGAAATAATAAGGGTATTGGAAAAAGCAGGGATGTGGTTCAACAAAGACAAATATGAAATCTTACCAAAGAAGCTACACATACTAGGATTCATCATGACAGAACATAGGTTAGAACCAGACTCAACAAAGATTGACTCAATCAAACAATATCCCAGACCAACAACAAGGAAAAAATTACAAAGGTTCATAGGTATGGTAAATTACCTGAGGATTTTTTGCCCTAATCTAGCAGTTATAGCAGGACCCTTGTCAGAACTGCAAGGTGAGACAAAAAGGTTTAGATGGACAGAACTGCATAAAGAATCATTCAAGCAATGCAAGAAAATTATACAATCCACCAGGGTTCTCAAACCAATCAATTATGAGTCAGGAGAACCAATATACCTTATCACTGATACAAGCCAATCAGGTATTGCAGGATAGATTGCACAATATGACTCAACTGGGAAGATAAGACCTGCAAAATTTCACTCAAGGAAATTAAACTCCACACAATTCCATTG
>Ga0307514_10003324_pt1 | contig 15581 bp, 19 predicted proteins | sample 16_EM_MG_FD_203088 | JGI IMG/M metagenome (GOLD analysis project Ga0307514, IMG submission 203088) | Populus trichocarpa ectomycorrhiza microbial communities from riparian zone in the Pacific Northwest, United States - 16_EM | ecosystem: Host-associated > Plants > Roots > Unclassified | place...
AAATGGAAAAAGAGAACAAAATAGATCTACCAAATAATTTATCAAGATCAGACAACTTGACAAATAAAGACAATAATGATGATAATATCATTGATACCAATATAATTTGTTAATTCTTGAAAAAAAACTAATTATTTTGAGCTACTTTTGCATTATGCAAATAAAAATGCACAAGCAGGAAACCAGGAAAAGGGCAGATCGTTCGCTTGGTTGGGCCAGTTTATACACTGTAGTTTGTAGAGGCTAGCAGTAAACTCACAACATGGTAAGAAAACATTGATCACAGGAAGACAAAGTCTAATAGGGGAACAAGTGTATTTCACAAATATCATCAAATGGCATATGGTTTGTGCAGGGCTTTTCACATGCAACTGCCCTTCTAACAGGAACAGAAATGATTGGATATTGCAAACGTGGATGTTGGGAGCAAACTGTAATTTACCTAGAAAGTACATCACAACCTCTGAAAGATGAAAAAGTAATGCCAATCAATTACCTAAATTGAAACCTGGAATCTTAATCAACCCACGTGAAGGATCAAAATAGACGTCGAGAGAAGACGAAGCCAAATCATCAAACATGGATGCAAAAGCTGGCGGAAGCAAAGGGCTTCCTTTTGCAATATAGATAGCCCTCATTGCATACCTGGATTATTGTAAAAACTTTAACACATACTGTATAAAAACAAAAGAATACGAGTAGGCTTACCATGAATAATGCTGTGCACATCTGATAAACAATTCATGCATGGTTATTAAAGCATGAGTAACCAGTACCCCATTGAGTTCAACAACCATATTTTTTATGGGAGGAACCTGCAGATGAGGAAAAAGGGAAAACAAACACGTCACACTATAGCAGCACCTATGCTTTACATGCCGAAATGTATGGAGATAAATGAAAATGTTTTCTTACATACAGAGAAAGAGTCACACCTTTACTACACTATGCAGTAAGGACCTTAGGGTCTCCTGTGCTGAATTATAACTTGAATACGTGTCCCCGGGAAGAAAATTAGTAATAATCTACAAGATTTACCAAAACACCAGTCAGATTAACCAAGGAACACAGTTAGGTACCTGCGGCAAAAGTATTTTATAATTGGAGAGTTAAAAGCACAAAACCTTCACTGGATGGATCTCAAAATGATCAAAGTAATGTTGTCGACTTGGAGTACTGCTGTCACTGAGAGACGTACGCCAAAATGAGGCAATTCTCATTAAAGTTTCCTCATCAAGATTCAAATCAATTGGCTATGGACAACAAAGTCATGAAGTTAGGCTACTCAACTTCATTAGAAACATGTAGAAACAAAAGAATTGTAACCAACAAGCTCTGGCCAACATATGAAAAAAACACCATGTGTAGCGCCTTATTATACCTGCAGAATCATGGATGAGTATTCAACTTGCCTAACATTGGAGCTGGTTGAAAGTAGGACAAGGACAAATTCGAGTACAGAAGCATTTGAGTCACTGTAGTCTGATTGATGTCTGCGAAGCATTGCCGCAAAAGGAGAACCTAACCACTTCTGATCCACATTTAATGACTGCATTGTTTGAAAGTACAGGCACAACATTATTGAAATTCTATGATCCTGACTTTTAACTGATTATAAAACCTTCCAGAATCAGAAATTAGTAGGCAGAGATTTTGAGATCTGTGGGCAACCTATGTTAAAACTATTACCTGCACACTGATCCGGTTAAATTTCTTCAGATCAGTGAACACTGAGTCCACACTGATATTTCCAAGCCTTGCAACTATAAGTGGCGTATAAGTGAGATCCACAACCTCATCAACATCCTTAAAATAATAACACGTTGTAAGAAGTCACTAGATCAAGAAGAAACCATGTCATTTGTTGTTAAGATATTGCCAAAAAACTTTTAAATAGTTTCTTTATGAGAAAGTCAATGAGGTCTAATAATAAAAGAAAAAAGAAATAATTAGGATTCATGAGATCAATGAAAGAACCCATACTCTCTCCCTCATTGTGTAACAGAGTCATCAAACAAGTAAAGCAAAATTTTTAGACTCGTTTCGGACTTGTCAGAAGAGGGAAATATCACATATAAGGAAAGGCATCCTTTTGATGGAAGGTTAAGGTAGCTGACCTTTTTTTCATGCTCAAGAAAGTGGATTGCAAAATGAAACACTCTCACTTGGATCTTGGCACGTAACTGAGACAATCTATCTCTCTTGTGACTATCCAAAAACTCGCAAATTCTTAAAACTCGTGTGGTACCCTCAGCATATACTTCATACCCCACCTTCATAATATCCATGCTGTTTAAATTATCAAAGTAGCTTTTCTGGTCTCTGGACTCTTTGTGCAAAAAAGAATGAGATGCCAATCCTCGAAGTTTTGTCGATTTGAAAAAAGGTTTCCACGCCCGTACCTTATCCAAGTTTATCTCACGTTGAAGATCTGCATGAAAATAAAATTCATGTACCTTAAGGATACTAGCAACAATGACAGCAACAACCCAGTACTAGGTGCTGGCTAAATTGTTTTTTTCTCTGACCATTATAGGTAATGGCTAGGCCACTATATGGACAACAATAAATATGTGGCCCTTACCACACATGATGCAGCCATGAACAACAGTTCCTAAGATATAGCAGGGCAGTAATTACCATTGATTAAAACAACCAGTTTACGCGGAAGAGTCAAATCATCCCAGACATAATAAGCACTACAGCCAGATCCAAGAATCTCTCTCTCTGATGAATCCTGAAAACGTTTCCAACCATAATCAATAGAGAGTTGGTACAAAATGTTTCTAGTTGATAGGAATGGAATTGGAATCAAGAATAAGCAAAATCAGGTAACACTACCACCTTTTGACAGAAAGTGAGAGATAAATCATGCAAGTGATTCTCAATCCGATATGGTAGAGTAACATTTGGTGGTTTGTGGAAGTGTACACCAACAGTAGAACCTTCTTCAACCACATGAATAGCAGCAAATTCGAATGCACTGTTGTCTAATGCTTGATCTTGATTTGATTGTTTCCTGAATTTTATGAAAAACCGTCCTAATGAAACAATGCATACTGGCCCTGACCAGCTAGATTCAGGGTCATTCAGCCGAAACTGGATATATACTAAAGAAGTATCGATATCATTTCTATGCTTCCTGATGAAATTCTCGAATAAACTGAATTCTTTCCTCTCGCTAATTCCATTCCAAAGCTTTAGTGCTGTTCTCTGTTTACTGTTAATGTGGACAAGGCTTGTCACTTCATCCTTCTTGAAAATTGTTTGGGAGGGGGGGGGGGGGAGAGAGAGAGAAAAACCAGTAAGATCACAAGTTGTACAAAATCACCTAACAACAACCATCTAGAATTGAACAGAGAGCAGACCTCCAAATAATACTGACGGACAGTGATATGTTCTTCTGACTCGTTAAATACAACATGTCTTGGGACCATAGTCACTATCTGTGATGGGACCATCACACTACTCGAAGAGGGTCCCACAGAAACCCCAAACTTCACAATGCTTTTCTCTCCAGACCCTTCTTCTTTGTCCAAGCTTATCTCAGTGAGGCCAGACAGAGCATCCAAGTCTAACAGTGCCTCAGATGCAGAGTCCTCTAACAATTTAAGCCGCGTCTTGTGTGATCTGATAGCACCAGCTGAGTTTATTATAAGCCCATAAGAGAAAAATGTAGCAATTTTATTGTATCAATAGACAGAGTAAGAACTTTATACTGCTATATGGCAGTAGCAAGGGAGTAATCTTACTTTAAAAACCATGATCTTATTGAGTTAGGAGGAGAAAATAATCCCAAATCAGGAGGAATGGTGGAACCGAATCTCCTGACCTCATCCCTGCAAATAGCACCGCCATCAAAATGTAAATTATCAAACATGATTCTTAAAGAGTACATTTCGTATCCTCAGATTTAATAAGTACCTAGACAGAGGCTTCTGATGTGGTGCAAACATAAAGAGTGAAAATTCAGTGTCGTTCTTCAAGGAATATTGTGTAAAGACAGAAACCTGCAAACAATATAGGGTTTAGTCTTCCACCAAAATGAACTGTAGTTCTTCCAACTGGATGTGCATAAGAACTTGTAGAGCATAAGAAATTGCCAAAAAAAAAAAATCATTGTATGAGAGATTGCGAGTGGCTAGACATTTTATTTGCAACACATGCTCTTGCAACTAGAATATATGCCAAATAAATTGCACATTTTGTGATAAATAAATGCATAACAACCTCTAATATGCCCCTGTACCCACGTGACAATCTTAGTGATGCAAAATACTTTCCACCACCAAACTCCAGATCAATGTCCAGAAAGTGCACTTTATTTTTGTTCTTAAGTAACTTCTTGACCCAATCACCACTGTTCACTGGTTTGCAGCTCATACTAAAAGCAGTTAAGGTAACAGTAAAATATAATATAGCAGGATTAGCATAAAAGTCAACTGTTGATCCACGTGGTATGGCTGCCTGCTTCCCAAAACTGTCACTACCAACAGTAGTACATAGACCTGCACCAAGATTAAAGTTATTAGTAGGAATCAGAAACAGCAAAAAAAGAAGTTATAAATACATCATATTTTGTGATTTTACCCTTCTCAGTCAAAAGCACATGTATCTCAGAGTGCAGTAAATTGGACACCCTTACAGTAGGAAGTATAAAAATTTCCTTCTGCTCCTGTAATGCAACAGCTGAAGTCATATCAGAACTACCACTAGACTTATCAGGCTGTATGATAGGCACATCTCTTCCAATGCTTTGAATAAGAAAATGCAGGTTAGTAGCATGCGCGTCTCCAGATTTTAGGGTACAAGCAGCAGTGCTAAAGGAACATTTAATTGTATCAACGGACAATGCCTTGCGGACTTTGTAGCTTAGTTTATCGAAAATTCCAGAAAGGAAAACAGCCTTTCCCCCTTTAAGCTCGTCTGACCATTCTGCTGAAAGAGGACTCTTAGAATTTATCAAATCATCTGTGATTTCAGGTCTAAAAGAAAATAAGAAGTTTCCTGCAAATCAATTACCAGATACAAGTTTGTTATGAGAAAGACTTGATAATGTTCAACAAGAAAGAAACAAGCAAGCAGACAAGATAGCTTATTCTGAGACAATAAGACACCTGCCATAAACTTAGAACCATGGAGAATCCTGGCCATTAATTTTTGCCAGTAGCGTGATTCATGAACTAGGCCCCATGCCTCCTAACCACCATTCTAGGAATGAAGAAACTTTAATTACTATTAATTTGCTATAAAAAAGAAAACAAACAAACAAACAAACAAACAAACAAACAAAGAGACAATATCAAAGAAAGTTATGATTGAGTTTTGAATTTTATCTGAAATCTCTCACTCCAATATGATACAGAACCCTCTCACAATTTTCCTTAAGATATTGCACAGCAAACTCCAACTATTCGTTTTCATCATTAAGATTTTCAGAAGTTCAGCATAGCCAAACTCCAACCATTGCCTTGTTATCAGTCACCAGTGCCAATTGGACCAGGTGCGAATGGAAGGGGCAACAGATTTGGGAAGGTTAAGGGGTAAAAAACCAAGCAAAAACAAACTCAAGCATCAAACTTTCTTCCATGCAAACTCTCCCATAAATACATATTTACAGATAATAGCTTCTTGTAAGAAACTCAGTATCACTTGCGTACGATATACAATAATGAGGATAGGATAGTATTGACAAGAAAACAAAGAAAAGAGAGGATTAGAAGGATGCATGCATGGTAAGAAATAAAAATACTGCTTCAAATATGGCAAAATATTTTTCAGATTTGATTTCAAGTACTGAATTGAGAAAGCACACCAACAGTGAAAGACATTAATGCCTTCTTTAATCCACCAGATGAACCTATAGCCTCAAACACTTTCATGGAATCATCAACAGAAGACCCCTTCTTCAGTAAAATTGGAGCGAACACATCTTCATCTTGTTGAGAACGTCGAAAACATAGTTCCATGGAGAATTCAGTTTCATTATGAATTCTTATTAAAGGAGAAACCGAAATTGACAAACCATCCTATAATCAATCAAAGAAGAAAAAAAGATAAGAATTTCGCTGGAATAAGATCATTTAGTGCGATATTAGGGGAATTACCTCGGATTTCCTTGAAGTCTCAACCACTACAAATGGCCCAGGGTAAGTTCTTGAATCTGTTTAAGGATGAAAGTGTCAAGTGTAACTAACAAAAAAGTCCTATGATATCAATGTCTGAAATCTCTTTTGTTTCAATGCAAATCAAAAGGTGACTCAAATGCACAGAAAAAAAAACATCTGCTCAGAATTTATGCAAAACCACAAGAGTTAGTAACAGCATCGTAGCAACATTGCAACCTTGCAATTTATAAGGGCATGGAAATAGCTTTTGATTATAGAAGCCACAAGAGTTCATCCCATAGTTACAGATTTAGTTATACTTCCACAAGGAATTAAGATCTAAGGATTAGAAATAAAAGAAAAGCTATACATCCATAAAGATGTTCCGAATGTCAAAATATAAAATAAAAGAAAATTTAAAACCATAATGGACATGACTATACCTTAATATGTTAGTAGAAATTTATAGATGGGAATGAAGAAAGACAGCAATGTGAATTAAACTTTGAATGATTATTCTAGATTTTTAGTATTATTTAAGAATATTAGTATTTATTCTATTATTATTTAGCAGTTAAATCAAATATTAATTCCCATTGCTGCATTTCTTCATCCCCCGAAAAAGAAAATTAAAATCAGTTTCACGCAAAAACAACTAACAGTCACGAAGTTAAATTTAGCAATCATGTCTAATTGAGTCAGTAAAGCAAGCAGGACAGGAGAGCTGACAGTTTGCTTTGATAAACCAATAAACAGGACACATTTGCTAATACTTCATTCAAATAAATGTGGTGACATACCTTGAAGTGACACTATAGATGTTCTCCAAGCAAGCACTCGAGTTTCTAGGATAGAAATATCAAGTGAGGAAGTAGCAAAAGATCCAAGATCAGAAAGCTGAATTGTAACAAGTGACTTGCTTTCTGGAGGTTGATTTGCCAATATTTGGCTGCTTCAGAACATTAATAACAAGAGATTATTAATAAATCAAATGTTAAACTCAATACATGCAAACAAAGAATGTGCATCTTTGTATGTGCAATACCCATTAACCATTAAACAGACCTTTCTAATAAGTTACCTTAAAGAAACAGAAGCAGACTGTTTTCTGGCTATTGTAACACTTTTCTTGTTGTAGAAGTGACAAATAAGGCTCAAACCTGTTTGGTTTTCCACCTGGTATAGTAAACACCATTACAACTCTTTCCAAGTATACAAGATGCAGGATGGTTATAAGAATATAACAGGATGTTACACTCAAATGGATGGGAGGGGGGGGGATGTTAAAATAAATAAGCAGTTATCATTAATGCTGTTTAAATCGCAGTAATAGCATCAACAGGCAAGAGAAAAATGTGAAATTGGACCTCTTAAAGTTAAAGACAACATTTCAAAGCATGTCATTCCTCACAAGATAAAATAGATGCTAGAATCTTATTCCAGAGTTGGAGATGAATATAAATAGATATCCTTTCGGAATGAGATCAAATTCATATGTGATTGATTCTTAGCTGTAAAACATACAGTTGGTAATCAGCAGCTTCGACTATTGTATGTAAAAGACCATAACATAGAATGCAAGGGCTGAACCACCATAACCACTACTAACAGAGCTACATAAGCAATTGTCAGTTTACGCTCTGTTTGTTGTGAGGGAAAGTAGGATGGATGAGAGGAGAAAGATGAGACGCTTCCCTTGTTTGGCATGGTGGATAAAGACCCAAGAATGGAAGGGAAGGATCTTTTCTATCCTTCCTAAATCGTAATCTACAATCGTCCTAAATTGGGTGGATTGGTTGCATCATTTCCCTCCCTTGTTAGCCAAACAATCAGATGAATGGGTTCGTACCTCCATTTTACCCTATCCATCCTTCTTCCTCCCCATCCCACCTAAACAGAGACATCCATGTATGCAGTCAGAGTTCACAGATTAGCACCATGATGTATCGAATAAAAGGAATAGGCAACCAACTGCAAGTTGTTAAGAACAGCATGGGATGGTGAGGGCATAGGGTTGCCCATTGCTAGTCCACACATGGATGAATAATGGAAGGCCTTGAGATCCCAAGCCTACAGAAAGGACTCCCTAATTTAAAATAACAGTAAGAAACAAATTGTTGTTTAAACTATAAAAAATGATTCAGGGATAAGCTTAAGCTAAAAGGAATGATTTATGAGCATGTTTTGGCACATGGAGATGACACCAGCAAGGGCGCGCATGCACACACACACCCCATAGGGAAAACCAGCTAAATAGAAAGTATAAAGTATAAACCTTGCAGCTGTTGGACAAAATCATGGAGCTCCTCGATGAAAATGGACCAGCCAATTGTAATTTCCCAATCACAAAAAGAAGTACGTCCAAGGAGAGCTCAGTTAGGGATATGTCCAACTGCCAATATGCAAGAACAAATATTGTTTACATTCTATGAATGGTAGGAGAATGAGCTGTGGAGAGAAATATCATCTCAATTGTCATTATTCTGACCTCTTTACTTCGGCAATAGAAATGAACTGGTGCTCCATGCTGAACAGTTTCTGAATCCTGAATGTGGAAAACTGAACGATAGAATGTACATATTTCAAGAGGGTGAACAAGTTCTCTCCTGCATAGACGAGGAAATTAATACAAATCTGCATAAAATTGAAGATCAATTTGATGTAAAAACAAATTTAGGAGCATAGACTAGTATTCTCTTCGGAATTACTACTCACCACAAATTTTTTTGGGCATCAAAGTAATCAAGCAAAGCAATTGATGTGCTCATAACTCTGGTTTTATAATATAGAATCTGGAGATTAAGTTCGGTATTACTGATGCAGCCACGAAGAAGTGGAAACCTGTCCCTTGTATCTAAAAGTTCATGGACAATGGTCACAGAAACATGGTCAATTTTAATTTGAAGGCAAGGGAGACTTCTGCACTGCCCAGAAATTCTGCCTGCATCCTCATGCGTCCAAGGAAACTGATTACATACTTTAAACTTGAAAGGGTGTCCAGGCTTTTTAACAAACAACGGAACTCCATCAACAAATGCAACAGCTGAGTCACTCTTCTTATTTACCAGGTAAAAAGTATCTTTAACCAACTTATTGTATGGCTCCCAATCAATATCACTGTTGTAGCTTTCAGGCTCACAAGGAAGTATCCTCCAGAGTGACCAACCACTATCATTAGCACTGGAGATCCCAACAAAACCTGATCCAGAATGATAGTTCAATCGCAATGGTTCGCCAACATTGTTCTTAGCATGCAATGATATCAAGGAAAACCACAGAACTGATGACTTCCACATTCCTTGCTTATGGTGCTTGACCTACAAGTAAGTTTGAGCTGTGGTTACACTACTACATCACTTGTATCATGGTAGTTAAGTTTGAAGACAAAGTGCAAAAGGGAACCTATTAGTGTAATAAGAAATAAAATGAAGGATGAGTTTGAAAGTTTCCGGTATTACAGATCATTCCATTATAGAATGCTTCAACAACGTTATCCTCAGAAGTGTTCAAATGCATCCCTCCTCCTGAAGAAGAGGATTTGTGCAAGTGTTACACGATGGTTGGCTCCAGAATCAGGTTTAGAAGGGCGAGGGTGCCACATCAGTAAGTAATGCTGTAAAGCAATAGGACAAGACTCGCCCATCAACTGTCATGATTCAGAATTGAGCTGGCTGCCGGTGATATTTTCTACCCAGAGCTACACAGCTATACTCCCACACAAGTATGCAAAGTATCAATAACATCTCATAACTGTCCCCCAAAAAATTCACAACATTAGCACACTAGGGATCAGTACTGTGTACTCAAAAGAGCTCGTGCTCCAACTTCACAGTCAGTGAAGATCACTTTCCCCATATCATTGAGTTTGGACCCAGTACAAAAGAAACATGTATATAACAAGTGGGTATGTGGTAATTATTATATAACCTTCTCGAACCAACTGATAGCACAAGAAGCATGAGGAAAGTAGAATTAAAATATAAATGCAAACTAGAATTAAATGATCGATGTATGGATATGGAACAATGGTTATTCAATGAAAAAACAGGCTACAATAAAATGAATGAATGCATAAAATAATCTCCAAAAAACGACATTTCTAAGCCTCAGATCCAAGGTGAGTATACAGTCATGGAACCTTATAAGATCCATTAAATGTTCAGTCCCCCAACCTGATTCTAGTATAGATTGCATAATTTCACATGGGCACCCATGTTTTAATGCCTGTACTTTTCCTTTTCTCCCCAAACAACATACGAAAAAGTGGGAAGGTTCTAATTGTTTGTTTATGCAAAGCAAAGCCTAATGTCACAGTAAGCAATAAACAGCACATGACTCCCAAAATTGTTGAACAAGGGCACAATATCTTCTGGAACAAAGAGCAAGAAAGCCACTGCTGCATGCTAGACAGACTATTGTAATAACCATACAGGAAAGCATCTAAAAATTAAAGTTGTGTACAGAGCTATTCAATACACAGATACAAAATTAGCAACATCTAAACGCATACAACTCAATACAAAAATTATAAGATTCAAGAAATTGCCACAAATCAAGACTCTAAGCTCCTGAATTAAATGGAAATGTGAAATAATAAATTCTTACCCTAAAAAGTGCCTTCTCCCCTACAAGTGAATGATGCATAACACCAAACAAACTATACTTATTTTCCCTTTCTTCAACAGCAAAGTACAAGTGTTGATGCACATCTTGAATTGCCACAATTGCTCCTACACAACTCATGAATAACATTTAGTTCAGTTTCCCTTAAATCTGCAAAAGGTTAAAAAAAATTTATACACATCATGTACCATCAGGAACCATAGCTTTCAAACAGTTGTCAGGTTCTTGGTTACTGGACAATCGCCTTCGTTTCAGGTCACTGCCTATCTCTTTGTTGGATGCAGAGGAGAAGGATGAAACCATGGATAAAATCATCTGATATAAAAGGCAAGTTAGACTGAGATATCAAAAACAAGGCATGCATGCTCTTCCAGTGATAGAAGCACCGACAGTATGAAAATTGCAGCAAGTTATCCAAGGATTGCATTTTCAAAACTTGAAAGAAACAAAAGAAATTTAGCATTGCTCACCTGTATTTCAGACAAGGATATTGTCATTTCAAAATCTGAAATAGAACCCATGCCAACCCAAACCTGATTTGATTTATGATCATTCTCATGCTTTTCAGCTGATATAGAGGCAACTAAATTATTCAACATTTTGCTCTGATGACTTCCATGATTTTCATTTTCTACATAATTTCTATGAACTTGAGAAAAGATCACCATCCTGGAAAGGTTAAATATGAATTTCCTCAGCAGAATTGCAGATTCGAACTTCATATGGACATCAACCTCAATCACAAGTTCCTGAAAACCTCCTACACAAATGAACTAATTATTCAAAAGCAATATGTGGCATAAGTATCACATATAAGAAAAGGAAGGACACTATACCAGAGCCATCTTCAACAACAAGAGTAAGAGAAAACTGAGACACGTCTATGGTGGAAGCTTCAAGCCATTCCCATTTGGTTTGTCGGGTCATATGTAGCGTCTCTTGGGCCTCATTTTCAGCATTTTCAGCTTGTTTAACAGAAGAACTAATGATTGATAAGAGATGTTTTATACGTTGGAGATATGAAACAACACACCGAAAAAACATTGTTAATGCTGCTGTTTCAAGGACAAGAACGCCACCCTGTCCAATAGCATAATGTCTCATTCCCATTAGTAAACAACAGATATGAACATGCATAAGTCAGGAATCAGATAAGAGCTTCAAAACATAAACTAATAATTCAGCGCTACAAAAGATGTGCAAAAGTCTATAAATTCATTGAATGAGCAAGTAAAAAAAGAAGATATAGCATCTGTGCAGTTCAGGATATTAGCACCTTTATTCCCCAAGAGAATGTCTGAAGATTTCTCCCAACTTCAAGCAATGCAGTAAGCTTATTGAATTGATTTGGCCCAACCAGAGAATTCTTTAATGAGCCCTTAGCCACAAAAATTATACCAAGTGTAACATTTACGAGAATCCATTGACTTGGGGATGAAGCTGTAATATCTGTAGCAAAATCTGACTTCTGAGTGAATCTAGAGGATTGAGCAGTTGATGTTTCACACTCACTGATCAAATGGGCATTGTCCACTGTTTGTGATGTATTACCACTTGAAGAAGTTTTACCAACCGAGTTATTCAAACTATTGTGAGGTTGACCCAGCCAAAATGTAAATGTGAAATCAGAAAGAAATATTTCATATAATCCACCCTCAGTTTGCTGCAGCAAGTTTCTAACTACAGAGTGATCAAAACTTTTTAGCATGTGATCCGGATATCTAGAAATTACAAACTGAATTCCTTGCAAATCACAGAGAATTTTCAATTTGTGCTCTTCCAAAGATACCTCTGCGTGAGTTTGATGAACAGAAATCAAAATTCCACAATCAGGCAAATCATGCCCAGCCATTTGGTTGCTCATAGCAGCATATGTTTTTACAGAACTTCCCTCCTTATCATCTATCCTAGAATTCTGAAGAATTACATCCATCGACTTGAAGTTGAAGGTTCCAGTAGTTGAGACCAAAGTGCTATTACAAATCAAAGCTGCTCCTTCAGCACTAATTTCATCATTCTCAAGTTCATTGAACACCATATTTTGCCTCACAAAGTTTTGAAGAGGCATAAAACCACTTATATCAAAGCTCCTAAAAGCATATGAAAGCGAAACTGTTGAAAGCAAACCTGCAACCACCTGGATAGAGATTATATGACGCGGTCATGCCATTTGAAAAAAACAAGTGCAAAGACACGAGGTAACTTCAAAATACAATATCTTTCTTTTGCATTAAGCAAAGGGGAAAAAAAAACTACGATAAAACTTTCAACGATTTTAAGTATTCTTCCTTCAGAAGCAAAAAGAAAAGGCAAATGGGAGTTAAAATACCAATGCCATGGCAGGTCTTTACAACAATTAGGGGATTGTAGCCTTTTTTTTCTATCTCATGTTACTACATGGTAGCATCAATTGTGTTGACCTTTAGGTTACACATTTATGTTTTTATATATTTTGATGATAACAGTAAAATGAAAATTGGACTAATAATATGTTTGATTGAGAACAAGTGTTAAACAAGTTTTACATAAAGATCATATCAACAACTATGAAGGATTTCATGAAGAAATTGAAATCCAAAAAGAAAGCAAGGTGAAGACTTGGAATTTAAGTGTTCATTTTAGTGCTTTATGTAAATCTATATATCTTATCTTGATAGCACAATTAAAATGAACTCACACACTTCACTATATATACACTTAAAAGGATTGATTAAAAACCTAATAGACGGTTCTAAGAATTCACCTAGGCTAAATCTATCAAAACTAGAATTCTATATGAATTGGTCAGCCGTCAATAGGGTTGTAACGGCTAGTTTTTGCTATAAACATATATATATATATAGCTTGTCTAATTGTAAAATTAGTTAGAGAATCCGAGCATATATCATATACAAGCTATTTTATAAGCGAAACAACTTTTAAACCATAAATCCTTAATTAAACTCATTTTTGCGCAATCAAACCTTCATAATCTAGTACAAGAGTATATACTCTCATTTTCACTACACTTAAACACTTTCTAATCCTATAAGTACTATCTTTTGAGATATTGAGATACTAGAAGTTTCAATTGTAATATCCATTTGATAACAAAAATCACTTGTAAACCTTTGACTTAGGAAAAAACTCTTGGTTTTGGTGAAGTATTTTCACCAACATAAAAATCTTGAACAAGGCATATCTATAAGTGGAAGAAAAATCTTGAAGAACGAATATCTTCAAATGGTGTAAAAATCTTGGTATGGATTCATCAAGTGGTCATTGTACTCTAAAGCTTGGACAAGGTAAAGAATACAATACTCAAGTACGGTTTGGTACTTAAGGTGTGGATGTAAACTTGCCAAACACATTAAAAATCAAGTTTGCAAATTCTCTCCCTTACCTATTTATTTTAAGCACTTTAATAATATTGCTGGTTATTGTATTTATTTGAATTAATTTGTATTATTTGTTAATATTAGTGATACACCTAATTCACCCCCCTCTTAGGTGTTATAGTTTCCTTAATCCTAGAACAACAAATTGGTGCTACCATCACCACAAGGTCATCATGTCAAAACCCAGAAAGCAATGGTTGTCATATCACCAATGCAACTATTAAATACCACGTCAAAGTCAATAAAGTTTATGTCCTTAGTAACAAAACAGTCCATTCAGATCTCCTAGGAACATCCATCAACAATTCATTGGCAACAATGTCCTCTCTCATTATTTTGAGACAAACTATTTCAACTGTCCTTATAGCATCTCCAACTTGAAAATTCATTCTTTAAATTTAAAGGCCTTAAAAGAATAAAAAGGAGGTCAAGAAGGTGAAAAGCCAATGAGTGCACAGAGAATTGGCTCAGGATACAACTAAATGCATAATATTTCAAGTACTAAAATTCAAGGTGTTGGCATTTAAACATGTGCTTTGATCAATTCCATATAGCTACATCTATTCAAGAAAAGTAAAAGAACACAATCACCTGAAAGAGAACATACAACTCATCCATATATGATATAATATGAAATCCTGAAGCCGTCACAGAGAAAGTTGTTGAGAAAGCAATGACAGTCGTGCTAAACGTATATACAAACTCCCTGAAACAAAAATCAAGACAAGATTGATGCTTGGTTAGTATATTAAGAAACAGTATCAAAGAGAGATTAAAAATGTTCTTTAGTGCAATGTTATCTACTTCATCAAAAAACTAGAAGGAAATATCCATCAGATGCACAGTATTCTACTTTTTTAAATCGTTAAGCACCTCATGTTGTTCGTTATTAAGCTAGATATTTTGCTCTTATATGCTTTTGTACTTCAAAGAAATTGAATACATGCAAAGAAAAAGAGCAAGAAAAAAATCCTCAGATGGTATTCTGTGATGCTGATGTCTTTTTTCTTTCAAGACAGTTCATCCAACAGGCAACCACACATCTAATTCCATGAACACCCAGGATAGGAATAATAAAAGAATGAGACAGATCTCCCCCATGTTGAGCAGAAAAGCCATGGGAGCAATTATTTGAAAAAGAAGAAGGTTCCTTGATTGTAAATGATGTGCAAGTAATGGAAAGCAGAGACGCTTGAGAAAACAAGAATAAATGTAATTACTTAACAATTAAAACAGATAATAACAAGGGAAATGGGACCAAGAAATCAAGGTGTCCAAAGTCCCTGGTATGGGAAAATGAAATTCAAATGGAACGGCTAGAATCCCCTACCTGAAGAATGATAACCGAGCAGCTATTGGCTTCATTGAAAAGATTTGGTTTTGTTCTCTTTCTGCTGAATTCCCCTTGTAAATATCGAAACCACTAATCTTGAAGTAAGAACCAAGTGAAATCCATCCCTCAGATGCATACTTT
>Ga0307514_10003325_pt1 | contig 15579 bp, 26 predicted proteins | sample 16_EM_MG_FD_203088 | JGI IMG/M metagenome (GOLD analysis project Ga0307514, IMG submission 203088) | Populus trichocarpa ectomycorrhiza microbial communities from riparian zone in the Pacific Northwest, United States - 16_EM | ecosystem: Host-associated > Plants > Roots > Unclassified | place...
CGGGTCGCGGAAGAGAAGCGGAAGCGGAAGAGGAGCGGAAGCCAGATTGGCGGAAGAGTGGGAGTCCAGTGGAAGCACATCTAGCTGCGGTTGGCGGCGGGTCGTACGTCGGAAGTCCAGCGGAAGCTCGTCGGAAGCACAGGAGATGGCGGAAGCTGGGTCACTGTTCAGGCCAAAAGAGTGGCACCCGAAGGTCCCCTTACCATCCAAGTTGTCCACCGGCGCGTGATGAGGCGCTCCTTCATTGTCGTTGTCGTTGTCGTCTTCATCGCCGTGAGGTGGCAGGTCATCAGCTTCATCTTCGACAGCTTCCTGACAAGGAACCCCTTGTCGAGGTGGTTCCCAACTTTTCTCCAACTCTGCAACCATGTTCGCCATTTCCAACTCTTCAAAGTCTTCGTCACCTTCGTCGTCATCTTCGTCGTCATCTTCTTCGTCATCGTCTTCATCGTCAGATATCAGAGGTGGTGGGTCATCAGCGTCAACCTCCTTGTCGTCCTCAGCCTTTTGTCCAAACATATCAGATGCGTCACGGTAGTCCTCAGCAGTCCTGAAAGCGTCGGCTTGGAATGGCATGTCTGCATCGTGAGCATCATTCGCTGTGCTGAGTTTATCGAAAACAGCACGACATAAAGGGTCTTGTGAGAGAGCCAGATGACCTCGGAGTGAAAAAATATGGTCGCAGCCAGGACACGTAGTCGTTTTCGAGGACATTTTAGAAGCGAAACGTGAGGGCAGGATGTCAACAGTCAGTCGCGGAAGTAAAAGATGGCGTTGCAAAACTGACCAGTACCAACAAACACAACAAACACCACCTGCAATATCAACCATCAATCTCCCCTCGATACCCCATCATCGTACGCATCCTAGGTCCTCGACTGCCAGTGCTACACCCAGCGCTCGAGTAAGCATACCGCCGATGGAGGATCACGCTCTCATCGATGAAGAACAGCGCCGGCGAAAAAGGAATAATGCCCGCTTGAGGAAGCAGGAGGAAGATCGTAGGCTAATCGCAGATGGAGAAGGTAAGATCAGCCCGAGAAGCAAGCAAAATACTAAGCTCTTACCTGTAGGACCAAGGAAGGCGAAGACTATGGCCTCAAGAAACGCCGGTGAGTTTTTGTTGAAGGAATCTGTAAAATTGTTACAAGACATGTTTTAGCTTGGTATGAAGCAGAAGGAAGAAAAAGGCCTCCCTCACCGAGCCCGGAAAACCATGACAGCGAGCACAGGAGCTTGTGCTCTGACGAAGGTATCGTGGTTTTATTGTGATAACGTGGCCGTCACGGTTGAGCTCATCATGAACTCCGTCGAATAGATAGGCAGCCTCGTAAGAGATTGCAGAAAGGAAGGCGTGGCGGAGGCGAGATCGAGCACGGCAAGGCTGGTGGTGGGAGTGAGGCAACAAGGACTAAGTCTCAGAAAGGTAGTCAGTTCCTAGCTGCCCCAGGCTGCAAATAATGCAGCTTTGTTGTTCGAAAACGATAATGACATCGAAATCGCCACTACTAACTCTGATCGTCGCAGCCGGCGGTGGTCCAGCTCAGGAGCATCACGACCGCCGACATCTGAATCCGAAGGAATGTTTGACGTTCAAGGGAATTCAGGCGACGATGGTGATGACCTCCCTCGGCACGTTCTCAGGTCTTCTCATCGATCAGTGAAATTTGCCAGTGGCAAGGTGCGCATTGTATGTACTTTACCATCGTCGCGGTTATACTCATTATTTTTTCTCAGCGCGATGCTGCATTGAATGCCGAGGTATGGATTTCAAAATTCCAAGTGTTTTCCTTGATATAACTGACAATTTCTTGGTAGTGCCCTACAAGTCAAGCCGTACGCCCAATGGGTCAGAAATCGAAATCGAAGGCAAGTTCTTTTGCGATCAAAAGCGACGATGACAATGCCGTACCCGAAGACAGTTGGCACAAGGCCGTTCAACTGAGGAATGGCACCCTTACGCAACAAACGGACCTTATTCGTGCGGTCTGTCGTGAGGCCATCCGCATCGTCGAGAAGACTTTGGTCACCCAACATGCATGGCCAGAACTCCATAAAGGTGTGCACTACAAGCGGGAAGTTTTTTATTAGAAGTGGTTAAGGTTCTGTGTGCCAATAATACCGAAGACGACAAGGGAAAGCAAGATGCCAAGTCATCCCGGCGCTGGGGAGGAGTCTGATCGCAGATAACTTTTTTTGTTATTGTCCAACTGGACCCGTCAAAAATCCGAGTCATGCAACACGTCGAATCGGCTGCAGCTAAATCTACTTTCCTCAAAATATGTTCTCTATCGTCTTTTGTACAATACGAAGTCCTCATGGTAAAAAACAAGTCCAAACCTGTTTCCCTCAGGAAACCATCCCTCGTTGAAATTGCCTCGTCAACTTTGGAGAAAATTAAACAAGGCAGCTATGGTATCGAAGGGAAAACCTTTAATCTATCAAAAACAATCGAATAAATGAAAAGCGGAACGCAGTTCTTTTCAGAAGCTTCGAGTTTATCCAAATGGATGGTCCTCGTTGTCGTCGCAATTGAATGACGACCGGAAAGCAGTCCAGATTACCCTTAGGGAATGCTCGACGCTCGTTGGGCCCGAACGCTGTACGATGAACTGAACTGTACTAGTACTGATTCTGGGAAAAGAATTGGCGTTCTGAACTTTGCTTCCACAAAAAATCCTGGTGGCGGTTTCCAGACTGGTGCGCAGGCTCAGGTTCGTTTACTCTGCCTTCTTTTTGCCCAAGTCGATATTGAAACCCCAAAAAATTTACAGGAAGAATCTATTGCTCGGTCGTCAACGATTTATCCTAGTCTTATGACTGATACAGCGCAACAATTCTATAAAACTCATAGAAAGAATCTGGGAGAAGGGTATTATAGCCATGCCATGATATTCTCCCCTCTCGTTCTCCTGATGCGAACGGATAATGGAAGCGGCATGAACCCTTTGAAGTCGACATCGTTACGAGCTGCGCTGTCAAGAGGCATCGTTCGACGATACCTCCGAGCCCATCAATCCAGAATCGACAATGACAACGAGAGTTCTTTGGACGTGGCGATGAAGCCTGAGCAGAACGGATCCTCTGCTTATTCGAAAAGCAGGGTGTAGGGAATATCGTGCTGGGAAGTTGAGGTCATTGCGGGTGGAAGGAACAGTTGGGATGTTCCCACTCATAGTTTTCTTGTTCAGGACCCAAGCTACTGTATTCAACGAATTCATAAATTGAGTATATTAGTTGTCCGTTGTCTATTACAAGCAGGGATCATGACAGTCGGACAATCTCAGCCACCTCTGATAGTATGCATGATGTTTTCTTTGGTGTTTGATACCGACTTCAAAAAATCAAACATCTCCACTTCGAGTGTGTCCAGACCTTCGTTACCTGATCCGAGACTAGTAAGAAAATTCAGTAGTCTTTCATTTGAGATAGCCGGGTGAGCGAGATGTAGCCGGCTGGCAGACACACTTCCTTTCAGGGACCTCAGGCTCTCAACATAGTTGATTATATTCTCGTCAATTTTGCGGTAGATGTGCCTAGCAAAATTTCTCCCTGACCCTGCCCCGAAGCGGGCATGATAGAGGTCCCAGACTAGTATGAGAATACTTGTCAGTATTCACCACTCGGAAAAAAGCAAATGCCACATACAAGTGTGAATGTTGTACTGCGCAAGGTTGGTCTTGTCGACATCTGAGACAAGATTCCATGCGTACACGCCAAACGCTGTTGGTGGTCAGGTGAGGATTTTGCAAGAAATGAGACTAAACGCACCACAGAGCACCAGGCTAGCTGTTTGCCACTCGGCCAGAACCTCTGCATCCTCCCCGATCTTTCCTTGAAGCTCGTTGACCTTCGATTGCAGTCCATCGAGCTTTGTCTGCAGTCCATCGAGCTTTGTCTGCATTTCTCCCACTGTTTTTCGAAGTTCCTGGATAGACATAAGTAACTAAAAAGGCGGGAAGGAAGAAAAACCCAGTCGTGAGTAGCGCACTACTGTCCCCGCCCTTCCGTACCCATGAGTGACACCATCAACTGTGTATTGTGATAGGTTGGTTGGATGAGAGAGGCTTAAGATTTCGGCCAGTGTCTTTCCGGAGTAGGTGACAGCAATGTTGCTGACAAGAGCAGTCTGAAGCATTGTCGTGGTCACATTCCGGTCACAGATTTCGCCGTTTAGATAGACCCTCTTCTGAAATTCCCGCACTTTGGTTTCTAGTTTTGACCGCACGAACGTAAACGGATTTCTTTTAGGAGGTGAGCTTGTGTTAGAGTTCAAATGTGGGGGCATCGTGATAGTGGTTGGGAAGGAGAATTGAATAGGAGGTAGCTATACTGCAGTATGTCTAAGACATTGTTTAACGAGCAGATTACTTTCTTAGTTTATTCCTACTTTCACTTTCCCTTAACTACCTGTCCTTCGATTTTATGTGTCAATTTTATATTCGGACACCACGCGGACATCAATCCAACATAAATTGTACCAGATACTGAGATAAACCTACTTATTAACATGAATGACTCACAGACCCTCCAGTCGGGAGGATCGCTGCATCGCATTCTTGATACGAGCGTTCCACGAATATTGTACAGGTTTAAAGCTATAAGGTATAAGCCATTAGTTATTACAAGGGAGAAGGTTAGCGATGTGACCTCCATAAACTCCTTTCATACATTCTACATCGCTCCATGTCTTGAGCATCCAATACTTCTTCCTCTTCCAGTTCCTGTGCAGCTTCGTCGATATCAGAAGGTAAATTCTCATTGTCGGCGAATAAATAAATCAAATTGGGGAGGTAGGAGGAGGAGCCGGGCATTCTTGTTTTGTGTCCTGCGATATAGAATGGGGGGAAAGAGAACACTCCGGCTGCGCAGTTGAGGTATCCGGATCAGAAATAGTTGAAGCAAAATCGTCCTCAGTGTCCGAGTTTCCGAGAACTTCGTCAAAATGACCATTCAAAAGGTCTAAACCCATTGTCTTCATGCGATCCGAGACATTCGCCGTGGAAATCTGTGACCAAACAGATGTGAGATTTGAATACGCGTCGAGAAAAAAAGAACCCTACTTCTTCGGAATGGTATTTCCAAACCTTCAATTTGCCTTTTAGACGAACCTCCTGTTCCTTCATGATGATGGCGCGCTGGATAATAGCAGAAACAAATTCTTTGACAATTTCCCGCAAAAATTGGACGCAGTCGGCAGAAATAGAAATGTTCTTGACATCTTGGAGGGAATCGCATGCACTGGCAAATGTATATATACAATTGAGAATAGTTTCTAGGCGCTAGCAAACAAGAAGTAAAATACACACCCAAGTAATTTAGCCATCCTAGAAAGATAGAAGAAATCTAGTTCCATACTTGATATCTTCGCTGCATTTATGCCGTTTTCCAGGAACAGTTTTTTCACCTTATACGGTCGCCTCAAGCCTCTTTTGGAGTGACCCTCGTACATTGGTTCTTCATGAGCTGGATTCGCGTCTTTATCACCACCAAAGTCGGGCTCGGGTTCCTGTGTAGGAGAGGAATGCTCATTATTGCCTTCCTTATTAAAAGATCCTTGATTCTCAGCCTGGGGAGGCCTCCCTCCCCTCGAAGCTTTCTTCCTGCTCTGGCTGTAGCTTTTTGGACACGGTTTCGATGATTTCCGTACTTTGGTCTCTCGACCCGGACGGAGTCTCCTGAGGTCCAGATTGGCTGTTTTGCCTGAGGCTTCAGCGCGTTTCCGGCGCATGTATAGTCGCTTTTGAAGCCGCCGAAGGTCCGTAGAAGTTTTCGCATGAGGAGAATTGGACACCGCTTTTTTTACAAGATTCACGGGAAAGAATATTAGATATGACGAACTTTTTCGCATTGACTGAATCCGTACCTTGGGTATCATTCTGTACAGGAGGTTCGGGCCCTTCTGAGGGAGGGTCCGACACTTGCTCCTCTTCCAAAGTTGGCATGCTCTGCAGCACGAATGATGTTCTCCAAAACCATCAGACATGTTGAATCCAGATGATTCAAATGAACTAATGACCTTTCTTCTACGACCTCCTCTTCCTCCCCTCTGTCGTATAGTCTGCTTGTCGAAGGACATCTACATCTCCTGTCGTCCCTTGATCCGACCAAACTACCTGGACAAGTGTCCAACTCCACCAAAGACCCAGCAATCGCTTCCTCTCGCTGTATCCGTCAATCAGATACCTCCATCGCCGGCTCGAACAGCTCTATCCCCTGATACTCTTCTCCAATCTCATCTTCGTCCTCGCCAAATTCGGCAGCTCGATTCAGCACATCCAAAAAGAGACACACGTCGAATGTCGTTTTCGTCGCGATATGACGTGCAATTAACTCGGGTTGCAGTCGCGAGTGATCTTTTTAATTGACGCCGCCAAGACCGTTGTTCAACTATTTACGCTTATGTGTACACTATAGTCGACAGCAGTGTACGTCCCTAATATCCCAGGATGGCAGCTATGCGGACAACCTCACACAGTTACCCCCTCGGAGATTACTGCTATGTGTGAATTTTATCGTGGTAAAACATGTTTTATCACATTAAATCCAAGTGCTACGGTATGGGCTCACACAATGGATGCAGCTTTGGGATCAAGTGGGCCGCAGGTAGACCAGCCACTCTTTCTTTCTTTGTGCTCTTATCAAAGACATTCAACTAGCTGTGATGGATGCTGGAGCGAAACCTACGCCAAGATCGCGATCCACGGCACGCTGGAGAAGTTCGGGAGCATGTCTTTCCATGCGAGGAGTTTGACCAACACTATTCTCATACTGAGGAACATGATAGTGGACTCCACGGAACATCATTTATTTGATTGTCGTCCACCTTTTGCTACCTGTTCCTGCACGAGGATCTCCTTGCGAAAACACTTCAATTTAAGCGCCAACTGAAGGAGTGGAGACTGGCCGAACTACACGCACCGACACCTCACCGCTGGCATACGAGTTTACATCATAGGCCCTTTTTGCGCGACGATATTGTATTCCGCACAGAACAATGCCCTGGAATCGACCCCCCACACATTGACCCATTCCCTGTGGTCGACACAATGCTCTCCATACCATTTTCCACACACTCCCTCGTTTGACTGGGCTATTGACCAGTAGCTCTTTCCGAAATGACTTGGCCAATATGGCGTTGGAAGTTGTGTCTCTCTGGACTTGGGATCCCGTGCCAGCTCCCATGGATACCCCAATCCAATCAAACAGCACCCGCAGCCGACCCCTCACGAAATGCGACATTTGCAAGTATGAGGCCAATGTCTTCCGCTCCATCTTATGCAGAAGCCGCAGCAGCCCCTGCTGTGCGCCGAGTGGAGTCAGGAGAATATATCATCGGGACCTCACCTCGTGTGTACCTGCATGACGGGGCCCTGACCACTGTACCGCCGGATTTTGACGTCGATGAGGAGAAACAGAAGATATGTGATACCCATTTTACTGCCCCATCTTGGCACTCCTTGGCTTTCCAGTGTGGGAGCACGGAAACGGAAATTGCGCTTTCCAACACTGAAACTAGTAACCATGACTCGGATGTGTTTCCCAAGCTGGACTGCGAGCACGCATCGCAACTTGGTTAGAAAACATAGACAATGACATGTTGGACCCATTGCCCGATGTGAATGATACTGGTCTGTTTATTCCAGGTGTCATAATGACATGCTTATGGTGAAAGGCCTTCTTAATCCTTCAGTGTATGTCCAGTTCTACAATCTTGGCCTGTGCGTTTTGGCAATGTCATGAATGTTTTGTTTCTGCTTGTTAAAATTATCGTGATGCTAGTACAGCTTGACATCCAATGGAATTATGATGTTACTAACATTTGTTTTTCTGTGCAAGATATGGGGATTGAGTAGATGGGTTGACAGTGCTAGTAGTGATCTTTTTAATACTGATCCATTCATGATATGACTCCTGTTGTTGAGTCAAAAGTCACTGAACCGTCACGGTACTGGTTTGCCCATACACAAGTATACATCAGTAAATCTGGATCGAGCAACGAAGCTGACTCTTGAAGATGAGAGGCATCCTTGAACAATGAAATATGACTCACCTCGTGACACATAGTAGTATTCTCTGTGTTCTATGCCTGTGCCAGCATTGATCTCTGGTCCATTGGGGGACAAGGAAATGTGGCCTTCGCGGCCATAAATGGTGTAGGCAACGTAACGCAACCAAGCAAGGTGATCATCTGCGAAGGGCTGAAACTCGTGAAGAGGAATAGACAGCGCTTGTCGATATGAATTATTGCAAAAAGAGCTTCGCCTGTTGTGTAGCCATGAAGGATGTGTGAAAAGACAATCGTGACATTTCCGAGCATTTCCGCAACTCCGAAGACTTTGCTACACCATGGATTCAGATAACGCACTAAGCCCTGGGACCTCCAACTTCTGTTAGCTAGCAAAAATTCTTCTAATCATGGATAAGAGCTCTGCCATTCAAGAGGTCGGATAGGATGATTTAGGCTCGTTTCTCCAGTTCCGTGAATGTAAATGTAGTTGCCAATTGGCATATATCTTTTTCAATGGTGTCACATTGACATCAGTCTCGTGAGTAGTAGAGTCGTATATTTATCCTAAGAGTAATTTACAATGTCGATACATAACAAATGTCCATTTAGGGTCTCCACGGTTGGACATGTCGTAGATCCTGCTGGCTGGAAACCGATGCGAGAGATGGCCTGGGAAATCCTCCTCTGTCATAAGGTGCATCGGATAACGAATTCGAACTTTGAGGAAGCGATCCAGTGGTATGCGCTTGTTGCGGAGCATAAGTCAATTGTGTCTGAGTTCGAGCGTATCCTTGCCAAGGTACCTGAGTAGTAGACATATCGCTGTGTTGGGATGTCGGTGACGTGTAACTATGTTGCGATGGCGAGTCGGAGGAACTATAGGTGCTAGGTTGTGTTGATCCCTGTGAAGTAGTGTATCCGGGTTGGGAATGTCCATGTGACGAAGGATAAGATTGGGTCTGAACTGTGGGCGTAATGGAGGGCGAATGCGAATGGAAAGAAGACGGGATAGAATTGGAATATTGATGGCCTAAAGCTGTGCCATACATGCTATTAAACCCAGGACTAGTCGCCGGAGTGGGTGAAGGATGGGCAGAAGACGTAGCTGAGAGCAGTGTTGAATTTGAATCGGGGAACAAGGTCACAGTCGGAATGAGCTCGCAAACATGCTGGACGATATTTTTGGACCTCATGCCCCCTGGTCCGGTTACAGCGTCAGTACTGTTCATCACAAAATGTACTTGGGCTTCCTGGACGTCTAGTGGCTCATGTGAAGTCTTAGCTCGCAAATTTCCTCCCCGACCATCCCAAGTGCATCGGATGTCCGTTCCTGGGATAATCTGTACAAGTCGACCCGTGTGAATATGTCTGATCTCAATGAACCGCGAATCAAAGAGGAGAATATACGGGGAGTGGAAAGCAACGCGTTCAGCAGTACCTTCCCATTCGATGGTGTTGCCCGATCGACAGGGGTCGCCGTGCTTGTCGACATAGAGGCCAAATTCTGTTTCTTTAAATTAGCTAAGGACTATCTCACACGATCTGTCAATTTTACCGTCATAGCAAAGAAGGAATTCTTCCTCTGTAGATCGTAACATTCCAATGGGCCGTGCGTTTTCACAGCGCTTGAGGAGCGGGGCATGTCGAGGATCCTCTTTTTGTGGAAGGGAGATGCTTCCAAAGCTGTTCGGACAACTGAGTAACCCATGTCACCCGCAGAGAAATGAAGCTTACTCTTGAAGATTCATGATTTCAAAACCTTTCGCACATAGGATAGCAATCCTAGCTTTCAGGAAAATCACATCGAACGAATCCGACGGCAAAAAGAAATCTCGAAATACTCTAAACCATTCCGATTTGGCGGAACGGAATCCGAGTCGGGTTCCAAATCCAGCCACGGCCTTGACCCGTTCGTTGATCTTGTCACTTACAGGTTCCAATACACGGAAGATGCTGTCCATCTACAAGGACAAATGTATCAGTACAACTCATCTTTTCCGAGGTTCAACAACGCTCACCCCTCTCTTCTTCATATAGACAATCAGAGTGCGACCTTGCAACGTCCCAACACTGAAAAAGTGAACGTCCTTCGTCCCACTGATCTTCTGCGGCATTGCTTGGGAAGCATGAGCAGCTTGAGTTGGAGATGGTACAAGAGCCTCGATATGATACGCAAAAAGAGCCTGTAAATGATAGGTAAATACTAGAGCCATTGAGTGATGATAATGGTTGAACCTTGTCAGCTAGAACTAAGAAGATGCCAAACTCTTCAAGCATGGCGCATTGCGTAACCATTTTCAGAAGCAAAACACGTCGCATGGCTATTATGAAGGTTAGCGAGCGTACACGTTTACAATTATAAAGAGAAACGCACACTTAGGGTCATGACGAAAACCAATCCAGACACCTTCTGAGCAACCAATGGCGACCAGGGCTCGGCCATCCAACGTATCTAGCACACGGCAAGAATCATTTCGATATATCAAATAAGAAAGAAAATAAAAACTTACTGAACGGAACTGAACAAGTAACTTTGCCTGTGAGTTGATTATCCGGGATCCATGGCTGAGCAGCATTGTTGACGGACATGGAAGGCATAATGAACGTATCTCTACTCAGATACTCAATCTCAAACGCCTTGTTCGACTCCTGAACAACTCTCCTGAGTCCGAGCGCTTCCTCTAGCTTGCTCTTCCACTCTGCCCTGATCTGTGCCGATTCAGCGTAAAGGATGTAGGGTCCACCCGTTCGTCCGTTGTGGTGCAATGTAAGGGGATAGACAAAGCGGGAGTCAGTCGCGCTATCCGGCGAGACTCCGGGCGCGGCGGCGAAGTTCCGAAGAAGACCAGTGCTGCGCTGTGTCGGGGGATCGGTGAAATTGACCAACGATAGCAGATCCAATGGAACAGGCTATTACATATCCATTAAATATGTGGAAGAAGCGAGAAGTATTAAAACCCACCCGACGATTGACGTGATATTTAGTGACCCCATCTTTTTCTTTTGGCTTCGTCATGACGACTGAAAAGAAAAACAGACTGTAAGACCGAGTCGAGGAGCAAATGAAGCAAAACTTACAATAGTTATCGAAGAGGACAATGTGAAGATCGATCCAGTTATTCCAGTCAAGCCCGCTATCTGGTTGGCGGAGGAGCTTGCTGGAATGGATCAGTTGGCGGTTCTTATCAAGCAAGTCCAAGTCCTAATTGTTTTATGAATAAACGAGGGAAAAGTCGAGGGAGAACGACAGCTTACGACAGCTTCGCCCTGCTTGAAGACCAAATTAGAATTATACCTCCAAACCTCAACCTTCGTCTTGGCACTTTGCACTCCAGGTTCTGCTTCTTTTCCAAGGGACTTGATCACTTCGATCACATGAGGAATCTCCTCATGGTCATCGTGCTCGGGAGGCGACTCTTCCATAATCCCTTTCAACAAAAGCTCGTAACGCAACAACCGAGGAATAGGACGATTGATGAAGCTCTTCATATCAAGACGATGTGCATCTGAATGACGAACACATTGCTAAGGGAGGGGGAAAAGTAGTCGTGTAACATCCGACATTTCAAGGTGTGTTGAATGAAAACTCACGTCAACAAAAGTCCTGAAGGCAAGGTTATTTGCCATTTCCTCGTCAATCCTGTAGGCGGCAATGGGGTAGTTGGGGATATACTCCATATACGCCTCTCTCCAGTTCAGGGCGGCATCATACATTGCAGCAGTAATGCTATGAATATTAGGATGTTGTTCGCGTTGAATCTCCTGGAGCTTCTCGACCAGGCGCTTGTGATGAACATAGAGTTGCAGGTAATTGTGGAACACCTCTTGAATGAAATCCTCTAGTCGATCACGGGCAATTATAGGAAGTTCGGCTTGACGAAGAGGTTCAATATAGATCTTCGAGAGAAAAAAATAACTAAGTTGCCGTAATTGAATTATATTGAAAAAACTTACATGGGTTATATTCTCTAAATCCTTGACGTAAGCCATTTCTCCCTTGATTAACTCGAAGATGATACTAGAAAACCGTGCAGTGAGGAGAAATCTTGGTGCATCTATGCATCACTTACGCCTGCCTCTTGCCCTCTTTCTTTGAAAATTTTGCTTTGACCTCCGGAATAACGAGGTCATGCCATTCCCATTTGCCAGGCACACCCTTGCACATCGCCGCCTGGAATGTCCTCAGCTGCGCAACACTTTGCAGATTCCTAATGGCCACGGTGGCTTCGACCAGGAATTCCGCATCAGGATTTTCCTCCGCGGTTTCATTATGCACTGCCTCAAGCAAAACAGGGTATTTCTGCAGATGCTCCGAAGGACGATTCAAGAAATGTTTGAGATCTAGTCGAGACATGTCACCAAATCGTGGTGTTTGTTGCCTTGAGCAATGCTAAAAGAAGCACAGAAGATATCAGCTTCTTCAAGAAAAAAAGTCCCCAAATGACCAACCTCCAAAAACAGCCTGAAAGCATTATTCAATTCCAACTCCTCCTTCAACCTTTTCTCCGACACAGGAAGATGCCCCATGTATGTCGGATACGCATATCTAAATTCCGTTGCAGCATCCAGGAACAAGTCACCTACTTGCTGTATAATTGGACCTTCCTCGCGTTGTCGGACGTACAAAACCTCAAGCAAATGCCGGTTGGTCTCACGAAGATCAAGTATATTCCCAAAGATATCATCGATTAGGTCGTCGAGTTGGTTTGGTGGCATGATGGGAGGATCCAATGCTCGAAGCGGTTTGATGAAGACGGATTCGACAAGATCTAGATCTTGCAGGTATTGTACCTCTCGTGTAATAAGTTTGTGGATAATCCTTGTGTAAAAGAGTCAGCTTTCCACGAAACGCAGACAGAAAAAAGCTTACGTCTGCCTATTAATCTCTGAGGGTGGCAAGGAAGCCAGAATAATGGGGTCCATTAATTTCGTCCACTCCTCCTCCTTGGGTAATACTGGCAGATCTGGTTGAATAGGTAACGTAGTCAACACTTGATTTCCCTGCGTCCTTGATGTCAACACACCGAGAATATTCAGAGGGCGCAAAAAAAAGTCATACCTTTCTCGGACAATGTTGCGAATAGCAAGGGACACCCTCCCCACAGCTTGGTGAGTAACACCTCGTCAACATCGTGATAACACCTGTAGGCAGTTCCTCTCTCTCAGCCAAGTCTTCCGAACCGCCTTCTACATCATCCAAAAACATATACACATCCTCTACACCATCCCGGAGGGGAGTACTTCCCCACTCAACTTCATAAAAGAACAATTGGTTTTGCAAGCTCCGTGCAACCTGCAGAGCGACACGACGATCATTCGTAGATATGCCGTGGTTTATGGCAAGTTCTCGCTGGATCTGCGTTTGAATGGTTGACTTGAAATAAACTGAGTTTCAAAACCATATCAAGCAGAAAAAAAAATAACGTACAACGATGTCCTTCCCAGTAAAAGCCCTCGGATACGGAATACTGCCCTTTACGTGGGTGCCCCTCGGAACTTTATCCCTAAGCTGCATGGCAATGTGACTCAACAACGAGAAATTAACAAATCTCGTCTCGTCGTCTTCATCCTCATCCTCCCAAAACCCGTCGTCTTGAGATGGTTCTTGTATACCAGCTGGAGTATTGTCGTAATCCCCCAATGGTTGTATCATATCCGTTGGATGACGGAGAAAACCACTTGAACTTGCAGCGGCACTACCATCGTTTTCCAGACAAGGGCTGCCTTTCCGGTCACAATTCGCGTAGGTTTCTTCATCCCAAATTTCTTCCTCCGTTGAAGGCGGTGGTAAATGCCTTGATGACGATCCGGCTTCAGGTTGACCTACTTCATGAGAGAAATAGGACTCTTGTTCGAAGAAAGTACTTTTTGAGGAACTGGCAGTGGCATTCTTCGGGCCAAGATCAGAGTCTGGATATGTCAGCTTTTTAAGTCAAACAATGTACAGAGCACGCACTTGGAGACATTGTGATGGGGGAATGAGTGTGAACTGTTTGTTCGAATGGATTCTTTGAATCAAAAGATGCTAGATGTCGGATGCTTGCCGGTTTCGGAGGTGGTGGAGGCGGAATAGGTTCAAGATATGGCTGGAAATATGACGACTTGTTGTACTGGTTGTACTGAAGTTCATAATCATGACCGTTCGCAAGACTCGTACCATTCTGGTCGTAGGTAGCCTCGTTGGAGGAGTAAAAGGAACGAGCGTCGGGAACCCTATCAGAGTGAGAGGAAGATTTCACAGGTGGGACAGAAGCTGATGCTCCAGGTGATCTAAAATGCCCGTCACTCAGCAGGCTCGTGGCATTGGTACTGTAACTGGTGAAGGAACCCCCGCTTGAGTACGAGCTGTGAGACAAGATGGAAGGTTTTGATTGGTCGATAGAGCTGGTCGGCATTTTGATGCCTTCTTTCCATGCCCTTTTCTCATTGACATATAGAGGTTCCTTGGGCAATCGACGCCCACTGTTGTGCGAAGTGGGGCTGCCATCCTGGCTTATCCCCCCAACTAAATCAAAAGCCGACGCGGTGGAGGTGTAAGAACCATAAGGGTTCGATTTTGGAATATCCGCTGGGTGAAATGGATGCGGCTCGGGCATAGTTATAGATGGGGACGCAGGTGTTGGAGGGAGACGGCGTCTGACGGGCGATGTTGTAGACGATGGGGTAGGAATACTCTTGGTTTCTACTGGGGATCGATAATAATTAGCAGTTCGCGGTACTATAAAATATTGAGACTAAACAACAGAGGGATGATTGCAGAAGAACATACATGGTGGTGGTGGTGGAGGTTGGGAGGGAAGCTCGCTATTGGTTAAAGGAACTGCAATGGGAACATCATCGGAATAATCATTATAAATGGTTTCCAGATCACGATCCGCAATTTGGGGACCCTCCTCCTCCTCTGTAAATGCTTGCCATACCTCGTTATACAACTTCTGGAGATCCTCTTCAACCGGCGAGGATGGGCGATGAACTGGTGCCGTTGTGTGCATCTTCGCAACCCTGACTGAGAATAACTGGGGCAATCAATGTAAAAGCAGATGTACCGCTCTGATAAATGCAAAAAATTGCAGCAAGCAGCCGTTGTCAGTGTTGTCGCAGTCGACCAAGTTCCATCTCCTGACTTTGTCCCGATAAGGGCGGCCAACCCAAGGATTGATTACATAATTTGATGGACTGTACATCAAATAAAATATCAATGTAATTTACCAAGCTGAACAATTCAAGGCAGAATGGCTTAGACAGTAATGGGAGCTACTTCCATGAATTCTTAGTTTATATAGTAAGTATAGTTTGAAATGAAGTTAGTTCTCATGGATTTTGGAGAACACATGAAGAAATGCGCCATGATATATATGGGCGCAACACAGGAGAGCTCGACGTCAGGAACGGCCCGGCGTGTCGAACTTCGAAAGACAACCTATTCTTTCATCTATCCCTCATTTTTCAAGGCAAACTGGTAGAAATGGCTGGGGATAAGGAAACACTACTCTCTATGGGTTTTGATCCCTCACGCGTCGAATGTGCGTCATGATTGTATCTGATCTAGATATGCCACCAAACACCTG
>Ga0307514_10003326_pt1 | contig 15573 bp, 16 predicted proteins | sample 16_EM_MG_FD_203088 | JGI IMG/M metagenome (GOLD analysis project Ga0307514, IMG submission 203088) | Populus trichocarpa ectomycorrhiza microbial communities from riparian zone in the Pacific Northwest, United States - 16_EM | ecosystem: Host-associated > Plants > Roots > Unclassified | place...
ATAATACTTGGCTAGCCGAGTCTAGGCTCGTATCGAGGATTTGCTAATGTATCGCAATAAAATAATGTGGGATCGCGTATGACTTCCAAATTAATTCGTAACTACCTAACGGTTGCAGAATGCTTAAAGCAAGAACAGGATATTAATTCTCAGTTAAGTCAAGTGTGTACAATGACTTCATAGGCAGGGGTAACGCCGGCGACTGAGAATTAAATACGATGGTGTGAAGTGACTATTATTAGAATTGAACGAACCGCGCAAATAACAACACTACTCTCCAACCGCGCATTATAAATAGTTGAAAGTAGCTGAAGGTTGTGATCGCGCCCACCACAAGTGTTAATTAAGTCTCGAGAAACACACTACCTACAAAGTTCTAAGTTAACGTTGGAATACGGGTTTCGCCTAGTTAGGAAAATACTTGTTGAGTTCGACTTGTATTGAAATCGCACTGAACTTTATATCCTGAAAGACTTAACCTGAGTTGCGGGTTACTTCTGTTGTAGGATTAATATTCGGCCCCACTATTTATCTGCTGAAGTTCAAGCATAAAGGGATAATAGTGGTCGGTAACAACATGTATATAATTAGTTATAGAATAAATTCATGAGCCAAGATAACAGTGCAGTATGAGACGAATAATGTGAATAAGGATAGAACAAGAACAGGCTGAGGGGAGCTAGTAGCAGGTAAGACGAAATGATGAACTATATGAGTAGGATTGAAGTATAGTGATGATGGGAGACCCTGGAAGGATGGAGGAAGAATGTGGAAGAACAATAGGAGACAGTGAGAATGATAGGGAATGGTGAGGGAACATGTTTATATTTAGAACAAGAGCGGACGGAGGTGAGCTAGTAGCAGGTGGGATGAAATTAATCTAGTGAAAAGGTGGGGAAAACGAAATAGGAATACGAGAGAGGCAGAGTAGACGAAAGCAAAAGAAAGTGATGCCATGGGAGGCACAAAAGACATGAAGTAAGAGAATAATACCTGGGTGCCCCAGCGGGGCTGCTAGACGTCAAAAATTCCTTGCTGATATAGTCAGGCGGGAGGAAACCAGATAATTGTATTAGTAGTGAATATGGATTTATCACATTGGCAATAGTGTGAGATGTAGAGAGACGATATAACAAAAGCAACTGGGTTGGTGTTGGAAGGAAGTATTTGATGTAAGGAAACAATGTAAGAAACAATGCACAGGTTACAAAAATGATGATGAAGGGTGAATTATGTTGGAAAACTGATATAAGAAGTTGAAGAAAAAGAAGCCGAGTTGGTGTCGCAAGAAAATGTTTGATGTAAGGAAATAATAGGAGACCCAATGAATGGGTTACAAAATTGATGATGAAAGACGAATTACGCTAGAAAAGTGACGTGAAAAGTTAAAGAGTGAAGGTATTAGTAAATGGACAGGATGTAAAAGTGGCATTGTAATATAGGCACTGCGTTATAATGCACATAATGCTTATAGTACAATTTGGCATTACAATGGCAATTTTTTTTTGCTGATGCAAATTATGGTATAATAACTGCTATCCTTGTGTGCCGCACTCTTGCACACTCATTCTCAATATGCAATATAACATTAATCAAGGAATCTTCATACTCAATGCCAACCTATGTCATTGATTATTTGGAGAGGTATAGTCATTAATGATGGCTTGGACTATTCAATATAAAAAATCAAATGTCAGTGCAAAACCCCAATTTGCCATTATTAGACAGTGCTCAGCAATCGCTTTATCCTCTCCATGGTCAAAAGGCTGTTGGTCATAATTTGTCTCCCTCTGGATAGCTTGTGTCCCAGCTACTCGCCGACAAAGTGTCACCTGGCTCACTTCAAAGTATGTAACAATATGGGACTTTGATTTGAGAAAGTATTTTCGAGCATAGCTAATTGCCTTCTCTAGCTTCTGTTTATTGATGACTTTTGGCATATTATATGGGGGTGGGTTGTTGGCACGGTGGTGATAGTATAATATTTGGTGATGCTTTTGGTATGCTACAAATAGGTATCAGTTAGCTGAATGGTTATATATGGCTGCTGGGAGAGAAGAAGTACCTTGGCATACAAGGATGTTTTGCCTCGGGTGCTTGCAGGGGTTCGGTCGTTAGCCTGTAAATGACAGTATTCATGGGTGGGCCGTACACTAGCATCCCATTCCTGAATAGGATATATTTATGACTGGGACAGAATATTCCCGCACCAAAGCTCTGTCGTCTTTGGCTACTAGATTTTACCCAGTTTGGTACTACGTAGCTCGGGGTTGACTGCCCCCAATGAAGATCCGGTCAGCCTCAGGCACCACAGGCACATAGAATCTCAAACAAGAACTGTAATTTCCACTTTGACAAATTTTCACTTCTCCATGATCGGCTGGCCCCACAGAGTGTTTTCTATGACACATTTACCCACAATTTTCCCATGCTGTATACCCACTGCAGGCATGACTAAAAACCGTTACTAGTATGCAACATGCGACTATCCTATATAATAAACTATTCTTGTCTGCCTGGGAATCGGCCCATTCCCGAGTACATACACTTGCACCTTGCTATACTGGAACTTGCTATAGTAGATCCCTTGCTATACCGGACGGATTGCGCCAAAATTTGCCAATCCAGGCAATTTAAGAGTGATAATTTCTTGCTATACTGGATACTGTACTGGATTGATAGTAGAGGGGCTGGAGGGATTGATACAGGGATTAATCATATAGAAATATTTATTTCTATAATAGAAGAGTAACAACAGTATAATAATTCAACACAACAATATGACAAGAACGCAACAACAAGACAGGAACACAACAATAATACAAGAACATAACAACAAGACAAGAACACAACAACAAGACAAGAATGAAATAACAGAACTTAAGAAGACCCTAGTGGTGAAAACCAATCTTGTCACGAGTATGTGGCACGCATTACTAGTTTTAGGGAACTCTTCAGCTGTATGTCAGCGCTAGGCTAGTACAGTAGCTCCGTAAGCACTAGTAGGCTGTGTACACTGAAGAAGGAAGCACCAACCGAGTTATCTACACTTAATACAAGGGACGCCTTGTCAAAGAAGATAGGTAATAAGCGGAGATAAGAGAGATCTCTTCGGATTGGCAGGCAGCACCTTATCTCCAGAAAAGCGGAGATAGCTAGTACGTGAACAGCTAGAGTGAGTGAGGGTCGGCGGAGGCAATCGCCGATGCAGGACCAAGAGGGCTAGCCAGAAGAGCAGCCTGACTCACACTCGTAGGAAAGCTATCTATAGCAGGAGACAGTGTGGGTAAAAAGAACGCCTATATTAATAGGAGTCCAAAGCGCCAACAGTCGACCTGGTAGACATCACACAGAAACTGAAGAACGCCCAGCTTAAAGTTATTCCCGTATAATTGAAGTTATTGCCGAGAAGTATCAACCTTGCAGTCTAAAGTGTTGAATCAAGTATCCTACGCATTTAACTATTAACGGCTGTGGAAGACCCCTGTTATAAATCTGTAATAGAGCTCTGAATACGAGATGCATGCATATTATGAGTAAGAGCTTGCTCAAGAGTCTGCAGTTGCTGCCTAGCTACAACAACATTCAGATGATCGCTTAATCCCTTTCTCTTGTTTGGTAGCATTGTCGGCGATAGCTGTAAATCATTTGGGTAGGTAGTGTCTATATAGAAGCTATCTTTACTTCTACCCCGCTGATGCCAAGCGGCCCCCACTAGCCCCCACGCTATTTGCTATACCGGATATTAGCTATACTGGACAGATTTGGGCTGATTTATGCAGTCCGGTGTAGCAAGGTGCAAGGCCAGTTCCCGGGTAGTATCAGGGAACATCCCGGGGTGGGCTGGCCTCTCCAGGAATGTTGTAAATTGCATGTATCTTGCCACAACTGAATTTTCGCCATCGCTGAATATACTTCAGCTGAATATATGTCTCTTGCCATCGCTGAATATTCGCCATTGCTGAATATTGTATCTTACCGCAGCTAAATATGCGCATGAGTGCACACACGGAAGACATCAACAATGCGGAAATTCCAATTTGGTGGGTATATAAAATATATTGCGCGGCTTCTTCCATCTCACATAGTTGCTGTAATACTACGAGGGAGATGGAGATGGAGCATGCAAAAGAAATGATGGACAGGCACGCCGATATTTCAATGTTTAGCCCCATTCATCTCCGTCAGCGTTAATGTATATACGGAGTACGGATTTTCAAAATAAAAAGTGAATGTATGGGTTAATATTTCTATGTATTCGCACGATAATCATTACTTCCGAAATTCCCACATTTGATAATCACATCTCCGGGGAGGCCGGCACTGCTGCTGGCCTGCCGGGAAATCGAGAAATATTAGTTCTGCATTCCCGGACAGGCCGTTATTCCCCTGTGGGCTGGCCACCCAACGAATTGTATGGCTTCCCGGGCAGGCCAGAACCGTACTTAGCAACTGCCGATCATTCACATATTGGTTAATGGCTGGAGGCCTGACATCGTAGAGAAAATTCAGCCTTGGCACTCCTGCTATAAGTGTACGACCTGCACTTCGTGTTGGTACCTCCATGCACCCTCACAGCTAAATCCGCTCAGCATACAGATTCCTCAGCTCCAACCCATCCCCCAAGTTAATTTCAGGTGTACAACAGGCATAGACATTGGTCAGGTAATCGTAAAGTCCCGATTGGTCGTTTTTACATATCTCCTGCTCACGGGGCCGCTAATTTTGTGTAAAAGGACTGTAGAGGCATGGAGCCACCACATTACGCACAGCTTAAACCTTGGATCCTTGCTTCGTATCCCAGCCTAGGGATGACGGGTTCAAAACAAGGGCCCGCCTCACTTAAGATATTCACGAACAGGCTTGCGAAGGCCGGTAGCAAGCCTAAGAATGTGGATAAAGAGGCTATCAGAGCGGTTGTTAATCACATGATGGCGTACGGCCTCACATGAGTTTGAAGTTTCTAGCTAGCAGGCATTGTTCCGTTACGCTGACGGGCCAGGAATAACGCCACACAGGACTGGAATCATTGCGCAAGCACCAGCTCCGAAACCACCCAAACCAAGCCAAACCAAGCACACAAAGTCACCACCCGGCCCTGGGTTGCCACCGAAGGCCCCGAGGATGTTTCCGCGCCCATTGGTGCTCCAGAGTAGCACCGGAGTGGCGCCTGCATCTTGGGCACTGCCTTCCCACGGAATATCGCACCTAGGACCACAATTTGGACTTGGAGCACTGTCCGCGAGCTGGAACAGGTAACATGGCCATTCTATCATTTTACCCCCGCGTGTGGTGTTCCTGCTATTCGCTTCGACCTTTACACGATGAAATACTAATTCTTCCTCACTAGTAATGGAGGCTTCACAGGGGATGAACGAATCATGCCAATAGGTGCGTTGTAGCTCCCAGGCATCTGGCCAGGGGAAATTCAGCTGATATTTGCGTGCAGTGACCCCAGCAGTGCCAACATTTGTCAATTCGCCTGTCCAGGGATTTACGAGTGGCTTCTCGGGTCTTTCTGGCCATACCTACCGTACCCAAGCCAGCCTCACTATGCAACATGACACACACCCATCACCATTGCCGGAGATTGAGTTTGATGAGCAAGGAATGCCTGTCCTGGATAATCAGTTGACTCTTTTGGGTCTTCACGATAGTGATGAAGAGGTTGAGCAGACTGGCAAACTGGTCGACAACGAAATTAGGAACGCGGTCATGTTCTCAGCGCAGTTGTTCCAACGTGAGGACCGGACGGCATCTCTCATTCCGCAATTTGGCCTCCTGGGGAGCCTTCGTGGGTCACGATTGCAGGATCCGAGAATATTTCTCAACTCCAATGTGCCGACCTCCTTTTTCGTATGTGGGTTGCAAGGGAGTGGAAAATCACATACTCTGTCAACATTACTCGGTGAGTAGAACTTGTATCCATTCCCAATGCAACGCAGCAGGCAGAACACAGAATATCAGCTGATGGGTGCACTGGTGCGACCATAGAGAATTACCTCATCCCTGCGAGAGAGCTAGGGGTATTGAAGAAGCCATTGACTGGCCTTGTCTTGCATTTCGGGGAATTCAACTCAAGAGATGCGTTTCGGCCTTGCGAAGCTGCATACCTCGCCTCACCGGACAACAGCCTCCCAGCGGGCCCCACAGTTCGCAGCATCACTGTCCTCGTATCTCCGTCGAACTTTCACAACCTTAATATGATGTACTCTCAGATTCCTGGTGTTAGGGTACAGGCATTACGATTACGCTCCCGAGATCTCACAATTTCGAATATGTTGACCCTTATGTCTGTTGACAGCAGCACAAATCCACCACTTTACATGTCCCAGGTAACCAGAGTGTTGCGTGAGATGGCTACCCAGGGCGGTGAATTTGAATATATCGAGTTCAGAACTCGGCTTGAACAGGTTGATCTCATCCCAGGTCAGAGACGAATGCTTGATCAGAGACTGGAGTTGCTGGAATCGTTCTTGGACCTTGAGAGTCCGCAAGGGGGGTGTTTTGACAGCGCTGCTTTGCCCCAGGAGCTCACAATTGTGGATCTATCTTGTCCATTTGTTGATGCCAGCGCGGCATGTGTTTTGTTTAATATCTGTATTGGGCTATTTTTATCCGCCTCAAGCCCAGAGTCCATAGGGAAGGTGATTGCAGTCGATGAGGCTCACAAGGTATGCGCCGGGTTACGAGCGAGTGCCGAGCCTCAATAACATTATCGTACTGACACCACTGATACTTTTGTCCTTCTAGTATATGACTGATACACCTGCCGCCAAAAGTCTCACCGAGCAACTCCTGAGTATAATCCGGCAACAACGCCACTTCGCTGCTCGCGTTATCATCGCTACCCAAGAGCCCACAATATCTCCAAGGCTAATGGACCTCGTATCAGCGACCATCATTCATCGCTTCAGCAGCCCAGAATGGTTTAGCATGCTTCGCAGGCATTTATCGATTCTCAAAAGTGGGGAGAAACAGGCTGAGAAGCTATTCAACTCGATAGTGTCGCTGAAGGTTGGAGAGGCGCTTATATTTGCATCTTCCGCCCTGCTGCAGCAGCCCCCGGTGGTGGATGGCTTCACTGCGGGTGGGTACGCACAGGATCAAGATAGCGAGCTGGGGCAAGCTACTGCAGATACTGGAATCAAGAAGATGAATTCAGAACCTTTCCAGATCAAGGTTAGACGAAGAATAACTTCAGACGGGGGTAAGTCAGTGATGTCCCTTTAGGTTCAGACTCATGTTATTCCTCGTTTGTATCTGTTGTGCGCTACATGTCACTCCAGTAAATGCTACGTATGCCCTTTGGCTGCCTCCCGTCGTGGAGGGATGTGGTTTATGTCAAATCTAGATTGGCAGTTCGAGTTTTACGGTTTAGTGAGTCGTTTTAGTTGTATGCGCCCCAGAGATCGCCTCACGAGACCGAGTTCAGGGTAACCACGTCTCGTTACGCAATGATACCTTTCTAAATTGTTGGGAAATCGGAAATATACCCGTAAATTGAATCTGTAGGATCACAGACTCTGCTCGAATCATTTCCTCATTTCCTGGGAATTCCTCCGCTTGCTCTACCCCCCGCTACCAGGCCCGAAACATTCGATTTCGCTGCCAATAAAAGCTCTATTGATAGAGCGTGCTTACAGTCGCGTGAGTTTGAATTTATTAAGTCGGCTACGACAACTATATTTTTTTGATACTCAGTCTTTACCACGGCCCCTCCTTTACCTCCACTACCAAGGCCATTTGGGGCTAGCCTCAGTAAATGACTTCACTGACTAGTATCTACCATGGGAATTGACGTGGGATTTGGGCACTTTCTTAGTCGTACTTTTTCATCATTCAACTCCTGTCTTTCTCTCATCGCCTTCCCTATTCTTGCATGATTCTACTCGTGAATCTCGCATTTCGTATATGCAACCTGTAAAGTCGACTTCGCTATTCATGACGAACTCGTAAGCGGGCTCCCGTCTGCTGTTGCTTACACGTCTTTGGCTACTAGCGAATGCGTCCCTAAATAGGTACTCGCTTCGCTTATTCGTGCGGCTATTTACCCCACGTTAAACCTCACTTGGGTCTAGTTCCCCGCTTGCTTGGCATGCAACGCGCCTTAAACGCCCACCATACAATTGATTTTGACATTTTACACTTTTCATGAGTGCGATTGAGGGCAACTGATTTTGATATTTTACACTTTTAGTGAGCGCGGCGATTGAGGGCGATTCATGATTTAATTCTAATGACGATTACTACTCTATTAATGGGGAATAAACGCGACAGCTAGCTATGATGCCCAAGTAAAGCAATTGTCTTAACAACTCAGCGTGTCATGGTGTATTTTCTTCCTAGGGATGGACACCGTCAGGATCGTCGTCGCCAGTGGGAGTCCGCAAAAGGGGTATCAGAATGTTTATCAATTCGTCATCTGTAGCTTGATAGAGATCCATAGATTGAATATAGTTGCAGACCTCTTCTATATACTCATCCGTGCCGTGGTCAGGATCGTCCAATTGGACATGGGGAAGTCGTTGTGAGGCCCATGACCACAATCAATGTTAGAGAAATCGCATTACTTTTCTATACTTTGTAGCCAAAAATAAACATAATAACTGCGAATGACCACAATCATGAAATGTTATCTATGCTATACATATAGTTGAATTGGTGCTGTAAATATTGTACGTAAACAGGAATTAAAGATAGCATAGTGTAGCACAGATCAAACTGGGCGCGGCAGATAAGATAGATAGCTCTGGGCATAAGAGTGGATGCAAGGACGAATGCGTTTCTAGTGTGGTTGTGGTGAAGCGAGCTCGTGCTGAATACAGCGTACTCGTACTTGAGCTAGAAGGTGCTTTACATCATATTTAGTCATGTAGTTTTGTTGCGTAGCCTCGTTAGCACAATAGACGACTCATCGTAACAAAATGCGTTCGGGAAGAAAATCCGTACTCGTCAATCTGATGGAGACGAGTACGGAATGTAGCGTGACGAGTACACAACAGAAAGGCACGAGGAGAATAGAGTTACTTACGAGGCGACATAAGAAATAAGCGAAGCAAGTTGGGGAGAAAACGAAGACAGAGTGACAGAAGCGAATACGCGAAGTGGGGAGTTTGTATGAGAAGTGCGAGTAGGATTGCGTGAAGGTACGAGTAAGAAAGTGCCCAAATTCCACATAGGAATAACCTCCCTGAGGACTAAACCCGTGCCCCTTGGCTGTTAAGAGCCCTAATTTTGTGTGAAGCGATTGATTAGAAATCTATAAAAGTTCGACGGAAATGGCAAGGAAATGTCAAGGATACCGCTATGGAATCCTACTGTGTGGGTGTTGCCTTGCTTTCTTCATCCGGAAACTACTTGAGATGCTTAAGAACCACCCAAAATGGGTATGGGTGGGAGAGTTATTCGGAGCAACCCCCAGCCAATATAATACTGCAGTCCTCGGCGCGATTAGGGGACCCACACAAAATCGAGATCAGCACAGTTACAGAAGCACCGAAAGCTTTTATAAAAGATCTCTTCAATTTAGCCATACCTATTCAAAGACATCATCAACCCCCCCCGCTTGGATGGCCTCAAGGAATGGTCTAATGAGATCCAGCTCTCGAAAACGAAGAAAGGGGACATGGGAGGGAAAGAGTGTGTAGAAATAAACCAACTAAAAGAACTTCGCACAACAAAACCCCTGGTAATGAATTCCCAAGCGTGGTAACCTGACATCCTCATCGGCGGGTGTCAAATGACCATACTGGAAAGCCACTGGGTCTATCCTGATACCCAAATAGTCTTCCCCACTTTCATGCAAAGTGTATCTGAGGCCAACTGGTGTCTCAGGAGTGACCCCGAGGCGTCACATGTCGGGGCTATAGTAATACAGTACCCTATAGCCCAGTGATTGATTCCATCGCTGATGGATACTCGCGATTAGTTTTGCAGCGGAGCCGTTATACCAAATCACCCATCCTCACTGTGGACAGAGTATCAGAGACGAGATGGTATAACACGATCAAACGTATATTGTTGGAGCCGGGAGAGGTGACATTGCACCCCAACCCCCGACTCTCTGCCTCTTTTGTGATTGCGGGAATGGGCGGATCAACTTCGTTGGATATGATTCTGGGGTTGACCGTTCACATAGACATCGTTCCAATATGAGGGCGGCGGTGACCGATAAAAACATATTCCTCGGAAGAGGTTGTATTAATGACTGGGAGCGGAATTTATGAGGGCTCCAAGGGTAACTGCCATTTGTGGAAAGTGAGCAAATTTATTGACTGATCCTGCGGTGGCACCGGCCTGTTGGTGTAATCTATTAGTGACAGACCCGTTTAGGATCCATTCTTTGTCCTTACCGTGGTTATATTACATAGGTCCCTCGCCAGCGCCGCTGGAAGCTTCTATGGCAGCAGGAGGTAGATCGTCGAGAGATGAACGAGTATGGCCCTGGACTCATATGCGTTGCCATTGCTCTTGATAGTTGCACCGTATAGGGACCCTGGGGTGTGGCCCCTGCTTCCCCCCTCCCCGAAAGAGGGGCCAAAGAGCAGGGTGAAGAGAGAGAAAGACTGCCAGAGAAGGGGGATTAGAAGTGCTTATATACTAGGTAATGGCAAGATTTCCGGGGCGTGAGCTAGTGGTATGTTCCATACATAATGCCTGATCAATTGCACGTACTTCCTAAATTGTCAGGTTGCTACCCTGGCGAGCGCGAGCCCGAGGGGAATAATTACACTATATTGCTAGTAGTGGATAGCACGTACAGGATACAGTAACAGTAGGTGGGTCTTCTGTGCTATGAATGAGTGGTGATCTGCCAAACGGAAAAAGATTTTGTGGGCCTTTGCGAGTGACACAATCCACCTCTTTTCCTCCTCTGTTAAATATATACTCACTGGCGACTTAAACACCACGCCTCCACCAGCAGGTGTCGAGTCGCCTTGGCGATGGTAATAATGAATATTGGCACTCATGGATCATGGTTGTGTTTCCGGGTGACCATGCATCTACCATATTCGGAACCGCTGAGCCGTTGCCCAGCCCCTTGCGTCTCCTTCTGCACCTAATTTTTATAATGTTATTATCAAAAATCCATAGACACACGACCCTGTCCACACAGAGAAACTATAACCAATACCTACGGATTTACAAAAATAAATATAATAAATATCAAACCTATGCCTGGGTCGGTTCCGCGATTCGGATCAGCATATACTTGAGAGACCTGGGCCCTGTCGGAGCCTTTTGCGTATGTCCACCGATCCAGCAGCTGCCGCCTCCCAATACTCAATATTACAGTCCGTGAAAGAGCCTGCTACATGTAGCATTCCCCAACTGTGCACGGATGTGTACAAGCACGGGACCCGGAAGTTGAGCTATAGAAGGTTCCTACGATGTTAGTTTAGTTTATCTAGCCAGGGAAGCATGAGGCAGGGACCGGCCCCAGGTTCGGACAACCTACTACATAGTAGGTGCGGTTTCTCGTCATAGTCTAATATGCGTACGTAATGATTTACAAAAAGGAAAAAAAAGATGTGTACAAGCAAAAGCATCACATTAACGTCTTCCAGTTACGATGTGATCCAGGGTGTAAAACGGGTCTACATCGACATTATATCCAGGAGCACATGTTATCAATTGCAAACCTGACACAACCAGGCTCTCCCTGGGAGACTTCGAATGATGGTCAAGGCGCACAACATTAAGACCACCCCCTTGGTAGACCAGCATGGTAGTGCCTTGCCGAGCAAAGTATCTTGAATGAAACAGAAGCGGAGTACATTCCTGACATGTTGTCATTGCTTCTGCACAAAAGATTTTCTGACCTTATCTACCTATGACTCACTGAGCTGTTCTGTATGGGGGCGACTATACCAGGCCGCGAGTGTGTGCTCAACCCGCCATCGGTGGTGCAGGCAGCTGAGTCGAAGCCGCAGTACAACGAATCCGCCCACTGGTAATCCTGAAATAAGAGCACAACATTAACAAGTGGTGCTGTATTCACTTCCTTGATCGAAGTACTGCATCGTGCAGGAATATCAACTGCAGCAACACAGGGGACGGCCCCATCGTGCCGCTGAAGTCTGCATGGGACTATACCCATCCATATCCCACCCGCGATGAACAGTGTAATGACGCAGACCGTGCGACCAGCCACCTCGTGCGCAGCCACTAACACACCACTGTCCTCCCTGGCACGCACATATGCGGAGGCAGCCGTCAGGGTTTTTGTCGAGGGTTTTTATTTTTGCCTGATACCGGCGCGAGCTAGTTTTTCTGTGTGATTAACCTGCGCGGTTCTGGGAATTTTTTCCTTGGCGGGGATGTTTGACACCTGCGCAAGCTATTCGATGAAGCCATCACAAAAATGCGTAATTAAGGTTCAAGTTGATGTTGAATGCAAGCTGCGCAATATACAGTATTATATTTACCCACCAAATTGGAATTTCCGCATTGTTGATGTCTTCCGTGTGTGCACTCATGCGCATATTTAGCTGTGGCAAGATACTATTTTCAGCAATGGCGAATATTCAGCTGTGGCAAGGTACGTATATTTAGCGATGGCGAATATTCAGCGATGGCGAAAATTCAGTTGTGGCAAGATACATGTAATTTACAACATTCCTGGAGAGGCCAGCCCACCCAAGAATATTCCCTGACAGGCCGGTCTACCCGGGAACTGGCCTATTCGCGAATGGGCCGATTCACGGGCAGGCCAGAACATATTGATATGCCGCTACGTACGCATGAGAACGGAATCTCCATGTGTTGCATGTGCTGCCGGCTCCGAGCAGACACAGCGGTACTAGAGATATTGATCTACTTCGAGTGGTTGTGCTCCATCCGCTTTTTCATATCTCGGCGGTAGAGTTTGTATGATATGGATGGGTATTTTTTTAGTTTTAAGTAATCACTAATCGCATTCAGCCTATCTAGACTATGGCGATGGACTGCAGCTCCCAGGCAAACCCAGGTGGCCTCTCTCTTTCACACGGGCCAGTCCCTGCCCTCCCCACTGAGAAAAGAAAGCTACAAAACTACAAACTGCCCCTAAAGGCCCCCCAAGAAACGAAGAAAATTACTACAACCTCCACATCTCAACACCCCACATTTTCTCAAGCTGCACGCAATCCTTTTGAGAAATATCTTGCAACTTGTTCCAATCGTTTCCGGCTTTCTAACCAAAAATGGCGAGATATTCGGAGAATCCTTCAACAGCCAGATACGCCAAATGCGACATCAAAAATGAAATGGACCGCATTGAATGAATACCTGATCAGCGATGCTGGTGCACTCGTGAAAAAAACCAGCATGACGCAACAGGCTGAAGGAGTAGGCAATCGGGAAGTTAGTTTCGAGCATGAGGTCTATGATATAATTGTGAGTACGCATTTATCATTGCTTCATGTCCGACAAGTGTAGTTGTGTTAAATACGATTTACATTGCAGTAGCCGCCGTTATCCATCACATAGTTGCCGTAATACTACGAGGGAGATGGAGATGGAGGATACAGAAGGAATGGGGTACAGGCACGCCGATATTTCAATGTGTAGTACAATTCATGTCCGTCAGCGTTAATATACATGCGGAGTACGGATTTTCAAAAAAAAAAGTTAATGTATGGGTTAATATTTCTATGTATTCGCACGATAATCATTACTTCCGAAATTCCTGCATGTGGTAGTCACATTCCCAGGGAGGCTGGCACTGCTTCTGGCCTGCCGGGGAATCGAGAAATATTAGTTCTGCATTCCGCAGGCCAGAACAAATATATTCCATGGATTTCTCGCAAAAGCAAATAATTGTAATCGCCAATACTTACGGAGTATCTATTGGTCATTTCATTTCGACTAGCCACCTATGCACAGCGAGTGTAAGGATTCCATGGGGTTTACATATCCCACTCCCGCGATCGTGCCGGCAGCATAGAAACACCAACATGCTGCAGCACAGGCCATTTTGGTTTGGCGATACTGGAAACCTGGAACAAATGGGCAGGGACTGGCCCGTGTGGGTGAGAGAGACCACCTGGGGAATCCCAGGAGATGCAGTCCATCTCCATATGCGATCAATGTTTAAAAAAATTTAAAAAAACCCCTGGAACAAATTGTCGTGGGAGCAAGGCTGGACGGGCTTCTCTGCCGGTGGAGCGTTGACGCGAGCTCGGCGGGGAAGTGCAATCCGCCAGAGGATCTGACACACCAACTGAAGGGCATGAAAACCGCTTGCACAGGCTTCTCTTAGCCCAGATGGCAGGATCTCCACTCTGCACCCAGTAGACCTAGAAGTGATTGGTCCGTGTACAGTACTCTGTCACCGCCGTACGCGAAACATACCAAAATTGGCCAAAAGTGCTCTATTTAGGAATTCCAATCCAAATCCAAGTTGTAAATTTATGCATAGCTTCCCTCCAATTTTTCCAAATAAGCACTGAGGTTTCTAATGTCAAGGAAGCTAGAGATCTGTGTGACTAAAGGGTACATACAAAGCAATCACATTGACTACTTTGGAGGCTTTTTTTTTAAAAGTAATCACTAATCGTATTCAGCCTATCTATCTGTTCTGGTGGCCTTCCGATCCCGTCTTCCATCCACTGGCATCATTGTAGATGCGCTGTACTTTGGAGCTCTGCTGTCTCGGCCAGCTTAAGGGCTTGTGGCTTCTTTGCAATTGTAAAGCCAGAACGTTACAAAGAAGCCACAAGCCCTTAAGCTGACCAAAGTCAGGACGTTATTGAAAATGAAAAAAAGCCAGGACGTTAGGTGATTGTAGGGTAGAATGTGGGCGGTCCTGGTGTAAAATACCGTCCATGACGTGCTCAACTTCCGATTTACCTTGCATGCCAGATCTAGAACCTGAGACACCCGCTTCATTTTCATTGCTCCTGGAGAAACCGCAACAGGCATGCAATCAGGTGATCTCCCAAGCCCACCTTAGTTACACACCAATCAGGAATGCTTAACATTTGCCAGTTGTTTTCCTCACGCAAAAGTTGACATTCTGCCATGTCACATGTGACTTCCCACTCGAATTATTGCGACACGAGTTTTGCACCACTCAGGTGGCGGCGTGCAATCCTCAAGAACCTGGGCTCAACGGTGATGACTGGAGGGACGCCACCAGGGAGCCTCCTATCGCCAGCACTATTCACGGTGTGCATGTCAAGTGTGGTCTGCGATGCGCAGAGATGGCTGGGGACGGGGATAAGGCAGCTGCGCCAGGAGAGTCGAGTAAGCAGCGGGGGCGACGAGAACGAGAACGCAATACCTCGAGACGACGGCCAATATAGCGGACGCTGAAGCCATGGGGGTATCGCTGGCGTGGGAAACATGCGATACTCTAGCACTTGACAGCCAGGGAGTGATACAGCGAATACGTGGGTTGACAACAATGCCACCACGGTCATGGATTGAAGAACGGCGGGCACGACAGATGGCGCAAAGACCAGTCTTTGGATCGGGCCGGCCAGTCCGGCCGTCAAGAAGGCCCATGCCGGTCTGGACAGGGTCAAGCTCGGCCGGGGACTGGCCTGAATCATCAGGCCGGCATCATATAGGCATGGTGACCAGGTG
>Ga0307514_10003327_pt1 | contig 15568 bp, 6 predicted proteins | sample 16_EM_MG_FD_203088 | JGI IMG/M metagenome (GOLD analysis project Ga0307514, IMG submission 203088) | Populus trichocarpa ectomycorrhiza microbial communities from riparian zone in the Pacific Northwest, United States - 16_EM | ecosystem: Host-associated > Plants > Roots > Unclassified | place...
TTAATTATACATATCAGTATATGATAATAATTTTTTTTTAACGTAATTTTTATTTTGAATTAAATTTTTTATCTAATTTTATCTTGGGTTGATATAAGTTTAATTTTGACCAGATCATGTCGGATTAATTCTTTTTTTATTTTTTCTTAAACTCAGGCTGGTCTAAATCTCAGATCGACCAAGACTCGTCTAGTATCTACTGAATATAAAATAAAATAAATTATTTAGTTCAATCCAAAACATATTAAACATAAAATAAAATAGTTATTCATTCAGTACAATCTAGTTCAATTAATATTTTCCGTCATGCCAACACTACCTAAAATTCTAAACCAAAAAAAAATTCAATAGCTATTAGAGGCTGCTTGTGACTTTGCACACGAGTCGAATGGTTTGCTGTGGGAGGATCCAAAGAAAATGCGGCTTGTAGTGATGAAGGCAGAATTTATTTTTATTTTTTAAAAGAAAAATAGACAGCGATTGTTTTACTTTAATTTAGCTAGAATTTACGACGAGCTTTTTCCTTAAAAGGAATTTGTAAATGGATTATTGGTGTTTTTTAGGAATATAATAAATATCAATTTATTTGAAATAAAATGTTCAAAATTGAAGTTATTGATCTTGAAGTCATTTACCTTCTAAAAGTGAAATTACGAGTAATTTTCCCAAGATATTACTCATAAGTGTATAATTGGGAATCCTTAAAGTTTAGGGATGCAATTCAATTCGTAGAAAAATTAAAAGGAGTGTTGCTGCCCAGGATCGAACTGGGGACCTTTAGTGTGTAAGACTAACGTGATAACCACTACACCACAGCAACGTCTCTGCTACGTTTCTTTTCTAAGGAGTAGTATATGATAACATGCAACTCTCCTCTGCAGTTATGGTCAACTGCAACCATAATGCAAGGCCATGAATTGTTGTGAGTATCTATATATTATAGGATTTTTCTATATATATACACGCACATACTGCATGCCTTTGATAGGCTTATACAATTTCAAACTATAATTTGAAGTCTCTGTAATGATCTACAGCTCAAAATCATGCATGTGTTGCCTAGACAAGTTCTTGGGATATCAAGATTTGATGTGGTTGTAACAATGGATGTAGCCACTTTGGATGATCGATAAGATATTGCAAGGAACAGAAAGGTTCACTGGTACACCACTAGCAACCATCTGGTGAGCCTGTTACTATCTTTTATATATATATATATATATATAAGCCCTGCTGCAAACCTAACAAATTTATCACCAAATCCTCACAGAATATGACAGTTCCTAAGATTTACCCTACGACAACTAGCACAGAGGAAGAATGGTCCGAAAGAAAAACTGACGGTGGGATAGCTGAAAGTTATTCTTCAGTATCAACATATGCAGAGTCAGAAAATGAGGTTCAAAGTGAAGCTTCGATTCTCTGAGAACTGACACAATTTATGCGGGAACTTACAGTTGACGTGGAGGAAATTGAGGCTGCCATCAAAGAGATTTCTGATAACTTTGCTGAATTGCTCAAGACGACCCCTCCAGCTAGGTCTAAGGAAACTTAAAATCCGGCTCTGACTCTCACACTAAACTGATCAGCCTGGAAGCTTGAATGATTGCATTTCATAATCTTTTGGGTGCTAGTTGACGGCACTTATGCTTTTCTTTCTTTCTTTTTGAAGTAGTTTTATGTTATGGGTTTTAAGTTGTGTTTATTTTCTAGTGCTGTTTAGGATTTCTTGAAATCTTAGCATTTAGTTTTGCATTATGAAGCTTTTTACCCCAATTTTTGTTGATGACAAAAGGGGAAGAACGAGTTCGGTGGATATGTGTTAGTGTATGACGGATAATGTTAATAGTTGGATGATTTTGCTCGAATTTATGCATAATGATTTTTGTAGTTTAAAATCCTGAGAATTAATCCTGCTTTTATCCCATAAAACACAGTCTTATAGCCTTGTTGAAGATTTTGAACAGGGTTGTCATTTAAGGATAGAGCGATTTGAAAGAGGCAGAGCTGTTGTCCCTGCATGTGTTCTTCGCAAACAAGCTAATGAATCCATGAATGACTTGTTTCTTGACTGCCATTTTGTTAAAACAGTTTGATTTGAAGGTGAGCACAACTGTCACATTGATAGGCAAATTGGAGATTAAGAATCAATAGTTCACATGGACCGAACAGAATTCACAGAATAAAAATCCTTTCACTTTGTGTTATTGAGAATCTCATAATGTGCTTGTCTTTACTTCATTTGGATATAAAGGAACTTAAGATGGAATGAGATTCAAATATCTTTTGTTGATATTGAACTGTCCATTTTATTGTTAATCTAAAATATAGATTGCGGAATTCCTGTCTCCTGAATAACTTCTGTGAGGCATTCTCTTTTGTCTGATATTTGCTAAAATTGGGGTCTGATTTCATATAGCTGTTGATTGTATTTGTTGTTTCATGCTCTACAGCAGTGATTGAACCCTGCTGTTCTTTTACTGGTAAATGAAATTTGATTCATTTCGTCAAAGAAAAAAAGATAATAATGTTTGATTGATCAGAATGTTAATGATGTATCATTACAAAGAAGGCTTGATGAAATTCAGGTTCAGAATTTGAAACTCCTTTGCAGGTTAGGCTGGCTTAATTGATAGCTTGTTCAAGATATGTTCTTGATTATGATTGACAGGTGCATCTCTGCATGCATTTTGTTTTGTCTTCAGATTTTATGTAGGCGTGCGTTTTCTTCATTAGATATGTCTTCTGGGGGCAGACATGCCTTAAACTTGTATCTCTATCATATGAATATATGCACTTTGATAAGGGGAGTTTAATTGTTTTCAATATACATGCATATTTGTGTTGCTTTGGGGTTAATGGCTTGTCATTATGAAAAAGGAGGAAAATGCTCCTCGGAAAGTTTATCTGTTGGCTTGCTGTACTAAACAGGCTCACTATAGAGGTCAGACAAGTTCATCTGGGGAGAAGTCTCGATCCTACTTGCATGTTTTGTAATGCCCATCCAAAAGATGTTGGCCACATATTCTGCACCTGTCAATTTACCAAATATATATGGAATGCCTTCAGCAGGAATGAGGCATTTACAGACAGATTGGTAATTGGTTGTGCGAGTTCGAATGGGAAAAGGAGAAATCTTGAAAAAACGGTGCTTTCTATCTGTAGAACTTCTCAGGATTTCTTCTTTTGCATATGTTTAAATTGTTTGGAAGGAAATAAATAGCAGGATCCATGGTGTTTATCACTCCACTTTGAATGTTTTATTCAATTAGATTGTCAATGTGGTGGAATTCAGATTGAAGAAATCAAGAACTCTTCAGGAAGCTAAGCAGAGTTCTCACTATTCTTGCTTGTTAAGTTCCTGAAAATCGCAAAGTCATATCTATTGATAGCTGTTTAGCTTCTTCTTTTTTAAGTTCCCGTGTTCTAAAATTCTTTGACAGTACGGTGAGATGCGGTTGAAACTGTGTTATGTCTCGATCACAGTTTTGAAAGAACGTCACAATTTTGTATAGTTCTATTATTGAAAACTGTCTTTTTAAACCTTAATTACCAAAAAGCTACAATTTGTAAAAAATTTAAAATTTATTTTTTCAAACAACAACCACAGCACTAAACACATGCTAATAGTCTTGTATAAGGAACATTTCCCGATTCATAGTTGATTTTGCTAATGAAATTGCCTTCATTTATCCAATCAAAATGTCAACCATCTCTATTTCGATGATCCAAAACCATTAACTTCATTGAATTTAATCTTGTTCTTTTCACTGCAAAGTGAATTATATATTTCTTTCTTTATAATAAATATAGCAGGTAAATACATCAGGCCAGTTACGAACTTTGTCCAGTTGCTATACCTAACGACAAACATAATAAGAACTCCAGTCACTATTTGCCAACTTGGAAAGTGAGTCCAGCCAAGAACTATGAAACAGAGAGTTTCCAAGAAATTTCCTAGCCTTATCATTATTCAATAATGGCTCTTTTCTGTAAGCACCTTGATCATATCACATTACAGGACATGAATAAGAAAAAGAAGAAAGAAAATCCAAGTTTGAAACTTTGTGTGTTGCTTTTACATAACCACTTAAGAAAAAGAAGGCCCAGTTCTCCATTTAGTCAGTGAGAATTTATTTCCTAAGAAAATCATGAAAGCTTGAACCATTTTATGCAGGTTTTTCTTTTGTAAGAAAATTTCTTCAGTTCTTATCATTTGATTACTAAAATTTCAAGTGGAGTTTGTTATTTGAATTTCTGCAAGTTCTTGGAGTATTGGCTCTAGACTATTACAGCAATGGCAAGAGTTGCAAGGACTTGTCTGCGGTCAATATTGAAAATTGTGAATTCGACTTTGGGACTTGTTGGCATAGCAATGATTCTCTATGGTTTTTGGATGCTTAGAGTATTGCAGAGAGACATGGAAAGTCCATCTTTTGATGATTTTGATTCTACTGCCCTATGGTAAAGGCTCTCTCTTTAGAATGCTCTTTACTCATGTTTTTGTCTGTCTGATTTCTCATCATTCGAATATTTTCACTGTACTGTCCCGTAGCAGCTAGTCTACCATTTTGATGCTTGCTTTTGCACTAAATTGAAACAAGATCCCCATAGAAGAAAAGGATATTTTTTGCTGAAGCTTGTTTTCCACCATGTCTGTCATCTGCTTGCCATTATAGAGTGGAGCTCTCTGGCAATTTCTTGGCGGAGTAATTGATTATGAATCTAGGAATTGTTAAAAAGTTTCCCTTTTTTGTGCACTTATTAAAGACCTTTTTTTATATGCTTATTTAAATTTCTGGAACTAGCTAACAATTCTTCTAGAATTGCAGGTTCATATATACTTTTCTCAGCATTGGTGTTGCCTTGTGCCTAATTACATGCCTAGGCCATATCTCTGCAGATAGCTCAAATGGGATTTGCCTTTCTTGTGTATCCTTTTTCAAGTCTGGTGAATCCAAATACTACATTTCATGATAACCAGAGATTTTGAAACCAAATAATGTTGTTGGTCTTAATAGAACATAGTACATGGTGATTATCTTCTTACTTCTCTTACTGGAGACATTAGTTGCAGCAGATATACTCCTAAATTCAGACTGGGAGAAGGTACACTGTTCTTTGAACTTCCTCCTACTTCCTATCTTCCATGATCAACATCCTACGTATTTTTCAGCTTATACTTGGAGTTGTTCTATTAGGATTTACCTGAGGATCCGACAGGGAGGTTCCATGATTTCAGAGAGTTTGTGGAATCTAATTTTGACTTCTTCAAATGGATAGCCATGTTCATCATCTTAGTTCAGGTACTTTCCTAGTGTTTGATTTCTATATTTCAACTGAGCCCTTCAGAAGTTTTTTCAAGTTGCGGCAAGCAAACTTGTTGATGAAAGTAATTTCTTTTAATTACCCGACTAACCATTTGTTGATTACCGTCTTCCTTTTTGGAAACGGAAACGAACATTGATGAAAATCCTGTTTCGGCACACGATTTTTAAATAGATACGCTTGGCTTTTAGCAGTTAGCACCCCACTATTTACGTCCTTTATGGGTCTTGTCTGAAGGGATTTTCTATATTATTGGCAATGACTTTAAGAGCTCTTGGACCCAACAATGGATCCAAATATGACATTGACGAGGAATACACCTCGGCCAGGCTTCCACTCATCAATCCCCATTCACAAACACCTCCGTACGTTGTCGGTGAACCACGGTTTTCGATCAAGAATGATGCATGGAATGTAAGGATTCATTTTCAGTTAACTATAGGTCTTTTACTGGTAGCTTGTGGTGTAGCAGGCATATAACATATATTTCTCATCCTTCTCAGGCCAACAAGTGAAGGAAAAACCACCATATTGCAATCTGCAGTTTGATACAGAGAGGCACGAGAGCAGGGATCATTGTCGAGACAGACATTTTGGTTCGGTGGAAGAGCTTGGGATCGAGAGGGAATTGATGGAAGCTACAGGCATTTTCTAGTTACTAAGAATTATGAGCACTTCAGAAGCTTTTAATCAAAATACCTAGCCTGTGGAGTGCATCACCAGCACTTGAAATTGTTTGCAATGCTATGTTGGAGTATTTCTGCATCTCTAATAGTTTAAATCCCAAAAGATTTAGTTGCGCAGAACATAGAAGATAATACTTGAAATCTATTTGTATGCTCCAAAGAAGCAAAGCATTGAGGCAGGCACTCAGGGACTGCAACTATCAGTATGAGCACTTGGTTGCACCAGAAACAGAAATAATTTCAGCATCCGAACAAATTCAATTCGGAAGGAAATCCAACTCACAACAGATAAGACTGTGTCTTGATTGTGTTTGGTGACAAGAAAACAAAAAAATAGTCATAAGAGATTGAATAAATAGTCAACTCGGTTTTTAGTCTAAAACTACAGCAAAAGAGACTAACTCCTCAAGAATGGAATCTAAAATAGTAAGTTGGCTAAATTAAAAAAAAAAATTATACTGAATTTAAGTCAAACTAAACTTAATCCATGAATTTTTTTTTATTTGATTACCTCAAACTATTTTTTATTAATAAAAAATAGATCTTTCTGTTAATTTTAATAATATATAATAGTTTAGAAACACGACACATTTCGAAAACACAAGTGATTTGAAAAAAAAATTAATAAAAAAACAAAAACCTAAAGAAAAAAAAAAGTGATGCATGACACAAGAGATTAAAAGAAGTAGTATTGAGAAACAAGAAGCCAAAGAAAGAGAATAGAAAGCTAAGGTAGAAAAATAATGTGGTTTGGAAAAGACTGCAACTCTATAAATTTTATTTAATTCATTAAAAAATAATTGTAATCTTAAGAAAATTACATATAAATAATAAAGCTCAAATTATAATCAAATTTGAATTTAAAACCCACTAACTAATAAAAGACTAACAAAAAAAACATAAATTAATGCCCAATAATAAAACTAAATAACAATCAATAACTTGAGTCTTCCAACTAAAGACTTATGAGCTAGGATATCCTCAATCATTGATGATGATGCGTGTTTGTAATTTATGTCTCAGATTCGGTGTCCCCATCAACTCTTCCACGGTTAAAGAAACTCAACCTTATTGAGTGAAATTCAAGACATTTTCAATAATGCTTCCAAAAATCATGATCAAGTGTTGAGTTGTCTTTCTGATAATTCAATTATAGTATGAATCTAATTGTTTAGATCATGAAATCGGGTTCGTTGAATCTCATTATCCCTAATGAAAACAACGTGTGCATTCAAAGTAGCATTAATATGGTTTTTTTTTTTTTTTGACAAAGATAAGAATAACAGTGTAAGGGTTTAAAAGAATAATCATTGATAAGATGTTGTAATTTATGTATAACCAAGTCTTTTACATTAAGAGCATAGTTAATACCAAATTTTGGTGGTAGGTTAATAACATAAATATTTGTCTTAGTAATTTGTAACACTTTAGATGATTTAACACTGCTCGCCTATAATATTTTACTAGTTTTTAAATCATATTTTTTAGGTCTATAATTTATATCATGAAATAATCTCTAATATTAAATACATCATAATACTCAAGTTAATCAACATTAAATTTATATTATCTTTGAATCCATTTTATAATCTCAACATATAAATCGTGAACTCTACTTATAAAAATAACTGACTCAAACATTCAAGTGAAGAGAGACATGGAAAGAAGACCTCCCTGCATCCTAAGTTTTTGATCATAAACAATATATAATTGAGAGTTAAATGAAACAAACACTATTTAAATCCTGAGTGAATATATATTGAACATAACACAATGAATCAAGACCTTCATTATCCTTATTATCATGAATAAAAGGTAAGAATTCATATTGGATGTCAAGCGAAAGGAATAAAGCATTTGAAAGCTTAGGAGTTTATTCAAAATCTATGAGGTGTTGGATGGGAAGTATAAAAGGTGAAGAATCTAGGTGCTAAAGGCTGCTCAAAATCTGACATATCAAGTGTCAAGCATGGGAGGCAAGGAATTACTTTATAAGCCCTAAAAGATCAATTAATTTTAAGAATAATTCAAAGCCTATAAAAGATATTAAAAGTAGTAAAGAGAAAAAAAAAATCTAAGAAGAAGAAGCTAAAGAAAGAGAAGAAAAGACTGACAAAAAAGAATCAATAGAGGATGAAAAAGTCTACAACTTCAAATTTTATTCATTTCATTAAAAAAAAAAATTGTAATGTTAAGAAAATTACATATAAATAATAAAATTCTAATTAGAATCAAAGTTTAACTAAAAACTCATTAACTAATAAAAATCCAATAAAAAAACATAAATTAAAATCCAATAATAAAACTAAATAAAATTAAATAACCAAGGCTTGAATGCACCCAATCTCCCAACTAAAAAGCTATCCTTCATCATCAATAATCATACATATGCATAACTCATGTCTCGGGTTTTATGTCCCACCAGGAGGCCTATTTTTTACCAAAAATAGTTCACGATAAACGATTAAATTCAGGGACTAAGTTTAGTTTGAACCAAACTTCACGGCAATTTTGAATAATTTAGCATGGTAAATTTTGCTAGTTCCTTTTTCTTTTCTCTCGACAGAAGATTATGCACCAGAGATGGGAGCAGCTATTCAGATTTCTTTGCAGTGCCCGGCACCTTTCTCTTCATCCGGCTGAAGGGTCCAACCGTCCTGTCCATAAGATACATGTATATGACCTGGCTCCAAGATTTATACGACTCTAAGCCATCGTAATATTCAGGTGCAATATCCTTCACCTTGTGAAGCTTGCTCCCAGGAATCCTCGGAAAATCATGGTGCTCATTATGGTACCCAACATGCCAAGTCAGAAAATTAAGGGGGCCATAGTAAGAATATGTCTCTTGCTCTGGCTTGAAGACATAGTGTTCTGAGATGAAATGACCAGCCATTGGGTGCATACCACCTCCTACGAAGGTGGAAAGGATCAAATAAGCCAAAGATCTCCAGCCCCAAAAATAAACCACGGCTGCATCTAGGGCTATCTGGATAGAAAAATTAATGAATTCCCAATAACCAGGGGGCTTTGGTTTGATAAATAGAGGTCGAAAAGCATAGAAGAAGAGTTGTAACATGACCCATATGGATTTTGCGACAACATTTGTCACAAGAAGGGTTTCAGCACGGCTTGGGATGTCCATATCTATGCCATCTACTCCTTGAAAGCGGTGGTGCTCAAGGTGATACTTTTGGAATGTTACTGACATGGGTACACCAACAGGAAGATTAGCAAAAATACCAAGACACCTGTTGTAGACTGGAGTTGAGAAGGCGAGATTGTGGGAGAGCTCATGGATGGCTAAGAAAAGGTTGTGGTTGAGGAAAGAGCCAAAGAAGTAGGCTATTGCCAGCATCTTCAGCCACCCAGCATCGTGAAGTAAAGTAGCGGTCCAAAGCTGGAGTGAAACAACCACAGTAATCTGCAACACCGTGATGTTAACATCATGAACCATGTAAAGAGCATACAGTAACCAAAACAATTTTCATTTATGAGTGTTTCCTCAAAATAGTGTGCATAATTGATCCAAATAAACTAGGTTCCGAGCACTGTTTATATTTTTATGTATAATTGCTCAACAGTTCTAAATTCATCTTGTACAAATTAAATGGGAAATCATGCAATAGAGAAACACAATTGGTTTTAATTATCTCCTCATTTATTTTGCAGGATTTGGTATTAAAACATATCAAACCAATCCACAAAAGAAAAATGGATGGCATTGCAAGGCATATGTCAGACACATTGTTTGTTCCCTAGTAGAAAGGAAAGGGAGAAAAGTGCCTTGAGGGTGATGTCTACTTTAAGATCTCGTTAAACCATATAAAACCTTGCATGATTTTGATCGAAGAAATGCCTTGTTCGATTCCCTCAGAACCTCAAAACAAGTCAAACCAAAGAAGATGAAATGTCAATCCAGAAATATTGGAGAAACTAGAGGACAAGGCAATTAAAAATCAGAGCTAGTTCTTGATGTAAAACCGAAAGGCAACCAGATGCATTCCCAGTTCAGCAAACAATGCTTAAATGGTTCAATCAGAAATTATCCAGTAATTCCACCCATTTTGGATTGTATGCACAAAAGGTAATAAACGAATAAAAAACTGACATTCTCATGCTCTCAGAAAATAAAAAGAAAACAGGTCAAACTAACACAAAGCATTATGGAAAGAAGTTGCAAAACAAAGCTCTGCTATTGCAAAAATAAGAAAGAATATATGTTCATGTAAATAACAAGAAATCTATAGCAGCAATTGCTCTGGGGAATTATCAGCAAACAAAAGCATTACCACGATGAGGCCACATATGCTTGGCTTCAAATTTCTGAAGAAAATAACCAGGTAATTTGGGAGGCTATCCTATGTTTTGTTATGAATTTACATCATTACGACATGCAAAATTCTGAATCCAACTAAAAAGAAATATCTGTAATTGACAAAAAAAAAAAAAAAAGCACTGTTAACCAAATGTTAACAGAATATTTTAGCACATACATAAATAAAGCAAGTGCTCGTTTTAGAACTTGCAAAACATCAAGCTACAAAAGTAATTCGAGCCAAAAACAAAATGTATCCATCAAATCTGGCCAAACATTAAACACCCTGATTCAATTCTCTCCAAAAAGAAAAATCCCAAGAATAATAAAATGCCATTGAATCTGAAACCAAAAAGGGTACCATTATAACTAATTGAATGTACAAGACAACATGAACAAACAAAATTAACAACTTGACACCCATAAACATCAAAGCAGAACACATGGACAAACAAACAACATTAACTTTCGAGATTAACCCCACAAATCCACCAACATTATCTTAGATCTAAACGCATTTAATGAAACCAAAAAGAAAAACAACAATGCATAGGAAGAAAGAGTAGGGAACCTTAAAAAAAGCCCAAGGATCAGGTCCAAAAAGCTCTTTAATTTGAGGGTATTGAGAAAGGATCTGTCTTCTCCTAGAAGCATGAGGTTCATCTGTATACGACCAAAAGAAGTCAGTTGCCATGACTCCCTCTTCCTTCTGCTCCATCTCCTCTCTCATCCCCATCTCTCTCTCTCTCTCTCTTTCTGTGTCAAGTCTGGAACTTTCTTTCTTCTTGATGTTTTTTTGGCTACTTGGATTTTTTTGCTTATTTTTAAATTGGTGGAAAGGAGAGGAGAGAATCAAATGCATGTTAGCATGATTGACGGTGATGATGATGTATGTATGTGAGTATATCCTCTCTCCCCCTTTCCTACGTTGGTGTCTGTAATATCTGAAATTGCGGGGTTTCTAGTTTTTACAGGGTGGCAGTGGGGAGGGCCGGGTGTTCGCACTTTGCTGCGAAGCATATAGCCAAATAGCCAATAGCATGAACGTGAGGAGTCTTGGCTGTGTTAGCCAATAGCATGTTCGGTTTTGGACATGGACGCCTGTTCCTTTTCTCCCTACCCTACATGACCCACTGACGTGAGGATGAGCTTCCTTTTTTGCGCTTCTCGCTTGTCTTTATCATTTAAGATTTTTCTGCCACAAATTTAGGTGCCTCGCCCATCATGAGTATTGATGGGTGTTTTTCAAAATTATTAGAATAGTGATAAAAAAAAAAAAGGCATAGATTGTGTAGATTATCCTATTAAACAAAAGTTATTTATAAAAATATTAATGTTTATACAAATTTAAATATATAAAATAAAAATTTATGACAAATATTCTTTTTAATAAAAATATAATATTAGATTTCTAGCATGTATATTAAGTATACATATATATATATATATATATATAAATTAAAACAAAGAATGTTACTTGTTGAAATACTTTAAAGTAATAAAATTTTTATTATTTTCAACGACAAATCACATGTTCTTAAAGCATTATTCATCACTTGGTGCAACTATAATATTTACAATAAATCTTTCAAGATATACATATTAATTATTTTATTTTATTATTAATTAATAAATAATAGTAGATAATGGATATTCATTGGATACTCAAAACTCAATTGATTTTTAAATTTTTTATTCTACGGATAATAGATAGATATAGATATCAAGAGCTCTGACATGTTTATATTCATTATCATTCTTAGAGCTAATGTGTTTTTAAAAAATCCAACTCTCGACACCGAACAAAAATCAAATAACTAGTTAGATTATCAAAACTTAAGTTATTGTACTAATATACTAAAAAAACGTTTATTTTGAATTTTATATATATATAACAAGTGATTAGAGCTCAAATCTCAAAATGATGGGAGCTCCAAACATTAAAAATTTCCTATTGTTTTCAATGAGCTTGAAATCCTTTTACTTATATGATATTAAAAAAAAAGATGTCCTTAAAACGTTTACAATTTGTTAAATATTTAGATTTTCTTTAAGTTCCTCTCTAATTCCTAATGAGACTTGGTTCTCAAAATGAAAAAACAAATTCAAAGCAAGTGACGTTATTTTACCTGTTTTTATTTAATAATAAATAGCTCTTAATATGGAATTTACTAAATTGGTTATTTTATATATATACCTTGTTTTATTTATCAAGGATAGAATAATATTTTCAGTTTAGTCTATATATAATTTTTCTGTATTTAGATTAAAGCTACACTTCAAAATATTGTGATTAATAAAAAAAACTCTAATCTCTTTCTCTCTTATGTTTGTATTTGTTTTCTGTTAATTTGAACTGTTTCAATATAATATCAGAGCTAATTTTATAAAATGTAGTTTAATCTCAACCACAGCTTTAACTGATCCACATGAGGAAGCAAATGACATGATGATCAAAGATCGGGAATGATACTTGTTTTTTCACCGCTAATATTGGACTCATACGTAAAAAGGATAAAAAAGAGAAAAAAAGCATCAGAGAAGAAATGTGTGTTTAATTTGCTGATGTTAAAATAGAATTTTAAAACGATCTAAAAATATAAAAGAAATTTATTTTTCACAAAAAAAAAATTTTGATTTTTTTTAATAATTTTTTATATATATTTTCATATCGTTTTGATATGCTGATGTTAAAATTGATTTTTTTAAAGTAAAAAATCTTTATTTTAATATATTTCTAAGCGAAAAACACTTTAAACCGTCACCACTCCAATTCCAAACAAGCTTTTATAATCCTCGCATTTCCTATACTTTCTTTTTGCTATATAAATGAATGGCTGCTAATTCTACCCTTTATATAGGATCGTTATCTGAAAATTATCTGCGAAAATATCTTCTTAATTAATGAAATCAAGCGCGTATGAAGTTTTCAGATGTTATTTCTGGTCAATAAATGATAAGTTCTGCTGCTTGGTGGAGCAGTCAGATTAATAGTATATTATTGCAGTGGAAAATCTCAGGATTTGAGCAAGTCAAGTATCCTATGACCATGTTAAGAACATGTCTGGGACGCGGTGTAAACCGCGTTTCTAAAAATGTTTTTTTTTGTTAAAATTTAATATAGTTTGTACTTTTTGGATCGTTTTGATGTGTTAAAGTCAAAAATGATTTTTAAAAAATAAAAAAACATCATTGACATGTATTTTGGTATAAAAAGTTATTTGAAAAGCAACAGCTACCACACTGGTAAATAAATAGAAAGTGTCTGCGTTGCTGACTAGCGAAATGTATACTTTATTATTTTTAGGAGAAGTTACCTTTCAAACATGTATTAGGAAAAGATCAACCGGGAAATTTTCAAACTTTTGAAGTGGGTTATCCTGTCCTTTCTAGAGGGTTATCCTGTCCTTTCTAGAATCAAAGATTCATGACTTTTCAAACTTGGTTTTTTTTTTCCTTAAATCTTCTCGGGAAGGGGATGAAGGAAACAGATGATCAAGACAGAGTCAAGCATTTAGAAAAGAAGTTTAGTATGAAAATTCAACAGGGTTTAAAGATGAAATTAGTTCCATCATGCAAGATAAGAGCTTATTATTAATGTCCAATTAGAAAGATTGTGAAATGTGAAGAAAATCTTAATTAATTTCATGTTTTGAGTACACCATCACACGCTGTTCGAGTCAATATAAAACTATTTTAAAGTATCAACCAACAATTTATTTTTTCTATTAAATGCATATATATATTTTCGATGTGGTAACCCTGAGGGATGTAACTCAACTGGTCAAGCTCTAGGTTTGTTCCCTAGAGGTCACCAGTTAGAGTCTCGCATTTCAGGGTCCGTGGGATTAGTCGAGGTGCGCGCAAACTGATCCGGACACCTACGTTAATAAAACAAAAAATAGTATTCAATCTGTGCAAGTTTAAACATAATTTTTTGAGTTGTTAATTATACTTCTTTGATTCAAAAAATACATCAGGACTTTTGTTTCTCTAGAATTACTTAGATAATAATAGTTGAAGCATGGAGTTTAATTGACATATCTTTTAAACTCTTGCTAGAAATTCATCGAGGTCGTATAGGGATTGTATCACATGTCAATTAATACAGAACACTACCATAAAATCATCAAATACAAACAAAAAAAAAACTATTAATAAATTATAGTGATATTTACTGACGGAACATGACGTCATTTTTTCTGTCACTGAATATCAAGAGAATTACATATGAGAATCAATAAATGAAAAAAAATAGGCAGGTATCCCCTCGTTATTTCCTCGGAAAATATCACGTGTCAATATATAAACAAAATTACCGATGAAATATAACCGTCGCTAATAATTGTTAGTGAATTCATTGGTAATATTTAAGTTATAACCTACCAGATCTCTTATCCCTCTCTTTCATTTCTTCTTTTTTTTATGCAAAAAAAAAAAAAAGCATTCTTCCCTCTTATTTTGTCACAAATCGAGCTCCTATCATCACAAATTTAGCCACCTCAACTCTTAGTTTATCAATATTCATATTCTAGTTTAATTTCTTGAATATTCACTACATCAAGTAAGCAAACCTATCCATTTTTTGTTAATTTGTTTTGGAGTGATATTTGTTCAATTTCTGCAAATATGGTATTTTGTCTTTCCTTCAATTTCTGCAAATCTGGTATTTCATCATCTCTTCAGTTTCTGCAACTTGGTACTTGCGTTTTGTTTCTGTAATTTTTTTGTTTTTGGAGTAATCGTATAACTTCGAGAAAATATTTGTTTAGTTTCTGCGATATCTGTTTAGTTTTTGCAATTTGATATTTTGTTTTTCGTTGCTTTTGTATTCTGGTTCTCTGTGATTGTTGATTATGGCTACTGAAAGAGATGATTCACTTCAGTCTGTGAGTGTAAAGTTGGATAGGAAGAACTATTCGTATTGGAGTTATGTAATACAAAATTTTCTTAAGAATAAAAAGATATAGGGATATATCAGTGGAACCTATATGGTACCTAAGAATACTGAAGAGGGAGATGTTGTTTTCATAAAAGCATGGGAAGCAAACAATGCAACGATTATTACTTCGATCAACAATTCTGTTGAGCATTCTATAGGCACGCAGTTGGCAAAGTATGAGACAGTAAAGGAGGTTTGAGATCATCTACAAAAAACGCAATCAAAATTATTAGACTAGTGATAAAAAAAAATTAGGCATAGATTGTGTAGATTATCCTATTAAACAAAAGTTAT
>Ga0307514_10003328_pt1 | contig 15567 bp, 15 predicted proteins | sample 16_EM_MG_FD_203088 | JGI IMG/M metagenome (GOLD analysis project Ga0307514, IMG submission 203088) | Populus trichocarpa ectomycorrhiza microbial communities from riparian zone in the Pacific Northwest, United States - 16_EM | ecosystem: Host-associated > Plants > Roots > Unclassified | place...
GTGGCCCTCCCTCCCCTGCGATCTCCCTGCGACCGCGATCGATACGAAACGGTTTCGTACACGAACGCTACGGGGGCCACTAGCGAAACGCAAGCGTTTTTTTAACGGCAAGAAAAAACCGCCCAGGGCGACGGGCCCTGAGCGGCACATGGGAGCCAAGTGAGACAGACGCGCCCCTCAAGGGGCGCGGGGAACTGCGCGGCCAGCCACAACGTACCCCGCAGCCCACAGGCGGCTCGACGCTCCAGGCGATGCTCTACCGGCCGATCACGATGTGGCCGGGTACCGGTACTGACCGACGTCGGGGTCCGGCGGGCCACCCATCCCCAGGTCCTTGCGCATCGCCTCCCGGAGATGGGCGTTCTCCCTCCAGAGATCAGCCCTCACCCTGAAGTACGCGTCCCCTCTGACGTCAGGATCCTCAATAAGCACGTCTCTCATCCGAGTCAGCTCATTGCACGCCCCGACAGCGAGTCGGATGATCTCAGCCGAAGTGGTAAGCGACAAGGTCTGCCGAAGGCGCCAAATGCCCGAGCCATCCAGCGCCTGATGCAGGTCACCGTAAAGTCGATCACCCGTCGAGCAATCGGGTTGGAGGACAACCGTCCGCATGTCGGAGTGCCCTCGGCTCAGAGCCATGAGGAAGTCGGAGTACACGACCCTTCGCGTCTGAGACTCGTCTCTTGCCTGGTCACGACGCCAACGGATGCGCTCGGCGATCAATGCGGAACTCACGCCGACCACAGCTCCTGCCAGGGTGCCCACCGGGGATATCCAGTCCACTGAGGTGTGCTACCCAGTTGACCGATACCCGCTAACACCCAGTTGAGGTCGCGTACTTCGGGAGACCTTCTACAGTGCTTCCTTGTTCAGCTTGGCCGCTTCCCCCGACTTGTGCACTGGAGGCAAGACACTCCACGGAAAGTTGATCCACTCATCCGTGCGCTTCCACACGTACTCGCACTTCACGAGCGACTGCGACTTCTCGTAGATGACGGCGGACCGCACCTCCGCGACGGCGTCGACGCAGAAGTCGTACACGAGCTTCAGCGTTTTGCCCGTGTCGGCGACGTCGTCCGTGATCAGCACCTTCTTGTCGGAGAAGTCGATGGTGTTGGGGACGGGCGCGAGCATGACCGGCATGTCCAACGTGGTCCCCACGCCCGTATAGAACTCCACGTTCACCAGGTGGATGTTCTTGCAGTCGAGGGCGTACGCGAGCCCGCCGGCGACGAAGACACCGCCGCGGGCGATGCTGAGCACGATGTCGGGCTCGTACCCGTCGTCGGCGATGGTCTGGGCGAGCTCGCGGACGGCGGTGCCGAAGCGCTCGTAGGTGAGGTTCTCGCGTACGTCACTCACGTCCGTGCCGCTCACACCTGGGTCCGATGGAAGTTGAGGAAGGAGCGTGAGGCGGTCGGTCCGCGCTGCCCCTGATAACGGGACCCGTACCGGTCGCTCCCGTACGGGAACTCGGCCGACGAGCTGAGCTGGAACAGGCACAGCTGCCCGATCTTCATGCCCGGCCAGAGCTTGATGGGGAGGGTCGCGAGGTTGGACAGCTCAAGGGTCACGTGCCCGGAGAAGCCGGGGTCGATGAACCCGGCGGTGGAGTGCGTGACGAGCCCGAGCCGCCCGAGCGAACTCTTGCCTTCGAGCCGCGACGCCAGATCATCGGGAAGCGAGATGACCTCGTACGTCGAGGCGAGGACGAACTCCCCGGGATGGAGAATGAACGGCTCATCCCCCTCGGGCTCGACGAGCCGTGTGAGATCCGCCTGCTCGATGGACGGATCGATATGGGGATAGCGGTGATTCTCGAACACCCGGAAGTAGCGGTCGAGCCGCACGTCGACGCTCGACGGCTGCACCATGGATTCGTCGTAGGGATCGATCCGTACACGCCCGGCGTCGATCTCGGCCCGGATGTCCTTGTCAGAGAGAAGCACGCCCCGAGGATACGCAGAGCGCCCGGGCCCGCCACAATCCGGTGATCGTGGCGGGCCCGGGCGATGACGAACAAGGCGAACGCGCGGTACCCGGCACTGCGTACCGCGCGCCTCGTGTGCTCAGTGCTTCTGATACTCCACAGGTACGACATTGCGGAGCCGGGCACAGCGCGGGCAACGGATCAGCCGGCCGGGGCCGAGCCGATCGGCCTGCTGCATCGGAAGCGAGGCGGTGCTGAACACGTGCCCTTCGGCACAACGGACGACGGTGCTGCGTTCCATCAAGTCCTCAGAGTCCCTTCCCCAAGAGCTGGTCTGCCTGACGAGGAAACGCCACATTACGGGACGAAGAGGACGACCCTCCAGGCGGCACTCCGATCCCGCGCAGCCCCTCTTCAACCCCTCCACCGTACGCCCCAACTCCCGCGCCCCGCAGCCCCGTCCACCCCCCGAAACAGCACCGGGCCCCACGGCTTCAGCGCCGGGGGCCTGGCATGAGGTATGGTGAATCCGCGTTTCCGACACCGGTCCAAACCGTCCGAACCGGCGTCTTTCGCGGGTGTAGTTTAGTGGTAGAACATCAGCTTCCCAAGCTGAGAGTGCGAGTTCGATTCTCGTCACCCGCTCCATATTGAAACCCCAGGCCAGTGGCCTGGGGTTTGTTTGTTGTCCAGTCCAATTCGAAGGTGGCGTGCCCCTTCGGTGGGTGAAGCAGGCGGCCATCGCGTCGATGATCCCCCAATCCCGGGGGGTGATCCCGGGGGGTGATCCCGGGGGGTGATCCCGGGGGGGGTGATGACACACCCATCATGACAGGTCAGAGGGTGTTTGCGTAGGACGAACGGCACAGGCCACCAGGCTTGTTCGGCCCTCGCCGAGGCACCCAGAATCTCCGCTATGAATCACTCGGGGAAAGTCGACCAGGACGACATATTGCGGGCACGGAACATACTGCTCGCGTCGGGACGCCGCACTGCACGTGAGGAAGTCGACGCCTACCGGGTACTCGCCCAGGTCAGCCCCGCCGCCTACCTGCCCCGCCTGGCCAAAGCCCTGCAACACCTGAGCTATGACACCAGCTCCGGCAAACGGCATCCAGCCTGTCTCGCGCTGCGCGAGGAGGCGGTGGCCGCGGCGCGGGCCGTCGATCCGGCCGAACCTGCCCGTGCGGATCTTCTGTACGAGGCACTCGACACCTGCCAGAGAGAGCTGTACACCCTGGGCCGGCGCACCGAAGGGCTCGCCGTGCGCGCCGAGATGCTCGCCATCGGCCGTGCTCAGGCCGAACTATCCGGAAACCCCACGGTCAAGGGGCTGAGTGACTGGGCTGCCGGTCTCTCCGAGGAAGGCCGCTATGCCGAGGCTGCCGATGCCCTGACCGAGTGGGTCGCGGCGATCCTGCCCAACGGGCCCGGTGAGGGGGCGCTCGCCTGGTCACTCCTGGAGTGGATCGCCGCGCTCCATGACGCCGGCCGGTCCGGCGAAGCACTCGCCGCGTTCGAGACACTCGTCAGCATGGAAGCGGTCGAGGCCGCGAACGACCGCGGCTCGATGGCCTGCCATCTCTACTCGCTGGTCGGGTACGCACAGATGCTCGACGCCTGCGGCCGAGGCGAGCAGGCGGCCGCCGTACGCCAAGAGGCACTCGCCTTGCTGACGGAGTTGGCCGCCACCGGTGAGCGCAAGTCCTGGAGCGGCTACGAGGCGTCCTATTGGGCGGTGCTGCTTTCCTTCTCCGACGCCGACAGCGAGCGGCCGACGTCCGGTGGACCACGTCCGCCTTCGGGGGCGACGCCCATGCGGTGGTCCGCCGATGCCAGGCAGCGCTACTTCGACAGCCGTGTCGCCCTGCGTGAGGAGGTCGACACCCTTGCTCCGCGAGCCACCGAAGATCCGGACCAGCACCTGGCCGAACTGGTCCGGCTGCAACGGGTCCTCACCGTCCGCTCCGCCGTCTACTGGGAGCACCGCACCCATCTCTTCGCGGAGCGCGTGCGCCCCCTGTTCGATGACGCAGTGGGCCTGGCCCGCCGGCTGAGCCGGCACAACCCGGCAGACGGAACCCCAACACTGGCCAAGATCCTGATAGACCGATCGACCTTCCACACCGCCGCCCGCGAGTACGGGCCCGCCCTCGAAGACTTCCGCCGAGCCCTGAGCTACCTGGGGGAGGCCAACTGACGCGGGTCATCGGACGTCCGCATCAGGACTCATGCACACGCACTCGGGGAGAACGTCCCAATTTTGAGGGCTCCCAAGTTCACCCACGGTGCGATGGCTCCCCAGCTATCGGCCGTTAAGTTCGACGCGGCACACCGCGCAGTACATGGCCGCATGGCGTCCGTGCCGACGCATCATCTGACCGCAGCCGACACACAGCCCCAGCTCCCAGGGCGGGCACCCCAGCGCGGCCGAGGCGGCAGCCCGCTCGACGGACGTGATCAGCGTCGGCTTCACGGACCGCTGTAGCGGCATCCGCGGCAGGGTGTAGCCGCCGGTGGGCTGTCCCAGATCACGGATGGGCCGGGCATCGCTGACGAACCATCCTTCTTCGCCGGCGCGGCATGTCCGGTCAATCTCCTGCTCGGCGAAGGTGATCTCGTCGTCCTCCTCCTGCTCCGGCGTGACGGGAAGCAGCACCTTCTCTCCGACCAGCTCCCGCCATAACTCGCAGTCGTCCGCCGGGACCCACATGTGCCGGCCTGCCCGGCCGTTGCCCCGATTGGGCACGTAGACGGGCACGCTCTCCCCCGTCGCGCTGGAGAGAACAAGCTCCTCGATATGGACGGGCTTCTTCTCCGGCTGGCACAGCGCGGGCAGGAACCAGTCGGCATGAATCCCGCCGCAGTGGCCGGCGCTCTCGGACAGCGGGCAGTGTCGATCGCTGCTGGGCACGCACTTCCAGACCTGGAGGTAGCGGTACCCACCGCGGATCACCATCTCCTTGCCGTCGGTGATGTCCTTCCACGGCATGTCGTCCACGCGGGCCCACGGCGCCCGGTCGATCAGCGAGGCCGTGCGGTCCTTCGCCACCCACAGGGGCGTGATGTCGTGCTGAACGGCGTTGACGGACCGGCGGTGCACGCTGCTGGGGCTGATGTGGTGGTACTGAACCTCCCAGCCGATGCGGATACCCCCAGGGCCTGTGACCAGGGCATCGGAGACGGTCCGCCGGTTCACGGTGGAGACTTCAGCGTCCGCATCCAGACCGCAGCGCGAGGCCGTCTCGACGATCCGCTCCTTCGTGGCCTTGTGCTGTGCACTCTCTGCCGGGGTCGCCTTGTGCGTGATCGGCAGATGCGCGGCAACCAGAGGGGAACGCCCACCGACGCGAGCACGCCTGATGAACATCCAGGGCGACTTTCCGCCTGCTTCTGATGCGCATTCTTTTCCCCGGTGGTGTGCAAGGCACTCCAGCAGTTGTGGGTTTCGATCGGAGACGCTAGTCATGATCTCTTGGCGCAGACCGGGGTAGCCGTCGACTCCAAGATCAGGTTCCGTCAGGTTGATCTCGATGCCGTACTCGGTGTGCCACACGCCATTGGCCATCCGTCCAGCATAGAAACGCCCACTGACACTCCGACAGAGCACACAATGGCCTGAGGAGTCCATTTCGATGGCGAACATAGGCGACCAACGGCATACGGGAGCGGACCGGGCCGTTCGCCATGGCGACGCCGAAGGCAGCTTTGACTGGGTCGTCGCTGTCAATACCGTCTCGCCTCACGCTCCTCACTCGAATAAATGTTCCCGTCCGGAGTCTCCTTCGGCACCCATCACGATCGGCGAAAACCCGCCTACGCACAGCGCGAGTACGTCACCATCCCGACATGAACCGGGGAGGAACGTGTGGGTAAGCGCGAACGCCGTCGCAAGCGGGAACGAGCCAAGAAGCACCAACCGCCACAGCAGCCGACTGCTCCGCAGCCAATCGTTCGGGAATACCCGGAAGATGCCCCCCGCATCCGCGTCGTGATCAATCACGATGCTCCCGAAGACGCCCAGCGGATCAGTGCTCTCTACTGGGAAATCAAGGACGACGGCACATGGGCCCGAACCGTCAACAGCATTGGAGTGGCCAGCAACATCGGAGCGATGGCAACGGCGCACTCTCACGCCGTCCTGCTGAACTCCCCGTGCGCGAACTGCTCCGAACCGATCAACGTCGCCAACCGGTCCTGGGCCAACAAGGTCGGCGGCAAGTACCTCGACGTCGAAGCCCCCACCTACCTCTGCGGCGACTGCTCGGCAATCCAGAAGCGGGAGAAGGCCGAGCGGCAGCAACTCGCCGCTGAGCAGAAGCGTGCCGAGCAGAAGCGTGAACAGCAGAAGGCCGAAGAATTCAATCACCTGATTGCCGAAGCCATCGAGGACGAGGAGGCGAAGACCGAGTCCATCAGCCGCCTCCCGGATGACAACCCTCAGGCCACGGCCCTCTACGTGGCGTTGGTCAGCTACGCCACCCGAAACCCCGGCAAGCAACTCCCAAGCATCACGGCTATCGGCTCCATGGGGTGGACTGGCGACACCGCGCAGGACAGGAAACTCCTGCTGGCGCTCTACTATTCGAACCTACTCGCCATCTCCCGGGAAACCCCGCGGCAAGCCTTCGGTCTCTCCAAAGACAGTGACGACATCGCATTCGCGGCCGACGATGTCGTGTGGCGGCTCGTCGGCGACCGAACAGCCGCGCAGGAGCGCGGCAAGGAGATCACGAACAGCTTCAAGACCCAACCTGGCCCTCAGGGAGCCGCGGCTCGCGAAGCCTTCACCTCGTTGACGGAAGAGATCGAGATCGCCAACGTCACCTCGTATCTCAACGGCCTACTCACCAAGAAGTACGACTACCCCGAAGTCCCAGAGGCACGGCGGGAAGAGCTCACGGACGTCATCCGCAAGGGATTCGGGCATGGATACACCCCTGGACAGATGATCTGTTTCGTGTGGCGGGCCGCCGACTCCGCCGCAGCCTGGAAGGAGCGCAACCAGCGGATGGGGCCGCCGGAAGCCGCTTCTGCCTCGGTTACTTCTCTGAACGGGAAGATCGACAAATCAATCGAACTCCACCACGCCATTCCTGAGTACGAGGTCCCCCGCTGGCACAAGGCGCCCCTCGCGCTCATCAGCTTCCGGCAGCTGTCTGCAGATATTCGTTGGGTGTACAACCGCGAAGTCATTGAGGCGTGTCCGCACTGCGACCACCACGGCCTCAAGGAAACCGTTCATCCCGAGACCGGAGCAACGGCCATGTGGCGCTGCGCCCATCCCGTCGAGGTCCCCGGCCAAATGCAAGAGGAAGAGCCGAACTGGTGGGACGACGCGCCCGATCCGGCCGACGTCTGAGCCCGAAACTCGCCGGCCGACCCCGGAGTTCAGTGGGTCGGCCGGACCAGTTCCACAGCAGCCACCTTGTGCAGCCCGTCTCCGGCGTCGGTGCAGCCTCCACCGCCATTCTTCGGTCCCAAACCCTTACGGATGCTGCAATCTTCCTGTATCCGCTCCTGAGCGGTGAGAGACTCCTTCCCCGCAGGGAGAGGGGAGACGTCATGAGCTTCGGCTTTCGCGTGGGCGTGCCGGGGATGAGCGTGCGCGTTTCGACACGAGGGGTGCGGACTTCCGTCGGCCCCCGGGCGGCACGGATCAGCATGGGCAGCGGGGGTACCCGGGTCTCGTCCGGTCTGGGCCCGTTCTACTCTTCCAGCTCACTCAGCGGAGGGCGTCGCCGCACCAGCACGAGCCGCACCACGCGTTCCCGGACCGTCACCCCGTCCGCGGCCCAACTGGACCGTGTTCGGCGCCAAGCCGAACGGGCCCAGCAAGAAGCTGAACGGGATGCCGCAATCGCCCAGTTGCGGGAGCTGCGGCAGCAGACGACCAGCGTGCACCTGCAGAACTTCCCGCCGGTCCATCCGCCTACGGTGCCGGGGCCTCCTCAGCTCGGCCTGCCCTGGGCACTGTCAGAAGCCCAGTCCTTTCACCTCACCGGTCTCGGCGTGTTCGCACGCGCCGAGCGAGCGGCTGCCAAGCGAAAGGCTGAAGAAGACGCAACAGCTTACCTGGCCTCCGAGCAGGCACGCCTCCGTACCGTCCACGGACAGCTCGCCGCCGAGGCCGATCAGTGGTGGCGGGCCCTCATGGCCAACGACGAGGAGACCGTCTGCGAAGCGGTCCACTACGCCTTCTCCGACAACCCGGCTGCGGGTTGCGCCGTAGGAGTCGACGGAGCAGTGCTGTCAGTGGTCATGCGGCACCAGGACATCGACTCGCTGCCCGGCCAGACACCAGGCGTCACCCCCAGCGGACGCCCCACCCTCAAGACCCTCACCAAACGAGACCGCACCCTGTGGTGGCTGACCTCCATGGGCTCCAACATCATCGCCACGCTCAAAGAGGGCTTCGCCACCGCACCGGCGATCACCGCCATCGACCTGGTCGTGCTCACACGGCTGCCCGACACTCAACGGCTTGGGTTCGTGGCGTACGGCCGATGGACGCGCGAAGCAATCGAATCAGTCCCATGGCGGGAGACGGAAGACGCGCTGCGGTTCCTCGACCTCGGTCAGGACGTCGCCTGCTCGGTCACCACAACGGCTTCCGGAAACCCGTCGGGCACCATCAAACCCCTGGACACCAGTCGACTGCCCGGCCTGCAGAACCTGCTCGACCACGCTCAGGACGACAGCGCTTCCGGCGACGCCACGCTAGCCGGCCTGGACAACGACCTCCGTGCCAACATCCCGGCCGCCCATGGCGAACCGGCCCTGAACCACTACCAGATCCGGCCCTTCGCAGAGTGGAGGAGCGAAGCCGCCGCGCCACAGCCGCCGGCCGTGGCACCCGGCCCGATTCCGGGCACCCCGCCCGCGATCCTCGTCCCAGGGCAGACACTCACTCTCCCCGACGAAGCCTGGCACGGGCTGCGCATCGCCTTCATCTTCGCCGGCGCCGACGCCGACCTCACCCTGTTCCTCACCGATGGCCAAAGCCGGGTGACCTCCGACGAGGACTTCGTCTTCTACAACCAACCCTCCGGCGCCCAGGGCGCCGCCCGCCTTCTGGGCAAGCAAGCCGAGGGCCAGCACACCGTCGAACGAGCCACCGTGCACCTCGCTGCCCTACCCGCACAGATCCATCGCATCGCGGTCGCAATCAACATGGACGTCGACACCGGCCTGACCTGCGGAGCACTCACGTACGCATCGCTGTCCATGGACTGTGCCACCGGAGCCGCCTGGACCTTCCAGCCACCCTCCGACCCCAGCATCCGCGCCATGGTCATCGCCGAGCTCTACCGGCACACCACGAACAGCCAGCCCACATGGAAGATGCGAGCGATCGGCCAAGGCTGGGCCGACGGACTCGACGGGCTGGCCCGCGCTCATGGGGTCGACGTGGCGTGACCCGGCATCCAGTCGCTGACCCGGGACAACGGGACAACTTTTGGTGACAGTCTGGGCGCAGCCCCCCACTGGTTGAAATCTCGTGGCCCCCGCCGGGTCCTCACCTGCTGCCCTTACGGCTTTGGTTACGGGTGGGCTCCGTCACGATTACGGCCAAGTCGGCGCCCTTTCCACGGGGCGTCGGATCTGTGGCCGACGTAGTGCCGCGAACTCGTGAGAGGGAGCCATCTGGCTACCGTCGCCCAGTCAGCGAATGGACGTTTTCCAGCAATGCGTGCAGCAAGAAGGGGGGCTCCGTAGCGACCGTTCGGGTCGTCTCCAGGTATGTCGCCGCGTTCTTCCCATTGATGCCCTCGCCTGAACGAACGAGTTCCTGCCTGCGCTCCTCCCAAGTCGGCCAGTGTTGGTCGAGGTGGGTCTCCAGGGTGTCCTCGAATACGGTGTAGCGGCCGGTCGAGTCGTCGGCGGGCTGAGGGTTGGGCGTCGCGCCCAGGTATTGCAGAAGATTCGCGTTCTTGGTCCGGTTCTTCCGCGCCTGGCGCTCGAACTCCTGCTCCTTGTCCTGCCGCTGCTGCGGGATGAGGTGTTGCACCGACGCCCGCTTGCGCTCCTCCATGCCGGCGTCGCCGTCGAACACGACATAGCAGGGCACACCCAGAGCGCTGAAGAGTGCGTCGGAGATCATGAGGTTGTCCTTACCGTGGACCTCGATGACGCTGATGCCCTCCGCGCCGAGATTGATCCCCGACCGGTCCGCGCAACCGGTGATCACTCCCTCGTCCCCGCGCCCCTCGACCAGCACCACGGCATGGGCGAAGAAGCCCTCCGCCAGCGCACCGCCCAGCGTGCCCTCGGTCCTGCTCCTGATCACCTTCTTGTCGACGAACCCGTCCAACGCCCTGCACAGGTCCTCCTCCGTGGCCTGCCACACTTCGGTGGCGGGATGCTCCTCACCGGCAGCACGGCACAGGCGCCGAATCTGGTGGTAGCCCTTCGGATCGATGAAGACCGGGTTGTGGGTGGCGTACATGACCTGAGTACGCCCCTGCGATGAGGTGGCGACCAGCTCGCGGAGCACCTTCGCAAAAGTCCGCGCCTGAGGAGGGTGCTGGAAAAGCTCGGGCTCCTCGATCGCCAGGCACAGCGTCCGCATGCCGTCGGCCGAACGCCTGCGATCGGCGAGGTACTTCAGCGCGGCGATGATCAGGGCGCGCTGGAAACCGTGACCCTGCCGGTGCACCGAGGTATGAGCGGCACCGTCCCGGATGCTCACCTGGAAGGTTGTTCGGGCGGGCCTCGGAGCCTGCACCGTGGGGGTCACGACCACCTCGCGTCCGGTGGTGAACTTGGCGACCTCCGCCGAGAGCGCGGCCGACACCTCGTCCAGCACCGGGCCGTACACCTTGCTGTGCACTTCCTGCCGGGCCAGGTGGGCGTTCTCCTCGATCTCACCGAGCTGCTCGTTTGCCTGTGAGCGGTCCACGGCGTGGTCGAGGATGCGGCCGAGCGCAGTCGCTTTCTGATCGTCGGCCTCCTCGTACGCCCGCAGGTCGGCGGAGACGAACACAAAATCAATGAGCTGGGCGAGCCTGCTCTGCCCGGCGAAGCCAAAGAAGTGCGTGTCCTCGACCTCGGCCTCAGTGAGACGGTCGCGATTGGCCAACTCCCACGTGCGCATCGCCTCCAGGACCTTGTCCTTGGTCCCGGCGGCCGACAACCTCAGGCTCGCGTCGCCCTCCCTCAACTGGTCATAGGCACGCCGCAGTTCCATGGCCTTCTCGTTCTTGCGGACCTCCTCGAACGGCCCGTACGCGAGCGCCTTGCCCGTGATCTTGTCCTCGCCGTTCTGCCAGGTCCGCCAGATACTCACGCTCGCGGCGCCGTCGGGCGCATACCGCCCAAGAGTCTGGCGATCGTGCTCAGTGAGTCCGTCGAACTCCACCTCCACGGAGATACGGCCGTCCTCAGCCGCCGAGTGGATGTCGTCGTCGCTGAGGGCGACGCCCTTCTCGCCGTTGAAGAACCAGTCGAGCGCACGCAGCACGGTGGACTTGCCGACCCCCGTCGGCCCGATGAAGGAGGTGATGTCTTCGAAGGTCACGTCCACCTTGTGCAGACAGCAGAAGTTCTCAATGCGAACGCGCTTGATCTTCACGGTCGTCCTATGCGCTTGGGGCAGGCGGGGCATTTGAGTGCCCACGTGATGATCGTGACGCTAGCAGCGTGCCTGACAGCACATCAGCTATTTTCCCCTGATAGGTGATTCCTCAGAATCGATCCCGTTCCTGCCATGAAGACCAGCGACGATCATAGATATCTCTATGGAGTACACCGGCTTCGTCTTCTCCCCCGCCGCGACCTCGGCCCACGTGATCGCGGAGCTCAGACAGTGGACCAGGAGCGGAACGCGCGCCCCGCACAGGCCGCTGCTGCTCCTGCACGCCCTCGGCCGGTTCCAGCAGGACGCCGACAGCGAACTCCGTTACAGCGCAGTGGAAAAGAACCTGCAGGGTCTGCTGACCGAGTACGGTCCGCCCAACAGGACGACACCCGCCTACCCGTTCCACCACCTCGTCAGCGACGGCGTGTGAGAAGTGCGTACCGACCGCGGGCACGGCAGCCCAGGGACCGGGGTGCGGGTTCTCCGGGAGACAGGTGCCACCGGCCGGCTCGTACCGGAACTCAGAACCGCGCTGCGAGGCGACCCTGAACTGCTGGGGCGGATGGCGCGGTTACTGCTCGATCTGCACTTCCCGCCTTCGCTCCACAGTGAGTTGTGCCAAGCCGTTGGTCTGGATCTGGAGCCGACGGAGACCCGGCACCTCGTCCCCGCGCGCAGACAGCGGGACCGGCGCATGCGCGAACTGGTGCTCGGGCGGCCCCAGATATCACTTCCTCGGAGCGGGAAAAGTCTGGTATGAGGCCCCGATCGGCATCGACGTCCTGCCCGCGCAGCCAAAGCCCGAGAACGACGACGGACCTCACTCCGCTGTCCCGGGTCCCCGTACGACCGGACCGGAGCCGGCCGGTGTCAGACGGTTCACCCCGGACGAGTTACTCGCGCATGTCGTACGCGAACTCAAGCGCGGTGCCGCGCCGAGCCCGGACTTCCACCCGGACAACCGGCTCGAAGCGTACGGCGTCGCCGCGATCTCCGCCGAGCGCTGGAAGGGCATCACTCCTGAGCTGTCGACGTCATTGAACGTCCTGGCCGAACACGGCGCACAGGCCGTCGGCGCGGAACGCGCCCCGAAGGTGGCCCGCCGGTTCCTGTGCGCCCGGGTCATCTCCTGGGACGGTGAACTGGCGGCCTCTGTCTTCGTGGGCTTCGCCTATGAGGACCACTATCTGAGAGTCACCGTCCGCCCCCACGTGATGAACCCTCTCCACCCCACGCTGCGTTCCGCCGACGGCGAGGCCGGCGAGGCCGGCAAGTCCGGCTGGTCCTGGCACCGCCGCGCCTGGCTCGCCTCGGCCGTGGACGTGGCGCTGGTGTTCGTCCGGCTGTTCAACCCGGGAAAGAACCGCCGGCGCCCGGAACTCGACGAGCAGAAAGGGCCGGTGAGCCTGCGCGAGGCGTACTCGACCCGGTATATGGACGACATGCTCCAGTACGACGACGCACGCCGCTACATCGAGATGATGCAACGGCGCATCTTCGACTCGGCCGAGAGGTTCCTTGAGGATCACAACGTCGACACCGGTTCCTACGTGCAGCAGACCACGGTCATTCTCCAGAACTCCGGCGTCATCAACTACGGCGAGATGGGCTCCGTACAGAACCAGCCCGGAGCCGTTGGTTCTCGGATGAACGCCCAGCCCCCGCCGACAGGAGGAAAAGCGTGATCCGCAGGAACAGCCAGCCCCCGGACGACAATTCCGGCGTCGTGAACTACGGGGCGATGGGGAACGTCCAGAACCAGCCGGGTGCCACCAATTCCCACCAGAACCAGACCAACACCGGCTCTGGCTCGGATCAGTTGAAGGAATTCTCCGCTCTGCTCAACCGCATCCTCCAGCAACTGGTGGCGGAACAAGGACGCGTCAACGACTACCAGCAGTGCGTCGTCCTTCTCGATCTCACCGCCCAGCAACACCTCGACGACACCGGCGGCCGCACCGTGGCGAGGACCACGCTGGAACAGATCCTGACCAAATGCGATGGCATCCCCGGACTCGTTTCCCTGCTGAGTTCCGCTCTCTCTTTGATCGCCACCTTCGCCTGACAGCGAGGACGACCCGAGGGCTGGGGTCACATGGCGCGGGGACAGGGGAGCACCCGTTCGGAAACCCTCCCATCCACAACCTGTCGGGCGGTGAAAACGTCTCAGGCGATGTCGTGGACGTTGTGCTCGGTCAGGTCGGATGCGTGCCGGGCAATGGCACGGTAGTCAGCATCGTCGTGGAGGACGGCCAGGCCGTGATGAGCCGCTGTAGCGGCGATGACGAGGTCCACGGCCGAGGCACTGCGATGCTCTCCGGCCTGGGCCATACGGTGTTGCACCGCGCCGATCCAGCGACCTGTGTTCTTCGGCACCGGGACGTCGGGGTAGAGGTCAGTGAACATTTCCGAGATCTCGTCGTACTCCCGACCGTTTCGGGCGCTGTACAGGAACTCGGCGCGCTGCACGTAGCAAGATGCGATTGTCCCGGCATCGATCGCGTCGTACCAGGCCGATTGCAGCTTTGGATCGCGGAGCAGCCGGACCAGGCCGGACGTGTCGAGCAAGTAGATCACTGGCTGCGCTTCTCCGCCCGATGCAGGCGCTCGGCGTCCTCGACGGCACTCCACTCACGCGCGCGCTCGAAGTGCCGGCTGATGCGCGCCGCACGCTCCTGCTGCTCGGCGTAGAAGTGCAGAGCGAGATTGACCGCCTCCTTCTTGGTCCTGACCTTGGACAGAGCCATGGCACGTTCCAGGGCGTCATCGTCGATGTCGATCTGGGTCACAGACATACCGCACCTCCCGCAGAATGTTGGCGATGTACATAGAACGATACGTCACCAACATTCCCGGGTCCACGTCTGAGTGTCGGATCCCGGCATGTGCAGTCGCGACGGACACTCCAGATCAGCACGCGAGACAATGCGATCCGGTCGGCGCAAGCGTCGCGCGCACGTATGGCCCGGCTGCTGGTGGCGCCCGTGCCCACAGTGTGCCCGTATGAGCGGACAACCACGGTCAACAGCGGTGCGGTCCAACCCTCACGACCACCCCAGAGAGAAGGCATCTGTGCAGTTCAGAGGCATGCAATCCACCCAAGCGCCGTCGCTTCCCAAGCTGAGAGTGCGAGTTCGATTCTCGTCACCCGCTCCAGAATTTGCCCCCAGGTCAGCGGCCTGGGGGTTGTTTGTTGTCTAGTCCAATTCGGCTCGACGTGTGCGCATCGACGTACTCGGCGACCGCGCTCTCGGGGATGCGGACCGGGCGTCCGAGTTGGACGTAGCGGATGCGGCGTTCGGCGATCAGGCGCCGGACGAATCGCTCGCCCGTGCCGAGCATTTCGTCGGCCGGGGTCAGCCCGTTCCCGCGATGGGCGCTCTTGGCAACGTCCAGGCCCAGGAAGGCGCCTATCTGGTCGATGTCGTACGAGCCGTCCTCCCGAACGAGGTTGTGCGGTGCCGGTCAGGGCGTTGGCGTCGTGCGCGCATCCACGTTGTGCAGAACTGCCTCCTGTGCAAGATCGGGCATTGCGCTCGGCCAAGCGGTCAGTTGGGCCTCTCATCAGCGTCTCCAACGGTGCCTCTCGGGCCCGGTGGCACCCCCCAGGTCATGCCTTCGACAGGGGGAACAGCCATGCCGGGCCCGGAGGTCAGCGGCCCTCTCGCAAGGACCGCAGAAAACATAGCCGGGGACGGCACTCGACTGGTGCTGACCTGTCCCGAGCCCGGATCACTTGCGAAGTCGAGAACGGTACTCGCCCGGGGCCGTGCCTCGGGCACGTCTGAAGGCACGGCTGAAAGCGTGCGGAGAGCCGTATCCGACCGCGCCGGAGATCGACTCGACCGGCTCATCGGTATCGCGGAGCCGGACGGACGCCAGGTCGATGCGCCACTGCGTCACGTACGCGCCCGGCGTCTGTCCGAGGGCGGACCGGAAACGCCTGGACAGCGTCGCCCGGGAGACGCTCGTCGCGGCGGCCAGGGTCTCCGTGGTCCAGGGGTGTCCCGGTTGGGCGTGGACACACGCGAGAGCGTCGCGCACGACCGGATCACGC
>Ga0307514_10003329_pt1 | contig 15564 bp, 16 predicted proteins | sample 16_EM_MG_FD_203088 | JGI IMG/M metagenome (GOLD analysis project Ga0307514, IMG submission 203088) | Populus trichocarpa ectomycorrhiza microbial communities from riparian zone in the Pacific Northwest, United States - 16_EM | ecosystem: Host-associated > Plants > Roots > Unclassified | place...
CAAAAACTCATACAAAAACTCATAAGTACAAGGGTATGAGTTTTTTTGCCACCAAGCTGTACATGACCATTGTAGGGAGTAAAATATGAAAAGGGTTAGATAAGCAGGAAAGGTAGATACGGTAGATAGCAATGGGATGGGTTAGATAAGCAGGAAAAGGTTAGATAGCATGGAACAGTAGATAGCACTTAGAAGGGACACCCTACTCTCTGCATACCAATCCTCCCACACCATCAATTGCTTCCAATCTATACCCTTTGGAGCGAAATGAATTCCATGAAAACAAGCTATGATTGAGAGAAGGAACGTAGAACACTTTTAAGCAGTTAATTATAACCGATCAGCCTGTAGTGACATATTAGCGCCAATAGTTATAGTTCCATGATACAGTTTGAGAGTGTGGAATTGTACTATGTCAGAAGTCATATGAGAGCTTGCACATGTATCAAATTTCCAGGTATATAGAGAGGATAGGTTGACCGCAGTCTGTGCATAATCTTGGGTCATGAGAGATTCCCCCCCATTCTCACCATACAATGCACCCTCCAAGCATCATCCTCCACATCCTCCGTATCCCATGTACTTCCGTATCCCAAGCTTCTCTGTATCCCACGTCTCTCCGTATCCCATGTCCTTCCGTATCTCCGTAATCATTCTGGGTATCAACTGTGGTACGCCTAGCATACCCAAACTACGGCTCCATTGATTTAATTTGCACCTAAAAATACACCAACCGGAGAATTAGTTCATCAAAGCTTTTAACAGCCAACAAGTCCAAGGAAGCCCTTACATGTTGTTGCAGCAATGGGTGGAGATATGCAGCCGGGAGGGCAGTAAAATCAATAGATATGAAAGTAACTCTGCCGGAGGCAGATCCAATGACAATAAGGTTGGCAGTGTCATTTACTGCAGAGCAAGATGGCCGATAGTCAACAGGAAGCCAGAGCAATTTCTTCATGTTGCATTTGATCCATTGATCAGTAACATACAGGGAATGAGTTAACGTGTGTGATAGTTCCCGATTGCCGCCGCTGTAAAGAGATGACTTGAGCTGCAGTATGCCATGGCTCGTATGTAGATACGTTCCGTCATTAGAAAACTTCATAATGCTGATGATGTCATGAGTTTCTATGATTTCTATGGTTTTTGTAGCATCCCATAATCTGACCGTGTTGTCCAAGGATGCAGAGGCAATAAGCTTTCCATCAGGTGAAAACACAGCTGAATTGACCCAACCGGTATGACCTTTCAAAACTCCACATTGCTTTCCTGTTGATGTATCCCATATTCTGACCGTTTTGTCCGAGGATGCAGAGGCAACAAACTGTCCGTCAGGTGAAAACACAGCCGAATTGACACTACTGGTATGACCTCTGAAAATTCCACATTGCTTTCCTGTTGAGGTATCCCATAATGTGACCGTTTTGTCCCAGGATGCAGAGGCAACAAGCTTTCCATCGGGTGAAAACACAGCTGAATTGACGAAACTGGTATGACCTCTCAAAACTCCATATTGCTTTCCTGTTGAGATATCCCATAATCTGACCGTGCTGTCCGAGGATGCAGAGGCAACAAGCTTTCCATCAGGTGAAAACACAGCCGAATTGACATAATAGGTATGACCTTTCAAAACTGTACATTGCTTTCCTGTTGAGGTATCCCATAATCTAACCGTTTGGTCCCAGGATGCAGAGGCAACAACGTTTCCATCGGGTGAAAACACAGCCGAATTGACTAAACTGGCATGACCTTCCGAAACTCCAAATCGCTTTCCTGTTGAGGTACCCCATAATCTAACCGTTTTGTCAAAGGATGCAGAGGCAATAAGCTTTCCATCGGGTGAAAATACAGCTGAATTTACATCCCGGGCGTGACCTTCCAAAACTCCACATTGCTTTCCTGTTGAGGTATCCCATAATCTAACCGTTTGGTCCTCGGATGCAGAGGCAACAAGCCTTCCATCGGGTGAAAACACAGTCGAATTGACTAAACCGGTATGACCTTCCAAGACTCCACACTGCTTTTCTGTTGATGTATCCCATAATCTGATCGTTTTGTCTGAGGATGCAGAGGCAACAAGCTTTCCATCAGGTGAAAACACAGCCGAATTGACATTATTTGTATGACCTCTAAAAACTGCACGTTGCTTTCCTAATGTTGTATCCCATAATCTGACCGTTCCGTCCTCGGATGCAGAGGCAACAAGCTTTCCATCAGGTGAAAACACAGCCGATCTCACTACATTAGTGTGACCTTCTAAAACTCCACATTGCTTTCCCGTTGATGTATCCAATAATCTAACCGTTTTGTCTGAGGATGCAGAGGCAATAAGCTTGCCATCTGGGGAAAACACAGCCGAATTTACACCCCGAGCATGACCTTCCAAAACTCCACATTGCTCTCCTGTTGAGGTATTCCATAATCTAACCGTTTGGTCCTCGGATGCAGAGGCAATAAGCTTTCCATCGGGGGAAAACACAGCTGAATAGACTAAACCGGTATGACCTTCCAAAACTCCACATTGCTTTCCTGTGGATGTATCCCATAGTCTGACCGTGTTGTCCTTAGATACAGAGGCAACAAGCCTTCCATCGGGTGAAAACATGGCCGATTTGACATTGTCGGTATGACCTTCTAGTATCTGCATCAATGAGCTCCACATATCTGCCACTTTGGGTTCCATAGTAACCCAAGAGATATTTTTCAAGTATCCTACTCGAATTAGACTTGACCTTGGAGTGAACAAAAGTCCCGAGTAATAGACCTGAAGGGGTGCCATTTCAATAATTGACCGGTTCTGCAATATAAACCGTTTGGAATCATATGCAAGTTCTAACAACCTTGGATCATAGTCCCCCAACTGTCCCTGTTTTCAGGTCAACAATATCCTCTGCATTAACTAATAAGTATTGCAACTTACAGACAGTATTTGCTCTAGAGCTATTATCATCTGAGCTCCATTTGATATCTCTCCGATTAAGCTAAGTCCCTCCAACCAATGAAGAAAGTGTTGTTCAAGAAATTGCCGAATAGTCTTGATATCTTCCTCTACTGGATTCCCAAGTTGCCAGTGATCAAACCAGTAACGGCATGCGTATTGAACGTGTACTGGAATACTTTTTTGTATCGTATCATTGGGAATCTCAGTAATCAAAACTCCTGGCCCCCAAAGATCGCACATATTTTCCTGAAGCTGAGATATGTGCTCCATACATTTTCGGAATAGGCTGGTGTGTCTCTCTTTCTCATCTATCCGGAACTGAGAATTACTGCATCTCTGAGGATCCTGTAGGAAGTCACGGAAGGATCGATGGAAGAATCGGACAGGCTGGCGTTCATTTTCGGGGACATTGAGAACAGAACGTAAAGAGACCAAAGTCCCTGAAACCACTCTGAACGGCATCTGAAGCAGCTGTGCTAGATCTCTAGCTGACATAGTATTAAACATTGCCACAATAGATCCAACCACATGTCTAAACCGTCCCGCCAATTGTTCACGCTCTTGATCACCCCAGTTTCCAAGAACTGAGTGCTGGAGCAGTGTTGTATATACAGTCACATTCAGAAAGTCTTCTGCCTATAAGCGCGCAGTGCCAAGACTGCGGCTAATGTGATGCAAATGCAACCTGCACACCCGCCTGAAATGAAATACGGATTTCAAGTGGCCTACGATTCATGATATCCCATTGGACACGCATTAGCCTCTAGCTATAGTATATATTACTACCTGATATCTAAAATTCCTTTAGCATACATCTCTTCACGGACTCGAAAGAGATGATCAAGAATTTTCGGATAGATCTTGGCGTTGTTTCGTCCTTCCAAGAGAGCTGTAAAACCGCCATGATTTGTACCCCAAAAGCAGCCCCATACCATGACTGTAGTATCACGAGCAGCCCTGTAAACAAATCAATTGATATACTTTTTTATATAAGATTTTAATACATACCTCTGGGGTTCCACACACTCTGGAAGATACTCTTCACCTGCCGAACGAAATACCCAAACAGTCCATGCCTTCTTGCCTTTTTCTACACTACATTCATCACTCCAAATAAATCCCTGAAAATCCTTAGCAGTCCAATCCTTTCTGTTCATTGCCCAAGCGAATCGTTTTTCTGCAAACTCCGCATTAAGCGGTGGACGCTTTCTTGCTCTCCACTTCCAAATTCCTTTCCCACGCAGAAGGGTAAAGTTTTGTAGCTGACACCTTTTGATCTGGAAGTACTGCCGGTAGAACGAGCTCTTTGAGGGTTTTTGGGTTTTTTTTTCCACAAATTGTACGACGGCCTCTTCTTGTTCTGGCATTACACTAGGAGAGCGTCCACTACGAGGTGCGTTCTCATGTGTACCTATTAAAAAATTCTCTTAGTATTTCATTAACAATTAAGGCTTGCTATTAATCTACCTCGACTTTCATATCTATCTAGAAAGCTCTTTACCGTCTGCTTGTTTCTTCCAACAACTGCTGCAATTTGAGCAACTGGCATTTGACATGCCCAGAATGCCAGAATCTTGCCCTTTTCTAGATCAGACATTTCACGCCGTTGCTTAGCGGGAGGGATATTGGCTGGCATTGCTGATAGAGCGACTGTAGTAACGCTATGTTGGATACTGCTGGTCTGGCAGTTAACTGCAATGGTTATATCTCTTATCTTTTACACCAGCATACTGATGATGTTTCTATTGGGCGCGGCTGTTGTACTTCCATTGGGCGCGGCTGTCATGTTTCTATTGGGTGCAGCCGTTGTGCCGCAGTCTATTGGGTGCGCTTGGACATCCAATAGCCGCGCAACCCTGTTTCAGCTGCACCGATGCAGAAGACTTTCTGAATGTGACTGTACATCCTTGTTAGTGACTTGGCATACTCTGTATTTTCTATCTACTGACTATAAACAACAACATATCATTCAAACGATCACGCGCGTTTACCAGCTATATCCACAGATAAAAGTGTAAAAATCCTATATACAGTGTGGTAAAAGTACCTGCAATTTTCGATGTCATAGCCGTCAACGTGTTCTGTCGGAAATTCAATCAGCACGCGTATACATACAAGTACTATTCACACCCACGAGCATGGATATCGATGACACTGCGAACTACAACCAGAGGCCTTCGTCAGCTGCGTGTTTTCGCGATGAACACGGTCCTGATTTGGCCACCTTGAACCCCTGCATCCGAAGATCGTATCACATGCCAACGGAGATCCTTCTGAGAATATTCCACTACGCAATAGGAAGTCGAGGGTGTCGAATCAAATGGCAATATGCATCTACTGATGAATACCGGTTTCACTATCCTCATGCTCACCTTATGCCGGATGAGATTGCTAGGTCCATATGCACTTTATGCTCTATCCTTAATCTCTACAATTGGGCACTTGTCAATCGCCAGTGGAATGCAATAATCACACCTTTGTTGTATGCGGAAATTGACATCCACACGTTGGCAATTCCAGCTCATGTGGTTCAGAGGCCAGTGCTCTTTCGGCGGGATGTATGGCCATTTGGCACAGCAACAGAACAGGTTGCTACTTCTGTGACGTGTGTCCTTGCAGAGCCACCGTCCAGCCCACAGATTGGCAAAGTGCTACCGGTGTTGAAGTATGGGTATCATGCCAAAGTTAGAACGAGGAAATTTAACAGGGGCAAGGATGAAGGTCTCTTAGTTCCAGGGCACATGATGCAGTGGCAAAAGTGGAGTGGCTCAAGTCCGACGGAAGATCAAGAGTATCTGGTTGAATTTGAATACGCTCCTGGTGAATTTGAGCTTGAAAATGTAAGCAAGAGATCCTAGCTGCTGTATGAAGTATGACCTAGTGCTGATGTTGCTTCTATAGGATCCTGGATCAGAGACTGACTTCATCGGATATAAGACAAAGAGGATCTTTGAATATGCTCCTATCCGTACCCCAGAAGACTGTTGTTTTCCGAAACGCCATCATCACAATTTCACACCCGAATGGTGGGATTTGCTGCGTATCTGGGAAGATCCAACTGAACAAAACCCAATTACCGAATATGTGTTGGAACGAGTCCTGAATCCATTAGTCAAAACTCTCACGAAGAGGTCAGATCTTGCTGCCTTAGTTAAAAGAATTCAGTTACCACTCGTAGTTTACCAAGATTACGTGATTCTGAATTCCAATGAAGATCCCATTAAGAGGCGTCCTTTGACCTTAGTAGGGACCGACGTCACAAAACCGGAGGAGCAAAGGTTGAGGCTGAGAGAGGCGATAAGAACCGGAAGTAAAGGGACAGGGCCTGGGCCCTCCATACTTATGAGTCTCCTGCAAGCTGCACTACGATTGACGGAACTATGTTCTGATATTCAAGATTTGGACGGCTATTGGTCACTGGACATTGCTTCTCTACATCAGATACGGCAAAACCAACCACCAGAGCCTGCTTTCGTTATACGGGAGATATTAGAACAAAATTCGGCCATGGCACAACCAGATGTAGCCACATCTGGACCTCAAAGTGGAAGCAGTCCACGGAAGCAGAATCGCATATCCAGACTGTTTACTCGCGTGATTAGCCGCAAATCGTCCCGAAACAAAATTCTTGAAAATGAAGCATCCAATTCCGATAGCCTTTCTTCCGAGGGCCTGGATCACTCGAGATCAGTATCGAATGCTAGCTCGGGGAGCTCTGGTTCAGATCCACAAGCCGGCCATCAGGAAGTGGCCATGGCGCACAACTCGCTACAAACTGCAATCTGTAGCCCGAGCCATCGGTCAATTTCTCTAACCCCATCGCTTTTATGGACGCGGATCCTTTGCACATCAGTGAAGAATCTAAAGCATTGGAAACTGAACTTTGGCTCCCCTTTATCTCGGGCAATACCTGATTGTTCCTGGGCATCTCACTGTGGCAGTAATCCCTTGAGCAACCTGTGTGGAAAGCCTTATTGGCACCGATATTTAGACAGGGAAAATGTGAAAATTCTTACACATGTACTCTGTAGAGACCCTCCTATGGATCTGCTTGGTTTGCATCTGGAAACTCTAGAGAACCTTGTGCATTTGGAATTTGCTACGATTGAAGACGACGAAGTCCACGATAATGGGAGAATACTCACTGAACTGAGGGGGCGATTTAGCAAGGCCTTAGAAAATGGCTTACCCAACCTCCGCAAGCTCTCTGTGATGGACAGTTACATAACCTTCCTCGCCGTAGTGCCATCTAACAAGCTTGAGAGTTTACATGTTAGCCGATGGCATACAACAAAGTTGCATGTCACCTTGGTGATCGATTACTTAACACGGAGTTATGAATTCGTGGACGATAAAGCCGATACGGCACTCAGGCAACTGTCCCTTGATACACTGAGCGTCAAGCTCGGCAATGCATATTGGAGTGGTGAAGACTGTTACCCCTTGCTCATTGGTGGTGTATCCACCTGCAAAGTCACCCTCCCCTGCGGAGCTGAGCGCCAAATATTTAATTGCGGTGACATGCATGATCAGTACTTTCTCGAGGTTGGGGCTATCTACAGCATTATTCGGCATGCGCCTAATTTACAAGAGTTGGTTCTTAGGCGGGGGCGTCTGGCTCTGGATGAATATTGGAAAATGCAGATGGAAGCAAAATATATGAATTGGGATATTCAGAGACATTCCCAGCAAGTATCTGAACTCTCGGAAGAGCAGTTCAGTCCACCTATCGCACACAATTTGACCTCTTTGGCATTCTTGGTTTGGGGGGAAGGTCCGCGGATGTGGCTCTTACATTCTCTGAATCATGATCAGATGTTCCCCAAATTACAATATCTTACCTACGCTCCCGCAGTGTCAGAACAGAGGCGGCGGGAGAGATTCAGGTCATGGTACTGGAGAGGGCGCCAAGGGCGTTCTCCCCAAGAAAGGCGTCGAGACTTCCGGTTTTGGAATTGGGATTCGGTTGTGGATGCTGAGCTCAGTACACTTAAGTCGACACCCAGGTTAAGTGAGGTGGATCTAATCAAAGAAGCAAAGGAGACTGACGAAATGATCACCGAGACACTGAGGAATAGAGGTGTGAATGTTACCAAGGATGCGGTGATGGAGGGTTGGAGCATTACATTGCCGGAATATAGAAGCAACATAACTGTCACGGGATCTCATCAGCAGCGAGGTCCTATACCTGTTGATAATGTTGATAGTGAGCGTTTATGGCGTTGGTACTATAGTCAGATTAGGGTTTGGTGGCTGCTTTCCTGGAGAAGTCCAGTCATAGATAAGGATATCGGTTAGCAAGATCATTGTTTCCTGAGATTTAACACTCAAGACCACAACTCCACTTAATACCTGATATTGCGTGTTTTCACGTCATTTTGGATCATGGCTCAGGCTCGTGGTAATCTATCCAGTTTTTGGTGCTGGAGCCGAACTTACTCCACAGTGCGTAAGGAATTACCTTATGCTTGTAGTTGATATGGTATTTGGCGAGTCATTTTCAGGGAAATATGAAGTGTATTACATCTACAATTTGGGATCGACAGTTTCCTATTGGGCTTCCTACATGGCCTTCTGTCGGGAATTTCCTCCTTGTGCAATACCTATTGCAGCTAGGAAGGAAAACTATGTGTCTCTTTACCGGTATGGGAGACATAATGTACTGATCATGAGTAGAAAAATAGTATGTGTACCTCCATAGATAAATATACTGGAAAATATACATACATATATGACCTACCAAGTTTAGTGGTCTAGTATTGTTTTCCCTGGTATCCAATGGTACATCTATCTTCGCCACCGTTTGGATCCGGACAATTGATGGCGCTGAGACAATATCGCTCAGATCAGATCTATCTCAAAGTGCTCTGCATGCGATGAAAAAGTGGTTCAGATTATAATATGATGGACAAATCATTTTAGGGGCTTGGAGGTCAACTGAATTTTTCCGTGCAGGATGCAACGGTTACTGGATGAACTTATATGTACTCACGGAGGTGATGATCGATTCCCTCTGTCAAATTGACGGCAAGGCAATTTCAAACCAACTTGTATCTCAGAAAGCAGCCTTCGACTGGAGCAGAAATAACTAATTGAACAATATATTTTCAGGGAGTAGTGTTGGAGAACCAGTTACAAGGCGGTTGGGTAATTTGAATGTACTCTACATATATCTGGCATAACTTCCCTGTCGAGGTGACAAAATATGTAGATACTAGTTTGACTTATGAGAGGGGAGAATGCCCATAACTCTATCCCTTAAACTGCTGACCGCCGCGCATCAAAGCTATTGTTCCTATTGTTAAGAACAATGGGATATACCTTGTAAAAGTTGTACGTATGCACGGTGAGCTCTGTCTCAGCAGTCTAAGGGATACGGTACTGAAGGAAAGCAAATGGGAGCGTGCACGTTCGGCCCAACGTGGTCATATATCAGATTCAACAAGCTTGTCACAAAGCAAGACCATCCAATTGCCTCACCTACTATTGAGGGTGGTCATTCTGGTAGGGATCTGCCCGCGGAAGTCTAGAAAGCAGCAGATGTCCAAATTCTTGATCAGCTTCATAGTTTCCATACTATTTGATCGGACGCAAAGCCATGCATCGGAACATACTCTCAGGATTACTGAGTAACATCTAGCGCAGGCTGAGTGCATGCCGCAATTAGTGGAACAGGGAATAGAAGTAAATCTACGGGTACACATGGCACTTTGGAATTAGTATCGTGCAGAGCCCACGAGGGCCTATGGCGACTGCAGGAACAGTGTTGACAATGCAATTGGTGAAGCGATTAAGGATTTCCCTTGATCAAACAGTACTCTACTCTATGCTCCAGTAACCGGTATGGTGTCTCTTCCGGCGTTCCGTGATGGTGGTATTGGGGGCTTTTAGAGCACTCCTGCGTGGGCATACCTGCAGTATGTACATGTTGTATAAGGTTACTCTACATAGGTTAATCCGGCGGAGCGTCACGTGGGCCTGACGGCATTTCCCCCTCGGATAAAGCGATTTAGCGTTCATAAACAACATCATAGAGAAGAATCAGGGAACACCATACTGGCAGGTCCTGGGATAGGTTGGTGCCAGCGAATAGGTTGTTCAATGTTCTGAATGCCAGCGATTCTTTTCTCACTCTCCCATAACTAGTTGCCAATCATAGCCAAACACATGCATGCAAGCCCCGCCCCATCTACCCTTGGCCAGCCCAAAGAGGCTAGAGTGGGATTTTGCCCCGCCAACATCATGCCATAGATCCAACCACACTCCTGTACCGCTTTGCAGTATCTGGTAAACAACGCCCCGTTGTTGGTCCCCCTGCTGGCACATGTATGGATCTGCTAGCACTATGCGTATAGGTATGAACTGTTCGGGCTGTGAAGGAACACAAGTGTTGTCCACTTGCACTAGCTGGCGAGCAGAGTGGCGAGCTTCATCGGAGCTACGATGAGGAGAAAGTGGGCTAAGGAAACAGGTATATAATCCCCACTCAGGATCCCCTCATCCGGTTTCTGTTAACAATCAGGCTTCCCACCACATCCCGCAAACAGCAGTTCAACTACAGTAAGTCTGTTAATACCTCCTGGAAATCAACCCAATAATTGCTAACAAACCCTCCACAGTTCAGAAATACCCAGTTACCTCCTCCACAAATTCCAATAACCCACCAATATGTCTGCTCAGTAAGTCTGATATTTTTTCTCCATAGATATTTCCCAAGTCTAATTTAGTTATACAGAGTTCACCAATCGCCACGACGGACAAACACCGTGACAACGGTTGATAAAGATGGAAACAAAAAAGAAGAGTGGATTGGTGAAGAGCAGCCTGGTATTCGCACTCACGACTATGCTGATGAGGACGCTGTCAACGAGAGGCTCTTCGGCAAAGGAGCTGTGAAGAGAACACAAACCACAAAGACCTCATACGATAAAGATGGCAACAAGATCAAGGAATGGGATGGTGACGAAGCCCCTGGGATCCGAACCCACGACCACAGCGACGAGCGAGAAGTGAATGAGAGGCTCTTTGGCAAGTCCAGCAGAAGCAACACCTCCAAGTATACAGACAAGGACGGCAATGAGGTTGAGGCCTATTCCGGTCCTGGCTCAGGGCCTGGCATTCGCACTCACGATTACTCCAACGAGGATGAGGTCAACGCGAAACTCTTCGGCCCTAACGCTCCAAAGGCACCATCTAGGACCAACACCAAGACACACACCTACCGCAATGCTGATGGTGACGAAGAGACTGTACACGCTGGTGAAGAGGCTCCTGGCATCAGGACTCACGATCATTCTAACGAGGATGAGATCAACGAGAGATTATTCGGAAAGGGGGCCAGGACGGCACACTAAGGCCTGGATATAAGTCGCTTGCATTTTATTTACTGCTCTTAGATATTATGGTTTTATTTTCTCCTTATTTCCTTTGTTATTAGTCTGGGTCATGGTGGGATAGGTCTGATGTTTGTCGGCGATGTGCTTTTTATGCTTGTTCCTTTTTCAGACTCGTGCACAACACAATATGGTTAGACTATCCAACGAGGCGATTATATTTAAGTTGGTTCAATTGCTTTTAGTTAGGGTAGACAAGAGAATTGACACCACTCCCAAGTTTGCATCTAAATTGCATACTTTCATATTTGAAATGTGGGATCTGAAGCCGCTTGTGACTATGAAACCAACCCCCCAAAATAGGTTCACAATTGGGAGTTGTATACTGGGGCTGATTCTGGAGCTAGACACACCCCCAGTTCTTCGTGGCACGAGACTACAGTACTTGTATTTATGATGCTAACTGGGGAGTCCACAACATGACCGTTTACCCGGTTTACCTCCGACTACTAGTACCGTCTGTCAATCGTGACACCCTTGTGATGATGACATTGATACACTGCTACCACTAAATCAAGATATGTGGTCTATAGTCAACAATCCAGACGCTAACTTGTGAGTGATGTCAATTCGCCACCAATGCTACCAGAATGGAGGGCAGTTGGAACGTTGTATGGAGTTAGAAACCCGCGCTGTGTGTGTGGTGTAGGGCAGGATTCCCTTTTGGCTCAGTCACCACATCTAGCGGAAATCACAAGAGTTGGAAGACATCCCCGACCCTCGAGCTTGGCAAAGCCTCGCAGAAATATATCATATCACAAGGTCTGCTATCGATTCTTGGCACCGAACAAGGCAGTGTGTACCCTAATCGGTTTAGCCGTATCGAACTCATGCCAAGTTGACAACTTCCTGATTTTGGGCAAAAAGGCTATAACTAAGCAGATAATTACTTTGGTTACGGGATCGGCTTCGGTCCTATTGGTCTCGACGTTGGTCCGAATCCAATTGTATGGATTTCACTTCCGAGATACCAGTGACCAAAATTCTCCATTTTATAGATAGGGCCATCGGGGAGGGCAGGGACTGGCCCGAGAAGAGGAAGAGAGGCCACCCGGGGGGGACCCCAGTAGCTGCAGTCCATCGCCATAGTCTAGATAGGCTGAATGCGATTAATGATTAGCTAAAAAAGCAAAATTCTCCAGACACTGGAGCGTTGCCTTGGCTTGGAGACTTTTCAACGTTGGCTTATTTTGGTGTAAAAATGGCCTCCTGCTACCTATATAAAAGTCCATTTATGTATACACTCTGGGAATTTCCAGGTCTGGCCTCGGACGAACTGGCAAAAATGATACGTACATATAACGCCCTACACGAATTGTGACTCCGATCGGATATTCCGGCCAGCTGGAGGTCCAATTTTTTCTTTTTGGTAAATCATTAACTACTCGTATTCAAGCTATCTATAGCAAACTCTACGATAGCTCAGTTGATTGAATATATTCCACTTTTACGTCTTACCAAAATTCCTCTGTATGACCTCGTAATCTTACAGGGACAGTGTTGGTGCGCGTATATATAGGAGCGCGAAAGGATCTAGAAGGACTAGGCAGAGAAGTGAAGGACTAGGAGATAGTAGATATGAATGGATGAAGTGTGATGAAATTGTGTTTTCCTTACAAGACTAAACAGAATATATATCCCTTTGCCTCTATGACTAATCCATAGGTCTCCTTCCTCCCATCCCCCCAGAAAGCAAGGGAAAAAAAAATAGATGTCATAAGATGAGTGCCATTATGCAGGTGTCTACGAAGGGCACTTTTGGCCATTTTGGCTGCGGTTTCACTGTTTTACCAAGACTTATGTCCACGGACTGTACATGTATCCCCCGTCCCCTACCTACCTTTTTTTCCCTCATGCCCACACCTTCCTCCCTTTTTGGCAGCACCTTTTTGGGGGGAGCGGGATTCGAACCCACTACCTGTTGAGAGACCGCCCCACTCTCACCCAGGTCAGCCAGCTGCGCACTGCCAACTACGCCAGCATCCCTCCGCCCGATTCCACTAATACTTTGTCGGCAGAACAAAATTCTTGCCCTGGGATATCTGGACCCTAGCATATGCACCTTGTACTAACTTGGTCTCGCGTTACTTAGCAGTCCACTGCCGTATTCCAGAAGACCTTTTTTTGTAGAGCTAAATTTGCATTTCTCTCGTTACATTTGGACTGGGGTTTGTATTCCCAGAGTGCTCGGCATATGCGGTATATTAGGGGTGATCAAATAACCTCAGAACGCACTTTCTGTACTCTTGTGTACGTTACGCATGGCGTTTCTTAGTGGCTTGGCCACGACTTTTACTGGCCATGTTCCAAACTGTGTACGTTACAACGAGTACTCTGCGTTCTCATTCTGTGTATATACATTCTCATTCGATGCGCGTTACAAAGCAAGCTTATGCAGCAAACATCACCCGCGACAAAAAACATCAGCCCACTCAACAGCAATAACCCCTACGATGGTATCACCAGGAGCCACTCTAGTCACATGATCTAAGGAAGAGTTGGAGCAATTGGTGTCATGGATGGAAGAGAACCCAGAACAATTACGCGGGAAGCAGGCCGTGTGGCATAAAGACGTGAAGGATCAAGTGTTTAAGAATGATGAACATGTCACGGTGAAGAGAATTTGTGGTAAGGCAGCCAATATGAGAAGGCAATGGAGGGACACATCAGCAATGCGAAACAGGTCTGGATGGGGTATTAGTGAGGATCAGAATGAGCGGTCCATTAATCAAGCATTGGAGAAGAAATGTGCATTCTTTTGGCAGCTGGATGCAATATGGGGAATTCGTCCCAACGTTATTATGGTTGTCATTCATAAGACCTCACATCCAGCCAGCGGTCCACCATCGAATGATCCATCAGCAAGGGACATATGCTGGCCGTGGTGGCCTTCCACCAGCTGTCCTTGCCACATGCTCTCGACCATCCCAGTACCCCCTCCCACCAGCATCCTTTAATATATTGACCAGTTGCCAAAATGGCATGCGGAACATAGCTAGAAACCTATCTTCTGAGAACTCATAGATGATGTTATCGAGAACGTTGCTATCATGCCGTCCTGCACCATCACCGCGTGAGAGATATCGATGCCCTTCGATGACATCATGCGCATTAACAAGCATTTCAAGGTGCTTCTACATGTTTTTTCTTCTATCATTGGATTTTGACAGTGCAATACAGCCAGCAATAACTTGTGCACTACTTTTGATGCCCTTTAGGGCCACTGACTTCTTGGTTATGCATGGCATTGTGGAGGTAGTCTGGTTGATTGTGGAGGGTGGTGGTATGGATGATGCTGATGATTCAGCCACTACATCTACGTAACATACTTATGTTCTTGGTTGCAATGTTGGTGGGTCAATAACCTCCTGCCTCTTCTGGTTAGTAAGCCCCTGCACGTGTAGCGCCATGCGTAACGTATACAAATTTACAGAAGTACGTTATGAGGTTATTGACCACCCCTACTTTCTAGCTTTTTGATTGCCTAAAAAAAATGCAGCAGAGCTTAGCACTGCCCAATGCCTACTGTCACTTCTCATAGTAAGACTCGGGCCTTGAAATTGAATGTCTATAAGCACTCACAGCGCACAGCTGCCTTCTGTGTCTGTGATACGGGCCTACCGACCCTGGGTCCCCTGCTCTACTGTAGATGCATGAGTATGAACCGGGGCCCTGAATTGAGCACCCACAGCGCACAGCTACCCCCCATGTGTGTGATATACCTTGTACGGATCCACTGGCACTCACAGCGCACAGCCGCTTTCTCTGTGTGTGTGATATATGGCCCATCAGCCCCGGGCCCCGCCCCTCCATGCGCGCGTGCAGCAAGCTAAGGTCTTTCCAAATCAACGCTGCAATTGACCATCGCCAGCACAGTGGGCATTCGGGCCCATACTCTCGCTCAGCTACGGCTGGGAGCATCTATAAGTACGAGGCCTCTACCCTCACAACAAGCTTCCTTCACCAGCACAGTTCAAGTTCCCTCTACGAGTCCCCAGCAGCGAGCCTCTTGATTAAGCATCGATACAAGTCCCCACACCTTCTTATCTCACTATATACATATCATCACTGATATGAAGTTCCTCCTTCTCACCTGCGCCCTCTGCGCCTTGATCCTCGGTGTGCTCGCGAGCGCTGCCCCAAATCCTGATGCTCTCGCCAATCCCGAGGCTCTCCCCAACCCTGACGCTCTCGCCAACCCTGATGCTCTCGCCAACCCTGAGGCCGAAC
>Ga0307514_10003330_pt1 | contig 15562 bp, 12 predicted proteins | sample 16_EM_MG_FD_203088 | JGI IMG/M metagenome (GOLD analysis project Ga0307514, IMG submission 203088) | Populus trichocarpa ectomycorrhiza microbial communities from riparian zone in the Pacific Northwest, United States - 16_EM | ecosystem: Host-associated > Plants > Roots > Unclassified | place...
CCTCCGGTCAGCGCGAACCTGATCCACTACGTCTGGCCCTTGCTGATCGTTCTGATGGCGCCCTTGGCCTCGCGACGGTTTCGCCTGACACGGATTCACGTCGTCGCTGCGGTTGCAGGTTTCGTCGGGGTTGCACTGGCGGCAGGCGCGGGCACGAGTTCGCGCGACGTGGGTTGGCACTCGGGCTATGCGCTTGCGCTTCTCGCCGCCGCCGTGTGGGCCTCGTATTCGGTGGCTCAAACAGCTCTAGCTAAGGCGTCGGCAGCAGACGTGGGACCGGCATGCCTAGCGTCCGGCGCCCTCGCGCTGCTTGGACATGCGATGTTCGAACCCGCGGCGAGCCTGTCCTCTGGCGACGCGGCAAGAGTCATCGCACTCGGCCTCGGACCGATGGGCTGCGCGTTCTACCTGTGGAGCCACGCATTGCGGCACGGGGATCCTCGGCTGATCGGCGTGCTCGCCAATGCCACACCGCTGCTGTCGACGACCATGCTCGTGCTCGTCGGCGGCAGCCAGATCACACCATCCCTGATGGCGTCGCTCGCGCTGGTGTCATGCGCGAGCCTCGCGGTGTTCACATCAAGCCTCGTCCCGCGGCGGGCCTTGGCAATGGCAAGCGGGTCGTCCGTTGAAGTAGCGGAGCCCTGAATGGAGAACGACATGCATGAGGTCGAGCAACCCGACCCTGAACCGCGCGACAAGCAGCAACTGGTGCTGAGCCCGTTCCCAGGCGCCGTGGTGGTGTACGACTTCGATGGCAGCGGCCCGACGATTTTCGAATCACTTCTGTTCCGTGCGCTCTTGATCGCGCTGCTGGTCGCGACTTTGATGTCGTGGTTCGGATGACTGCCGAAGCTGCGGTCGGACTACCGCTTCGAGGAACAGTTTCTACGAGGAAGAACACATGAGCAACGAATTCGAGATCGCAGCCATTGCCGGAGACGGCATCGGAAAAGAAGTCATGCCGGAAGGTATTCGCGTCGTCGAGGCTGCAGCAAAACGATTCGGACTGAATGTCAGTTTCCGCGCCGTCGAATGGGCCAGTTGCGACTACTACCAACAGCACGGCGAGATGATGCCCGGCGACTGGAAAGCGCAGCTGTCTGGCATGGACGCGATCTACTTCGGCGCGGTCGGCTGGCCACAGACGGTCCCCGACCACGTCTCGCTGTGGGGCTCGCTGCTCAAGTTCAGGCGCGAGTTCGACCAGTACATCAATCTGCGACCCGTGCGGTTGTTCGAGGGAGTGCCTTGCCCCTTGGCTGGCTGTCAGCCAGGCGACATCGACTATCTGGTCGTTCGGGAGAACACGGAAGGCGAGTACACGTCGTTAGGCGGCATCATGTACGAAGGGACCGATCGCGAAATCGTGATCCAGGAATCGGTGTTCTCGCGCCATGGCGCTGATCGTGTCCTGCGCTACGCCTATGAACTCGCACGCCAACGATCGCGCAAGCATTTAACGGTGGCGACCAAGAGCAATGGTATTGCGATCAGCATGCCGTGGTGGGACGGTCGGGCCGATGCAGTCGGTCGAGACTACCCCGATGTGACGGTCGACAAGCAGCACATCGACATCCTATCGGCGCGTTTCGTACTCCAACCAAAACGTTTCGATGTGGTGGTGGCGAGCAATCTCTTCGGCGACATTCTTTCGGACCTCGGACCTGCGACCACGGGAACCATTGGCTTGGCTCCATCGGCCAACCTGAATCCCGACAGGGCGTTTCCTTCCCTGTTCGAACCGGTGCACGGATCGGCACCTGACATCTACGGGCAGAACATCGCGAATCCAATCGCAATGATGTGGTCCGGTGCCTTGATGCTGGACTTCCTCGGCCACGGCACAGGCGCCGCCCGGGCCGCCCACGATGCCATCGTGAAGGCCATCGAGACGGTCTTGCGCGACGGCCCGCGATCTCGCGATCTTGGCGGGACCGCGTCGACAACCGAGATGGGTGATGCGATCACGCGTCTGGTGGCCTCAGCATGAGTGCAATCCGCGAACCGAGTGACATCATGACCCTGACAATGAACGATCAGGGCCTGCTTCCCGCTGCAATCCTGATCGGCGGAGAGTGGCGAGGGGCGAGCGACGGTCGACGACTGGATGTCACCGATCCTGCAACGGATGCAGTGTTCGCCGACGTTCCCGATGGGACGCCCCAGGATGCCCGCAATGCGGTCGACGCAGCGCACGTCGCCTTACCCCCCTGGCGTGCTCTTCCCGCCAAGGAGCGGGCGAGGATTCTCAAGCGTTGGAATGATCTGATCGTGGCCAGCCAGGACGACTTGGGCAAGCTCATTTCACGCGAGCAAGGCAAACCTCTGGCCGAGGGTCGAGGCGAGGTCTTGTACGCAGCCAGCTATGTCGAATGGTTCGCTGAAGAAGCGACGCGGGCGAACGGCGAAGTCATTCCTTCTCCGCAAGTCGGGCGACGCATGCTTGCATTGCGAGAACCTGTCGGGGTGGTCGCGGCGATCACGCCGTGGAACTTCCCCGCCGCGATGATCGCGCGCAAGATCGCGCCGGCCCTGGCCGCCGGCTGCACCGTGGTCTGCAAGCCCGCCGAGGACACTCCGCTGACCTCGTTGGCGCTCGTGAAGCTGGCGCAGGACGCAGGCCTCCCGGCCGGTGTCTTGAACATCGTGACCGCCTCGCGGGAACGCACACCCCAGGTCGTGGATGCCTGGCTCGACGACCCGAGAGTTCGCAAGATCACGTTCACCGGTTCGACGCCCATCGGGAAGCACCTTGCCGCCCGATCCGCCGCGACGTTGAAAAAGCTCTCGCTGGAACTCGGTGGCAACGCGCCGTTCATCGTGTTCGATGACGCCGATATCGAGGCTGCCGTCGAGGGGTTGATGGTCGCGAAGTTTCGCAATGGCGGGCAGACCTGCGTTTGCCCGAACCGGGTCTTCGTCCAGTCAGGGGTTCACGACAAGTTCGTGGAAATGCTCGTCCGTCGGGTCTCGTCGTTGAAGGTCGGACCGGCGACCGATGCACAGTCCCAGATCGGCCCGATGATCAACGCGCGTGCGGTCGACAAGATCGATCGGCATGTGCGTGACGCCGTATCGAAAGGAGCACGAGTGGCCTGCGGCGGTCGAGCGCTGGCATCTGCTGAGATGGGCGGGCCGAACTACTACGCGCCGACCGTGCTCGTCAACGCGGACGCCACGATGGAGTGCAGCTGTGAAGAGACCTTCGGACCCGTCGTGCCGGTCACGCGCTTCGACACCGAGGAAGCCGTCCTCGCAGATGCGAACGACACGCCGTTTGGACTCGCCGCATATTTCTACTCGACCGACGTCCGACGCATCGCCAGGGTGACCGATGCGCTTGAGTGCGGCATCGTCGGAGTGAACGAAGGGGCGCTCGCAGCAGAGGCCGCGCCCTTTGGCGGCGTGAAGGAATCAGGTTACGGACGCGAGGGCTCGACCCATGGGCTCGATGACTACATGCACATCAAGTACGTCTGTCAGGGCCAGCTCTGAAGGATGACAAGTCGCGAACGGCTATCCGGCGGGCTTGCAAATGACAGCAGTCGTGGTCATCGCCCCGACGCATCACGCGACGCGATGTCGAGCCCACTCAGCGGCCTCTGCAACGGAGGACATCACGCGGCACGGGAAATCGCGCTCGATCGCGAGGTGCCGTTGCAAAAGGAGCGTGTGCATAGGTCCGTCCGTCAGGAGTACGTCGCAGTAGCCGAGCGCCGCCTCGGCATGATGGAAGTCGAACAGGTCGTTGGCATCCAACTGCTGCGTGCGGTTCCAGCGGAGGGCCGCGTGCAGCAGAGCACCGACGTGCAACGTGCGCAAAGCCCGCTTGCCGACTGGTTTTCGCACAGCAGCCCGCAGCAAGCCGAGACATTGCTTGATGGTCGTCAGCCGCTCATCGGCTGATGGCTGGATGGAGGGGCCTAGGGCTTTCCTGGCCATGTCGTGCAGCACGTCGGCGGCGATCGGGGCGGCGAGTTCCAGGACACCATTGATCTCGTCCCGATAAACCTGCGCGAAGCTCTTCATCGATGGTGCATGAGCCGCGTTGTCGCGGTTCAAGCGGGAGGCCAGGTCAGCGAACGGCGAATCAAGCGGCCAGGCGCTCCCGATGGTGCCGACCATCGTCGACAAAGAAACCTCCCACAGGTGGTCGAAGAACGCCTTCTGGATCACGAGTTGCTCGTCTTCTGGAAAGGCCGCGGCGACCGGATGCTGGACGCCGAGGATGTACGGGACCTTGGTCCAAACCAGATGCTCCAACGGGTGCACGCTGTGGCCGACGCTCGCGTGGAAGAAGTGCGCCACCTCAGTGGCGACCCGGGTTGGCTCGGGACTGAGCGTGATGCCGCAACTCAGCTCGTCGATTAGTTCTGCAGTCGCGCTTCGAGAGGCTGGGTCTGTCTGCTTCATCAACTCGAGGAACAACGCATCGCTGATGGGGCAGATCAGCCTGCCCGCGGCCACACCGGCGGCCAGGGATGCCAGCAGATCCGATGCGCCCAGCGGGCTCGGCGAGTTCGTGCGCGCAGCCCTCAGATGGATCCAGAAGCATTTGTCGAGGTAGACGCGGTCCCGCGCCATCACCCATTCGCCGAGCTTGATGACCCGGCGCCGTACGTGCTCGTCGACGGTCACTTCGGGCGTTGCGCGATGAAACGCGAACTGGTCGGAGATGCGGCGGGAGGTCACGGGGCGTCGTGGTCGTGTGGGGATGGCAAGTTCAGGTCCAACAGGCTTTAGCTTGGCACGTAGACAGCGACCGACCGAGCCGGCTTGACTCGGGTCGAGCCTTGGCCCGCGGCACTCTCGCTGATCGGTTGCAGGTCGAGCTGGATGGGCCACCATACTGTATAAGCATCCATGTTCTCTTTCCATACCACCCCACCCCGAGCTCGCACGCGATGGCGGCGAGCCATGGGTGCCGCCGACGGTGTTTCTGGTGTTCGGTGGTGCTCTCACCCACGGCGGGCGCGACCTGGTGCAAGCGGCTCGCCGGTGCGATCGCCCCCGCGGTGGCGGACCCGCGGACCCCGGCGGCATGCTGAGCGCCGGGGATCTTCAACGGCCATATTTGCTGCACAGCAAATATGCGCCTCATGGCGAATATTCGCTAGAATCATCTTATTCACTGGCCAGCAAACCTGTTTCAAGTGGCGCTCCCGCAGCTAAACCTGATCGAAGACCAACTGGTCCAACAGCTGGTGGATAGCCTGCGCGCCCTTCCCGACGTGGACGCCAAAATCTCGAGCGCGGGTTCGGCGCAGCGGGAACGCGATCCAGGCTATGACGTCAGAATCGACACGCACATCGGCGGACGGCCCGTGACGCTGTTCGTCGAAACCAAGAAGACCGTCTATCCGCGCGACGTGCATCAAACGCTGTGGCGGCTCAAGCAGTTGGTCGGCCAGGACAGCCCACACAGTACCGTGGCCGTGCTGGCCGCCGCTTCGCTCTCCCCAGGAGCCAAGGATCTCCTGCGGACCGAAGGCGTGGGCTACTTCGACAGCGGCGGGAGCCTGTATCTGCCGGCGGCAGGAGCCTACGTCTACATCGACAAGCCGCCCCCCAGGGCCCAGGCGTCCATCATGCGCTCGCTCTTCACAGGGCGGCGCGCCCAGGCCATCCATGCGCTGCTGATCCAGCGCGAGCAATGGTTTGGCGTCAAGGAATTGGCTGCACTGTCGCAGGTGTCGCCAGCCACCGCCTCGGAGGTCCTGACCGAGCTGGAGAAGTTCGACTGGATCGACACCCGCGGCCAGGGCCCGAGCAAGGAGCGCCACCTGCGCGACCCGCGAGCCCTGTTGGACGCATGGGCCACCCAGGTGATTGCTGGCCGAGCGCCAGTCTTGCGTCGCTACTACGTGCCGGCCTTGAAGGCCGACGCGCTCGTTGACCGGGCAGCCCAGGCCTTCGAAGCTCGCGACGCCGGCTACGCCATCAGCCACGAAGCCGCCGCTCAACGCTACGCGCCCTACCTGTCCAGCGTGGGACAGGTACGGTGTCGCGTGCTCGTGGCGCCGGAGACCGACGATGCACTGTCGGAACTCAGTGCGCGAGCCGTCAACGACGGGGCCAACTTCGTGGTCATCGATGTCAAGTCACCCGGAGACCTGCTGTTCCGCGAACGCGTCGGCAAGGCCTGGCTCGCGAGTCCCATCCATGTCTACCTCGATCTGTTGAAGAGTGAAGGCCGCGCGAAGGAGATGGCGGAACACCTGCGCAAAGAGAGGATCGGCTGCTGATGGTCAAACCTGCGACCTTCGATGGCTACAGCGACCAGCACACGCTCGATTGCGAGCGAGTCTTGGTCACGCTGCTGCGTGGGCTCGGCCCCTGGAAGGACTCGGTCTACCTGATTGGCGGACTCACACCGCGCTACCTCGTGCCCGCACGTCCACCGGCGGTGCCCGCGCACGCCGGCACGATGGACGTCGACATCGTGATCGACCTGCAGATCCTCGCGGACACGCAGGCCTACCAGACGCTTGAGGACAACTTCAAGAAGCTGGGGTTCGAGCGCGCAGTCAACGACAAGCAGCAGAAGCTGTCCTGGCGCTGGCAGACGAAGACCGAGCACGGTGCGGTCATGGTGCTCGAACTGTTGGCCGACGCACCGGAGATCGCCGGCGGCAAGGTGCAGGCACTGCCCACCGAAGGCACGATCTCGGCGCTGAACATCCCGCATTCGTCCATCGTCTTTGATCAGCACCAAGTCACGGAGATTCGGGCCGAGCTGCTTGGCGACAACGGCGTCGCCACGGAGAAGGTGAGACACGCCAACCTCTTGAGCTTCACCTGCCTGAAGGCCTTCGCGCTCAACCAGCGCAATGAGCGCAAGGACGCCCACGACCTGGTGTACTGCATCGAGCACGCACCCGACGGTCTCGACGCAGCCACAGAGGCATTCCGCAAGGAACTCGAAGGCAAGCACGGCGATGTGGTGCGAGCCTCGCTCGCGATCTTACGCAACCGCTTCGCCAGCGACGACAAGACGGACGGCCATCGCAAGGACGGCCCCGTGTCGGTCGCGAAGTTCGAACTCGGTGAAGGCGACGACGAAGGACAGCGAGACGCGCGCGTGTTGCGCCAGCGAGAGGTCAGCGACCTGATCGAGCGATTGCTGGCACTGATCGAACGCGCCGGCGCCTCATGAGCGGGATCCCCGGGACCGCAAAACCGGGGCGCTCGGAGCGGCAGATTTTCGACGAACTCGCTTCCCTGTGCGTCTTGCCAGGCTACGCCCACGCGATCGCCCACCTCTGCTTTCGCGACAACATCGTTCGCTACGCTGATGAGATGACCGCCGAGGACATGTCGCACATGTCTTCGATGAAGAGCCTGTCGCGAACGGAGATTTCCACGCTCATCGGGCTCATGGTCAAGTCTCCGATCGACTACACGATGCCGGCGCCGATGGTGATGCAGAACTACGTCACCCGATCGGACGAGCTGCTCGCCGAGTTGCACCAGGTCATGTCACTCGAGGCCTTCCAGGCACAGGATTGGAAGAAGATCACAGCAGAAGGTGGCAGCCCATTCCAGCAGGGTCAAGCGTACCGCGAACCGATCTTCTACGGCGGCGAATCCGCCTATCTCTTCCAGTACCTCGACTTGGCCAGCCGCAAGTACGAAGCAGACGATGACTGGATGGAACGGGCCAAGGGTTTCAAGATCGGATCTGCCCAAGCTGTCGTGCGCGCTGTAGGCGCAATCCAGAGCGAGAAGCTGCACGCACGCCTCGATGTCATGCGACGACTCCCGCCTGCCGAGTGGACCGTCCTGCCCGCCCACCTCCTTACTGCAGCCGAGATCGCAGAGAGATCGGGCATCGACGTGCAGGTCGTCGAGCGAGTTCTGGAATCGTTCACCCTTCCCGAGGGCGAAACGAACGAAAGCTTCACAGCGCTGGACGACTTCAACGTGGCGAACGCGCTGCCATTGCTTCGCGTCAACCAGTCCGAGCTTCTGCTCTTCCAGGGCTACAGCCTGGCGGAGGCCCTGTACGAGGCGCCCTTCTACTGGACGAGTGCGGACAAGGCGTACCGCGCTGCCGCCATGAACAACCGAGGGCGCTTCGCCGAGGCGTTCTCCGGAGAGCGGTTGCAGCGGGTCTTCGGCAAGGCCCGCGTTCACACGAACGTCGACGTCTACGAAACGAAGGACCGGAAGCTGGGCGAGGTCGACGTGCTGGTCGTCTTCGCCAACAGGGCCATCGTGCTGCAGGCGAAGTCCAAGCGGCTGACCCTCGAAGCGCGCAAGGGCAACGATCGAGTCATCAAGGATGACTTCAAGAAGAGCGTTCAGGACTCCTACGACCAAGGACACCTGTGCGCTTCGATGCTCACCGACCCCCGATATCGGTTCGTCGACGCAACCGGCACGGAACTCACTTTCGACCGGGGCTTCAAGGAGATCTACATCCTCTGCGTCGTCTCGGATCACTACCCAGCCCTGAGCTTCCAGTCGCGGCAGTTCCTGAAGCATGAGGAGACCGAGGTCATCAAGCCGCCCTTCGTGCTCGACGTGTTCACGCTCGACGCAGTGACGGAGATGCTGGAATCACCGCTGAGGTTCCTGAGCTATCTGCATCGGCGCACGCTCTACGCCGATCGCCTGCTTGCTTCGCAGGAACTCACGATCCTGTCGTACCACCTCAAGCAAAACTTGTGGCTGGACGACGAGTACAACATGGTCATGCTTGCCGAGGGCATCTCGGCCGACCTGGACGTCGCCATGGCAGCCAGGCGTGACGGCGTTCCCGGCAGGGCGACTCCCGAAGGGATCCTCACTCGCTACGTCGGAACGACCTTGTGGCGCCTGATCGAGGATATCGAGGCCAAGGCGGACGCTGGCACGATCGACCTTGGCTTCATGCTGCTGATGCTCAGCGGGGACACGATCAAGGACGCGAACCGCGCCATCGACCATGCAGCCGCGAAGACACGACGTGACGGGCAGACCCATGATGTCACGATCGGCCTCGGCGACACCGGATTCACCGTCCACTGCAGCGACCTGCCGGCGGCAACCGCGGTCGGGCCGCTCCGACGCCACTGCGAGCGCCGAAAGTACACCGAGAAGGCCGACAGCTGGTTCGGCGTTTGCCTCGGTTCACGGGACGCGCGCATGCGCTTTGGTGTCAGCCTTGACTACCCGTGGAGGCAAGACCCGACCCTGGACGAAGCGACGAGGAACTTGCCGAAACCTGCGGCCAGCATCAAAGTTGCGATGCAGCAGTCGACGCCCAAGCAGAAGCTTGGTCGCAACGACCCCTGCCTGTGCGGCAGCGGCCTCAAGTACAAGAAGTGCTGCCTCGGGTAGGGCTCCTGCAAGCCCTCGGCCAGATCTCCGGTGCCCGGGCGCGCACGGGCCAGTCCAATGTCAGGTCCACGGGCCGTCGATCGCTGTCACCCACAATTCAGGTCAGAGAAGATGAACAGGCGACCAGGAGCCACGCGTGGGAACGATCATTGACCTTTCCGTCGGCGGCGTATCAGTCGATTGGAGCAAGAACAGCAGGGGAACAGATCACGGCGCCTTGTTCCAAGAAGCGGACCGAAAGCGCATGCGATCGGAACAAATCGACTATGACTACTTCGAGCGCACTGAACTGAGCCCCGCCGAAATGGAAATGGCGTTCAGCCGGCCTCTTCGCGCAGTCGTTCCTCGGCTCGAACTACTTGGCTTCCGCTTGGACACCGTGCGCCAAGCTTATGAAACTCGCGCCAAGCAGTGGCGGGAAGACCAAGCGGCGATCGCCGACTACGATGACGACAGCAACAACTGCACCGTCGTCGAACCCCTGACCTTCGATGAGTTCTTGTCGTTTGTGCAAACCCACCCAATCCGGGAGCTTGACGACAGTTTCGTCCGGGAGATCGACGCAGCCAACGAGCGGCGGATCCGGGGCCGGTTCGATGGCAGCCAAACCGTTGCTCGGATCCCCTCCGAGTCCGAGCACGCATCAAACGCATACTCTGAGCGCACCCACTTCGGGGTTCTGGTCGACTTTCTACACCCGTATTCGACGCTGCGGCTGCTTGCCGAGTGCTCGGCCAATCTGGACTTGGACGTGCTCTGGCAGTACGGTCCCCTGGTCGATGCCGGGTGGGCCGGCGTCAACGAATTCACCCCGTGTGCGCGCCGAGCGCAGACACTCCTGATCGCCACCGAGGGAACATCAGACATCCACATCCTGACCCACGCGATCGGGCTACTCCGGCCCGAGGTCGCCGACTTCTTCCGCTTCATCGACGTCAGCGAACGGCATCCGTTCTCCGGCACGGGCAGCCTGGTGAAGTTCGCGGAAGGATTGGCCAAGATCGACGTCCAGAACCAGATCATCTTTCTGTTCGACAACGACGCCGAAGGGATCGAGGCCTACAGCGCGGTTCGGCGATTCAACCTGCCACACAACATGCGCACGCTGGTCCTGCCCGAACTCGACGAGTTTCGGCAGTTTCCTGCGCATGGTCCCGATGGTGTCACCAACTCAGACATCAACGGCCGTGCGGCCGCGATCGAGTGCTACCTGGACTTGAATCTGCAAGGCTATGGGCCGGCCAAGGTCGTGTGGACGAACTACAAGAAGGAGCGCGACGTCTACCAAGGCGCTTTGGAGTTCAAGGAGTCCTATGCGCGAGCTTTCCTCGACCAGACCGCGCAGACAATTCGCGGCGGCCAATACGACGTGCGCAAGCTCAAACGCGTGCTGGAGGCGCTGGTCGACGAGAGCAGCCGCCTGGCGATGGTCGTGCGGATCTCCGACGAGTAGCGAAGGCAAGGGCGCGACGTCTCGATGCCGCGCGAACCATCGAGTAGGCAGATCTTGGTCAACTGTCGAGTCAGTGCCTGTGCTGTCCTTCGCTGTGACATAACTGTGCCTTGGATAGGCTCATTCGGGGGTCGGCAAGCGCCGCAAGTCGTTGATTTCATTGACTTTTAGCAGACCCAAATTCGCCTGTTAATCCGTAGGTCCCTGGTTCGAGCCCAGATCGAGGAGCCAATAGACACCAAGGTCAGCCAGTTTGCGCCGGCTGACTTTTTTGTTTCTGGAGCAGCTTCTGTTGCCGTAAGGCCCGCGGCAACGATTTGGGGGCATCGGCGCTGGACGCATGACATCGGGCGGAAGGCTGAGCAGCTGTGGACACTGCCATAGTTGTGTCGCCTGAGTCGTCAGGAGTTGAGACAACTGGCATCCCCTCCGGGAGTGGTCACCTCGTGACAGTTTTCAGCCGAAAGTCATCGCTGCTCAGCGAGGCCTCTCGAGCGTGGCGCCGCATCGACGTCGAGCGCTGGAGCGAAGACCGCCCTACCGTCACTCACTGACGCGATGTCGTGCGCTACACGATCCGCTGGATTTTCTTCGCCATCGACCCACGGGGCGCTTGTCACGCCGGCAATACCAGCTTCAGTACCACGCCGACCATCAGCAAAGCCGCGACCACCCGGCCCCAGCGCCAAGTCGCGAACCGCTACCGGTGGTTCAACCACAGCGCCCGATGCAGCCGGCCAATGGCGTACAGCAAAGCCAGCGCCGTGATGACCGGCCCCATGACACCAACGGGCTTCGGCACATGGCTGATTCCGATCACCCACAGGAGCGGCCACACAAGGGCATCGATGGCCGCGAGCAAGCGCCGACCGGGCCAGTAGGCGCGTCCGGTCGCGGTGTCCGTGCACACAACAGCCACGATTGAAAGTTTCTGCGATGGACGCCTACGTAAACGTCAAACTCCTACTGCCCCCCCGGCAGAGCCGGGGGGTCCCCCGACGGACTAGCCGCTAAAGGCCTTGCTGCCAAGCGATTGGGCGCCAGTGACCTCCGTAGAAGCCGAAGAAGTCAGCACGTCGTTGGGCACGTTGTCAACGGTCACGTTCTCCAGGTTCACCTTGGCCTGGCTGGCGTCGGTGCGCACGACAGCCTCGTCGCCATTGCGGAACACCGAGTTCTTGATGTCGATGCTGATCGGGAAGTCTTTGCCGCCATTCGTACGCACGGCCTTGCCGAAGGTGTCGGCCGTGAAGCCTTCAATCGACAGCGAACCTGGGTTGTTGATCTGGAATATCTTGTCGCTGGCGTTGTAGGCGCCACCACCGATGACCTTGACGTTGCCGGGGCCCTTCATCGTCATCGCGTCTTCGCCGACGTCCTTCCACCACACGTCCTTCAGTGTTGCGTCGCCTTTGGTATGAACGCCATCGGCGCCAGCGACCTGCACGTTCTGCAGCGTCGCGCCCGGCTCCAAGATGAACACCGGCTTCTGTGTCTCGCTCTGCCCCCCATCACCGAGCGCAGGGCCGGCCTGGTAGAGCTTGCCGCCGCCATCAAAAGTCTGACCGGCTTTGACGACGATCGGCTCATTGACGATGACCGTTCCTTTGGCCGGTGGGATCTCCGTGGGCTTGGCGGAACCGACCGGGCTGGTCGATGAGGGTTGGGTCGATGGGTCTGTGGCACCGTGAGCCGGCGCAGGTGATGGTGCCGCGGCGGTGCCAGAGTGTTTACCCCCCGAAGCGCCGCTGCTGCCGGTCCCTCCGCTGCCACCGGCACCTCCACTGCTGCCTGTGCCGGCACTGCCTCCGCCACCCACGCCGCCGCCCGCGCCGCCAGCACCACCCAGCTTGTTGGCCAGATCGTTGGCCGCATCGTTGGGCTTCATGCCGTTGTTTTCGCTCAGCGCCTGCAGCAGCGGTGCGAGCGCTTTGAACAGATCGGAGAGACTCTCCATCAGCCCCGCCAACGGGTTGGCCCCTTTTGCGCCGTTGAGCCCTTGTGTCGGGTCCGTGCCGCTGACCCCCCCGTAAGGGTTCATGCCGCCACTGCCACCGTACGGATTCGTGCTACCACCTCCGTAAGGGTTCGCACCGCCGAGCCCTCCGGCAGGGTCGCTTCCGTTGCCCAAGCCTTGAGCCGCTCCGAGCACGCTCTGCATCAACAACATCATCTGCTGCATCAGGGGCCCCATCTGCGATGAGGTCGGCGATGACATCTGCGGTTGCATGTTCGAGAAGCTGTCGGCGTATTGCCAGCGGTCGACCGACCCCGGCCTCGATATGGCGTCAATGGATTGAATAGACATGTGTGATCTCCTTGGTGGAGGAACCACCATCGAGGATGGTTCCGATGAACAGGACCGACCGCGTCGGCACCCGGGGACTTGTTTGCATAGCAGCCTAGGAGCCGGCCGTGTCGGCGGCGTTGCGTCGACGAAGCCACACGCCACATAACGAAGCAAGCGGGCCGAGATGCCATTCGGGCGACGCTCCCTGCGCTCAGGTTCATTGGCAACGCCGCGGTGCGCGCTCTTCGCAACGCAGCGAACAGCTTCGCAGAAGCACACGCCCGCCGTGTTCGCGCTGCATAGATTGCGTCTCATTACCCCAAGGAGGTATGCCATGCAGACGTTCGTCGCCCAGTTCGTCAGGCTCACGGGAGAGCAAGGAGTGGTTCGCCTCACGGCGGCCAACTCGCTAGGTGCCTTGCTTGAGGTGTTCATCACCCAGGGCGAGGTGTCCATGCTGAGCGTGCAATCACAGCGGCGCGCTGCGCTGCTGTGTGCACCTTCGACATGCCCCGCCAACTCACTCCCCAAACCTTCCTGCCCTTCAGGGCCCACCCCATGAGCAACACCGACCTGCTGCTGCCTGCCGGCCCTGCAGACACCGAATCCGCACCGGCGCATGCAAGGCAAGCGCACTCCGCGGCAGTCTCGATCCGTCCGGCGATTGGCGATGACATCGCGGCCATCACGCGCATCTACAACGACTCGCTGCCCAACGCCGCCCCCATCGAGCAGGGGACTGAGGCCCCAGTCGGTGGCCGCCGGCTTGCGGCCAGCCGGCTCGCCCCCTTCAGCGAAGGCACCCTGCTGCCATGGATGGAGCTGCACCGCCAACATCGCCGCCCGCTGTGGGTCGCGCAGGTGAACGGCGAGACCGTCGGCTGGCTGAGCCTGCTCGGCTTCTCCGACCGCCCGGCCTGCGGCTGCGCGGCCGAGATCGCCGTCTACGTCGCGGGCGGCTGGTGCGGCCACGGCATCGGCCGCACACTGCTGCGCCACGCACTGCGAGAAGCGCCGCGCTGGCACATCGACCGGCTGATGGCCTTCATCTGGCACGACAACACCGCCAGCCGCGGCCTCTTCCGCAACAATGGTTTCAGTGCCTGGGGTTCGCTGCCCGGCGTGGTGTGGGCCGAAGGCCGCAGCCGCGACATGCTGATCCTCGGCCTCGAGCTGGCAGCCTGAACCGGCCAGCCGCAGGAGCCCGAGATGTCCGGCGAAAAAACCGAAGAGCCAACACAGAAGAAGCTTGACGACGCACGCAAGAAGGGGCAGAACGCCAAGAGCCAGGATGTCAACGCAGCGGCCAGCCTCGTGGGCTTGTTGATTTGCCTGATCGTGACGGGCGATGCCATGTTCGACCAGCTGTCGAAATCGGTGCTGCTTGCGTTGCAGCAAGGCACGCTCGTGAAGAGCAATGCCGATCTTTTCGCCGTGATGACGGAGCTGCTGAAGTCGGGCATCAGCACGATCTTGCCGCTGGTGGCTACGTCGGTGGCGATCGGGTTCGTGGCCTCGTTCGGCCAGGTCGGGTTCAACCTCTCGTTCGAGCCGCTCTCCCCGAAATTCGACAAACTCAACCCGGCGGAGGGCCTGAAGAAGTTGTTCTCGGTGCGTTCGATCATCGACTTCCTGAAGATGGTCGCCAAGGCAGTAGCGCTTGGCGCGGTGATGTGGGTGTTGATCGTCGGCCTGATCCCGCTGCTGGTCGGTGCCACCTATTTCGACCCGGCCGGCGTCGGCGTGCTGGCATGGAAATCCATGCTCAAGCTGCTGGCGGCCGGCTGCGTCGTGTTCATCGTCATCGGGCCGGTGGACTTCGGGCTGCAGAAGTGGCTGTTCAAGCGCGACCAGAAGATGTCGAAGGACGACATCAAGCGCGAGCACAAGGAAAGTGACGGCGACCCGCAGCTCAAGGGCCAGCGCAAGCAGCTCGCACGCGAAATGGCCACCTCACCGCCCGAGAAGCGCGTGCCGGGTGCATCGGTGGTCATCACCAACCCGACACATTACGCCGTCGCGTTGCGCTACGAGCCCGGCGAAACGCCTCTGCCCATCATCGTGGCCAAGGGCATGAACGCCGAAGCCATGCGCATCCGCGCGATTGCCGAACAAGCTCGCGTGCCCATCGTCGGCAACCCTCCGCTGGCGCGTGCGCTGCACAAGCTCAACCTGGACGACCCGGTGCCCGAGGAGCTGTTCGAAGCCGTGGCCGGCGTGCTGCGCTGGGTGGGCTACCTGAAGACGCTTTCGCCAGCTGAGCACACCAGGCCCGGCCGCTGACGAGCCCACGCCGGCAGAGCCGATGAAGATGTTGGCGTAAATCCACAGAAGCGCCGGCATGCCGGCAATCCGGAACAGTGAGAACTAGTAGTTCGTTCCGCCAATATAGTTACTAACTAGCCTGTCTTCGCTATGATGGTGATCGCAACTCTTGCCGGAGGCGATCATGGCGAGGAAATCCGGTCGTGCAGCGCTGGTGCTCACGCAGG
>Ga0307514_10003332_pt1 | contig 15558 bp, 19 predicted proteins | sample 16_EM_MG_FD_203088 | JGI IMG/M metagenome (GOLD analysis project Ga0307514, IMG submission 203088) | Populus trichocarpa ectomycorrhiza microbial communities from riparian zone in the Pacific Northwest, United States - 16_EM | ecosystem: Host-associated > Plants > Roots > Unclassified | place...
GGGATAAAAATGTTAATTAAATGCCATGACCACCAGTGGTCGGCCGGCTTATGGTAACTTAGCTGGGCACCCCTTCGGGGTGAATGCAAAATGATTACAAACAAACAAACTGCACAATTCCACCTAAACCAACCCCGTCTATACGTCGTCCTTTCCAACCAGTCTCTTCATCTATCGTCTGTCTCAATAGTTATCGACAAACGAGTCCGCGAGATTGTTGAATTAGACTTTCGTGCCTATTTTTGTTGGTCACGTGGCCACGTGATATTTACACTTATTCCTCTTTAAGCATTGTACCTCCTTCTCACACTTCAATCAATCAATCTTTATTCTTGTTCAACAGAGATACTCACAATCCGCCTACAGCAACTGCAGTAACGCACACACAACACGATACTCGACCACCCACAGTTAATCTACGCCAATTCCAATTCCAATTCCAAACGTTATGACTTAGTCTCAATCTAGTCCTCTAGCTCTCGCAACAACGTGTGTCGACTCAACCACCACTAACTATGAAAACGCCCCCCGTCTCGAAGCCGAGGTAATTCCTTTGTCACTTTGCAGCCCAGTTCCATCTGACATAGCCCTGCAGCCCAATCCCCGCGAAGACTTGGACTACTACTCTGACCCCTACTCCTCCACCAGCAGCCTCACCAGCACAACTTTCAACTACATCTACGAAAACGGCCGCCGCTACCACGCCTACCGCGAAGGAAATTACGTCCTCCCCAACGACGAAGCTGAGCAACACCATCTGGACCTCGTACACCACATTATGCTTGTGCTCTTCTCCGGGGGGCTCCTAGTCACGCCGGTGCCCGAGAACCCGCAACGGATACTAGACCTAGGAACGGGAACCGGAGTCTGGGCCATCGATTGCGCAGAGTTAGTGTCGTTCATGTGATCGGAGGAGGGGAGGGCTGACATTTCCAGCGAATTCCCGTCAGCCGAAGTCATTGGAAATGACCTCTCGCCCTTTCAGCCAAGTGGGGTCCCGCCGAATGTTAAATTCGAGATCGACGACTTTGAGCAGGACTGGCCTTATGAGGAGGGAACGTTCGATTTGGTGCATGCGCGGACGCTGAGCAGGAGCGTGGCCGATTAGGGAAAAGATGCATAGAAAGGCTTTTTGTGCGCTCAAGATGGTGGGGTTTGGGAGGTGCAGGAACGTGGGTTTGCGTTCAGGGTCTTTGGGGGAGGCGGCTAACCTGTGGTTAGCGGCTGTGTGGGCATGGTCTGACGATGGAACACTGAAGGATGATCGCTACTATATGCAAATGTGCGTACTGCATCCTTTCCCTCTCCGTTTCCCTCGGATAATAACCAACCCAGGCAATACCTTACCGAAGAAGCCTCCGTAAAGATGGGCCGGTGCTTCAACACCCCCACTAACCAAAAGAAATGGATGGAAGAAGCCGGCTTCGTCGACGTAGTCGAAAAGATTTACACAGCACGTCATTCCCCTCCCCCGCCCCTCCCAAGCTCAGCTAACATCCATATAGCTCCCCTTCGGCCCCTGGCCTAAAGACAACAAACTCAAAGAGATCGGCAGCATGCAGAAGATGCAGCTTCAGGACGCGCTGGAACCATATTGTCTGGCGCTGTTCACTCGGGTGTTGGGATGAAGCAACGAGCGGGTTATGGAGTTTTGGGGAAGGTGCGAGAGGAAATTAGAGAGGGGAAGCAGCATTCGTATACTAAGGCGTATTTTGTTTGTGGGAGAAAACCATAGGGGGGAGATGAACGATAAAACGAGTGATATGACATGGTTTTGTTTGAAAGGGCAAAGAAATATGGGAGATACTGAAGACGGAGTTATATTTGCGTGAAAGGACATCGTCAGCCCCAGCTTAGCATAGATCCCATCCCGCAATCTTATTCATAACTCGGTAGATGAAGGAGATGCTTCCTCACTTTCTTTAGGGATACAGGTGTGATGCTGTCATTCTTATAATGTATCACCTGTAATGGAAATATAGGACTGGGAAATGAACAATGAATGTCGCCTGTTATCAGCTTTTCAGGTATGCAGCTTAGGGAGATGTCATTAAGCTTCGCCGTCCGAGCAGTACGGTCATATTGTCATGTAAACGGTGAGCACAGTAAATAAAATAGGCACGTAAGCTATGCCGACGTCACAAGGGTTAGGGTCCCTGTTCAAACATTCATGGAAGCCTGCTGAGGAGGCTCTTTGATAAACATTTTGTACGTTCGTTTGCGCAATTGTGAAGTCACAATATAGATTTATTCCGTTGGGGGCGTTTGTGAAGAGAAGCCTCTTCTGAAAACTGTTCGGCTGCCTTAATTTACTACTAAAATTGAGTTTTGATGGAATTATAGTGAAGTTTTTGGGGTTCGCCTTCGGAGGTAAAACTCGTAAACTTGGTTTTGATTAATTTTGCAGCTATAGTTGGGTTGGCTACCACTCCAAATTGCAAGGTCTGTCCTTGAACTCGATATTTGTATGGTAAGTCCGACTTACACATGGGCAACCGAACACGCCCTCGGAGGGGTGCATGAAAATCCTGAGCAAAGACAAAAATAAAGTGGGCCCGAACCCGGATTTGAACCGGGGACCTCTCGCAATTGAGACTTAGGGAGCGACCCTAAGCGAGAATCATACCACTAGACCATCCGAGCCGATTGATGCAAAGTGAGGGGTATACTTTAATATATTCACCGAATAAAACCAAACTCTGTTGTCTATATCCCTCTTCATCGACCCTCTTTGACACTCATTATTTCCTCAAAATAATTTTGTCCTGCGTTGATGGCAGCGGAAGGGGGCATCGAATTTCTCAATGCCTATACCCCCAGATATCGACAGCAAGACCATAGTAAACTGTGCATGTGATTTGATTATAAAGTTTCCAGGTACTGGTGCTTGATGTGGGGAAAAAACTCGGCAAATAGGCAGAAGTTTACTTACAGCTCACAATTTGTGGGAGTAAGTGAATGGAAAATAAGTGGTGTCGTTGAAAGTCGCGTTGCAACTTCATGGCAAAGTTAATGAGTAGTCATGTCAAGGTTAATGCCTGAAGTCATTGTGATAGGTTGTGTCAGCAATGAGTGCCCACTACGTTTTTATCACCCGCAACACGACTCTCGAACAGCGCACAACCGGAGGGAAGACGCATAAAAAAACCTAGAGTAATAAACTTTTAAAAAACTGTAGATGGATAACTGCATAAAACCCGAAAAAATTAAACCATCAGTTGGCCAGATCCTCCCGTTTAGTAACAACCTTGTGATCCTCCCTCACTTTAGTGATATTAACCTTTAACTGTTCTTCCCAATTGCAAATCACTTCCAATACCTCCTGCATCTTTGGTCTCAAAAGACTGTCCGTCAATACCATCCTCCTCTCCAAATCTACGACCTGCACCGGCACCTCGATCTCTACCTCCTTTTCAACCCCATCATCATAGTCACCCCGCCAGGCCGTTTCTATGAGAATATCGAACCACACCCTTCCCAAAGAAAAGACCATCGCTTTCTCCTTCTCTTCTTGTGTGACAACTGTGAAAAATTTGTAGTATCCAAACGGTGGGTTAGAGTAGTAGTTCTTATCGTCATACCCTGGATAATTGTGCAAAATTGCGGGGTTGGTTAAATCCTGCGCCCAATGTATTTCGCAGCTATTCATATGTTCTGGGGTAGATTTCTGCGCTTCGTTCACAATACGGGTGGTGTACCCTCCGGTGGGACAATGTTCGCACGTGTTTCCGCTGTCGGGACATATTCCTAGAGTTTTATATTCCCACCAACGGCAGTAGTGAAGACGGAAGTACTCATGTCCCGTCGTTACTGCAGGTGAATTGGGGAGATTTACGGGGTTGATGGGAGACCACGTCCAATGTTTCTCACAACCGTTCCAATGCTCGGGAGTTGATTCTCGGGGGGCGAATGATTTGTAAGTGTAAGTGGTGTTGGTCGGACAGAGCTCGCACTGCTTTTTCTTTGCTACTTCAAAATTTTCGTGCTCGACTGTTTCCGGTGCCCTCCACCTGCTGCGATTCCCGGCCTGCTCAAAATCAAGCAGCAAAACATCCAGCCCGGGAGTAGTGATGAGTACATTGTCGGGCTTTAAGTCGGAATAAAAACCTGGATGATTGGGGCCATTACCGTGGCGGAGAATATGCATCAACGCCTCCGCGAGTTGGCGACACCATTTTACCTTAGTTAGCTGCCGGGAAACGGGGTCTTTACACGGGTAGCAGCTCGCAGCTGTAGTTGTCTGGTAACGCGGGTGGTATGCGAGCACCTCATGCAGGCTAGTTCCTTGGATATACGGCATCAGGAAACCGCAGATAGGTATCCTTCGTCGGATGTTGTAGATATCGCCAGCCATATCATCGACGGACCCTTTATAAGCCCCGCTAGTTGGAGACACCAGTGCGACTGGCACGGGCATGATGTGTGGGTGCGGCGGAATCGAGAGCAGTAAACGCAATTCGTGATATAGATACTTCCACCCCCCGATGCTCCGCTCTATCGTCTTCAAGACATATCCTTGTGTCGATGAACAATCTCGGTGGATAACAGCATGGACCTTATTGCCTTCATTATGGATACGGTTGAGAAGTTTCAGGGACTCGAGAGGTACGACAGGGAGGGACGATGCGGAAGTTTGTAGCTTGAAGAACGGACTGTCGGCCGCCCACTGGCGTTCCAACTGGATTAAAGATTGAATTAAGCAAAGCCTGGATGCACCGTCGACGTCGGCCACGAATCCGCTATCGAGGGCAATGCGGAGGCTTGAGTCTAAATTATTGAAGGCTGGTGGATGGCAGTGAATATTGTGACGAAGCAAGCAACTACCTGCGTCGCTCCGAGAGGGCGTGTCCTTATGGGTGAGACCAGTTGCGTTCACTGGTAAAATGCCCATTTCTAATAGCTGTCGGAAACTTGGGGATTGCTGCTTTTGCCGATAGCGACGAATAGGTAGGTAGTACTAAAGGAGAGAGGAGTGAGAACGACGGCAGCCAGGGTGCTTATGCGTACGTTTAAAAATACTTAATTGTTGGGACAGTTTTAGATAGGCACAATTGCTGGTCTGTTTTGGAATCTGCACAATAACTTGGCAATGGGGGTGATCTGTTCGAACTTTAAAATTCGGCCTTTGACAGAAGCGGTTTATTGATTGGAGGCTGAAGGGCGGGGAAAGACAGAATGCACACGTGTCGAGCTGCACTGAAAGGCCAATGAGGTACATAGGTGGCTGCGAGATCAAGCAGTGGAGAACATAAACTCCCAACCAAGCCACACGATTGTCCCAACCAATCACGGAAAAGATGGCGTCACGTTTAATAGAGTTCAATGTGGGCACTTTAACTCTCTCTGTCTGTGCTGCCAAATAGAACACTAATAAACTCGGCGCCGACTTTTCCCAACTATGGAGGCCACATCCGTCACAGAACCCCCAGCCGAAGACACTGCTGAGTATAAATTTTTGCTCGAGACACACCGGTTGAATCCAACTCTGCCCGAATCCTGCATTACCTTCCTCCGAATCAAACATACCATAATGAGGGAACTTAGAAGTAAAGGTCTAGGAGGACAAAGATACATATTATGAGAGAATATATTGTGCTAAAGACCTCGGGATGTATAGGATATGAAGGAGGAAGTTAACCGTTCTCCGCCTACTGTTCCAATAACTCCTCACTCTCCTGCTTGTCGCCGGGACCGGGGCCGAAGAAGCCGTGGTATAATCAGATGAGAAACTGGAAATTCCTTCAGAGGTCTTCTCCTCCAACCATTTTGTATCTTCACGCTCCCTTCTCAGACGGCCTGAGTCAACCATTTCAACCACACTGCGTAAGTAGTCTTGGATCCTCCCTCAAGGCCAATGCCATTATCCATAATCACGCTATGCCTCCCGCTGCTTTAATGGCTGCAACGCCGTGGTTCTAATCCATGTGAAACCGGTCGTTTTCGTACTGTTGTCTATCCGCATAAGTTTCCGATATGATCTCATGTTCTATCAAAGTTCCCACCAATGATGCAATGCCGGTGACACCAAGCATGCACCTACATCCACCTACATATTCACAATATGCCTTCAAGACCTGCTTAGGTGTGATGCCAGTTCGTTCAAGGAATCCATTGTCTTTATCAGCTAGTGTTCTGTGTGGGACGTGACATGACGCGATTTCAGTAGAGCCTGGGATGTCTCGTCTCGCGACGCCCACAGTTTCGTAGTTCTGGGACATCTCTTGGCTATATTAAGTAGCAAATTCGCTCCGAAGAATATTTATGTATGTGTTCTACCCCACCGACCAACTTTCCCACTTGACCAAGGGGGCATCCCTTGACCAAGAGGGTAGCTTGGCCGGCAGGGCGTCCTACTGGGCAAGATTCTTTGTTGGTGGGTAGGATATCTCCTGCCCAGCAAGTACAGGTGTCGAAGCTGTGTAGATAACTCTCCTAGGCCAATATCAACTCGTTCTGCTAGAATCACTCAGAGAAAAGAAGTTTCCAACTAGCTTGAGGCCTAGGTAGAGTGGTAGATGAATTGTTTCGATGCCTGAAAGCAATCTGTTGGTTAAGAATCCTTTTTTGGACATAGGAAAATGGAAATTAGATGACAAGTGAAGGCATAGGTGGTTGAACTTTTAAGGCGATTGTTAATTTTTTCACAGGCCGGTGGTTTCAGACTCCACCACTGCCGCCAGAAAGCATCCAACCCACCAAGTATATCACTTGCCAGGCAGGAGACATCCTACCCACCAGCCAAGAATCTTGACTGGCAGGACGCCCTCCCAACCAAGTTGCCCTCTTGGTCAAGGGGATATCTTCTTAGTCAACAGGACGTCCTCTTGGCCAAGTGAGAAACTTGGCCGATGGGGTAGAACATATGCTTTCGTTGCCCTACGAGACTTTGTTCATATACGCTGCCACAAGGGTATGTATGATAGAGCTGCCATTATGGGAGAGAGATAGATGAGTAGTGAGAAATGCAGTACCAAGTGCCTTACTATCCCTTTCTTTCGAGTGAACCATTGGCATATTGATCACAGATCATCACCCACAGAGTCTCACGACCTCTCAAAAATTATCCCAGGATATCTCATCCCGTCTATATTAAAGTTTCGTGCCTCGGGCCCAGGTTCCGAGAGGTCTGAGACATCTCATCTCGTGCACAATACTGTTATCAACAAAGTCCAGGTTTGATACTAGACTCGGCCTCTCCATCCTTCTCAAGAACACAGCTATGCATCACTGTTCTAGCTATGATGCAGAACTGGGAGAGCTGTGGCCCCTCGGTTTCTGCTTTTATATTATCCATCATTCTTCTCATTCTCTGGAATTCCTACCACATTAACATCGTCTCTTCCCATAGGGGCGTATTGCCGTCCTTCTTGGACTCCCGCATTGTAATCATTAGTTAACAGTTACTCCAACGAGCCGATTGGCTAATTGAGACTAGCTGCTTCTAATTTCGTATATAGTAGCTAAGTTGCTAACGATCAGGCGTTCCATCTCTGTATTCTCCATTTCGAAGTTGGTGATAGTGGAGAGATGATGAGCATGAGGAGGCTTCTAGACTATGGATGTGATTAGATCGCGAGGTTTCAGGCCATCTATCGTGTATCGACAAAAGAGCAAAACTACAAGTACCAGGGATCCCCACATGGTCACTCCATTGCAGTATTAATTCAGCAATATCATGCTTAAATATAGCTAAGCGAACGGGAAGCCTTACTCCCGTAGAATGCGGAAATACTAAACCTCCACCACAATAGAGAGAATTATGAAAGAGTAGGGAATAAGAATACTTCACCAGAGGTGCTTTTATCAAGTTCTCTCAGCAAAATATCTACTGTGTAGTGAATGATGAGAATCTTGGCAGCTCTCATTGTACGGGGGAAAAAAGTCGGCCGCTCTTTGCCGTGCATGTGTTACCGCCCCAAATACCCGAGTACTACTGGCAGCTCCGAGACTCCTTTAGACCTCGTTCTAGGCCTTATAGTAACACTAACACTTGCTCAAAAAGAAAGAAGAACACCTCCCCTCGCATCCCAACAGCACCTTGACACCCTCGACGCCATCTCTACACTCGACGCTTTTGAGTTACTGCCTCGGAGCCTCTGTCTTTTTCTGGCTATCTCATGCTTCTTCTAGAATACTAGGCTCTAATCTGCGTGAACCTTTGACTCTAGGTATGGCACCTGCAATGTAAGTTCTCGTCGCAAATTTGGTCATGTGCATCCTTCAGTTTGGGGACCAAACTAGACAACAAACTCTTCATGCTGTGTTGCAAACTGGGTTCAGTCTTCAAAAAACTGAAAGACCCATCTCCGCTGGGATATAATCCGTAGGAATTGGCGGATGGCGACTCTCCCTTGACAGTTGGTTTTTGAATACAGAGATCGGGTAAGTGAAAATTGTCGGAATGTCGAAGTTTTTCCCATAGAAGTCGGTGATGTCAGAATCACAGACGATGAATTTGGTCACCTCGGATTTATTCTTGACTTGCACAAGGAAGCCCGTCAATTTCGACTGGTCGAACTTTTCAGCTGAGTTCTTGAGATAAACAGGAATTTGGATATTAAAGGAATCCTGATTGAAGTAACACTGCAATGCAGCCTGTGAGTGCATCAAATTGTGGAGGAGCTCTGGCATGTTTCTGGTTTCAGCTTTTTGTCCGTGGTGATGAAATGCGAGAAATTACACTACGCATTCTCAAAAGCCTCTGATAACGTTACGGACTCGTTGGTGTGCTTCCGCGGGTTACTACCCAGCACAAAGCCGAGCGTCATCACAGTGTCCTTTCCAAACATCATCTCTAGCAACCGCATTAGCTTGAACGTGGACAGTGTCCTAAGTGACCAGGCCCGGCCAGCCTATAAGAAGCCGGGCCTAATATTAATGTTCGCTAATGCAGGCTTGTAAATTGAAGCATGGTCGCCAAGTCTTATGGGAACCTCGAAGATATATGCAGGCTTCTGCAGGCTTCTGCAGGCCTCGAAGATATATGCAGCTGAGACGCCACGTTCGCGGCAGAGGTGATTCGGATGTTTGGATCGACGAGAAAGAGGGAGAGAATTTTTCGGTGGTCGGATTTAGTGAAGTCGGTGAGCTTAAAGGGCATTAACCGGTTCTGTAAGGTATTGGGAAAGGTTACAAGACGCCCTTCGAGCGCGAGCATGGTGCCGATTTCTTATATCGTTGACTCAAAATCTTCAAAGCCAAATACTTCGAAAAGCCATTCGTGGTCGGCATCTCACTCAAGCCTTATGTACTGTAGCGGGCGGTGAGGATGATACAGTCCATTGACGTGACATTTATTTGCAGATACACTACACGGGTGACATATTTTTGGGGTGATACATATAAGCCGCGATGGATGTAGATGTAGATACACCGGGGAAAGTACGGGGAGAAATGCTGTGATGGGGTAGGATTCGCGATCGTGCAAGATAGATATATAAGCAGTACTTAGTAAACGAATTAAGGTGTAAAAACAACTCTACTGCGAGATTTCCTTGCGGGCGCTGAGATCTTTTGCTAACTTAGTACTAGTTTGCAAATTTGAAGCAGCGATGAAATGTTTTTTTACCCGATACATATCCCTATTTTCGAAGCTACTTTTTCATTGTGACGGTGACCAACATATCTTATTTATGGAGGTCTTCGATGCCGAGCTGTGGGCGATTGGACTCGCGCTTGATGAGACGATCGAGAAGAGAGAAACATTGCAAAGGCATGGAGTGAAGACGGTGGCAATCTTTAGCGACTCGCAGACCGCAATTCGACGAGCGGCACACCTGGAGCCGGGCCCGGGGCAGCGATTAGCGAGGCGGATCAGTCGGAGAGCGCGGGCACTCCTCGCCCACGGCATCGCAACCGAGATTCACTGGGTCCCGGGACACTCCGGCATCCCTGGAAACGAAGAGGCGGACCGTCAGGCAAACCTGGCCCGAGACGCCAGCGGAGACACGGTGATAGAGCGGCCATACACCTCGGCCTCGAATAGAGCTAGACGAATCTCTGAGGGGAGGTCAGCAGCCAAGGCAAAGTGGGAGGCCGACAAGTGCAGCAAGCACTTCAGCTACAGACTCAAGGGCAAGACGGGGACCAAGAGACCCGTTCCGATGACAAGCGTGAAGTCGCTGGCTACCAGGTTCTACAGACTAAAGTGCGGGCATGCACCCACTGGAGTCTACCTAAAACGGTTCGGCCACCGAGAGGACGACAAATGCTGGTGGTGCGGCGGCGGAGGCAGGACGGCCCAGACGCGGTGTGGCGGAAATCCCGGATCAGGAGATCGCACTGTAGCTTCCGTAGGAAGCTACGAAAATGGAGGTTTCGTTTCGAGGAGCGTAGGGAGGGAGTAGCCGCAGCGAGATAGTTGATTGGCTAGAAACTAAGAAACAAAAGAGAGAAGAAGGAAAGAGATGAGATGATGATTGGTGCGTGATTGGTCTGTCTGGATCGTGGTGTCGGATGCCGTCCAGCGAAGGTTTTTCAACCTTGTCGATGGCGTGATGCAGAGCCGCGATAACCCTAACCCAGTCACGTGCCCACTCAATTGCGTGGCTCTGTAGTGGTGGGAGCCGTTTTCCCACCACAGCGGGAACACCTCTTCCGCCACTGCAGCCGGTGGAGAGACCAGCAACAGGCACTATGGAAGGCGGTGGGAAAAGCGACGGGCTGGAAAGCGGGCAGATGCAGACACGTGCAGATCTCTGAGCTGTTTTCCGTGGAAGAGTGCGACCAAGCGGTGATGGACTTCCTGGCGGCTACTGAAGTCGGGAAGTTCCCGCCCAGATGAAGGACGGTATGGAGCAGGCGCAGAGGCTGACTCAGGGGCGGGGAGCGGCGGCAGTGGGGCGTATACCTTCTTTTCTTTTCCTTTTTGCTCTGGCTTGGGTTGGTCTATCGTTTAGTCTTTTCATTTGTCAGCGGGGATGAAGGGTAGCGGGGGGGAGCTCCGCCATCTAGCCGGCTCGCCCGGAGGCGGAGGGGATATTGGGTCCTGTCATACTCTAATTAGAGTGCATACAGTATGAATAAAACAAACAAACATATCTTATTTTGTGATACAAACAACTTCCAGTGACAGGTGACGTTGTATCCTCACCGCCCGCTACAGTAATCGGCGTACATGTAGTTAGTGGGATCGTACTGCAGCCGCAAGGAAAGATGGCTTTCGGTGATGTTGGCGTTGGAGTAAGTCAGTGTTCCTAAGCGGCCAGGCCGGCCTTAGCGGCGGCTTTCAAATGAGGGCCGGGCCGGGCCTGCAGGCTTTTCCGGTCGGCCTGGCGGCTTTTCTTGGCGGACTAAGCCTAAACAGAATATTTTGTTCGAAAGATTCTCTGCTGCCTTTACTAAGAAAGTCTCCAAAGTATGAAACATAAGCCATACCCAACTCAATCATCGTAGCCCTGCCATTGCCGTATTCCATCCATCAACCAGACCAAGGCTTATGCAGGCCGATGCAGGCTTTTTAAATCACGTGCAGGCCGGCCGGGCCGCTTAGGAACACTGGAGTAAGTAGTATAGCTAGGGAATGGGTTAATGTAGTGGCCGGCCGCATTCTGGGAGGTTTGTTACGGCAGTGACACAGATATGCTCATTCTTCTCATGCTAAAGGCTTCAGCTGACGGGAGTGTGAATTGCTAGCTACCAAATGACCCTCAAGATGCCACACATCACCACCGTACTCCGGTTCTCAGGAACAAGTTGGATATTCTCAAGTTTAACAATAACCTGCAGTCCACGGTAGCCATAACCTCGCTTCAGATCCACCAGCCACTATGATTTAGATTCATCAGAGCCTAGCTCACGCTCATAATACTCCAGTAAGTGCCTCCCATTTCGGCACTTTGAACTGGCTAGTGGCTAGATGGTGGACCTGCCGTCACATGGTACGGTCTTGGTTGTTTTCAATATCGATGTGTGCTCCCTTCGACTTAACATCTAGGGGTAGACCGAAGCTAGGGATCGCTGACCAGGTTAGCGGCGGCTTTGAAATATACAGCGAGTAAAAAAAGTTTTCAGTAAGCAGACTATAGCTGGTAATTAATGACCAAATAATCAAAAATTGATGCCTTGCTCACTAAGAATTTAGATAACAGCTCTAATGTCTTTGATATTGAAAGCTAGACTTGTGGTACCTATAAATTCTTGCTCTGTCATGTAAGTTCCACTTTAGGAGTAAGTTTCTGGTGACAGCGACCTCCCTAGCAATTGCCACTGTCATAAACACGCTTTGCCGCTTGGTGTGCGTTTACTTAAGACTTTTTTGTACTCGCTGTAACTACTAGGGCGAGAGGGGCGGGGTCCCATAATGCTCCCAATAACATTTTGGAGATGTCAGATGGTGAACAGAGAGGTACGGAGGGGCTATTTGAATTAAGCTCACCGAAAGAAACATGGATAGAAGCCGATGTCAAGTTATATTAGATACACTATCCGCATACCGGAGACGTAGCAACAATTCTAGAGTGTTTAACGCTTGATGATATGCCGGGATGAAGGGTAGCGGGGGGGGAGCTCCGCCATCTAGCCGGCTCGCCCGGAGGCGGAGGGGGTATTAGGTCCTGTCATACTCTAGTAAGAGTGAATACAGTATGAATAAACAACAACAACGCTTGATGATATGGGTTCTTATTAGTTATTAGCTGAGCGATTACATATCTCGAAGTCGTTTGATTTTGAAGGGGAAAGTTGCATACGGCTGGAAATCACTTTGGTATCGCACCGTTCCTCCTCGTTTTAGTCCAGTTTGTGGTACTAGTATAAAGTGTTGGGTATTTCGGAATTAGGCTTTCATTTTCTAGTTTCGCTCTATACCGTCCGGCAAGTGGTGATGTTAGCCCACCTTTTGGTCCGAAAGCGCTGTCTGTAGCTTATGGATGGATATGCCTATGCTTAGAAGAGCCCGTACTGATGACGGGAGTGACGTTCGTCTGCAACTGGTATCAGTTTTTAAATATAGGAGTAGGGATGACAGTTTGTCTAGAAGATGAATACCCGTTGATCAGTAGGATAGGTAAAATATATCTAGCCTATTGGAAAGGGTATCCTAAGAAAACCAGGTATAGGGCCTGTATCGGCATCGGGTGGCTTATTGCGAGCATCAAACAACCACCCATATCCGTACTGAGCCCAGATATTCTCTACCCACCCTCAGATAGAATCACATAATTTTGGCTTTGGGTGGCGGTTATAATTTGGGACAACGCCACGACGATTCGTGGAGAAATGCAGATACCTTCCGGAACTTTCGAACCGGAGTGATCCCAGCCCTGATCCTTATGTAGTTGTCGCGCTGCCTAGCTTCCTCCGGCCTCATTTGTTGCAGAGTTTCACTGAGCGAGATCAATTGGTTGTTGCCGTAGTTCATCACACGAACGAGCCAAGTTAAGGGCTAGTTTGAATGTGCTAGTTATATATAAATTCTGAGAAAAGCATTTAGCTACTGTCATAGAATCATGAACGGAATGCTTCCTGTTCGCTCAGCCATATTTAAACATGATATTGCCGGGTTAGTACTGCTGTGGGTGACCATACGGGGGGAATCACCGGTACTGTAGTTTTGCTGCTCTTTTGTCAATATATGGCCTGAAACTCACGATCTCATCCCTTCTCATAACGCAAATGACTCTGTAAGTTAACCACTAAGAACGGACTATCCCCTACACGCCCGATTTTGTAGATTGGTCACAATAGTTGGGTGGTCAATTACACCCGATTTGGGAGTTGATGATCATTCATACATGACGTGCACTTCTCCAATCAGAAGCTTGGCCACCTATTGATTAATATTCCCTACTACTCCTAAATGACTGCTATGACCAATCTACAAAATCGAGCGTATAGGGGCCTAGGAATAAATATAGCCGTTGAACTTAATATCCCGCTGTGTCATACGTACGTGTCAGGAAGGGAAAAAACGGCTTGGTAGAGAGTACATACTCTACCTAACGGTGTCGTGAGAAATTCAAACCACTTTTAAGGAGAATTTCAAAAAAAAGCTCTCTGTGCCAGTTTTCCGGTTCTTATTTTTGACGACGTTGTCAAGGCTTTACAAAGATAATACTGGGTAGTCTCGAAACTAGGATAATGTATAAGTTGCGCTTTCTCACCCAAAGACTACGTTTTGTAGCGCTGCAGAAGCTGGCGGCCGCAAAAGAACTTCCATCTCGCCTTCATAATAAGAACACTCTCCACGATGACCTGCGCCTTGCGTCTAAAGATAATGGATGCCTTGCAAAGGCCAACTACCGTTTCCTCTAGATGTTTTTCATCACAATACTCAAGCCGCCCACAGACGAAGTGTTTTGGTGAAGAGTTTACGAGCCCGTCGCCTTGATCCTGGCACCCACACTTGCAGCACAAAAGACGGATTAGTCCTGGCTTGCCAAAAGCCTGAAGTCCCTCATCGGCGTAGATATAATACTTGCAGCGACTGTCATAGAATTATGAAAGCAAGGCTTCCTGTCCGCTCAGCCATATTTAAGTATGATACATATCACTGGCTTAGTACTGCATGTGAGCATCCCCACTGTAGTTTTGCTGCTCTTTGTCGATACACGATAGACTACCTACTCTAAGTTCTCAATATTTTAACCCTGTAAGTTAACCACCAACAAATAGACTATATTGATGCATCTCAGGAACCAAAGTAAGTGTTGAACTCAACATCTCGCTGTGTCATACGCAAGTATCAAGAAGGAAAGAATTGTGACCTCTATTCGAGTCAGAACTACCTCGATAATCCTAGTCTTCAAATATCATCAACCTCCCTTATCTAATCATACGCGTAATCTGGACTTCTCTTCATGCTCGTTATCTCTCTACTATCATCTCCGTCGGATGACACGGCCGACAACTTCGGAAAACTCAATTTACAGTTGAAGGAGGCAGAGAATGACGATTAGACTGATTAGATTAGATCGCATAGATTAGATCGTCTCCTATCTTTCAAAGATGATAAACACAACGCACGCTTCTAGCAGCATTCGCAGAGCTCAATACACCAAGGTTAGAGAAATAGAGGGAATGTATATAAAGTGTATTGTAAAAATTTCATGAGTCGCTAGCTGTTTATCTTATGGATCGGTTGTCATAGCGTTAGGAACGGTTCCCTGACAACGTCATGACATGACACGGCAACGCTTCAGCCAACGTGATTTTGTTTTAGATTGTGTTCATGTTTATGCTGAATGCCTATGACAAACATAAGAAATCTAGCATTGAGAGGCCCCACTGTCTCCCACTCCCAGGCGTACGCCAAAATGAAAAAAAAAATAGAAAAACAAACGTTATCAACTTGGGTGGTTCCTTGATGGGTACCAACCTTACAGTTCTGCCAATATTTGTGACTAAGAAAACCCAAAATGGTCTCGGTCAACGCAGTCTAAAAAACACCCTAAATTCATGTAGGATGCACATGTGTGGATAGTAGCTATAGCCTAGTCTCGTGCCCAGACTCTCTCTTAGCGTCTCAGCCACTTTCTGACGAAAGAGCTCCGACTTAGTGAGAGTCTGGAACTAATCGGTTTAGCCAAGTCCGATCGGGCGCTACTTTTAGCCATCGGA
>Ga0307514_10003333_pt1 | contig 15557 bp, 12 predicted proteins | sample 16_EM_MG_FD_203088 | JGI IMG/M metagenome (GOLD analysis project Ga0307514, IMG submission 203088) | Populus trichocarpa ectomycorrhiza microbial communities from riparian zone in the Pacific Northwest, United States - 16_EM | ecosystem: Host-associated > Plants > Roots > Unclassified | place...
AGGTGGTCGACACCATCCACAAGCAGGGCGTGACCATCCTGCTGGTCGAGCAGAACGCCAGCCGGGCGCTGAGCCTGGCCAACCGGGGGTATGTGATGGAGAGCGGCGAGGTGACGATGGATGGGCCGGCGCAGCAGCTCTTGAATGATCCGAAGGTCCGGGCTGCTTACCTCGGCGAGTGAATGGCGCACCCGGCTTCGCGAGTACACGAAGCCACCCGCCGGGCGGGTTGCGCAGGCCGCTTGGGAGCGGCCCGGCGCTGGCCTGCGGGAGTGGGGGCCCGGCTTCGCGGCCCGGTTCAGCGTACCGGATTCAGGCCCAGCACCGCCTGCGCCCGCAGGCGTTCGTCCGCGCTGAAGTTGCTTTCCACATAACGCGCAATCGCCTCGCTGCGCTGTGGTGCCGAAAGCTCCGGCGCCTGGCTCAGGCTTTGCACCTGGGCCCGCGCCTGGGCAATGCGGCTGGCCCAGCGGGTTTCCTCTTCGTCCAGCTGCTGCAGGCGTTGCGCCGCTTCCAGGCCCAGTGCGGCCTGGCGGCGCTGGAACACCAGCTGCGGGTCTTCGCCGGGCCTGGGCGGGCGGGCCACGTCGGGCACGCGCAGATCCGCGGGTGAGTCGTTGTCCGCCACGCTGCCGGGCTGGCCCGTGCGCGAGGCGATGTGGCTGCGCAGCTGGGCTTCTTCGTCGGCGTAGAACGCATCGGCCCAGGCGGGGCCCAGCAGCTCGCGGCGCACGCGCATGCGCTCGTCCAGCGCGGGCTGCCAGGTGCTCACGTCGCGCAGGTCGGCGTTGTGGGCAAAGCTGCGCTGCTGCAGGTCCAGGTAGCGCTGCCACAGGCGCATGACCTCGGCCACCGCGGCGGGCGGCAGCTCGCGGCCGGCCTGGTCCTGCAGCAGCAGGCCCAGCTCGGGCAGCGAGGCATCGCCCATCGCGCTGAGCAGGTGGTCGAAGCGGCGGCGCAGGCCGATGTCGGGCTTCAGCGTGCCGCCGCCGTCCACTGCCCAGCCACCGTCGGGATGGCTGTTGCGCAGCGGGCCGTGCACGTACAGGGCCTGCCGCAAGGCCTCGATGCTGCGCGGTGCGCCGCTGGCGGCGTCGGCTAGCGGCACCGGCGAGTTCGGCGCCACGCGCAGCGGCACCGCGCTGTCCTGCCGCGTGCCGGACGACACGGCGCCCGCACCGTCCTGGCCGGCATGCAGCGCGAGCACCAGCGCCGCGCCGGCCCCGGCCAGCAGCCCCGCGACCAGCGGCCTGCGCAGCGTCGAAGCCATGCTCACAGCCCTGCGGTCTTCAGCCGGTTGGCCTGGCCGCGGTAGAAGGCCACCGGGTCTTGCGAGAACAGGCCGCGCAGGCCGAAGGCCTGGTTGATCTCGTCCAGGTGGTTCCAGCTGTAGTTGTCCTTCAGCACCGTGCCCCAGTGCGAGGAACACTGGCCGACCAGGCCGTCGCTGGCGCCGCCCTTGAAGCTGACGGAGGTCAGCGCCAGCAGCGCGTCGCTGATGTCCAGCGGGTTGGTCAGCACCCAGTTGCCGCCCACCGAGTAGTAGCGCACGCCGTTCACCAGCTCAGGGCCTGAGCCACAGCTGCTGGTGGGCTGGCCGGCCGGGTACTTGGCGTTGAAGGCGGCGCTGCCGGCGGTGGTCAGTGAGTTCATCGCCGCTTCCGAGTCCTGTGGCATGCCCGGGTTGCCCGAGAGCAGGCTGATGACGGCGGCAAAAGCGTCGAACACCGCGGCCACCCATGCCGTGGTGCCGGTGGCGGTGGTGCCGGCCTTGATGTCGTCGGCCACCGGGCTGCCGGTGTGCGGACCGCCCACGCTGGTAATGGAGGCGACCAGGCTGGGCGCGACGGCGGCCACGTAGCGCACCGTCGGGCCGCCATGGCTGTGGCCGATCAGGTTGAACTTCTGGTAGCCGTAGCTGGCCTGGTAGCGCTTGATTTCGGACAGCAGTTGCTCGCCACGCACCTCGGTCGAATTGGCCGCCGAGACCTGCGAGACGATGACCTTGGCGCCGCCAGCCTGCAGCGGCGAGACGATGCCGTACCAGTAGTCGATCGGGCCGATGGCGTCGAAGCCGAACAGGCCGTGTACCAGCACGATGGGGTACTTGGTCTGGGTGTAGGTGTCGGCGGCTTGCACTGCGTGAGGCAGCGCCGTGGCGCAGAGGCAGGTGGCGGCGATCAGGCCTTTGGCCAGGGCGGGGGTGAACAGTTTCTTCATGCGTGTCTCCAACCGGGTTTGGGATTCCACGCTCTGGAGCGACGTCTGAGATTGCTGGACGCTGTGCCTTTTGGCGTGGTGGAGCGCATTACAGAACGACCGTGCTAATTCTCTTCCAGGTGTCTTCCCGAGGGATGTGCCCAGTCGCAACTCGTGCTCCGGGGGCATGGTTTTGCCCTGGCGGAGACGCAGCTGGCGGGCCTGGCAAGCCGCTCACTGACCCACCCGGTCAGGCGCTTGGCCGTGCGATCCATCACCGCCGCCGAGGTCGGGAATTCGCTTCTTAATACTGGATGCGTGTACAGTGTTTTGACACCGCCTGCCGTTCGCGGGTGTTTCCAGCCTTCCCCGCCCAAGCCCCTCCGGTTTTTCCCTGATGCCAGCCGCCGCCATCGAAGAATTTGTCCTGCGGGCCCTGCCCGAGCCGGAAGGCGACAGTCCTTTGGCCGCGCCTGCGCGCCTGGCGGCGGGCGACAAGCCCAACCCGCTGGACACCCTCTGGCGCGGCAGCGAATGGGCCCGCGCACCGGCCAGCAATTGGCCCAGCGGCCATGCCGCGCTGGACGGCGAGCTGCCCGGTGGCGGCTGGCCAGGCCATGGCTTGACCGAGCTGCTGCAACCGCTAGAAGGCGTGCTGGAGTGCCGGCTGCTGGCGCCTGCGCTGCAGCGCATCACGGCTGCGGGCAAGCCGGTGGTGCTGGTCGGCACGCCGATGCAGGGCCGCCTTGCGTTGGCTCCGCACCTGGCCGGCTGGCGCCAGGCCGGGCTGGATGAGCGGCAACTGGTCTGGATACAGGCCGAGACCAGCGCCGAGCGCCTGTGGTGCGCCGAGCAGCTGCTCAAGGCCAATGCCTGTGGCGCGCTGCTGGCTTGGTTGCCGCAGGCCAGGCCGGAGCAGATGCGCCGCCTGCAGGTGGCTGCGCTGGGCCACGAAGGCCCGGCTTTCCTGTGTCGCCACGAGCGGGCGGCCGAGCAGGCTTCGGCCGCGCCGCTGCGGCTGCTGGTGCGGCCGGGTGAGGACTGGTCGCTGGCGGTGCGGGTGCTCAAGCGCCGCGGTCCGCAGCACGAGGGCTGGCTCTCGCTGCCTGCCGTGCCGGCCGCGATGGCCGGGCTGCTCACGCCGCGGTTGCGGCAGCCGCATCTGCTGTGGCCGCAGCGCCCGGGCAGCGTGCCGGACGGCGTGGCCGCGGCCGGTGTGCTGGCTGAGCCCGGTGTGCTGTCCGCCGCTTCGCTGTTGTGTGACGAGGAGCCTGCCGATGCGCATGTCCATGCTCTGGGCCGCGCTGCTGTTGCCGCCGCCGCAGGCGTTCGAGGCGGATGAGCCCGGTGGCGAGGCGGGCAGGGCGGAGGCAGCGACTGCTGCCGCTTCTGCCCCCTCCGCTGCCGCGCCGCTCGCGCCCGCGCCGCCGCTGCTGAGCCTGCCGCGCGGGCTGGCGCCGTCGCGCTCGCGCGAGCCCGTTGGCACGCCCATTCCCGCGGAGGAACAACTGCGCCGCCAAGCTGAAGCGCTGCAGGGCTTGGCGCAGTGGGCGCTGCAGTTCACGCCGCGCGTGGCGCTGGCCGATGGCGAGGCGGTGCTGATGGAAGTGGCCGGCAGCCTGCGCCTGTTTGGTGGCCAGCGGGCGCTGCGCTTGCGCGTTCGAGCGGGTGCGCGCGAAATGGGCGCGCAGGCCGTGGGCTGGGCCGGAACCGGACTGGCCGCGCTGGCGCTGGCTCGCGCCGGCGTGCAGCAAACCACTGCGCAGCCGCTGGCCGAACGGCTGGACCCGCTGCCGGTGGCCACGCTCAGCGCGCTGCGCCCGCATGCGCTGACGCTGGCGCAGATCGGCTGCCCGCGCCTGGGGGATGTGCGTCGCCTGCCGCGCAGCGGCCTGGCCCGCCGGTTCGATGCGGCCATGCTGCAGGCGCTGGACCAGGCCTACGGCGTGCAGCCCGAGGTGCATGCCTGGCAGGCGCTGCCGGCCAGCTTCCGCGCCCGCATCGAGTTGATGCAGCGGGTGGACCAGGCCCCTGCGCTGATGGGTGGCGCGCGCCGCCTGCTGCTGCAGCTCTGCGGCTGGCTGGCCGCGCGCCACCTGGGCGTGAGCGCCTGCACGCTGCACTGGTCGCACGACTCGATGCGCGCGCGCGACGTCGAGGCCCATGGCGAGCTGCAGCTGCGCACCGCCCAGCCCACGCGCGACCCGAACCACCTCACCCGCCTGCTGGCCGAGCACCTGCAGCACCTCACGCTGGCCGCACCGGTGTCCGACCTCGCGCTCAGCGTGCAGACGCTGGCGCCCATCGCCCCGCCCAGCGGCTCGCTGTTGCCGGACGCCGTGCAGCAGGCCGAGGCCCTCACACCCGTACTGGAACGGCTGGCGGCGCGGCTGGGCGAGGCGCGTGTCAGCCGCCCGCTGCTGCGCGAGGACCACCGGCCTGAATGCACGCAGCAATGGGTCAGCGCAGTGGCGCCCCTGCCGCGCGGCCGGGCCCGCATCTCGCCGCTGCCGCAACCGGCCTGGCTGCTGGCCGCGCCGCTGCCGCTGGCCATGCATCACAACAAGCCCACCTACCAGGGCCCGTTGTTGTTGCTGATGGGCCCCAACCGCGTGGATGCCGGCTGGTGGGACCGCACCGGCCAGGGCGACGCGGCCCACACCCGCCAGGCCAGGCGCGACTACTGGGTTGCCTGGAGCGACCGCGCCGGCCTGCTGTGGCTGTTCCAGACGCGGCAGCAAGGCGAGTTCAACTGGTTCCTCCATGGCTTCTTCTAAACCATGAGCACCCGGCAACTCCCTGCCTACGCCGAGCTGCAGTGCGCGACCAGCTTCAGCTTCCTGCGCGGCGCGAGCCAGCCCAAGGAGATGGTGGCGCGCGCCCACCAGTTGGGCTATGCGGCGCTGGCCATCACCGATGAATGCTCGGTGGCTGGCGTTGTTCGGGCGCATGAGCAGGCCAAGGAGCTCGAATTCAGGCACCTCATCATCGGCAGCCAGTTCCAGTTTGGTGGCCCTTGGCCTTTCACGCTGGTGGTGCTGGCCTGCAACCTGCGCGGCTACGGCAACCTCACCCAGTACATCACCCGGCTGCGCCGCAGCAGCCCCAAGGGCCACTACCGCGCCGTCCCGGAGGACTTGAAACGCGGCGAGCTGGCGGACTGCGTGGTGCTGGCCGCGCCGGCGCGCGACAGCACGCCCGAGCAAGGCCTGGCCATCGGCCGCTGGCTGCTGCGCCACTTCACCGGCAACTGCTGGTTCGCGGTGCACCTGCTGCGCCTGGCAGACGATGAAAGCTGGCTGCTGAAGATGCGCGAATGGTCCGCGCAGACCGAGATCCCGCTGGTGGCCGCCGGTGACGTGCACATGCACGTGCGCTCGCGCAAGCCGCTGCAGGATGTCCTCACCGCCATCCGCCTGAACACGCCGCTGACCGAGTGCGGCCTGGACCTGCAGCCCAATGCCGAGCGCCACCTGCGCTCGCGCACCCGGCTGGGCCTCAGCTGCCCGCCAGACCTTTTGGCGCAGACGCTGGTGGTGGCGGCAAAGTGCGAATTCGAACTCACCGAATTGAAGTACACCTATCCCGACGAGTTCATTCCCAAGGCACTCACCGCGGCACAGTACCTGCGGCAACTCACCTATGAAGGCGTCGCCCGGCGGTTCCCGGAAGGACTGAAGGACGAACACCGCAAGCTCATCGAACACGAGCTGAAGCTGATCGCCGAACTCCAGTACGAGCACTACTTCCTGACCGTGGGCGAGATCGTCGCCTTCGCCCGCAGCAAAGGCATCCTCTGCCAGGGCCGCGGCAGTGCGGCCAACAGCATGGTGTGCTTCTGCCTGGGCATCACCGAAGCCAACCCGGCCGACCTGAAGATGCTGTTCGAGCGCTTCATCAGCCGGGAGCGCGGCGAGCCGCCGGACATTGACGTGGACTTCGAGCACCAGCGCCGCGAAGAGGTCATGCAGCACCTCTACGAGAAGTACGGCCGCGACCGCGCCGCACTCACCGCCACGGTGATCAGCTACCGCCCGCGCAGCGCGCTGCGCGACGTGGGCAAGGCCGTGGGCATTCCGCTGGCCACCATCGAGAAGCTCACCAGCAACCTGCACCACTGGGACGACTGGCAAAGCGACGACGGCAGCGCCCAGGCCCAGACCCAGCGCGCCCGCCTGCAGGAAGCCGGCATCGACACCACCGATCTGGCGGTGCGCCAGTGGCTGCAGCTCAGCACCCAGGTCATGGGCTTCCCGCGCCACCTCTCGCAGCACACCGGCGGCTTCGTGCTGACCAGTGGCGCGCTCTCGCGCCTGGTGCCGATCGAAAACGCGGCCATGAAGGACCGCACCGTCGTCCAATGGGACAAGGACGACCTCGACGCGCTGGGCCTGATGAAGGTCGACGTGCTGGCCCTGGGCATGCTCAGCGCCATCCGCCGCACGCTGGACATGGTGAGCCGTCGCCTCGGCAAGACGCTGGAGATCTACAAGATCCCGCAAGGCGACCTGCCCACCTACGAGATGATCTGCAAGGCCGACACCGTCGGCGTCTTCCAGATCGAAAGCCGCGCGCAGATGAGCATGCTGCCGCGCCTGCGGCCGGAGAACTTCTACGACCTGGTGGTGGAGGTGGCGTTGGTGCGGCCGGGGCCGATCCAGGGCGGCGCCGTGCACCCGTACCTGAAGCGCCGCCAGCAGCGGCGCGAAGACCCCTCGCTGACCTTCGAGACCCCAGGTGGCGACCTGCTGAAAGACGCGCTGCACCGCACGCTGGGCATCCCGATCTTCCAGGAGCAGTGCATGCAGATCGCCATCCTCGGCGCCGGCTTCAGCCCCGGCGAGGCCGATGGCCTGCGCCGCGCGATGGCTGCCTGGAAGCGTCATGGCGACGTCGGGAAATACAGGGACCGCCTGATCGGCGGCATGCTGGCCAAGGGCCTGCCGCTGGACTTTGCCGAAGGCGTCTTCGAGCAGATCAAGGGCTTCAGCTCCTACGGCTTCCCGGAGAGCCACGCGGTGTCGTTTGCGCTGCTGGTCTATGCCAGCAGCTGGCTCAAATGCCATTACCCGGCGGAGTTCCTGACCGGCCTGCTGAACTCCCAGCCCATGGGTTTTTATTCCGCGTCACAACTGGTGCAGGACGCGCGCCGACACGACGTGAAGGTCTTGCCTGTGGACGTGCAGCACAGCGGCTTCGAAACCCGGCTGGAGGGCGACATCCAGGCGCCTGCGGTGCGCATGGGGCTGCACCGCGTCGGGGGCCTGCCGGAAGAGGTGGCGCTCCGCATCGAGCAATCCCGCCTGCAGGACGGCCCGTTCACCAGCACCGGCGACCTCGCGCGCCGCGCCGCGCTCGAACAGGGCGAGCTGCGCCTGCTGGCTGGTGCCGACGCGCTCGCCTCGCTTGCCGGCCATCGCCGCCAGCAGGTCTGGGACGCCGCCGCGCTGCGCCGCCCACCGGCCCTGCTGCAGCCCGCACCCGTCGAAGAAGAAAAGCTGGAATTGCCTGCCGCGCCCGAGGGCGAAGACATCGTCTTCGACTACGCCAGCACCGGCCTCACGCTGCGCCGTCACCCACTGGAACTGCTACGCCCCCAGCTCAATAAGCGCCGCCTGCTGACCGCCGAAATGCTGAGCCACAAGGTCGACGGCGAGGCAGTGCGCTACGCCGGCATCGTCACCACCCGCCAGCAGCCCCCCACCGCCCACGGCACCATCTTCGTCTCCCTGGAAGACGAAACCGGCGTCGTGCAAGCCATCTGCTGGCAACGCCAACGGGAACGCTTCCGCATCCCGCTGCTGCGCGCCCGCCTGCTGATGCTCTACGGCCACTGGCAGCGCGAGGGCGATGTCTGCAACCTGATCATTGCCTACGCCGAGGACTTGAGCCCGATGCTGGGGAGGCTGGCGGAGAGCACGGTAAGCCGGGATTTCAGGTAGGGGTGTTTGTGAACGACCCTGAGCGGACATTCACAACGGCGAATCACCAGTACGACTGGGAGACCAGGACGACCCGAATGAGTACATCGGCTCGTTGACGATTCGAACAATTCCACTCGCGCTCTCAACGGCGCCAGTGGGTGTGAACGATGAAAAGCAGGTCACCTTCGTATTCAACTGCACAACCCACGCTCGATTCTCAAGAGATTCCTCGCCGGTATCGCCAGTCCTGCAAACGGGAGCTCTCAGCAAATTCCCACGAAGGAATCCTTCGACTTCAGCCCAGTTCTTGCCCCTCACCGAGCCCGGCGGTGAGGCTGCGCAGCGCCGCCTCGTCCAGCGTCTCGCGTTCGAGCAGTTGTTGCGCACCTCGCTCAAGCAGGTCGCGGTGGGTGGTCAGCAGCTGCGCCGCCTGCGTGAGACCGGCGCCGACGAGCTGTGCCACCGCTGCGTCGATGCGGCGCAGCGTGTCCTCCGAAAGCGTCCGGCCGTTGCCTGGCCAAGCCATGGCCTCGCCTGCCGGCGCGCGTGGCGCTTCGTAGGCCACCGGGCCGAGGCCTTCGTCCATGCCGTAGCGGGTGACCATCTCGCGCGCGATGTCGGTCGCCTTTGCGAGATCGTCCGCGGCGCCGGTGGAGATCTCGCCGAGCGCCAGCATCTCGGCCGCGCGGCCGCCGAGCAGCACGGCGATCTTGCGTTCGAGTTCGCCGCGTGTCATCAGGTAGCGGTCCTCGGTGGGGCGCTGGATCGTATAGCCGAGCGCGCCGATGCCGCGCGGGATGATCGAGACCTTGTGCACCGCGTCCGAGCCCGGCTGTGAGAGCGCGACCAGCGCATGGCCCATCTCGTGGTAAGCGACGGCGCGGCGTTCGTGCAGGTTCAGCACGCGGCTCTTGCGCTCAAGCCCGGCGACGATGCGCTCGACCGCGACGGTGAAGTCCGCCAGCGTCACCTCGTCGGCATGGCGACGCGTCGCGGCGAGTGCCGCCTCATTGACCAGGTTGGCCAGGTCCGCGCCGCTGAAGCCGGGCGTGATGGCGGCCACCTCGTCGAGCTTCGTGCCGGCGGCCAGCCGCACCTTGCGCACATGCACCTGCAGAATCTGCAAACGGCCGATCTTGTCGGGCCGGTCCACGAGCACCTGGCGGTCGAAGCGGCCGGCGCGCAGCAGCGCGGTGTCGAGGATCTCGGGCCGGTTCGTCGCGGCCAGGATGATCAGGCCTGCCGAGGTGTCGAAGCCATCCATCTCGACGAGCAACTGGTTCAGCGTCTGCTCCTTCTCGTCGTGGCCGCCCAGTCCCGGGAAGGCGCCGCGCGCGCGGCCGAGCGCATCGAGCTCGTCGATGAAGATGATCGCGGGCGCCTTCGAGCGTGCCTGCTCGAACAGGTCGCGCACACGCGCTGCGCCGACGCCAACGAACATCTCCACGAACTCGCTGCCCGAGATCGAGAAGAAGGGCACGCCGGCCTCGCCGGCCACCGCCTTGGCCAGCAGCGTCTTGCCGGTGCCGGGCGGGCCAACGAGCAGCACACCCTTGGGGATGTGCGCGCCGAGCCGGCTGTGCTCCTGCGGCTGCTTCAGGAAGTCGACCACCTCCTTGAGCTCCTCCTTGGCCTCGTCGACGCCGGCAACGTCGGCAAAGCTGACCCCGGTGTGGTTCTCGACGTAGACCTTGGCGCGGCTCTTGCCGATCGCCATGAAGCCGCCCATGCCCTGCTTATCGGTGAAGCGGCGGATCACGAAGAACCACAGGCCGAAGAAGATCAGCGCAGGCAGGATCCAGGACAGCAGGTCGCGCAGCCACGGGCTCTCAATCACGCGCTTGTAGGGCACGCCATACTTCTCCAGCCGGGCGGCGAGCTCGGGCTCGACGCGCGTGGCAACGAGCAGCGTCTTGCCTGCTTCGGGCGACTTGAGTGTGCCGATGAGGGTGCTGTCGGAGATCGTGATCTCGGTGATGCGGCCATCGGCCAGCGCCTTTTCAAACGCGCTGTACGGCACGGCCTCGATCTGCGTGGCGCTCTGCCAGAAGCTCTGCGCGAGCATCAGCACCAGCAGCGCAACAATCCAGTAGCCGACGTTCCAGGTCTGGCGTTTGTCCATGGGCATGTGTTCAGGCCTCAATGCCGGCGCGGCGCAACGCCGCGCGCAGGCGCTTGATCTCGTCCGTCAGGTCCAGCATCACCGCGACGCTGTCCAGGTTGGCCTCGAAGTCGCGCTGCAGGCGGCGAATGCGCCGCACGCGGGCGAGTTCCTCGCCACCGAAGCGCCACACGGGCTGTTCGACCGCCGGGCGCAGCAGGCCCGCATCGATGAACTCCCTGATCTCGTCGGCGGCCGTGCCGCAGGCTTGCGCGAACATCTCAAGATCGAGCGCATGCTCGTCGCTCAGGCAAACCCCGATCAACATGGTTTCGCTGTGCATGGGCCAGCCTCCAGTTCATTCACCAAGGTGGCGGCGCGGGTCGAAGGCGAGGTCTTGCGCCATCTGCCGGTACAGCGCCCGCGCCTTGTCTGTGTCGGCCGGCGGCAGCGCGACTTCGAGCATGACGTAGAAGTCTCCTGGCGGCGAGTTCGGCCCGCTGCCCGGAATGCCGCGTCCGCGCAGGCGCAGCTTGCGGCCGGCCTGCGAGCCGGCCGGCACGTTCATCTCGATCGCGCCCTCGGGCGTCGGCACGCGCACTGCGGCGCCGAGCGCGGCCTCCCAGGGTGCGACCGGCAGCGTGAGATAGAGATCGTGCCCGTCAACGCGGTACAGCGCGTGCGGCGCGAACTCGATCTCAAGGTAGAGGTCACCGGTCGGCCCGCCGCCGAACCCGGGCGAGCCCTGGCCGGCCAGACGGATCTGCTGGCCGGCACGAATGCCCTTCGGGATTCCGACTTGCAGCGTGCGCTCGTGCAGCACCATCTGGCCGCTGGCGTCCAGCGTCGGGCTGTGCAGGCTCAGCTCGCGCGTCGCGCCGCGGAAGCTGTCTTCGAGCGGCACCACGATCTTTGCGTGGTGGTCCTGTCCGCGTTCGCTGTGGCGCGCACGGGCACCGCGGCGCGCGGCGCCAAAGAGCGATTCGAAGAAGTCGCTGTGGCTGCCGTCGCCGAAGCCGTCCGGCGGGCCGCCGCTGAACTCGAAGCCCGCGTCCCAGCCCGGGGGCGGGCGGAACTCCTCGCCGCCTTGCCGGCCCTGGCCGATGTTGTCGTAGGCGGCGCGCCTCTCCGGGTCGCGAAGCACCTCGTGGGCCTCGTTGAGTTCCTGCATGCGCGCCTGCGCATCCGGCACCTTGCTGACGTCCGGATGGTACTTGCGGGCGAGGCGCCGGAAAGCCTTCTTGATGTCCTCCGCGCTCGCCGTGCGCTCGACACCGAGTAGCTTGTAGTAGTCCTTGAACTCCATGGGGGCGGCCTTCGTACCGGCGCTTGCCGGGCGAAGGTGATCGTGCCACCGATGCGCGCGTCGTGCTTGATGTGCATCAGATCGGCGGGATGGCCGTCACCTGAACGCCGTCTCCACTGCCCCCATCGCATGCGCCAGCATCGTTGGCGCGATGTACTTCCGGTGCGTCGCGGAGATGGCGGCCATGTACAGGCGGCCGAACAGGTTCTTGCATGCGACGCGGGTCGACAGCGCGAATTCGATGGCGCCTTGGTCCAGCAGGCGCACGCTGGCGCAGGTGCGGAACATCAGGTGCCTGTCGTCTGCGCCGAGGATGACCTGGGCCAATCGCTCGTCGGCGCCGATCTGTGGCGCGCGGACTGGGTGGCAGTGCGCTTCCTGGCCTTGGCCGGCGCAGCGCTTTCCTTTTTGAGCGGCCCGTCGACAGGGCAGAAGGCCGCGACGAAGTTGTGTAGCGTGCCGAGCATGTTGTCGTCGGCCAGGCTGTAGTGCACGAACTGGCCGCGCTTCTCGCGCTTCACCAAGCCCGCCTGTTCGAGGACGCGCAAATGCTTGGAAAGCGATGGCTTGGTCATCTCGAAACACTCGGCGATCCCGCCCACGGTCAAGGGTGCCTCTGACAGGTAGGCCCGGATCTTCCGGCGCGGCGTGGACGCCGGCACCGAGAACACGTTAGCCAATTATTCGCATGGTGACACCGTGGGCTTCACATTTCACCGACTCGCCCCGCAGCCCTCGGCAGCTTCACCACGAAGGGCCGCATTTCTGCCGTGCCGGCGCGGAACGCGGCGCCGGTGACCAGGCCTGCGACGTTGATGCCGGTGGCATAGCTGAGGTACCAGCCGTCGGCGCGGGCCTCGTCATCCAGGAAGTCGTTCAGGTCCACGGCCACGTCGTCCTGCCAGTAGACGGCGTGGAACAGCGTGTCGCTGGGAATGCTGGCCCAGCCGGCGATCTGGCCGGCGTTGTTGACGGCCGCGCCGCTGCTGAAGCTGCCGCCCAGCGTGCCGAGCAAAACCCGCGTGCCATCTGGCAGCCAGCGAACAGCCCGGCTGGCATCGTCCATGCCGACGATGTGGCCGCTGTCGTTGATCTGGTTGGCATAGCCGGGTCCGAGGTCCAGCATGTTGCCGTCTCGCCAGAGCACGGCGTGGATGGCGCTGTTGTTTGCCGTGGCGCTGGCGCCCACCACCTGGCCGGCGCGGTTCAGCCCGTAGGCGCTGCTGAAGCTGCCGCCCAGCGTGCCCAGGTCTACCGCCTGGCCGCCTGCGGGCCAGAGGGTGGCGCGGGCGTCCAGCGTGTTGGTCACCACGAAGGTGCTGTAGCCGGCCACCAGGCCGTTGGCGTTGACGGCGACCGCCGTGCTGTAGCGGCCGGTGCCTTGCGTGCCCAGGTCTTGCGCGTGGTAGCCGATGCTGCCGCGGCGCCACAGCGTGGCATGCGGGTCGCCGTTGGCCGCGACGCTGACGCCCACCACCCAGCCGCGCTCGTTGGCATCGTTGGCCGTCGCGTAGCCCTGGTTGCTAAGGCCGGGCAGCACGATGGACACGCCGTGCTGCCAGAGCGTGGCATGCACAGGCGAAGCGCCGCCCGCGCCGCTGGTGCCCGCTACCAGCCCCCAGTCGTTCAAGCCCACGCCGCTGCCCTGGAGCGCACCTGCCGGCAGCGGGAGCAGGGTCACCTGGCCGGCCGGAAACTCTGCCGCCAGCGCCTGCATGCCCAGGCACAGGCCCGCGACCAGCAGACCCTGCACCACAGCGCGCGCAGGGCGGGGCGCAGAAAGTTGCGAGAGAACAGCTGCTGCAATGCGACCCATGGCCTTGTCTCCTGCCGTGGCGAGCCGGGTGGGCTCGCGTGATGAGCTGGCCAGCATAGGCCTGTGCCGGAGGGGCACAAGCGAGGGACAACGCCACTCCCCAAGCGTGATCCCGGGCAATCGCCCGCGCTGCAGCCGATGTTGATCGCACGCCGCTGCAGCTGGTCCGCCCATGCGGCCGTTCGTCGCAAGCGCGCCTGTACGCCAGGGGGTGTCGCTAAGCTCGTCCAGATCAACACCAACCCCTTGCGCACCATGCCTGCAACGCCCCCGATGACCTTGCCCCGCCTGTCGGCCGCCTTGTTGAGCGCCGTGTTCGCGGCCGGTGCGCACCCGGTCTGGGCCGCCGAGGATGCGGCGGCCAAGGTGGCCGCCGTCGAAAACGGCCTGCGTCCGCCGGTGAGCTTCGAGGGAGACAAGCCGTGGTCGCTGGCCGAACGCATGCGGCACTACGGCGTGCCGGGCGTCACCCTCACGGTGGTCAACAACGGCAGCATCGCCTGGACCCGCACCTACGGCTTGGCGGACCGGGAGGCCGGCACACCGATGACGGCCAGCACCCTGCTGCTGGCCGGCTCGGTCAGCAAACCGGTGGCGGCCTACGGGGCGCTCAGCATGGTGCAAGCCGGTGAACTGAGCCTGCAGCAGCCGGTCAATGCGCGGCTGAAATCCTGGCAGATCCCGGCCAACGAATTCACCGACAAGGTGCCGGTGACGCTGGCCCACCTGCTCAGCCACACCGGTGGGCTCACGGTGCATGGCTTCAACGGCTACACGGCGGGCACGCCGTTCCCGGACACCGTGGCCATCCTCAATGGCGCACCGCCCGCCAACTCCGCGCCAGTGCGGGTCGACCAGCTGCCCGGCAGCGCCTGGCGCTACTCCGGCGGCGGCTACACCGTGGCCCAGCTGCTGATGGCCGACGTGGCCCAGCAGAGCTTCCCGGTGCTGATGCAGCAACGCGTGCTGGGCCCGCTGGGCATGGTGGACAGCAGCTTCAGCAACCCCCTGCCGGCCGCGCAACTGCCGCGCGCCGCCGCAGGCGTGTTGCCCGACGGCAGCGCGCTCACCGGCAAGCGCAACACCTATCCCGAAATGGCCGCGGCCGGACTGTGGACCACCTCGCAAGACCTGGCCAGGTTCGTGATCGAAATCCAGCAGGCGCTCAAAGGCCAGAGCCCTCGGGTGTCTGCCGCGCTGGCGCAGGACATGCTCACGCCGCGCCTGGGCAGCGGCTACGGCCTGGGCCTGGGCATGCCGGATTTCGACGGCCAGAAATACTTCGCCCACGGCGGCTGGGACGAAGGCTTCTGCACGATGCTCATCGGCAGCCAGACCAGTGGCCAGGGCGTGGTGGTGATGATCAACGCCAACCAGCCCGCCTTGATGAGCGAGCTGCAGCAAGCCGTCGCCTTTGCCTATGGCTGGCCCGGCGTGAAAGCCCATGCAGCCCTGTCCACCAGCGCCCAGGCGCTGGCCAGCGCGCCCGGGCGTTACCGCGTCAACGGTGAGCAGGTGGCCGTGGTGACCCGTGACGGCAACCGCCTGCAACTGGGCTTTGCCGGCCTGCCGAGCAGCGAGCTGGTGACCATTGGCGCCAACCGCTACCTGCAGCGCGAGCAGCCGCGCGAACGCAGCTTCGAGCTGGGCACCGATGGCGCGCAAGCCCTGCTGCTGCATGGCCCGGAAGGAAAGACCGAGCGGCTGCCGCGCCTGCGCGACGGCGAGCGCCTGCCGCGCGAGCTGCTGCTGGCCGGTGAATACGAGGCCGCGCTGAAGGCCTATCAGGCGCTGCGGGATGCCGGGGATGATGCCGGCAAAGAGAGCTACCTCAATGAGGTCGGCATGAACCTGGTCACGCAGCGTCAAGTGGACACAGGCCTGGCCGTGCTCAAGATCAACACCGCGCTCTACCCGAATGCCGCCAACACCTGGGACAGCCTGGGCGCTGCCTACCTGGCCCAGGGCAACAAGGCCCTGGCCCTCGAAAGCTACCAGCACGCGCTGCGCATCGACCCCGTCTTCCCGTCCGCCAAGGAAGCGCTGCTGCGCCTGGCGGACTAGGGCGTGTTAACACTATTGAACCGTGATCGCTGCGCCGGCAAACTGCAGGCATGGAGATCACGCCAGAGCAATTCGCCAGGATCGAGCACTGCCTGCCCACTCAACGCGGCAACGTCAGCTTGAGCAACCTGCAGGTCGTCAATGCCA
>Ga0307514_10003334_pt1 | contig 15554 bp, 23 predicted proteins | sample 16_EM_MG_FD_203088 | JGI IMG/M metagenome (GOLD analysis project Ga0307514, IMG submission 203088) | Populus trichocarpa ectomycorrhiza microbial communities from riparian zone in the Pacific Northwest, United States - 16_EM | ecosystem: Host-associated > Plants > Roots > Unclassified | place...
TACTTGAACTTATCATTAAACCACTGTGCCAACTGCTGTGTTGCTTTTGGGAATTCGCTTCGGCTTGAGAATATAGTTGAAAACGCTCACTTTCTGTTGCATCAACCTCTCGATGTCGGGCTGCTTTTGACTCTGCTCTCGAAATTATATCCATTGTGGATATCCGTAACTTTGTTGTAGGGATTGAATTCCTTTCTCCGTACACTGCAAATTTTCACGTTTAGGTGGGGTCGGCTCCCATGCCACTACTATAGCTATAGGTATGCAGGGAAAATTGTTAGTACCTACCGGGCTTGGGGCCAGCAAAATGCTATGCATGCTAATAGAGAATTATGCTATTCTAGCCATAGTCCCAAATTCGGGCCGGCATGCTCAATGCTAATAGGGAGGTTATGCATATATAGAGTATGCTAATATAGAGGTTTGACTGTACGCCTGGGAGACTTTTTGTGGTCATTGGCAGATATGACAGCCCGATAGCTAGAGGCAGCCTTAACGTGTGGGCCGCAATGGCAGTGGATGATGGAGTTAGGGAAAACAGAGGTACCATAGTGCGTGTGCGATGAATGCGGGACACCACAAAATGCGGCACACGTCCAGCGCTGCCCATGGGTCGGAGACGACCGTGGGAACAAATGTCGAGGGATGAGGGGTGGTGCGAACAGGTGGCAGAGTTCCTCATGTAATTATATCTGGAGAGAGGAAGGGGGGGGCAGGGACTGGCCCGAGTGGAGGAGCAATTGCAAGGCCACCGGGGAAATCCCCGGAGCTGCAGTCCACCGCCATAGTCTAGATAGGCTGAATGCGATTAATGATTCCTTATAAAAAAGCCTTAATGTGTTAGGGTTCTTTTACATGCTTGAAGGCCTCCACATCAAGTTTTGTGCTCAAGGTCTACCTACACAGTGTCGTGACCATCACGACAGCGTCTCGGGATGTCTCGAGCCCAGGCGTAGAACCATCTTTCTTATTGAGAACGAACTTACCCACGGCACAGTCTGGTTGGCACTCACAGCACCAGGGATTAGATAGTTACTTACGTTAAATGATTATGTATATGAGCCCCAAAGAACCCACGGTAAGTTAGATCCTAAACTGAAGTAGGGTTTGGACGCAGTGTTAGTATCCAAAAAGGCACAGTGGTCTAATGGTATGACTCTCGTTATGTAATGACCTGCTGAATTCAGGCAGAGAGCGAGTGATCTGGGTTCAACTCCCAGCTGAGCCATTATTTTTTTTTCTTGTGTGCATCCAGCAAAGCCTGCTCTTATTGAGATCTAACTTATCCACTGCACCAGAAATTAGGTGATCTCGTGCCTATTTTTGGGGTGTATGTGAATCGATTGCGTTAAAGGATTATTGTGCCCCAAAGAGCCTACGGTCAGTTAGACCCTAAACTTAAGTAGAGTCTGGACACAGTGTTAGTATCCCAAAAGGCCCAGTGGTCTAACGGTATGACTCTCGCTATGTAATGACCTGCTGAATTCAGGCAGTGAGCGGGTGATCTGGGTTCAACTCCCAGCTGAGCCATTATTTTTTTTCCTGTTTGCCCCATCAAAGCCTAATAGAGCCAGCTCTCTTATTGAGAACTGACTTACCATAGTTACTTGCGTTAGAGGTGTTCTCGTGTCCAGGGCGATTCATTTTGGGGCGTTTTTTTTGAATTTTTTTAGAGTCTGTACGTCTATGGAGACCTATGCTATGAGACGGCTCCCCTTAAAAGGTTTGAGTACCAAGGAAACTACATTAGACCCTCCACGCTAAGTGAAACTGCCCGCCCATTCGCGAATGGGCCAGTTCCCGGGGAGACCGACCTGTCAGGGAATATTCGCCATTGCTGAATATCTGTAACTTGCCACAGCTGAATATTCGCCATTGCTAAATATTGTATGTTGCTACAACTAAATATTCCCATGAGTGCACACACGGAAGACATCAACAATGCGGAAATTCCAATTTGGTGGGTGTATATAATATATTGAGTAGCTTCTTCCGCTACACAAAATCCGAGACTAGCTTCTTCCATCTGCTTTTCTGCTCCAACATCAACTTGAACCTTAATTGCGCTGCCTCGCATTTTTACGATGGCTTCATCGAATAGCTCCACATCTCAACGCCCCACATTTTCCCAAGCTGCACGCAATGCTTTTGAGGAATATCTTGAAACTTGCTCTAACCGTCCCCGGCCTTCTCACGAAAAATGACGAACATTAGGAGAACCCCTCAACAGCCAGCCAGATACAACAAATGCGACATCAAAAATGAAATGGACCTCATTGAATCAATACCTGATTAGCGATGCTGGTGCACTCGTGAAAAATCCCAGCATGACGCAACATAATCGGGAGATTGTTTTAGAGCATGAGGTCTATGATATAATTGTGAATACACATTTATCATTGCTGTACTAAGACTTCCTAAGCTATTAATGAGCAATATTATGGGATTGCGAAGACTTAGATACTGTTTGCCCTGTTATTTAAATAAGATTTCAATCTAATAATAAATACTACGAGGGAAATGGAGATGGAGGATGCAGAAGAAATGAGGGACAGGCACGCCGATATTTCAATGTTTAGTACAATTCATGGCCGTTATTCCCCTGTGGGTAGGCCAGAACAAATCCAAATACATAGATTCGGGCACGAGAACAGTTAAAGAATTAATGCCCCTACGAGGGTCTGGTCGCCCAAGAAAATGTACGATGAGTTAGACCCTACCTAAAGTTAAGTAGAGTCTGTACGTAGTGTCAGTATCCCAAAAGGCACAGTGGTCTAACGGTATGACTCTCGCTATGTAATGACCTGCTGAATTCAGGCAGAGAGCGAGTGATCTGGGTTCAATTCCCAGCTGAGCCATTATCTTTTTCTTGTTTGTACCCGGCAAATCCTACTAGAAGCTACCTACTTGAGGGCAGGGACTGGCCCGGAGGGGGAAAGGCAACTGGCAACAGCGCACCGCAGTCCATCGTCATAGTCTAGATAGCCTGAATACGATTAATGACTCCCAGAAAAAGAAAGAAAAAAAAGCTACCTACTTGGCACGACCCTCCTCCAGCGCTGGACGCGAGACGAGACCTTTTTTTTTGGAAAATTTCTCATTGACAGATATCTATTGAGACAGTGTGACAGGCTTAACGTATTGGTGTTATTTACATGCTGAAAGGCCTCCACATCAAGTTTTGTACTCAAGGTTTACAAAGTCTCGAGAGCATCGCGACATTCTTTTCTTTTCAAGGAATCATTAATCACATTCAGCCTATCTAGGCTATGGCGATGGACTGCAGTGACGGGGACATCAGGGAAAAAAATGTGGCGTCCCGACGCCATGCTGGTGTCTCTGGATGTCAGTGGTTTATTGCGTGTCTTTAGGGCGTCCCGGGCGTCCCGCACAGACCCGCGTCTCCAGGTGTCTCCCAGGTGTCTCCCGTGTCTCTGAGTGTCTCCAGAAGCCAGCTGTCCGAACCGTGGCGTCCCCAAGTGGCAGAACGCGTCCTGGGCGTCCTCGGCTTCTGAAGCCGCAGAGACAAAATATATTTTTTTCCTGATGGATTTCCCCCTGGTGGCCTCTCCCTGCCCCTCCCTATCTACAAATTTAATTACATCTAGAGCTCTGCCACCCGTTTGCACCACCCCTCATCTCTCCACAGCTGTTCCCAAGACCGTCCCTTCCCGTCCCCAACCCTGGATATGCGCCCCAATTTGTGGTGTCCATTCATCGCACACGAACCATGGCTCTTACTCGTGTCACCTGCGCGAGTTTGTAGTTATTTTCTTTCCTTCTTGGGGGTTTTTTAGGGGCAGGGACTGGCCCGCGTGGAGGAAGAGAGGCCAGCCGGGGCAACCTGGCAGCTGCAGTCCCTCGTCATAGTCTAGATAGGCTGAATACGAGTAATGATTCCTTAAAAAAAATTTAAAAAAAAACCATGGCTCTTCTGTTTTCCCCATCTCCTTTATCCACTGCCGTTGTGGCCCCTTGTCCATTACCATGTACACCAGCCCTTTTATGCACGTGTGGACCCCCCCACCGCAGGTGTGCCGGCGCTTTGGGATTATGCGATGCACCTGTTTAATACCCGCTCCTCTACGGGCAGTGCAGCCAGACTAATGCCCGCTGGTGTCGCAATGTCTGGTTGATGCATGCGCCGCCCCATTTCTCCCTCCTTCTATCCAAGCAATATCCCTTCTCCAGAATGGAACAGCGGCAATCAAGAAGGTAGCGGAAACTGCCTTGGATAAAGTATTGCAGGATATGCTGGAAATCACGTGACACAAACCGCAACTTCGCTATTGCCCAGGTAGCCAACCTAGCAGCAGCTGCCTCTACTGTGCAGTTCGTGCGAGTCGGAATGCGGACGGCAATGGAGGGGCAGACAGTGGTTTCCGCAAGTCTGTACATCTTTTTGTGATAGGCTACGATGTTCCGTCCCGTTATTCGTCGTCGCCGGGCCCAACGATACAGTGTGGGCCAGAGGAATTGCAGTTTCCTCACTCTGTCAAGGACTTCGAAGTCGGATTAAGGTCGATAGATGGGGAATTATCACCAGGATTATTATATACTCCTATCGCCCTCGCCGCTGGCTATCCACTAGTGTTATTCTTTGCCGAGTGGCATCAGGACTATAGGGAAGTGGGTCGACCTGTACCCTGAGGTTGATGATTGACCAACATATAGAAGATCTCACCTTTCACGTAACTAAACTTGCCAGTTGGAATATGATTGTTAGCAAGCCCTAGCTTCGACGTCACAATCCAACCAGCAATTGGACTCAGAATTCGATTACCTTCTCGTCACACTATCGCTATGCTCACTATTTTTTTTGGGGGGGGGAGTCATTATTCGTATTCAGCCTATCTAGACTATGACGAAGGACTGCGGCGTACTATTACTAGCTGCCTTTACAACCTCCGGGCCAGTCCCTGCCCATCTATTTACATGCTTTTCACAAAAGAAACCTTGCCAGACTTTCGCACCACTCCTCATCCTTCATGATCTCCTCTCTCGTTCTCCCTCTCCCGTCACCCACTCTTGGACACTTATACAGGTGCGCTGCATTCTGTGGCGTCCACCCATCACATACGCAGCTTGCTCGGTCCGCCTTCCCAATTGTTGCCATCCACTGTGCCTGCGGACCTTTGTCTGTCACCATATATGTCAGTCCCCGCAAAGCCCAGCGCGACCAGTTGATATGTGCTGGTGCCCCCCCATGTAGTCTGTAGGCTTGTCGGATGCCAGCCGGTGTCACTATATCAGGCTTGTGCATCCTCTCGCCCCATTCCACTTCCCTCTTTGCTCTCTTATCCGCCATCTCATTCCCGTCCACACCATCATGCCCCTTTACCCACATCAGCGTCCGTGGTCTTTCTATCATTTGCGTCACCAGTCTTTCTTCTATCCACGATCGAGGCTGTTGGTACGCTAGTCCCTGTATCCTCTGTATCACCCCCTTGCTGTCTAGCGCTACCACATCATTGTCCTCCCATGCTATCGATATTCCCATGCTTTCTGCGTCAGCGACCGTCGCCATCGTTCCCAGGTATGCTGCTCTCGTCCTCGTTGCAGCCGCTGCCCTGCCCTCCATGCGGCTCCCATCTGTCCATTCTTCCACCTTTTCGATGTCAAGGTCTTCCACCCGCATGCTTCTCTCCCCCTTGACCCCTTCCATCCACCGCAGTTCCGCCGCTATGCTCACTATCTACCAGTTTACCCACCCCTACACCACTTAACATAGAAAGACCAAGACTCAAAATCAATCTCGTATTACAGGCAGCCTTCCGTATTACTATGTGAAACCCAGAATCCCGACTTTGGATTATGACTCTCTACAATGGCTCAAACGAGAAAGAAATACCCATTGATCCTGGTAAGAAACTCGTGCAGTCAGTGAAGAGGAAGAGGGAATATTGGTGATGAGGATTAAATCTCTTACTGATGGGAGGAGAGTCACGGTGGGCGTGGCATTCTGTGCCAAAGATCATGCCTACAGATTTGGGAACCAGAAGTGAGGTAAGTATATGTTGGAGTTGACAGAGTGGCGTCAGGCACATTCCAACACGTAGAGTACATAGTACCAGCCACCAGCCCACTCTATGCTAGGACGGCGAACATGATATGGGAGGATGAGGAGTGGTGCGCGGCAGTGGAGGAGTTCATACACTGAATGTAAATAGCATGGGGAGGGCAGGGACTGGCCCGTGAGGCAGAGAGAGGCCACCCGGACATCCGGGAGCCGCAGTCCATCGCCATATTCTAAGTAGAATAAATGCGATCAATGATTCTTTAAAAAAAAAAAAAAGCCCACTCTATGCTTAGCCGCGCCACCCCCACGCCTTTACAGCTGCGGAACTACCACAACCAACGATATCACAACTATAAACAAATTCTTACTGCCCCCTGTTGCATCAATTTTCCGCTCAGCAGCCTCCCGAGGTGTCCCTCTCCTTGCTAGATCCTCCATAACGTCAGCTATCCCAAGATCCACTCCCAAGGTTCTACCTAAACCCACCGTCTTTATACCAACCAAGCCAACCCAGTTGCTCTTCTGCCGACATGCCTCGTCTATTATGTACCACTACAGCGGCAACCTCGACAGCCCCCAGTGACAATACTACGAACGAGAAGGAGCCACATCAGCAAAAAGTATTTATGCGTCATCGTGGGCATCGTGGCATCGGTGTCTCTCAGGTGTCTCCCAGGTGTCTCCTAGTGTCTCCTGGCGTCTCCTGGCGTCATCGGGCTAGCAGTTTTCCTCCTAGGGGCCAATTTTCAAAATACGCGGACGCCACGAGATACGCTCCGGATTTACCCGGATTACATAGGATTAACCCGATTCCCAATAATCACTTTTGACTTTTTTTTGAGATGCAAAGGGCAACACGAAGTACAACATTTCATATTCCAAGATGACCATTCTGGATGCGGGGAAGTGACTAGGGTTTTGGATCGATGAACTGAAATGGACGCCGGTTGCTAAGATGCTGGCAAACGAAAAAGATAATTTTGATGGAGAGGTCGGGGATGCTATCTTAAGGATCAAGGAAAAAGTGTACTACAACATAGTTGAATATCTTGATATCGAAGGCTATCCTACGGAGGCAAATCAGAGTTTCAAAGAAGCGAATGTCAGCGACTTGGTTTATTCTATCATAAGCCCAATTATTTTCGAGTTCAGATCCAGGACGGGACGCAAAGGGGTGCGGTTAGAGAGGGAAAAAGCGATCATAGCTACGGACAAGAAGACAGGAATGAGGAGGAATTTGTTGTGGTAGATCGCATTTCGGTGGGAGAGGAAAGATTTGTCCTCATCATTGAAGGGAAGGAGGGTACAACTGGAGAGGCATTGAAGCAGTGTTTACTGTTGTTGCAGGATGCAAGAGATCAGAATGGTGGAGGTGCAGTTTACGGGTTCATTACGACGGGAGTGTTCTGGCAAATGCTCAGGTATGACGGGAAGTTTCAAATGACAAACACGATGGAGGTATTATTTTATTCGATGGAAGAAGAAAAAGGAAGATGGATGAAGGAGAATTCGGTTGTGGTTGATTGCATGTATGCTGCGTTGAGCAATGGAGGTATACGGTAGTGAAGAAGGATGTGGTTGTTCAAGGATAGGTAATTTTGTTTCAACGGTTGGTTTCTTTTTGCTTCGGAAAAGGCGTTGTGTTCACATTATTGACAAAGATGCAAAGGTGTTGGAGAACCAAACAGGTGCAGGAGATCTGGAGGAGAACAAAAAGGATGAAACTGGTCAATGGGTACGTAGTTGTAATCGAGATAGGATAGGCATTTGACTAACATACTCAGGTGACGGTTGCATTGACTCTGCGGGACCAACAAAAGAGAATTTGCAAGGTCCTTGATATTCTGGACCCAGTTTTAGGAGAATTGCATGGGAATAGCCAAATGAATCCAATGGGAATTGATGAGGGCGGAATCCGAGAATTGAGAGAGAAAGAGGATAATGGTGGAGAGAATGGTGGGGAGAATAGCGGGGAGAATGGTGGGGAGAATAGTGGGGAGAATGGCGGAGGGGATGGCAGAGGTGAAATGGAGATGCAAACCCAAGAAACAAGCAGGACCTATGCGGTAGATCCTCTTCTTATGAATGAGGGCCAGGCTTCCAATGTGGCTATGGATTGTCTGCCAGTGAGTTTGGAAAGTCAGTCTCAATCAGCCAGTACAACTCTTGATGAATGTGGTGGCTTTAATAGCTTTACAACGCTGTTAGAATCAGAAGGGCTTTCTAGCTTGGAGACATGGGAACCTCAAGGCACTGGCAAGAGTCAAGGGAAATCTTTGGAAAGCGAGCCAGCAACACCAGCTGCGAAATCTAAGTCTTCCCTTATTTCCAAAATGATATCAGTCGCAAAAACTACCCCAGCTAAACCTTCTCCATCACGAGGAGTTTTGGACCTTGGCAGAACAAAGAAGCAAAGCAGATTGAATATTACTGAGGATCTTTCTATTAAAGACCCATTGCTGAATATCCCTAAGTGTAAGGGCCTCAAGATGAAGAAAGAGCCAGTTGATTTTCTTAATATCTGGCAGTCTGATATAGCAGTTCAATGTGAGCATTTTCAGCAGCAAAATTGAAGTATCAAGCAAAGGCAGACCCCAACGTCCTTGCTATCAAAGAGAGAGAGAGAGACAAGGATCGTGCATTGGAGCTTCAAAAGGTCCAAAATAAGGAAAATATGTTTTGCTTCGGCAATATGAGATTGCCGCAAGTATAGGCAAGTCTATTGAGGAGTTGTTTCCTGGAGCCTTGAATACAGCTACAGCTGCTCCGAACAATACAACCTTCAAGAATGAATCTGCTCCACCACTAAAGCCTTCAAGAGGACCTTTATCAGGAGTATTATCTGAAAGTGTTATCTGAGGTTCTTGCTGGGAATTTAAACAATCGCATGGATCTACTGGGGGTGTCAGACCATCTAGGGCTAAGCCAACAATTCTGATTCAAAAGTACAAAGCAAAATTCCCACCACCTCAAGAGGACGAAAAGCAAGAAGATGAATCTGATACTACAGATGATGAAGAGGGAGATGATGAGCTTTAAATTAAGATGCTGAAGAGGGGGAATAATCTAGGGCCAACTTGCCTTAATCTTCTTTATTTTGCTAATGGGATTTACAGGATTTTTTCTTACGGGTTTTCAATGGAATAGCTCTACATGCGATATCAATCAAAACGTTCATTCTTCATCTGGTTCCTGTACCACAAACTCTCTCAAAAACAATTCACGACGTAATACCCCTCTATCCTGAGCATCGAACTCCTTCTCATCAACTTCACAGACTTCATCATGTGACCCCCTACCCTCACCTCCATCATCCTCTTCAACTAATTCCACTTCTAGCCAAGGATTCTCAGTCTCAAGAAGGTTGTGTAAGATTACTACTGATGCGATACGCTTGTATATCTCCTTCAGTTGGTCCTGGCTTAGGTTCCCCTTGTTAGGTATTTCCTTCAAGTAAACAAAACAGTTCTTTAACCACCCGATTGTTTGTTCTATCCGAATCCTCAAACTATTGAATTTCTGGTTAAATCTTCTCCTCTCGGCTGATAAAACTCTCCCTCAAGGTGTCTTGTATGGTACCATGCAATTATATGTAAGTGGATAGGCTGGATCTGCCATTAGGAGCTCCTTCCGAGCTAAAAACTCTTCTATAGGACACCATAACTTAGCATCTGGAAGTATGATATGGTATTTCCTGTACTGGCAAGCTATGACTTACCTGGATTATGACAGCTCCTGGTTGTATGCCAGCACCTTGCGTCATGTACAGAGACAGGATAGATTGATGAAAAGTGAACAATACGCCCTAAGCCATCACAGATGATCATAGCCTGAAGACCATAGGCTTTTTTTCAGTGGTTAAAATATTGGATTCCTCGATCATCAGAAAATGGTTTAAACTTAAATGAGAATATGGTGTCATCCAGGAATCCCACATAGTCCTCAAAGAGTTCAAACCCACTACTCCTCAGTCTTAGCTTTATCTGATTTCATTCATCCCGGTTATGCCATTTGATTACCTGTCCCCACAAGGCACCCAGAGCTACCACTACCCGATGGGTATATAGCAGGACTGTTCCTTCTCCTATCCCAAACAACTGTGCTACACTTATAACCGCAGATCCCGAGCCAGTCTCAGTTCCTAAACGCCTTAAGGCAACCATCAGTTGTACCATTGGAGAGATCTGTGGGAATCTTCCTCGGTTATGGAATATCGGAGGCTCTTCCACTAGGCTCAAAATCCTCATGAAAGTATCTGGGTTCATTCAAAAGAAATGCCGAAATCTGTCTACTGGCAGGCGTCCAATAATGTGCTCTCGAAATACTCTGGATTTTGCCACTCTGAATTCCCCCCCCCCCCTCTACCCTGTAAGTACCTTCTTGCTTCAATTTTCTGCAACAGAACTACCTTCCTCCTCAGGTTACCCTCCCAATCTATCCTAACTTCCTCCCACTCACTGCTAAAAAGGCTGGAGTCCGATTCTGAATCCGAAAGACTAACGCTACAACTCACCGTCAGTCAAATCATCTTCCTCCCTCACATCTTGCCTATCCATAATTAACTGGCGCACCCTCTCCCGTAATACCCCCTTTTGCCTGTCCCAAAATCGACTTAGGCTTTCGCTTTGTAAGTGCGCCTTGTCTCTTTTAATTTCCTCTAGAAACCACTCAATCAGGATCCGGCGTTGGCTTGGGTCGTGCATACAAATGACGTTGAAGTTTAAAGAAACACCTACTTATGGTTCTGATTGGCTTATTCAACCTAGCCTACTCGTGACTGGCCTACTCGTGACCAGCTTACTAGCCACCTTGATCGATTAAGTGGATTAAAAAACCACTTAAACACCGTTAAAAACACTTTTAATGCGACCTCACCCGTTAAAAAATTAAGGCGCCCAACCATTTCTAAACGACTTTAACGGGTTTTCCTTATCGATTTTCTGATCAGTTTTAACGTCGTTAAAAGTTAGATTTGAATACCCTAATTGTCTAGAACTGGTTACAACCAGAGGGATGTTTGCACTGGAGACAAGTTAGGTGTAGGTTTATGTGGGGTTCCGAGGACATCCATATGCATATCCTAGTCAAGAAGCGGGCTTGTGTTAAGTACGGGCGAGCCGATATATCCCTACTAAAGCGATAGATTTATGACCTCCGATAATCATATATAGATACTGCATGCTCCCGCATATGCTCAAATAGGCATGCGGAAATACCTTTTGTTGTGAGCCTCCGTACATCAGCCTGAATGCAAGAATCGCATGATGGCTGGTATAATTAATATATACTGTACATGGGAAAAGTCTTTCACTCCCCGCAAACAGCGAAAACAGTGAAATAGCAAAAAGCACAACAAAGGAAACCCCTCAACCCCGCCCCCTCAACCCCGCCCCCTCAACCCCGCCCCCTCCCTAATACCCACACCCACTGGCAGTCCCCAATAACCCCCCCCCCCTTCATCCGCCAGCCTCTGTTGTCACCTCAGACTCAGGGTAGTCCTCTGCTGGACTAAAGTGTTCAATTTCATGTGTCGAGAGTTATGTATGTTAGAAACCAATCCACCCACTGAGTCGGATACTTACCGCAAGTAGTTCATTCTCGCACCCATAGACATCTGGTAGCTGAATGCAAATCCAGCATAAACAAAATCAATGGCATCAATGGGTTGAGCCAGGAGAAAATGAAGGCAAGAATCGATAAACTGTTGGATTGACAGAATCTCAGGATATCTCGAGGCCACTGTCCTGGGCCATGAGACGTCTCGAGACCAAGGTCCCGTCTTGTCTCATACGCAAGCGTAGGACCAGCCCTCCTATTGACAACTAACGTATCCACGGTGCCAGAAATTAGGTAGTTACTTGCGTTGAAGGATGATATACCTATTGTCGAGCAATAAGCAAAAACCTATGGTAAGTTAGATCCTAAATTTAAGTAGAGTCTGGACACAGTGTTAGTATCCAAAAAGGCACAGTGGTCTAACGGTATGACTCTCGCTATGTAATGACCTGCTGAATTCAGGCAGTGAGCGAGTGATCTGGGTTCAACTCCCAGCTGAGCCATTATTTTTTTTTTCTTGTGTGCACCCGGCAAAGCCTGCTCTTATTGAGAACTAACTTATCCACTGCACCAGGAATTAGGTGATCTCGTGCCTATTTTTGGGGTTTGTGTGAATCGACTGCGTTGAAGAATTATTGTAGGGCAATGAGCCCCAAAGAACCTACAGTTAGACCCTACACTTAAGTAGGGTCTGGACACAGTATCAGTATCCAAAAAGGCACAGTGGTCTAATGGTATGACTCTCGCTATGTAATGACCTGCTGAATTCAGGCAGAGAGCGGGTGATCTGGGTTCAATTCCCAGCTGAGCCATTATCTTTTTTCTTGTTTGCACCCTAATAGAACCAGCCACGCCTAGGGACTTTTTTTTTAAGGAGTCATTAATCACATTCAGCCTATCTTGACTATGGCGATGGACTGCAGCTCCCTGGTTGCCCACTGAACCTTCCTTCACTGCACCGGCCAGTCCCCGCCCGGCAGATGTCTATTGAGAGAGCCCAATGGCTACTAGGACAGTGTGGCAGCCCTAACGCGTTAGTGTTATTTACATGCTTGAAGGCCTCCACATCAAGTTTTGTGCTCAAGGTCTACAAAGGCCCGAGAGCATCGCGACAGAGTCTCGTGGTGTCTCGAGCCCAGGCGTAGAACCAGCTTTCCTATTGCTTATCCACTGCGCCAGAAATTAGGTAGTTACCTGCGTTAAACGATTATGTATTGTCGAGCAATGAGCCCAAAGAACTGTTCTCGGTCCCAGACTCTTATCTACCTACGCGCTAAAATAATTATGCTGCGGCCTACGGTAAGTTAGACCCTAAACGTAAATAGGGTCTGGACACAGTATTAGTATCCAAAAAGGCACAGTGGTCTAATGGTATGACTCTCGCTATGTAATGACCTGCTGAATTCAGGCAGAGAGCGAGTGATCTGGGTTCAACTCCCAGCTGAGCCATTATTTTCTTTTTCTTGTGTGCACCCGGCAAAGCCTGCGCTTATTGAGAGCTAACTTATTCACTGCACTAGGAATTAGGTGATCTCGTACCTATTTCTGGTCTGTGTGTCAATCGAAGTAGTTACTTGCGTTAAAGGAGCAATGAGCCCAAAAAATCAGACGTGGACTGTGTAGCTCTGGACAGTCAGGGAGTCGGGCAGAGCATCTGGGATCTACAGTATGAAGACTCGCGGTCATGGACTGAAGAGGCTCTGGAAAGACAGATGCAAGAGAGACCGAGGGTTTTGATGTAGGTGAAGGGCCATCATGGGAGGCGGGAAATGAGGAGGCGAATGGGAGAGCGGGTGGCGCATGATAAAACCAGACATCGTGACCCCGGCGGGCATACGGCAAGCATATATATCCTCTACATCTGAAGGTCCCATCACATTTACGATGGTCTACGAATGCGATCAGAGGCTTAGTCCACATGGTGACAGACAAAAGCCCTCAGAGACAATGGCTCTGGGAGATGGGAAAGTGAAAGATCCACAGTGCGTCTGTGATGGGTGGACGGCTCAGAATGCGGCGCATCTCCAGCAGTGCCCCTGGGTAGGGGATGGACGTTGCCGATTAGCAGAGCTCATACTGTATGAGAGGATGAGGAGTGGTGTGAGAGGGTGGTGGAGTTTATTGCGTAGGATAGGAGGAGCGGATTGAGAATTCGTAGATGTTATGTACATAGATAGGGGCAAGGACTGGCCCGTGGGGAGGAGAGTGGGCGAACTGGGAGCTGCAGTCCATCACCATAGTCTTGTTATGCTGAATTAAGTAGGGTCTGAACACAGTGTTAGTATCCAAAAAGGCACAGTGGTCTAACGGTATGACTCTCGCTATGTAATGACCTGCTGAATTCAGGCAGAGAGCGAGTGATCTGGGTTCAACTCCCAGCTGAGCCATTATTTTTTTTCTTGTTTACACCTGGTAAAGACTAATAGAACCAGCTCTCTTATTGAGAACTAACTTATCCACTGCACCCACACAAATAAACTGGTCTGGGCACGAGAACAACTGCGCCAGGAATTAGGTGATCTTGTGCCCAGACCGATTTTTTTTTTGTGTATCAATGAGCCCAAAAGATCTATGGTAAGTTAGACCCTACCAAAATTAAGTAGGGTCTGTACATATTGTTAGTATCCAAAAGGCGCAGTGGTCTAACGGTATGACTCTCGCTATGTAATGACCTGCTGAGCAGAGAGCGAGTGATCTGGGTTCAACTCCCAGCTGAGCCATTATCTTTTTTTTTTTTTTTTCGGTGTGCACCCAGCAAAGCCTAGGTAATAGACAACCCCCACGCCAGCAAATAACACCAGCAGCGAATTCCCCCTCTACGAGGGGTTGTGACAACCAGACTACGAATCCCCTTTTTTGTAACTCCCACACTACTCCCACCCATATCCAACCAAAGACACTAAAAGTGATCCAACTAGGTACCCGGCAATAGGTAGAGACAAGAGACTGGGCTATTAGCAGAGAACCACAAATATCACGACGAATGGTGCTACCATGTCCAGTCCCTGACTCCCTGATGAAACTCTTTGTGGAGGCGCATAGCATTGGATTTAGGCGACCAACATTCGACCCACCAAAACCAGCAGTCAACAGTACCGGAGCCCAGACCGCATCACCACCACGGGCACCGCTAAAACCAGCAGTGGATAGCGCCACAAAGCAGACTGCACAACAACCACTGTCAACCAGCTACCTCAGGCGCTGCCACTGACCCACTCCCACCACCTCCGGCACGTACCTATATGTAGGTCGCCATTCAAGTGACACCACTAAAGCAAGAGCAGAGGTTAGGGCTGGGACTAGCCCGGGTGGGAGGGCGAGGCCCCCTGGTAATCCAGGAGCTGCAGTCCATCGCCATACTCTAGATAGGGTGAATGCGATTAATGAATCTTTAATAATAATAAAAAAGAGCAGAGGCAGAGTGGGAAGGGGAAAGAAAGGGCTCAGCAGTCACTGACATCAAAAAAAAACTGAGGGCAGAATGGTGCCCTGCGGAACATACAGTAGAGCAGAGAGAGGAGGGGACTTCTGGGTGTACCGGACTTGCGGAGCAGCCCGGGAAACGCCTCCAACTTCACCTCGAGCACAATCACCAGCATCGCTACCAGCATCGTCACCAGCATACACACGAACATTGCTCATGCATGCAGCACCACTCAAAGTTAAACGATTATGTATTGTCGAGCAATGAGCCCAAAGAACCTACGGTAAGTTAGACCCTAAACTTAAGTAGGGTCTGGACATAGTGTTAGTATCCAAAAAGGCACAGTGGTCTAATGGTATGACTCTCGCTATGTAATGACCTGCTGAATTCAGGCAGAGAGCGAGTGATCTGGGTTCAACTCCCAGCTGAGCCATTATTTTTTTCCTTCTTGTGTGCACCCGGCAAAGCCTGCTCTTATTGAGAACTGGCTTATCCACTGCACCAGGAATTAGGTGATCTCGTGCCTATTTTGGGGGGGGTTGTGAATCGATTGCG
>Ga0307514_10003336_pt1 | contig 15552 bp, 16 predicted proteins | sample 16_EM_MG_FD_203088 | JGI IMG/M metagenome (GOLD analysis project Ga0307514, IMG submission 203088) | Populus trichocarpa ectomycorrhiza microbial communities from riparian zone in the Pacific Northwest, United States - 16_EM | ecosystem: Host-associated > Plants > Roots > Unclassified | place...
CCATTGTAAACTACCACGGCCTCTCCATCCTCGATACCTTCGTTCTCCCTGTCTCTCCTGTCACCGACTGGCGGACACCCATCTCCGGCGTGCGTCCCTCGGATATGGTCAATGCAATCCCATTCTCTACCGCACGAGAACAAGTTCAAACTCTACTCCGGGGACGAATTCTAGTCGGGCATGCTCTGCAGAATGACTTGAAAGCCCTGAATCTGAAACATCCAAGATGGGATATTAGGGATACGAGCCAGCTGGAGATGCTGAGGAAGATGTATGGGAATGGTAGGGCCCCCGCGCTCAGGAGGTTGAGTAAAGAGGTTCTAGGGGTCGAGATTCAAGGAGGGGAACATAGTAGTGTGGTGGATGCGAGGGCGTGTATGTTGGTTTATAGGAGGTTTAAGAGGGAGTTTGAGGAGGAGAGTGTTAGGGTTTATGGGAAAAGGAGGCCGGGAGTGGAGGCGCCGAGGGTCGTTGTTGGGGCAATAGGAGGGGAGGCGGAGGAGGAAGATGGAGGCGATAGTGATGATGAGGATAGCGGTGAGGGGGGTGGTGGGGGGGAAGGCGGGAAGAAGAATGGGAGGAGGAAAAAGAGGAATAGGAATAGGAAAAAGAAAAAGAAGAGGAAGTATAAGTGAGTGAATGCCGGACATAGTTGTGGGTGCCTGAGGCTAGATGTATGTATCTCTCTTCCCATTTCATTCTATATACCTGTATCATACCCCTATCATTTCATATAGGACATGAAAAAGGGTGGACCCATCATACATGCCTCCTCTCTTGTATCATACTACTCTTCATCCATTCCTATCGTAAACCAGAGGTATTAATTCCCACCTCCCCTCTCCACCCCCAAAAGGAAAGAAAAAAAGGAGATATAGAAACCAAGAGGCAACAAAATAGAAGAAAAAGGCAAGGTTTTAATCTATCTACAATTACATCACAACACAACTTCTCCTGTACATCACGAACTTACCCCACCCCCCAACCGCAATCCATCAACTCCCCCACTTAATACCACATGTTACCAGGCTTACTCTCAGACGTAGAAGACAAACTAAATGGAGCCTAGAAACCAACAGCAACACCAACGCATGCAGCATATTTCCATGAATTAGTACTTTCGAAATGGCCAAAAAAAAATACTCTATCTCCTCGGATAATGTCTACTCACCAGCACTTTCTTTGCATGGCAAATCCTCCACGCCAGCCTCCTCACATTTCCATCCGCACTCACCACCTCCATTGCAAAATCGACACCAAATGCCTCCCTAACCGCATACACTACCCTGTTGGCATACTTCTCTGCCTCCCTACCTCCTCCAGGGCTAAGTATAAATTCCTCCTCTACATTCCCTGGTGCACCCTTCTCCTCATCTCTATCAAAGCAGTTCCTCACTAAAGGAAGTAAATGTTCTTCTACCCTGCACATAACCACCTCATCCGTCCAACACACTGGCGTATCCTCATCGGCAGACGGCACGGGGAGGTTCTGCGGTTTCGGGACAACGATTTCAAAGGGGAGGGATATGGCCATGACAGAATGTTTTCCGCCATGGTGATATCGGAACTCATAGCTCCCTTCTACCCAAAAGGTTTTGTCTCCTTCAAAAACGGCTTCGCCAGTAACTACCTCCTCTCCGTCGCTGTTTACAGAGGGGTTATCTTGCGTAAGGCAACCCACGTCCGCTTGCTCGGTTTCATGTTGGTCCTTGCAACATGCGACCCACCTGCCCATGCTAGCGATTTTAGTGACTTCTCTAGATGCATTATCCGCGATGCGGTAGAGCCCGATCCAGTCTTCCTTTGAGTGGTTCTTCGCGGCAGTCCATTTCACGTGGATAGGCTCGCCGTAGTTGACAATCAGAGATTTATATCCCATTTCCTGCCCCCGTACCTTTCCTGTAACAGGGTCAACGGGAGTCGATGTCGGGGTTTTCTGCTGAGCGTTGAGGATATCGAGTTTGTACAGGTTGACGTCGTAGTCCTTCAAGTCGTCTGCTAAGCGGGTGATACTAAGTTTTGCGGGATACCGGCTAAACATGAATTTCGTGTCCTTGACGAACCCCACCACACCCTGTTCGAATCTCGGGCCGACCTGGATCAAAAAGTCTTCCACGACGCCTTGCGTTTCAGCAAGGACCTTATCTACACGCTCCTCGAGCCTACCGACGGATTGCATGACTGGGGGCGGGAAGGCCCGTTTGATAGTCTTGACGAGCCCGGCTTCCCGGCGGAGTTCCTTGCCGTAGAGTTTCTCCATGTGTGGGCGTTCGACGAGCTGGATGAATAGGAGTGTGCAGACGTGGGAGAAGATTGCCAGGAGAAGCATTGGTGCGGAGGAGGTAATGAGGACCATTCCCCAGAGGGCAGCGCACCCAATGAGTCGCTCGGGGTTGTTGAGGTACCGGTAGATGCCAGAGTATGTTAGTTTGGGTTGCTGATCGAAGAAGAAGAAGTCGCCATAGAACCAGCCGAATTCGCCGAGGGACTCGTAGATGGAGGAGGCGGTCCAGGCTTGGAGGGTGATTAAAAGCTGTTTAAGTGTCAGTTCCAGTGCTCGCTCCAGTCCTAGCTCTCAGGTGGATAGCAGTATAACTCACTGCACCAATTGTATGCGTCAACAGTGCAAAGCCAGTCCCATAACCCCAGTACTCAGGCAAACTATAGCATTTCCACCCCGCCATAAAGAAGCTTGCCCAGCATCCCACCAAGCTGGTATGGTAAATCCCCCTCCACTCCCTCCATGCTTCGGCCCTCCCTTCACCGACTTTGACAAAATGTCTAACCCATCCTTTACTCCTACTCTGTGAGCTAAGCACAGACCCAATCCCAGCAGTATGCCAAATCCTCCACGCAGCGGCGTGCAAGACAAAAGAAGCTTTCGTCATTGGTGTCTCTGGAGTGAGGATTGTAAGCAGTATCATGTACATCAGAAGCAGGCAAGTGGAGAGGTCAGTTTGCCGGAAGAGGTCAATCTCGCCAATCAGTGGACGGGTTCTGGGTGGGAGTTCATCGTCTACAACAGGGAAGTTTAGGATAGCACTGATGGAAGCGGGAGACATTGGGCGGGGGAAGCCATCGGAGGAGTCAGGCCTAGAGCCGATTTCGTTAGTGACACGGCGGGGCCTTGGTGGGGGAGTGTTGTAGGTTTTGTCAATGTCTGGTAGAATAATGGTATTAGCTGGTATTCTATGATAGCTTGGTTCTCTAGCTGGGGAGTGAGCTCACGGGGGTTCTCCACGACAGTCAAGAACGCAAATTGCGCCGCGTGAGCTAGTAAGGAAACGAAAAGTACAGTATAGCTTGCCGAGATGAGCGACAAGCCCTGATGACAAGAATGTCAGCGTTGAGCAAAAGGAAATGCCAAACAAGAAGAAGCAACAAACATAGTAACCAGCGTACCCGACAGAGTACATTGGATGAGGAGCCATCTCAAAGACACCATCGAATGTGAGGTTCTGGTCAATAAGAAAGAAGAAATCTCCCCAGTCTATACATAACCACGAGTTAGCCACATCCACCCATGATCGGGGTATACTTACACCAGGCATAGTCTTTCACAACCCTATGAGCATCCAATTTGACCCACAGATTGAACGCAATCAAAGCCAACCCACCCAACCACCTTCCCAGTCCCATTGCCCACGATTCACCCTCCGGCACTCTCATACAAGCAATCGCAAAGAGTGAGTAGCTCACGAAGTCACACATGAGGATCAAATCTACCAATCTTCTAAAGACCAGCCAGGTATTAAACTCCACCGGCGCCTTGTCAAAGTCATAGTCTTTATCGTGGATCTTGGCAGTTATTTCCCTCTTGATCACATTGTACAACGAGTGTTTCTTTTCAGCGCTGAAGATTCCAGATTTCCGCGCCCAGTAGACCAGGGCCTTGTGGTTTGATTGCGAGTGGAGGAGGATGCCGATTCCAAGGTTGTAGGCTGCGCGCCAGAAGAGAAATGCAAATAAGAGGACGTTGACCCGGAGGGTAGATGTGGGAAGGGCGAATAAAGCGACGATGTGGAGAGCTAGGATTCCGAGGACGAAGAAATCCGATGCGTTTTTTGGTGCTGTGGGTGATAGTAACGTTGATACCATATCATGTGTCTGGGGGACCACGAAGCCTGTAATTCCAGTATTAGTTTTGCCATATGAATACCATATCATGAACCGTGTAAGCACAAACATACGCTTTCCACCCGGCGTCCTGCCATATGTCTTCCGTAACGGCTTCACCGGCTCTTCCGACCCCACACCCGCATTCTCGTTCGCCAACGTATCCACCTCGTCAGTCCTCGACTTCTTCGACCTATTCCTCAACTCTTCTGTCGCAGACCCAGTCTCTGGTCCCGCCATAAATAGTTCTTCAAGTGCCGGTGTAAACCAATGAACTGCCGAGAATGTAACTCTGAACGAAGTTGAGTAACCAATTGAAGAAAACTTGGTCCAACGACCTCTGGATGCTATAACAACGAAGGGTATTAATACCTGCTAGAGGAGGGATAATCGGTATAGGTATCTCATTCAAAACAATATGTGTCCACATGCACCAATGCCTCCCTAGGTAGAGAAAAAGAAAAAAGTGGCCTCGTGCGTACTCCCAGCGGCAGGGAGCCGAGTCGAGTAGGATCCTAATATAACCCAAGCTCGGACGCCCGAAAAGTCGCGAGCCGGTACGGAGTAGGCAGAGAAGCCAACAGGACGCTAACACGCAGGCCATTAACACTACTGTAGCTGACACTACGACATAGCTGATCATGTTCTACGCTACTTGACCGAGATAATTTTTCGGGCAGAGGCTACGATATGGAGGGGTCGAGGTGGTATGCAGGATGCCTGGACAGGTTGTGTGTTCAACTCTATGTGATATGGAGATGTGCGGACGCAGGGAACCAGGTGCATGGAGTCTCGTGACCTGCATCGGTGCCATCACAAGTGTTTCGGATGCCTAGGATTCCAGAGGTACTTGGTATCCCAGTGGGGAATTACAGATGTGTTGAAAAATTGCCATCTCAAACACAATTGAGAGATGGGAACGTTAATCACAAAGGATGTCGTTCTCCGCTACGCCAGAATACTTGTACACCCCCAAATACACCCTTAGGCGGGCATTGGCCTGCCGTACACTCTTCTGCGCATCGAGGTCCAACTCTAGAGGCCTTGATATACAGTGCTCATTATATATCTACATAATCAGACCACTTCTCTAGGCTCCTTGTCTATATTATATCACTGGGAATGTTTTATCAGTTGAATATTACCTGCTTCGAATTGTCTTGGCAGCGAGGTTACCATGGGTGAAACTTTTTTATCAAGTAATTAATTATAAATAAATCCTGTCCGGCTATGAGGCGGCCTTCATATTTTCATAAGATAATTGAATACGACCACACGGTATTCCCGAAAAAAATTTCTCCACATTAGGACGTCAGGAACAGGGGCAGAGCCTCCTCAACAAAATAAAGTTGTGTGGGGCCATATTTGCATGTGATACGGGTACAGTAGAGCCGGGTTTGCATAGTTCAGTGCCAAGACATAGGTATGGAGTATGCAGGGTAACTACTGCATGCCAGGTTTTGCATCCACTACAGTCAGGTGATGTGGGGCAATGACTACCGTAATTCCTTGACTTTTGTGGTTTGCATCCCAAAACATTCCTAAGGCCACTGAGAGAAATGGCAACCACAGTCGATATTCCCCCTGGGCAATCCTTCCCTTCCTCCGGGCCTGACCTCATCGCCCCCGAGCCCGAGCACTGTCCCGGCCCTGACAGCCAACAAGCTGGCAAGACGGTACACCGTTCCCCTCCTACCCCCTCCTACCCCTTCAATCCCCCACTAACATCTTCCTCTCCCGCTCCTAGGACGCCTGCGCCGGCTGCCCCAATCAGCCCATCTGCTCCACGGCTCCAAAGGGACCCGACCCTGACCTCCCACCGATCCAAGCCCGCCTCTCACAGATTCGCCACAAACTGCTGATCCTGTCGGGCAAAGGCGGCGTCGGCAAATCTACCTTTACGACGCTCCTCTCGCAATCCTTCTCCCTCACGCACCCTTCCTTCCAAATCGGCTTGATGGACATCGACATCTGCGGCCCGTCTCTCCCAAAAATGCTGGGCGTAGAACACGAGAAAATCCACACCTCGTCCTCGGGGTGGAGCCCGGTCTATGTATCTGATAACCTCAGCGTTATGAGTATCCAATTCATGCTCCCGAATCAGCACGACGCGGTTATTTGGCGTGGGCCCAAGAAAAATGGGTTAATTAAACAATTCTTGAGAGACGTAGATTGGGGTGAGCTGGACCTTCTCATCATAGACACCCCCCCGGGAACTTCAGACGAGCACCTCTCTGTTACCACACTCCTAAAACAATCAGGCATCGATGGTGCGATACTAGTTACTACACCACAGGAAGTCTCTCTCCTCGATGTACGCAAGGAATTCGATTTTTGTAGGAAGGCAGGGATTAAAGTACTTGGTATAGTGGAGAATATGAGTGGGTTTATATGTCCAAATTGTGACACAAAGAGTGAGATTTTCACCGCCACAACGGGAGGAGGGGAAGGCCTGGCGGGGAGTCTTGGGGTGGAGTTTCTAGGAAGGGTACCCCTGGATCCGAGGATTGGGGTTGCGTGTGATTATGGGGAGAGTGTGTTTGAGGCGTACCCGGAAAGCCAAGCGGTGAAGGCGTTGGAGGAAATTGTTGGGAAGGTGAGGAGGATGGTTGTTGGGAAGAAGGAGGATAAAGAGGAGTGAGTGTATGCGACGATTGGGTGGTGGGAGGATGAGAGGGAAAGCCGGTGGGATGTTGGTGTGTATCTGGCCTGATTGGGTCTCTTGGAGTATTGCATTTATTTTGTTTCGGGTATTTATGATATCAAAATGGGTTCTGTTTTTTGTTAGGGCGCATTTTTTTGGGGGTGTTATATAATAGATAGAACTTGAATATATCGAGGCACTGTCCATACGAAACAAATTTCAGGTTCGAAGCTGGTCGCAGTGGGGGTCATTGATGTAGGCCACATCCTCAATTAATTGCACATAACAAGGCGTAAGTACCCTCAATTTTCAAACCCCGTTTACCCTGATCCAGAGGAGCCAATTTATCCTAACCATTACCTTTACCTTTACCATATCCATTCCCACTCCCACTCCCATTTCCATTCAGAACCTATCTACCTCACCAACGCCCCCTTCAACGTCTTCACCTTACACAACCCTCCCCTCTCCGTCACCAGCCTCCCTTTCCCCTTATTCAGCTTCGAGTCGTGCACCTCCCCATCTCCCCCCGTAAACACCACCCCCCCATCGAACGCCACATCCAACTCCTCCGTTGTGTAGAAACCCGGCTGAATCATCTCCATAACCTTCTGCTTACTATTCAACATCTCCTGCGGCTTTCCTTCTGCATAACTCTCAAAAAAGACCCGCTCCCCAACCTCCGCATCCGCCGGTGGCTCAACAAGCTCCACTACCCCCGCATGTGGGTCCTCCCCCTCAGCTAATCTAGGAGAAGCAGCAAGAACCATGGCACAGGATTTTATGCCGCGCATGTTGGCGGGCTTGAGGTTGCAGACGAGAATGACTTTGCGGCCTTGCATTTCTTCAATGGGGATCTTCCCACGAAGACCGGAGAGCACGGTGCGTGTGGGTGGGGCGGTGGGGAAAGCTGGGTCGGGGTGAGGGTTGATGTAGGAGGTGGCGGTAGGGGGGTCGCCGCAAGTGATGGTTGACATGTAGAGGCTGTCAGCATTGGGGTGGGGGACGCATTTGAGGATTTGGCCGACACGGAGGTCGATGAGGGAAGGGGTGAGGATAAATTCTGTTGCGGAGGTTAGTAATTGTTCATAGTAGTGTAGACTAAGCGGTTCTTTTTTTTTTGGGGGGGGGGGACATACCCTCCTTCTTAGGCGCAAGGACCTTTGGAGCCCTCTCCTTCTTCGCCTTCTTGTCCTTCTTTCCACCTTCAGCTGGAGCCGCAGCAGCCGCAGCAGCCGCAGCAGCCTCAGCAGTCTCTTTAGCCTTCTCAGCAACCTTCTCGACCGCCTCATTCGTCTTCTCCGTCAGCTCCTCCCCTTTCCCCTTCTTCTCCTTCTTGTTCTTCCCGTCCTCCGCCGCGGCGCCCTCACCCTTCTTTTCCTTCACAGGTTCTTCAATCTTCAACACCGTCACCACTTCCCCCAGATCCACCTTCACCTTCTCCTCCTCCCTAACCCTAACCCCAAACACATCCGGTGCGTTTTGCACAAAATCCACCCAACGAACAATATACCTCCACCCTCCGTCCTCTCCCCCTGTCCTCTCCCTACCCGCCCATCTCTTTACATGCTCCCTAATTCTCACATAAACTGCTACATCCGCCACGCTCGGCACCTCGCCTAATATCGTCGTCCGGGTCTTTAAATGCCCATTCAACTCCTTCAAGTACTTCTGTGTTGGCTTGTCCTGGTTCAACGCACTAAGTGTCAACCACTGCCCGATCTCGGCTTTCTCAATCTCGCTGTACTCCAAGCCTGGGAACAATTGCGGGGCAAGATAATGCGTGACGGTATTTGTTCCCGAAACGACCTCGTCTGTGGGGAGCTTGACACTCGAGGTCTTTGCTGCCACGGATACGGTGGTGATGAGGGAGAGATTTGGGAGTGACTCAGTGATGAACTTGAGGAGAGTGTCCTGGGGGGTGAGGGTAAGTGAGGCTGCTGAAGCTGCCATTGTTTGTGCTGTTTGGTAGTATCTGCCTCCCTTGGGTTTTCTTGCTGGGCTGGGGGCAGGGGTGTTTGTGGCTGGCTTGATGTATTGACATGCAAAGATGGGGTGGAATGTGGTTGAGTGCAAAATGGGGGTGCGGGTGAGGAGGCGGGGCACAAAGTGGGGTCTGATCATCTTGAGTAAAAAAGTGTGCCGAGCCACATGGCTCTGGAGGGGGGGCCACTTCGAAAAATCATTTGCATCACCAGAGTAAATTACAGCGTCACGGGAATGTGTGGGGACGCCGACATCCCGGTACTGCTATGCTACGAATCAGCCGGCAGACATTTGGAGAGCTTCGAGAACCGGAATCACTAAATGTGGCCACTACCTAAGTAATCTAACCGCCCAACCTGGCGCTCTCGTGAAAATCAACCCCCAAACCTCTGACTGCAGGTCTCTATGCAGCAATACGCAAGGAAATGACAAACGATACACCATGGCCCTTATTTCTTGAACCTATTAGCTTTGCTCATCTTGGTCAAACGCTCGCCCTCATGTTTTTGGCTTCTCCTCCGCTTCTTTTGTTTAAATGTGCGCCCCATGCTCTCCTCCCCTTGGGGCACCTGGCTTCACCTCAACTTCACGCAAACAAATGGTACTTCCACATCATCTTCAGTTTGATCATCACAGCAAATCTCGAGGATGACGTTTCTGGTGTGCGCGGGGACTGGTTTCTTGGAAACAGACTCAATAAGCTCGGTGATCCTATTTTACTGTTAGTTTTGTGTTTTAGCCACTAGCGACGTATACGGTTACTCACCTCATCTGAGTCCTCTCCTGTCGTTTCTTTGGTGGGAAGAAGCTGGCATAGAGTAATGACACCCCACTGCTCAACATGGTAATCTGCAGTCCCATTGCAGAAAATCGATTGAGAATTTCTTGGAGGGTGAGGTCCCCTTCGAAGTCAAATCTATCCCACAACTTATCTACGGTCTTCTCAACCTGGTTATCGCTCTCATCAAGTCCAAGGTATTTGCCCTTGGGGCTAGCAATGGGTTCACTGAAGGCGACAAATGGAAGAGCGAGGTTGACGAATCCATTGCGGTAGTCCTCAAGTTTATTCTTACCATCGACAATCTTGTAGAGCTCAAGGCAAACAAGGCCAGTAACCAGAGCGGTGGTCTATTTAGACCCAGTTAGTACAATGGGCGTACAATGAAACAAAAAATTCAAGCTTACAGTAGCAATTGCGGGAACAATCTTCCCAGCAATGAACTTGGTCTTGTGAGCGTCCGCCACTGGGATTCCGTAGTTGAGGGCCCGCAAATTGCTGGCAGCGGTAATGAAGGCAATGTGATAATTCGTGTCATCATCTTTCTCAAACTCTACTGCATTCAGCCTATACCCGGCAAGAGTAGCTGGGGCTGGCAGGCTTTCTATAATCTTAGAGAGCTCATCCTCGTCGGCAAAGCCTTGCTGAGCAGCGTTTGGATCAGGTTCGCTGTCACTGGCCTGGATCTTCACTCCAGAGCTTGGGGTAAACTCAGGAATCATTATGCTGTCCAGCACCTTGCGGTAGGCAGTCAAATCCAAACCAGTACGCTTTAAGCCATAATTGAAAGCATGAAGGTTTGCACCAGCTATGATAAAGTCCAAGTGCTCCTTCTTCTCGGGGTCAAAGGCAAGTGGGTCTGGTGCACGCTTGGGGCCGGACCAAAATGGAGTCCCAGTAGATGTGGTTGAGTCTTTCGGAAAATTATAAAGAAGTTGTTGGATACTGTTGTTGTATTGCTTCTCAAACTCCAACCTAGCCCAAACAATGCACTCCTCGAAGGTCAATGGCTTTGACGTAATAAGGTAAGATTGGATCATCTCGAGAACTTGCTTCTGGTTTCCAACTTGCTTCAATGTACTCTCAATGAAGTTCGGCTGGGAGAGGTATAAATTAACGTTTTCCGCAGGCTTAACGAAGTAGCCATCGAAAAGCTCCCTTGCCCATGCTATAGTATGCTCAATCTTGTTAGGGAAACTTCGAAGCGTGCACATGGGGAAGCTCTGCTCAGGTGGATCTTGAGAGGATGAATAGCTCTCTGTCACATGAGGGAGAACCACTTGTGTGTTACCCTTGGTGCCAAGGGTACCACTCTCAAGAAGTGGCTTCCTGAAGAATACACATCTTCTGTCAACGTACGTCCTTGCCTCAACATTGTCCAAGGCATTTGTCACAAAGTCCAACTCTTCCCAGAAATCTTCATTGAAAACATGCTCGGTATCAGGCCCAACTCTGTCTCGGAGAGTCTGGATTTTGCCTGTGAGATCAGGGTTCATTGTGGCAACGGCTGCAGCAGCACATTCACTCTTTTGCTTCCCAACATCAGCCGGCCTGAACAAAAACTGCCTGTTAAGGTTGCTTTTCTCAATAGAGTCCATATCGGTAACCATGATCTTTCCTTTCGGCCCACTTGCGAGACCCATCATTGCCCAGTTCTTCAGCATCTCACAGCCAATAGCCCCCGCGCCGACCAAGAAGACTTTAGTGTTCGTAATCTTCTCCTGGTAGTCCTTGCCAAACACTGCAATCTGCGCATCATATCGGGACCCTAAGGGTGCGCAGTTCTCTTCGTTTCGTTTGACAGAGGTGGGTAGACTCTCCAATGAGTCGAAATACATGTAGCCATCAATAGGGGTGAATTTTCCGGATACAGCCTTGAGGACTTCTTGAGCAGCGAAACCACCAAAGAAAGCACACATCGGTGAGATGTAGCCCCGCGCCTGGTAGGAAAGCTCCCTTAATAGCTTCTCGTCTAGGTCTGGCTTCTCATCTCCGTATGTAGCAGCAATCTCGCTTGCCTCCTTTAGGAACTCAGTGGCATCCTCCTCGCTCATTGGGCGGGGTAGCTGTCCATTATGCTTCTCAGCGAAGGTGTGGAGAGCTTGGAACCCAACATGAAGCTGCATTGGCCTGTCGAACTTAGCATAGTCGGTAATGAGGAATTCTGGTTTCCGAAGTCTCTCGGCCAAGGGTTTGAAGTTCATTATTTTGGGCATCTTGACCTGGGTAAACAGACCACCTCTTACGTAGGCACCGCCGAGAGAAGAGATATCGCCAATAGAGAATGTATAGGGACCTGGGGTGTGTAAGTATTATACGAATTCTCTCCAGAAACCGGCACGTACCCTTGACTTCAACCTTTCGTGGTTCGGCGCTATTCAAAGCCTCAAGCCCGATAATCTCAGTGAATGTCACATAGTCACCATCCTCCAAACCATGTCGTGTCTCATCCAGAGCAGTAACTAAGCCGTCTTCACCAATGCTAGCAATGATCCCGCTGGCAACGTTCTCTCCAGTTGCATCGGTGATGGCGAAATTCTCTCCGAAATCACAGAAGATATTTCCAAATAGACCCCTCACATCCGCGCTGATAAAAGCAATTTTGTTTTGGTGGCAGTAATTGCTGATCACGAGCTGAGTCTTCAGCGAGACCTCAGTTAACACGACTACCTGAAAGCTTCTAAGGACAGAAAGATGTGTGGTGAGGTCTGATGTTGATTTGTGGATGGTAACAGGGGTGTAGGAATTCAGTTCGGCAAGACGGGGAGCAGTGACTTCGTCACGGGGCTTCCCAACATCCTCAGCATGGAGAAAGAACTGGGCGGAGAGATCGGCAATCTCCACGGGGGCTGGATCATAGAGGGTGACAGATTTCACACCAGCCAAGCATACATTTTTGGCTGGCTCGAACGTCAGCAAACGCTGAAATAGCTCTGGTGATTAGTACAACATACCTATCTCTACACCGAGACCCTTCAGACCAACTATAAGCACATTCGATGTGCTCATACGCTTCATGGCTTCATGTCCGAGGACATAGCTTGGGCTTTGTTAACTTCCCCATCTAGATGACAGTGTAATATTTGGGCTTTTAGACATACAGTTGTCGAGAGTAAAGACTCTCATCGATCTCGTTGGCGGGTTGATCAGTGTCGATTTGCATGCTGGAGTCCTGTACAAGGTGGGTGAATGAGTTCACCTTGGTTAGCTGCGGGAGCAAACGTTACATGGAGCCGAGTAAATACCTACCGCCATCTTGTGTTTGAATGGACGAACTTCAAGGTCAGAGGAGGACTTCCTTTTCGAAGACAATGTGGCGATTCTGATTATGTATGATGAGAAATCAATGGAAACTCCCGGAAGGATGGAACTGTGATATCTCAATAGCTAGGAGAACATAAACGCTGTGAAGGTATACTGTCGTAAAGTAAATCTAGTGAATCGTTTTCTTGCAGCTTGAAGTATCTGCAAAACACAAGCACACAGGAATTGGGATTAATGAGATTCTGAGGTCAGGCCAGGAAGCCTCCGCAGATTGGGCAAGGATTGCTCATGACAGGGCGGGTCTTGGCACTGAAACTGTATGATGTCGATCTCGGTGTTTCAGGCCACTTCCATCATGTTCTTCCATGGTGACTGACGCAATACATTCACTATACCATGCTCCACGGTACTTATGACTCTCTCTCCCTTCATCTTATTGTTGACTGACTTTGGTAAACAGAGCTGTTCATCATCCTCTCTGGCCATCCGTCACCTCTCTTCGCTCCTCATCTTCCTGCTACGTTTCCCCTCGTCTCCCTATCTGAACGGTAGCATCTCACGCAACTCCTCTGATCACCGCAGCTTGTTCTAATCCCGTCTAGGGAGCTTCTCAACTCGCTATCCACACTCGGAAATTCTCACATCGCCCTCCGACAGCAATGCACCCAAATTACCTCCTCCCACCCCTCAACCATTGCCAAAGCTCTTGCCTCGGCGATCGATGCCCACCATCTGCAGAAGTTTCGCGACCAAGTTGTCAAAGTCGAGGCTTCGGTGCTGAAGCGTGAATCGGGTGTAGTTGGCGGATACGACATTGTTGCGTTATCTAGTGTGAAAAGGGAATTCGATGGCTGGGACCGCATATTACAGTACCTTGAGGGGCTTGCGGATTTGATGCTCAGCGGGCTTTCCGTTGTCGACTGCGTCGCTGCTAAGGATAGGGAATGGATCAAAGGGGCGCAGTTGATCAATCGGCTACGGAAGGATATACATACAGGCTACCCAACCCTAGAACAGGTCTCTCTACATCTACTAGAAGTAGCGGAAACAGCATGGCTACGGCAGCTCTCTACATGGGTTCTATATGGGCGACTACCAAACCTTGGAGAGGCAGACTTCTTCGTGGCAGAGAAAGAGGGAGACGGGGAGCGTGTTGGGGATAGCGACGTCATGTTGAAGGACTTCAAAGCTGAAAAGGACCTTCTTCCAGAATTCGTCACTGACGAGACCGCATCTTCAATACTATTCATTGGACGTTCCTTGTCTCATGTGCGGATACGGGGAGGCGCTTCCTCATATACCCCTGCTGCGAAAAGCACCTCTTCAACAGTAGCAACTCTATCAGGCTCATCCCCTGAGCTGGGATTATTACCTACGCATCTTGCATTTTTACAGACCTTACGCTCTCCCCTGGTGCCCCAGGAATTTTCTTCAGTTATAGCATCCATACGGCTATCCTTGTCACGACACACCCTTCACACTCTGCTTCCTCCTCAAAAGATAGTGGACGTTCTGTATGTATTCAGGGAGTTTTTCCTACTTGGCCGGGGAGAGTTTGCCACCACGGCTGTCGCCCAAGCAGATGAAAGTGTCCGTAACCGGTTCCGAGGAAAAAACACAGCCTTAATATCGAACTCTATCCTCAAGGAAGGAGAGGTCGCTGCCGTCCTCACCCGAACCTACAGCATCCTATCCTCTTTCCAAAATGAAGAGATCCATGACGAGCGCCTGGACCTTGCCAGGGACTATGTGTACCTTTCCTTACAAAAGCCAAAATCAGACGCCCCGTTCCCTTCGGCGAAAAAGCTAGGTAAAGACGCAACTCCTTTCAGCGATTTGCTTCTTGGTGCCCCGGTTTGCTTGAATTACCAAATAGCTTGGCCGATGGAGTTGTTTTTGACGCAATCAGATGTGGATAAATATGATAGAATATTTGGGTACTTGATGGCTTCGCGGAAGTGTTTGATAAAATTACAAGAACTATGGTACAAACGGCGGAAAAAGACTGCACTTCCAGGATTCGGGACTGCATCGAATCAAAGAAGAGAGTCTCTAAACCGACGATCGCAGAAGGAGAGGTTTATATGGGCAACTGCTGGACTAGTTGTGTTTTTCTTGGAGACTCTAGGGGCCTACTGGCAAGGAGAGGTAATTGAACCTTCTTTCAATCAATTGATTGGAATCCTTGGGGGTCCATGGGGACAGCGAAAGAGCAAGAGCAGAAAGCGGAAAAGAAGCGACTCTACCACAACGACTAGGGGTAGATTCAGTGATGACAGCAGCCTTAGCAGCAGTGAAGGGGAGATGGATGCGGGGGGTGACATTGATATGGCCAGTGTGGCCGCATCTGGGGGTACAGCCACAACAAAACCTGTCAGAATAAAAGAGACTCCAGAAACCCAACAGGACCCCGAGTCTCTCTCGAAAGCCCACCGCCTCTTCCTCAACTTCCTACTCCAAGCACTCTTCCTCTCGGATCCCAGCTTTTCCAGCACATATCGCCAGCTTCTGGAGATATCACAGAATCTCTGTGCATGGATTGCCCGCTTGGAACCCCTCCATAACTTGGCGGATTTAGGCGTGGATAAGCCGAAAGATATAGGGGCGAGCAAGGTATCTGACCAGATGGTAGAGCTGGAAGAGGGATGCAGGCAAGCTAGGAAGTTGCTGGGTAGGTTGGTCGAGAGGTTACATGAGATTGATGAAAAGAGGGGGAAAGGGGCAGAGGCACTGGTGGGGTTGATTATGCATGGGGGGGAGGACG
>Ga0307514_10003337_pt1 | contig 15550 bp, 20 predicted proteins | sample 16_EM_MG_FD_203088 | JGI IMG/M metagenome (GOLD analysis project Ga0307514, IMG submission 203088) | Populus trichocarpa ectomycorrhiza microbial communities from riparian zone in the Pacific Northwest, United States - 16_EM | ecosystem: Host-associated > Plants > Roots > Unclassified | place...
GACCGCCCACGGACGATGAACGGTTTGAAGAATTCTTTCATTGGCTGGAGCACCGAAGTGATACGCCAGTCCCAGAAGAAGGAGAAGACACGACGGACTACGGACCCGCGCCGAGAAAAGCGCTGGGGAAGGAAACAACGGAAGTGGACCAAGTTGACAAAGCACCAGACCCGACCGGGGAAGACCCGGTCTCAACCCCGACCCAGTTGTTGACGAAACAGATAGTCTCTCGGTCAATATACTTCTTGACCCACTCATCGCCACAGATTCGGGCTCGCATCCTAACGCTTCTCACGAACTCGGTACCTGTTCTACCGGCGTCGGCGGTGTTGCCATCGATTCACCAAGCCTGGCCGTTTGTACTTAATAGGTTTTCGGATAAGGAGGGCTGGGTTGTCAGCGCCGCGGCGGGTTTGGTCGAGAGTTTGTCCACGAACGTGGGGAGTTTCATGCAGAGGAGGGTCTGGGACGACGTCTGGCCAAAGTTTAGGATGTTGCTGGACAAATTGGAGGCGGGGGACAAGTCGAGCGCTTTGGCGCGACGTGGGAATGAAGGTGGCATCGGAACTGAGTCAGCCTACACCCATTCTCATCGACTCTACCGGTCCATCTTGAGGACGGTCATGACTGGAACTCAAAAGGTTCGAACGGAGGACGGGACTTTGTTTGAAATCATCTTACTGTTCAGACGGTTCTTGGGCAAGGGGGTACACGAGGAATTGCAAAAGTACGCGAGGGAGTTGTACATTAGCGTGGCTCAACAGAATGCGGACGCGGTGTGGTTGGTTCTGGAAGGTACGGTGGGGGATATACAAGGTGATGACCCTCGTACCAAGTGGATGGAAGAGAAGTGGGATATCAGGGAAAACGTGGCGCTTGTTCTTAGATCGATAGACGGATGAAATGCTGTGGGTGTTTCGTTATGTGGTCGTTGGGGTCCGGTGTTACAACAGATCCGGAGGAGCGTGGCGACGGATGGTTACCCCGGCCTCTCCAAATAGAGCGGCGGATGCCTCGTCCCTGTTCTCGTAAAGTTTGGCAAACCAAAAAAAAAAAAAAGGAAACGCACACTTTATAGCCTAGGTGGTATACGACCTCCTTGACCCCGCACTGGATTATCTTAACGGAACAGCCGAGGCACGGGCAAGTGTTGCAATACAATACGGTGTTTTCACCAAGTCGTTCCCTGCCTGTCTCGAGAAGGGCGTTCTCCTCTGCGTGAAGACAAACACACTGATCTAGAGCGTGTCCTGACGAATTGCCAGAGTTACATCTGGGGCAGCCCCCTTCGTTGCAATTTCGCAGTCCTCTGGGGGTGCCGTTATACCTGTTTTCCGGGAAACGGTGGAGGATAAGCGGGAACGTGTGTAACCTTAGATCCGTGGATGAATTGAAAAAAGACGGTGACGTACCCGGTGGCTACCAGACGGTTGTCGCGTACGAGGACCGCTCCGACTCTCCTCTTCATACAATTCGAACGGCGGGATGCCAAGGAAGCGAGGTGCTAAATTGGGGCCGACGCGGAAAAGAAAATGAAGGGTTAGACCGGTTCGTTAGCCTCTCTCCTCCCCCTTAATAGGGTAGGGTAAGGAGGGGAAGAACGGAATTGCCCATACGTACCATGAAGTAAGTGTCCCAGTGGGGTCTCAGCCTATCTATGTTCAATAGGTCCAAAGAGTCCAGATGGACATGGAAATCGAATACCGATTGGAATGGATTATCGATCCGTAGGTGAACCAGTTTCTCCAGCTCTTGGATCGGTGAACGACCTTCGACTTGCTGTACTGGAAGGAGTTGTCGTCCGTAGACCTCTGCGTCATGGTCGATGATGAATCTCTCCAACGAGATATGGTGCTTTGCCAACCTACGTTAAAGGGTTTCAGAAAAGCAGCCCTGAGAGGAGGGGGGGGGGAGGGTATGTTCACCTCGTCAGCCTCCTGAACCTCTCCAAAACCGGAGCATCCAACCTGACGATCAACACGAACGGCCTTATAGAAAAATCGTGCAAATCGTCGCATGACAAGACGTCGGCGGTCACATAATGGTTCCTCCAATCTCTCGTAACGTGGCCCAACATCTCTCGAGGGTTTCGACTCCATACCTTCCTCGCAAGAACACCGCCTTGCGATACGGCGGTGGTTTCCCCGCTCATTCCGTCGTTCGGATCGGCGGGGTTCGGGGAATTCATCGAGAGGAATGAATCGGTATCTCCCGACCTGCGCGTATTTTGTTTTATGCGATATCATGGAAGAAGAAAAATAAAACCAGTCCGTTGGCTCAGAATGGTTCTTTTCTTCCATGCGGAACGCGGAGTGGCGGGACGGAGGGTGGGGGCGGGGGTTGTGGTGTGTGTGTGTAGGGTGTGTGTGGTGTGGGTGAGATTCACTTACCGTGCCTGTTGGGATCTGGGCTCTGGTCTATGATCATCTCTAGGTCGTGTCTAAACCGAACAGAGAGAGAGAGAATGTGTGTCAGAATGATATCCTCCCTCCGCCGTCCGGCCCAGTGGCAGGGATAATTTGATCGGATGAAAGTTTTCTCGTCACGACAACGCTTAAGCGGAACGAGAAGAGAAGGAGGGGCGAGCGAAATAAAAAATAAAAAGGTAAATTTACGGATACGCACGTAATGATTGGTAGATTCGAGATGGATCGATGTGAAGCCGTGGCGGGAGACGAGGTAATCTTCTAGCGTCGATTTCCTACCACGCCAACGGTACGGAAGAAATTTATTTGTTGCAACACGAGCCCGGTAGGAGAAAGAATCAATCAAACGGAGTGAGAGAGGAGGGGAGGGGGCACGGTGGAAACGGAATCAGTACTCGGCTCGTAGTCCGCAAACGAGGATTGAAAAACAGCAGATCGGAGAAATCCCCTTGGGTTACCACATACCCAGAACACATCGTCCCGATGATGACGATGAACATTGTGGCGATTTACGACGCGACGATGGGCCCGATGTGGGGGGATAGAGCAGAGTTTGCGAGGAAGAACGCGTCGCGTCGGATGGCAACGACTTCTTAGCGAATCTGAGATCTTTGTGCACACGCGATTGCCGATTGCCCACGTTCACCCCCGCCCGTGTTCAGCGGTCCGCAAGTCGCTGCGGTATCTGGGCAACAGAAGCAATAAATGTTTCAAGTTTCATCCCTGGCGTGTTTTTCGACAGCTGTGATCCCTTGTTGCCTTTGCGCTGGTTTTATCATTATTTTTATTTCAAATTTCGCGGGTCTTTGCCGCTGGGATGAAATTCAGATATTCCTATGCTAAATTGGGAACTCCGTCTCTCTTAGCCAACGTTATGTAGACTCGTGACGTCAACCTCAGAGCGAGTTCTAGATTGGCAAAAGTGACGAGGGTAGCAGAAGAAGCTAACCGTTAAAAGCGGAGTGTGTTACAATGAGGATGCCGGCATGAGGAGCCAACTAAACCGTTCGACACGAGGGGGTTATTGACATTGTGATTCCTCGGATCTTGAGCAGTACGGCATGACCTGGAAGCAACCGTGTCGTGAAACAACCACTGCACCAAGTGAATTATGAGCCTGTCACTTGGATTCCGCCACCTTGCGTTCCTTTTTCCTCCGTTTTGCCTCCACCCTCCCCTTTGTTCTCTGTTCCTTGGCGGCTTTCATGTCCTTTGGAGCGGTTGTGCGCAGTTGTTTTATATGTGTGGCAACCAATAAAGCACCCGGTGATTCGCCAGGATTGAAGTTGGATGTGTGTTCAGGTTGGGTGAGCCAGGAAGCTCGGAGAAGTGGCACTGAATCCAATAAGGATTGGAAGGTTTCCAAGTCGGGGGTAGCGTTCTGTTGATTCCAAATAAAGATCAGCCTTAGTTGTCAGATCGCAGCAAGGTGAAATAGAACAATCACATCCAGTGCCAACACGGCGAGACGTCTCAAGCCAGCAGCTTCCGCCAATTGGGATTCAGAACCCTTGGGAACAGGGACAAGTTTGATCGGAGGATGTGATTCTGGATTTGTCAAGGTATTTCGAGATGAATTGCATGATGCGATAAGGGTGGGCAGATGTGAGATCAAGAGGGGAGGGTCAACGTCCGCGCGACAGACGAAAACTATCGAGATGGGCGCAGAAGGTGGCGGTTGAGAGGTGCCATTGTCCGGAATAACATTTGTTGCGCTCAGGGTCTGCCTGTATGCGCGTGCCTGATGTTCTAGTCTCTTGGTAACTTGGTTGATACCTAAGATGAGGTGGGGGATGATTGGTGGCTCAGGTTCAATGTCTGACCCCTGATCCGCATCTTGACTGTCCATCGGCTCATCCGGCGCAGAAAAAGACCCGACCAACGGGGCATTAGGGTCGGAAGTACCGTGTTCGTTGCCGGCGGAGGTTTTCCTGCGTTTGTTCGGGTGACCGCTCTGTTTAGGACCTTGCCTCTTTTTTTTCTCCTGGCGTTGGGCGGTCTTGGTGGCGTGGTGCGCGGCGACGCCTTCCAAGGAAAAGATAAGACGGGAGAGTACGGCATTCTGGACGTTAATCGGCACAGACGGCCTACTTGTTCAGCTGGGCATCGCCTTGATTCGACTAACGAGATGGAATGGACGGACCATGGGATTTCAAATGGGTTGCTGAGGCACGGTTTGAAGACGGGCTTCCTCTCCAACGCTTTCTTGTTTTTTGCCCGGTTGGACAAGTGCGAATGAACTTTTGCGATCCCACCTTTGTTTACCGAGCTCATGTCCACGGTGGTTGTTGGCGGGATGAAGCGCTGGAGGACGAGTGACTCTCCGGGGACGGAGACGGAGACGTGAGAGTGGGGCGTGGGCTTGAAAGCGTACGAAATACAAATTTTCTTTGCTCCTTTCTTTCGTTAGCTGAGGTGAGTCTCGAGATCTGGGCTTCCGTTTCCACTTCTTTATCTTCTCCCTTGTCGTTCTTCTCGTGAAGTAAGGGAAGCTGAAACACTGCCACATGTACGGAAGCAATAGATGAACAGGAGTAGAGTGACGCACAAGTGGACGTGTGCCTTGTGGACGACCGATCTCTTCTTCTCATATCCTATCTCACTTTTGGCTTAGCTGCATTCCCAATAAATAAAAAAATATGGTATATATAAACCCTCCACTCGGCAACCCTCATCCCATTATCCCCCTTCGTCTTCAGCGATGCCAGTCACGACTTCCAAGCACATCCTCCAGTCCTACTCTACCCCCTCCGCTTTGCCTCCCTTCGTCTGGGATTTCTTCGCAAAACACCAGAGACACACGAACGTCATGTACCCCGTTGCCAAAACGCTCCTCGACCTCGAGGCCAACGGTCAAGTTCCCTCAGATTCCCTCTGGATGACCTGCTCGACGACCCTCAACTCCGCCACAGACCCTACCCTAGATTTCGTTCTCTCTGTCACCCCGGGTCCTCAGGGAGCGTACCCCGTGTTCATCTGCACTCCATTGCCCGTCGATCAGCTCAGTGCCGGCTACATTCTTCCGCGGATACGGCAGATGGTCGAAACTCTTTGCGCATCCGTTCCTCTCGAGCGTGTCTACTCCGTCTTTGCTCCCGCTCCGATCACCCACGCGTTCGTCGAGGCTTGGACGCGTCGGACTGGCATCGAGTTGGACGCTGACCCAGAGTACTATTCTGCCAAGCTCACCTACTGCACCTATACCACCTTCCGGAATCGTCGTCCAACCCTCCCCGTCGATCGATCTTATATAATGCGTCCGGCGGTTCCTTCTGACATCCCAGCAGCCGCGGAGCTTTGTCATGGCTTTGCTGCCGTATCTGTGAGGTTAACTTTCTTACTCGCTATACGTAAAAGGTCGCTCATGGCGTCAATCTCCCCCCATTTATCCACACAGGAACCATTCACCCTTTCCCACGAAGGTGCCATTCAGGAAGCCACTTACCTCGTGCGAAACGACATGCTTTGGGTCCATGAAATCATTCGTCCCGGTCAGCCCCCAAAGATCGCTTCTATCGTAGCAACCACCAGAAGCAGTGAATCCGTCGCTGGAATCACTAAAGTATTTACCAACCCAGACACAAGGAACATGGGCTGTGCCGAACGCCTTGTGAGAACAGTCTGTCATAGGTAAGGCGTCCAGCGTTTCTTACCCCCTTTTCGTTCATTCATTTCGCTTGTTTCATTTGGGCTTGCTTCTTTTCCACCCTCACTTCTCCACCTCCACGTTCCTTCCTTCGTGTTCATCGGACGGCTGACTAACCTACATAACCCTCCCTCTCCTTTCACATTCACAGCTTACTCAAGTCGCACCAGAGCATCGTTCTCTACGTTGCGCATACTAACCCTGCCGCTTCCAAAGTGTATCACAAGGTCGGGTTCCAAGGTCTCGAATCACCAAAGGCCATCGCGGACGGCGTAGAAGATTGGCTCGAGCTTGGATTCGACCGCAAGCATGTCGTTTTGGGTCACTGGTGAACCCGATCGACCTTTTCGAACGAAGGGAACGAGAAATGTATCCCCCCCTCCTTCTTGATGAACCCGCTAGCTTGTCTCTGTTACCTGCAAACACTTGCTCGCCCCCAACATTACCGAAGAACCTCCATAGTGCCACTCCAACCCCACCACTTTCCCCTTCCATAACGCTTACTAGAGCTTCCCTCTTTTAATCCCCCCCTTTCCCTACTCCTCGGTCGTCTCGGACCTAATTCCTGTGTCCTGTAAAACTTCACGTTCTTGCTCCACCCACACAATACAAGTAACCATAATTTTCTTGACAAACACGTATATTGAAGTACCACAATTACACCATGATTACCATACAGCTATGTTTTTCTCTTGTATCTCAACCTTGAAATACACTTGTCGTCGAACGATGTGACAATAAATAAGCAAAAAAATGGAAGTGGGGGTGTGGGTATCCGGATCTGAATGGATACTACCAGACCGAGTGGTCGATGGAAAGAGTGTGTGTGTTCCGGCACGCCTGGAGTGAAGTGGAATGTGAGAATGGAGAGTATAGAAAAACATTTGAAATGCAGGACTGGCGGAGATATGATATATGATAAGCTACAGGTTATCTGTATCAAAAGACACTGCAAGTGGACGAGTGGAAGGATTAGGAGGAATGAAAGGCCCAAACGTAGAGAGAGAGAGAGAAAAACAACAAGTTACCCTTCACTCGATACCCTTGATACCAACGATAATCCGGAAAGTTCGTAGAGGAGCCTGCAAATCTTCCTCGGTCTCCAATTTCTGCGCCTCGATCATCGCTTGCCGTAACCTCTCCTCTTCGACAACTTCCGGTCGCGCCACTGGGCCGTGAAGTGGGAGTTTCCAACCCATCTTGACCAACGTCCTCCAATGGGCGACTCTGTGGTGCATGTCCCTATCAAGAAACCGAAACAGTCAGGAGCGTGGTGTGTATGAATTGGACCACTCACTCTTTGTATCGTTCCAGCATCTTCTCAAATTTCCTCCGTTCCTGCAACTCCTCCGCACCTTCGTCTTCCTCCCACCCCAGCTCCCTCAACTCCTCCTCATACTGCTTGTGCCTCAACCTATCCTTCAGCACCTCCCACATACTCTCCTTACACGCCATAACTCCCAAGGCCATCCGATGCAAATGCGTCATCAGCGTCTCCCCACTGACGCCCCTTTCAACCTTATCGACATCGGCCATCAATGAGCTGGGACTGAGATCGTATTCGAACATGTCTTGGACCTCTGAGAGGTGATGTGTTCTCGGCGTCCTCGGTCGTAAAGGTTTGTTCATCCGCGTCAGTGGCGGGGTCTCTCTCGATGTCAGCTGAGAAAGCGAACCCGGACTTCGGAAGGGTGATATTTCTGGTGGTATTAGAGACGGTCTCCCTGGTTCTGGCGTGGTCGTTGTCGTGTCCGTTTCCGGAGGAGGGGTGGGTATCGACTCCGACTCCGAATCCGAATCAGTGGATGGGCTACCGGGCTCATCGGTTTTCGTGACTGTTTCAAGGGGTAGTGGTGGGACGGGCGGCGGGCTCTGCGAGGCGTCAATTGGCGGCGGTGGAGGGGCAAAAGGTGGTAACTTCAACGAAATAGGTACACTTCGAACATGTCGAAAGATGGCGGAGGCATATGCAGGACAGATGGCTAGAATAAATTCCACCGTGTCATTTTTCACAGAAGACACCAAGCAGAACACCTGGAATGGATGACATACCTGTTGGTCTGGTATTCACAAATCGAGTTTCAAACACAGAGTAATATAACGATTCGAGTAAAGCGTGTTCGTGGGTTAGATGCTTTGAACCAGAAGGTACCGGCGAACTCGGTTGGGATGAGCCATTGGGAAGGTGTATCATTTCCGCCCTTTTCGCGTGAGCTCGTAAAGGCGTTGTGAACCATTTCGGTAAAGTCGGAAAACGGATATCTGGCATCGAGATGGGAGATTATCATCAACCGAGGTTAGGATGTTCAATTCATGGCTCGCCTTCCTCCATTGCTTCCATGACGCCACCCGGACGAAGGACACGGTGGATTTCCTGCGTAAAACTGTCAGGTGATACAAAGATAGAAGACATCTACCGCAGGCCGCAGGCATACCTCATATAATGACGTCCACTATCACATCGGGCATCCGCATCTCGGTGAGAACACGAAAAGGAGGTAATAAATCTTGTATCATCGCTCACCTTGTTCTCCGGTACACCCCTGCCGCAGTCGATCAGTTCAAACTCTCGCAAACTGAGAAGGAATGTGCTCACTTGGCAATGAATTTGACCCGGACGTAGTCGAACTCGTCTTCATCAAACGGAAGTCTCTTGGTCAAACTGTGGCGACCGAAGCGGATCGCGGGACGCCCAAGTCAGGGGAGACTGAATACTGGATCGTCCGGTATTATGCTGAACCGGAATTTGACGTACAAGTTCCCATGGACCCATTTCACCCGCTTGGAAACCAGCGGGTCCATATAACTAGCTGGAGGTTGGATGTTCACCAAATCGAATCCGACCTGTAAAACAGAACAGAAAGGAGAAGAGAGATTTAATTAAACCGACACATGGGAGATAGAATAGACGCACGAATTCACAATCTGGCCATTCCTTCGCGGCGTCGATAACCCAGTGGCCCGGCTAAAGAAATTATCCACGGAGAAGGGGGGCAATGCAGGGAAGATGCGGAAAGAGATGGTTACGCGGATCGAAACGGTCGCATCAACTTCAAACCGCAAAAAGATTTTGAAAGAAAAAATAGAGGCGGAAATTCCACATACCCCGCACCCTAGTTCGAGCACTCTCGTAGGAGGGACTCTGAAGTCCACGGCTGAAGTTCTTGCGACGGACCGCAGAAAGGCATGATCCAATAGGTCCCTGTAGTTTGTGGAACAATTAGCCCACGTTTCCCTCTCCCTCTCCCGCTCCTCACAAGCAGAGGTTCGGATGTGCTCAAACCAGTAGTAGGGCCAAGTTAGAGAGTACTCACATTCCAATAAACTCCTTGTCGTACGAAAGTGGGTATGGTGCTTTCTCCGGATCATAAGAGTGGTGACGGCTGCCATGCTTGATGGTGAAGTTATCCTCCCTCGATGCTCTCGTCCTCTTGGTCCCACCGCTGTCGGATGGGTGGGTCGCAGATCGTTCGTGCGTGAAGCCAGGACGAGGGCCCAAAGACATGGCCGAGTCCTCCGACGGTTGCCGAGATCGCGGTAGAGGAGAGGGGGGTGAGAACACCTCTCCCGGAAAGGCATTTGAAATGAACAGGTAATCCAGCTTGGGCACTGATGCGACGACTTCCGGGTCACTTGGGCTCGAGTATCAGCCTCCCTCAGTCGATTCGGAGGGGGGGGGGAATCCCCAGGTAAGCCGGGGGTTTTTCTATGCTCCAAACCAGCAACGTTCGTCCGTCGTGCCGTCATCGTCTATTAGGGTATAGTGTAGTTTCAACCGTATTGGGGGGCAGTCACACTCTATATTTACAACCCTGGCGGCAGGACCTTCGACATACAAGATTCAAAGAAGAAAAAACTGCGCCCGGAACTTCACTGGCCCATCTTGGAACGCACAAACCCGAGCAAAAGCGTTTTCGACTTGATAATCCGAGCAAACCATGGTCCGAGGACAATTCCCCATAAGAAAGGGAGATAAACAGCCCCAGATGACTATTATCGGTGGCGCCGGGGACAATCAGAAACGTTGATGCGAAAAAGGCGCCGAGACACTGACCTTTCCGTTTGTCAGGATGAGTATCTCAGGTGACCCAGTGTACTCTTTCCTGAGCGGTTTGTTCGCGAGGTAGCTGACTATGTTTTCAGCGACAACAGCAGCTTGGCCAACCGTCTTCCCGAACTGTTTCTCCTCCGGCCAGTCCGCGATATCGCCTGCGGCAAACACCGACGGGTGACCAAAGACCTGGAGTTGGGGGGAGACGCGAACAAACTTTTGCTCCGTGAGGATGTCTGCGCCAAAGGATGACGCAAGGAATTCAGTGTTTGGTCGTGGTCCCGATGCTCGTATCTGATCGACAAGGAGGGTTGAACGCAACCGGGCAGGATTTGGGCGAGAAGACTTACGATCAAATCAGCATGGACTTTCTTTCCGGACTTGAGGCCGACCTCACCAGAATCAGATTCTGGAAAGGTCTCTACAATATCGTTCAAGATGAACTCGATGTTCCTCGCCTTGAATTGAGCTCCGACCATCGTGCGGAACTTGACAGGGTACGTCGGGTTGAGAACGAGGGTATGTCCGTGGACGATGGTAATCTTTTTGGTCTGTGGGGCAGAGCTGATAAAGGGACTGGGATTCTCAAGTGGGTAGAAAGAGCCTTACTGGGTACTCGTCTCTCAACTCTCCCGCAAGTTCTGGATGGTGGTGAGTGTGAGTGCGGGGAAGGGGTTGGATGTCATACCCAGTCCGACGGCACCGGCGCCAACCAAGAGGATATCCTTGGCCTCCTTGAACTTGGAACGCCATTCCCCCACGAACTTGTTCAACTCCCCGGTAGAGCATGGGAAATTGAGTGGTCCAGGCCAATGTGAGCCAATACACAAGGCAAGGACTAGATCGGTTTTGGATGAATTGAACGAGCCGAGGTAGGCATGGGAGCACCGGCAACCCACCTTCGTAGTTTAATGTCTCCCCGTCATCAAACGTGAGTTTCCCACCATGCTGATCCTTTGCCTCGTTGATTGCCACGACTTGACCCTGCTTTCTGGTTACTACAATCGGAAAGTTGTGGAAAATAGAGAGTTACCAGTTTGAAAGTTCCCTTTCCCGGTGGGAAAACTTTATCATAGGAGAACACGGCCTGCGGGGTGGAGATAAACTGCTGATTGAGCATCTACGGCAAGGGTAACGCACCGTATCCGCAAACGCCTCATCATTGGTGACCACCATCCTGGCACCGGCGGGGAGCCAAATCATATGGGGACGCATGTCGACGAGGATGAGGTTGTACTGAGCATGATCCAGTTTCTTTGAGAGGGTTTGAGCGACAGTGACACCAGCACCGCCGCCGCCGAGGACTACGACATTTTTCGTTGGTGCTGGGGTCGACATAGAGGAAGGGGAGGACGACGTGGGGGTTTGAACATTGGAGGCCGTTCATTTATAGTGGATACAAAGTTGACAATGCTCTGAGCAATCCCACGTGACATACCCGTGACATGGAACGAGAACCCACGTCGGAAAAGGCGCAGCATGTTTAAATCCGAAGAGTGAAGAGTGAAAACCTCTCCCATTCCATGAGACACGCAGCATCCATCGACCGTAGAGCTAGCTCACCGAACCTAGTTTGACCGGCAAATTTGCGGGGGCCCTTCCTCAGCAGCTGTGTTTAAATGGTGCGAACGGCCAAACTCTCATACACTGCCGTTATCCTTTCGCTTGCCACCTTCCGTCCATGGAAACATCTAGACGTAAAGTAGTTGTCATCTCCAAATATGAACCCACCCGCCACGACTCTCGACTATACCCATTTCCACCCCCCACTCTCATGACACTGTCCCCTGTCAACAAATTAGAACCGCCCCGATCACAACGATCGTCATAATCGTCATCTCCACTCCCATGCCACGCAAGAAACCTTTCTCAAACAAACAGCGCAAGGTCCAACTCCAGGAGAAACGTGCGATAAAGCGAGGCGATGCGTCGCCTCCGCCCCCAGCCAAGCGTAATCCCAAACAGAAGAGACGCTACTTAGCGTCAAGATCTGCTGCTGCTGGGACCGTGGACGCACAGGCTGTCGCTTCTTCTCGAAAGTTGCAGTCAACTTTCATCAAACTGTCCCCCGCCTACCTCGAAAAGTCCAGACTCATAGCAGCCAAACAGCCACTCCATCGCCCACTCTCTCCCTCCATCGCCATATTCAGTCCCGATGAACTGGATCAGTCAAACGAAGGAGATGTGCAAAAGCTATCCTGTCCAAAGAGACCGAAGTGGAGGTATGACATGAGTAAGACCGAGGTCGAGAAGAACGAAGAGGGGCAATTCAAGAAATGGCTTGATCAGACCGATCAAGTTTTCAAAGAATGGGTGGATCGCGATCCATCCCCTCCCAATAGTGAAACGAGTAACCAGGATGAAGCTGTGATGCCACGCGCACCTACACATTTCGAACGTAACCTCGAGGTCTGGCGACAGCTGTGAGTCAGCCCCAGATCCCGCTAACTTGACATATGAAACCTCTAACGACGAAAACCCATCAGGTGGAGAGTATCTGAAATTTCTCAGATCCTTCTGATCTTGTTGGACTCCCGCTGTCCTCTCCTTCATTACCCCCCATCTCTAGCGTCCTATCTTGCCGGACTCCCTAATCGTAAGATTATCTTGGTTCTCACCAAAGTTGACATATCAGGTCCTAATCGATCAAACGCATGGTCCGATTACCTCAAGAAGCGGTATCCATACGTTCGCATCGTCCAAGTCGAATCCTACGTCCCCAAGGAATTGGGTCCAAACGATGAGGGAACCAGCAAGCGTAGCCGACGCTTCGAACCTCATTTACCCCACACATTTCGCGAGCGACTTGTGCAAGCTCTTCGTGAAGTTCATCAAGAGCTTCTCCAACCTCCAGAAATGATCCGAGGGGACGAGGTCAAGATGAAACACTGGAAACCGTCAGTCAAGACAGGAGTAGACTGGGACGCAGTTCTCAGCGCTCATGGGGATAAAGTTGGGCAAGCCATCGGCGGACCCATTGCACCACGACAGACTGCGCCTGATTCCATCGCTGAGAATGTAGAACCATCCGACGAAAAGCAAGACTCGACCGAGGCTATGGAACCTGACTTTTTGACAATCGGTTTGATAGGTGATTGGAAAATTTTCGATCGCTCCATTCATCTGGACTTCCTTGTTGATACCACAGAGTCTAGGCCAACCAAACGTTGGAAAGTCTTCGTTGTTAAACGCACTCTTTGGCACGATCAAAGTTCGGGCGTCAAGAACTCCTGGAAAGGTATGACAATTCATCGCTGTGTTTTGAAAACTCGTGGCAGTCTTGACGATCGTTGTTTCAGACTAAACACTTTCAAACACTTTTTTGGACGCCAGACGTACGCCTCGTGGATTGCCCTGGTTTGGTCATGCCGAATTTTGTCCCGATGGAGACGCAGGCGAGTGTTCATTGCGATAAGCCAACCAGATTCAACCTCTAACGACATTTTTACAGGTTTTGAGCGGAACTCTCCCTATTTCAAAAGTTTCTGCAATCCCGGCGTGCATATATCACGCATCACAGCTTTTGCCATTGGAACGGGTGTTTGGTCTCAAACACCCTGCACTTTCGACCCCAGCAGCTGAGGATAAGAGAACGTGGCGAGACTCTAGGACTCGGGATCAGTCCAAGAGACCTGAGGCGGCGGCTTGGACGGCAATGGACGTGCTGATCGCATATGCGGGCGCGAAGAACTGGGTAACAGCCAAAGCCGCACGTCCTGATATAAATCGTGCAGGGAATGCTGGTGAGTGTGCCTTTCGATCACGTGGGTGTCGGATGGCAGTTGACGGGTGTCATTCTGAAACAGTGCTTCGTGCGTTAGCAGAGGGCAGGGTACGGTGGGCATTTTGGCCCCCGGGTACCGATCTGTCGATGGTCGGTGGAGCGGGGGACGGGATTTGGATCTCGGATGGCGATGATACTGTAGGGGTATACTCGGAGAGTGACGGGGAGGAGGAGGTTGAAGGAGATCACGGTTCGGAATCGGACGAAAAAGATAGCCAGGAAAGTGATTATCCGGATGAGGAGGGAGAGGAAGAAGAAGAAGCGGAATCAAATGAAGCAAGTGTTGGTGGAAGGTTCGGAGCGCTGGCGTTGGAAGATGCGGCATCGGAGTTGTCGACAGAAGAGGAGTGAAAGATCGACGTTCAATGAGCACTTGTCAGAATGCTATGGAAGATGGAAGGGAAGATTGCAGCATGCGGGCACATCTCGTTTGTAGATTAGATCTTCTGTCTGGAATCTTCCGGATCCCTTGAACGCAGTCAACCTGGTGGCTGAAGTGTGAGGGGGAACGGCCCGATAAGGCAACGGCGATCTCCTTGATCCCTCTTCCCTTCCGTTATGTTTAGTAGCTTGTTCAAACAGGCGCAGGAAAAACCCGTCGCTGGCAAAGAGCAGGCGCGAGAGGACGACGACGAGCGTCCACGCTCTCCTCCAGATGATCACGAATGGCGGACGTCGGAGCAACAGTTTCAACTCCCTCCAGCGCTCAGACCGTCACTAGAGAGAGGGGTAACGACAGCAGTGTCGACACCTCATGACGCCGTCCTCGCGGAGCTGTTCCCACACAAGCCAGGAGCAAGCGCTGACCAACCTGAAACAGTCTCCGAGATACCTGAAGTTGCCTCACGAAAGGATAGGGCTGAGACGAGTCATCATCGGTCTCAGTCGCCTAGCCGAACTCCACTACATGATCCATTCGCAGGCTCTCTGATTGGACTGTCGATTCAAGACGATGGAGACCACGCCCGCACAAACCCTGAAGCGAGGAAGGAGGATTTGTGGTCGCATATGGCGAACGTTAGGGACATTCAGACTCAGATCGCCAACATGCACGTCACGATGGAGAATATAGGGCTCGGACATCAGGCGGACCACCGACTTTCTGTCGAAAGGGTGCATTCTACGGTGCCCTCCGAGGGGGAGAAATGGGAGGACGCGGTTGAGGGGGAGGATGCAGAGGCGAAGGAGAAGGATGCGAGGGAGCAGGAATTTACCAAGTTGGCAAACAAGTTTCATGGACGAAAGGAAGCGACGGAGAATATCATGACAAAGGTAATTATCACAGTTATCTATTGCAACTTTATTCGTGTGCTCATCAAGTTACCGGTAGCTCGATGAGCTGTCGCGGATGGTCACGGCATTCCACGCCTTACGGACACCGGTGGCAGACCTGTACGGTTCGCGATCGAACAGCAAGACGGCAAAAGATATATTGACCGGAGACGAGTCGGGCGAGCCTCCGCTGATTATCATCCCGCCGCCTAGGGAAGCGCAACAGGAGGAGGGGCAGACGTTTATGCAGCGCCCGGTGCTGATGCGGGTCGGCAATCTTGGTGAGAAAGACGGTTCCGGTAACACATAATACAGCCATCACGTGTGTACGTGTGCCTAAATTCTGGGGGGAAGAAGTGTGAGAGGGGGGG
>Ga0307514_10003338_pt1 | contig 15542 bp, 18 predicted proteins | sample 16_EM_MG_FD_203088 | JGI IMG/M metagenome (GOLD analysis project Ga0307514, IMG submission 203088) | Populus trichocarpa ectomycorrhiza microbial communities from riparian zone in the Pacific Northwest, United States - 16_EM | ecosystem: Host-associated > Plants > Roots > Unclassified | place...
ATTCTGGTGGTGGTGGTAGGAGGAGGAGGAGGAGGGGGTTGGAAGAACCCGACAGGGGGAGGTTTGGGGACGGCAAGGAGTAATGCTAATTGGAGATGCGCTTCAGGCAAGTCTCCCTCACAGGCCTTTTCAAGCGCCTCCTGAGCTTCGCCTAAGAGCTGCCAGACTTTCTCTGGGCTTGGGCTATTTGGAGTCGCACTCGCAGTAGCCATCGGAGGAGGAGGAGGAGGATCAGCCCCACCCTTGCGGGCCTTGACATTTCTTGTCTTCACCTTCCCCTCCTTATCCCTCTCCATCAGCTTAACCTCCCACTCTATCCTCTTCTCCCACTTCTCTCCCACAACAGCCGCGTCCTCTATACACATTATCCCCAGCCTCAACCATGCCTCTGCTACCCCCTTATCCCCCGCCGTCCTCAACCACCCCCTCGCCTCATCTCTCCTCCTCCCATCAAGGCCCCTTTGGTGGGAAAGAAACTCTCCCCAAATAAACGCACACACAGGGTCCCCATCGACTTTTGCAGCTAGCTCGATTCTGTTCAGGTACCTCCGGATCGTGGCCTCTCTAGCTGCGGCGCGGGATGCCAGGGAGCCAGGTAGGAGGGGGGAGTTGTTGGCACGGTGGTAGAGGGCGACGGTGGCGGAGGGGTCACCAAGTTCATCCCCAAGGGTGATGAGGTGCGTTGCGGTTGCACGGAGGGGCGAGGTTGGGGGGGTGGATCTGTCGAGGGTAATGCCAAGGAGAGTTAGTGTTTTGGGGGAGATTTCGAATTCTGACCGCTCTCGTTAGTTGATGGGTAGATAGCCTATGTATGTAACAAAGGAGTTTCAACCTTCACAAAGCGTCTTGCCGTGCTCAACCCTGCCCTTGAGACTTGGATCAATGTCCCCCCGGAGCTCGGCGTAGCGGCGCACAATGTTGAGTGCGAGCGTGGGTGTGATGGGAATGGCTTTGGAGTTGTACGCCGACATGAGGGAGTCCATGGGGAAGGTTTTGATGTTGTATCGCTTAAAGATTTCGGAGGTGGTCAATGGCGGAACGGAGTCTCGAGTGCTGGGGCTGCGAGCGGCGTAGCTGCGGGTGAGGGATGAGGTGGAGGGGATGCATGGCCAAGGGTGGGGTGTGTGTCGAGGAGGATTGAGGAGGTGGAAGAGTGGACGCTGTATTCGAGGAGGGGGCATTGTTTGTGTGTAATGTAAAGTTGAGGGTAACGGGGCGGTAGCAAGGTGGAGGGGGCCTTGGCGAGCACGTGATAAGCAACTGCACACTACCTTGGCGTTGTTTCAGTGGAGATGTAACAAACGTCACACCCGCAGATTACCGTTGACCTAGTCTCGGAACCGCTACGCTACACAAAAAGGTAGCGGTTCCGAGACTACCGTTGACCCGGAGCCCGCCCGGCCCTGGGAAGGGGATCACAACCATAAAGAAAAACATCGCCACCCTGCAGGCAGCTCCAAACTACATTAAAAAAAACCCCATAGCCTCAAGCATACATTTCTCTCCTTCTTGCCTCTTACAGGCTCACAAGTCGAGTATATGTAGGAGAAGTGAGGTCTGCACTTGATAGCTTTTTTGCTGCTGCTGTTGCACTTCTATATCGCCTCAGCCGGAGGCTTTGTTATCTCATTTGTCTTTCCCCCCTTCCCCCCCGTCTTCCTCTGCTTTTTGCCTCCTGTCACCAACTGCAACTGCTACCCCGCTTGCTGCTAGGTGCTGTCGTATAGAGAGGTGCATATGTGCATATGTGCGTGTAGGTGTGGGTAGAGCAAGGAGTACGGGAGTAGGTAGTGGAGCAGTTCTTGACTAGTTCAAGGTGTCAAGCAGCAGGTAAATAAATAAATAAATTTTAAAAAAAGAGTGGCCTAGTACCTACCATACATGCATTCCGAAGTATTGCATAGGTAGTGGTTTGGGTTTATTTGGGCGAGGATTTTTCGGGGGCGATCCACGGCAGGGAAAGCAAAACACCCGAGCATGCAGCCACAGATCAGCTTCCAGATGGCGAGCATCCCGTCCCTTCATTGGCCCAGTGCCGGGCCTGGCGTTTTCTGCCCGCAGTCTACCTACCAGTACTGGTACTCGTACTTTATCATGAACGCACCTCTCCCCTACATCTCACCCTGCTTGTGCAGGGGCTGGGGCTCCGGGTATTGGCTGGAGAGCACTTGGCCTAATGTAGGTACATGAATGGAGCCTGCAGTGTGGCCTTCGCTTGCTGTACTGTCCCCTGTTACCCTGCCTCTTGTGCGGACGAGCTTGGGGGCCAAGGAGCAGTGCTGTCATCATGTAAAAAAACTGAGACACGTCTGCACGATCATTGGGATTGATCATGAATACTGAGTGGAAGGGGGCGAGACCCGTCAGCGTTCCCATGATGTTTGAAAAGATGGAGGGGAGGGACACGAGACACCCCCCACTTACACACTGTCAAGTCAAAGCCCCTTGCAATAACCCAACCCTTCCACCCCGCTTCCTCCCTTCGGCCCCTCCCTGCATCCCATAGCATCCCACCACTCAGTGTATCCCCGCTCCCGAGCCCTTTCTCCCAGGCGACAACTGTGTTCGATAAGCTCCGCCCAGAGACCCGCCAAAGTGTAAAGTGATGCTCGGCGCATGCTGCTTAGTATATCGTCGGGAACCTAAACTCCCAGGCCCAGTGCTGCTGTATATCTCCCCCCGCTCCCACCCCGCTCCCGTTGGCCATTTTGTCCACCGCACATCCAGTGTGGAGTTGCAAACCGAAAAGCCTCTGCGTTCCTCTCCTGCTGTGGCGACTTGAATATTTGGAGGCTGCATTTCGCCTGGCTCTGTTGCAAGCATGTCAGTATTTATCTTGATTTTGTTTCCGCTTATCCTGCACCCCCGTCAATCCAGCTGAGTGGATCCAGCCCGCCCAGCAAATACTGCCAGTATCCACACTATCATTGCCCTATGATCTCATTTACAATGTGGCTCCATTCTCTATTCTCTACTCCCCATATTCTTCCACCATCACCATTATCATCATCATCATCACCATTATCATCATCATCATCATCATCACCATCACCAATCCCCACTCATGATCATTGTCGAACTCTCAGAAAAGCAAAGGAGGTTGCTTCGAAGTGCTAACGCCACTGCATTCAGGCCTGGACGCCTTGAATCCCAACCACTCCGAGTCTCACAACGCAGCAATGCCCTCCATTTTTACCATCCAGCGGCTTACACTGCGGACCAATATGCATCAAGGTCTTGGTCGTATTATTTGTACACCGACCCTCGACCCTCCCCAGCCTCAGACTCGTTGGCAAAGAAGCAGTATGGTCAGCAATCAGCTTCAATCCCACCCAGGCACAAGGTAGTTTCATCTTTGGTAACACCATTTCTTGGGTCGCAGGCCAAAGGGAAACGTACGGGCGGGAGCATAAAAAAGCAGGAGCGTCATGCAGTTTCACGGCGTAACTCCTCCACTGCCTCGATTCGGAGCTTTGCATCGTCGGTGCTCTCCCGGAAGCGTAGATATACTGCACCACCGACTTTGGAGACGCTCCCTTCTGAGCTCTTGACTGAGATTTTCTCTTATTTGGACCAAAGGACCTTGCATAACCTGATTTTTTGCTCAAGGAGGATGCTAGAGGAAGCTTCATACAACTTATATAAAAGCCCAACATTCAAGACGACCTACCGGTTTGCTCAATTTGTTACGACAATCACACATGATAGGCATAGGGCCTGGATGGTGAAGGTGCTCGATGTGAGCAATCTTGGAAAGGAAGCTGGGGAGGATGGAAAGCCTGTAGCCGGGTGGAGGGAATGGAAGTTTAGGAGTGACCCGCTGCACACAATTCACCGGGATGATATTGGGCCAAGTAAACCTGGAAAGGGGGGAGTAGTAAAATCCACTCATCCTCCCCCGTCACCATTTTTGCAGCGGTACAGCTTGATTAGGGACATTCCCATTGGAGCAGTCATCCATGTGTTGGCTGCTTGCCCATTCCTGCGGTATGCCCCCCGTCCGCAATATCGATTCATAGCTCAGCACTAATATAGCTTTTTCCTTGTAGGAAGATTGACCTTTCCAATGTTTCACTCGCTGCGGACTACTGTATCTCCAAACTTGGCTCCCTTCGCACCGGTTATCACCCCACGGCATTCACCTCTCTTCTCTTCGTCTCGGATGTCCCCAAATCCTTCACCTGGCAGGAGGGTGACACACGGCCCCTCTCATGCTCTGTTGATCTTGTTGACGTATTTACGAAGCTACATGGGCTTAAAAGTATCAATTTGCGAGGGGGGGTTTGGGTAACAAGAGGTGTGGCAGAGAGAATAGTGGCATGCAGTAGGGCGATTCAATATATGGACTTACGGGAATGCGGAATGTATAGGGAGAGGAAGTGGACTGTGGCAGGCAGAAGAGAGGACATAGGGAGACTGATTACAGAAGAGAAGGAAGCTGAACTGAAGATAGAAAGATTGCAGAAGGAGGCAGAGATAAGAAGGAGGAGGTTGACTGCGGCGTTTTAAAATGGTAGGTTTTGACACAACCGACTGATGTTGGCAGGGAGTGTTTGGGGTAAGGGGTTAGGCAGCTTTTTTCCTACCGTTATGGTTTCCTCCAGGTGGCGTTCATGGTATCAACTTGGAAGTTCTCTTGACCTTTCCCGAGCCTCGTTGGCGGGCCTCCTAGGCCGGATCTGGTTTTCCAACCTGTCTCTACTCTCTTCCTTTTTTCCTTTTCTCACTTTTCCTTTCCCTACCTTTCCTACGAACGGTCTTTTGAGAGGGTAATGATTTATGAGTTATGTGGATTATATGCGATGTATGCTTTTCAGGCGGGATTGTCTCAGGAAGCTATGGTAAGTAAGAGTAGGGGCGTTTAGAGGTTTGAGTATTGGTTTAGCCCGGTAGGTGGGAGTATAGGAGGGAACACATGGCGTGGGATTTGGATTCTAAGTAGCGAGAGTACTGTACTGTTGTATAGGTCTAGCAGGGCAAGCTAGTAGGCTGAACCCCTTTCCATAGGGAGAAGGCAAGGCAATGTGATTTCAGTTGTGGAAATTTTGTGCAGCGTGATGAGATGTTGTATGGTGAATGGCTTATCGAACTGGAATTTAGGTGCATATAAAACCTTATAATTGTAGCACAAGAGAAAAAGCGCACGGGGAGGCAAGACCAATGGTCATCTGTTACCCTGAAATGTTCCCGCGGGGGGGAGGGGGGGGAGGAAGCAGCCATATTGCCAGCAGATACCATAATATTAGCTCAGGGTAACATGGGTTTTCAAAGCCAACCCCCAAAAATAAACAGCTCCGTTGCAGTCCGCAAGTTACCCTGAACATCTGTGGCCAAGCCGACATCGACCCTATGAGGCCGAGATCTACGGAACCAGTGTATTTATTTATGCTGGAATTACTCTTGCATAACGAATATGCATAACAGGGGATAATTGTTAAAACTGGATATGATGAGTCTTGTGGATCAGAACGATGTGGCGAGGGATATAAGCGATGGATTTTTTCGCATGTATTTAGAGTACAATGCTCAAATATACTAAGTATCTACAATTTACTCTTTATGTACATACGTTGTAAACAAATACGAAAACACCTCGCCCGCAGCAGCCTCACCCTTAGCACTCGATATCGTATTACACAACACACAAACACCCATCTATGTACTGTATATGCATGCATTACTTTCCCCCAACACAAAGTTTCTATAGTTTATCAATCCCGCACCTACTCAAAGCCTCCTTGTCCAGTCCTACCAAGCCAGAACCAGTCCCAGTCCCGTACACAACAAAATGTAATGACATTTAACAAGAGTAATAAACTAAAAACCAAAACCCTAGATAACACCAGCCCAAACCACGCTTGTTCGAACACATACACCAAAAATATCAAATTCGCCAAAGCCCCATAGTATATGCCGCTAGACCCAGGCGAAGTTGAACACGAAACAAAAAAAATACAAATCGAAGCTGCATATGCATATGCATAAACGCATGATGGAAGAAGCAAAAAATAAGTATCAAATTAAACAAAAGCAAAAAGGCGTTGAAAATAAACAAAAAAAAAAAGTGATGCACGCGCGGTAGTCAGAAACAAAAGTTAATTCCCCTACACTTCACGTGGCTCCGGATTGTGTAACAGTAACGCGCAAACGTCGTAGGTTGGTGGCCCATAGGATAACTTTCAAAATTCCAGCTCGCTTCATGATATATCTCCGCTGATTTTGTTCCCCCCTGGGAGGCGAGACCGAATCGCAATACTCCAGTTTGACCATATGACTGTTTTAACTCCTATGCCTTATTCCTCCTCTCCATAATCCCGTAGCACGCCATGCAAAAAGTAAAATCGCCCTTCTCCCTACAGCACGTCCCACACACTCTCTCATCACAGCTGGTACACTCTCTTGCACACACCCCACACGTTGGTTTATCGCATTGCTCGCAGTCAGTGATCGTCGATGCAAAGCTGAGCAGCTGGGCACGGGAGCATATATGGCATCGTTGCCCTTGTACAGCTGGGGGTTTTACCGGATTCGGGACAGTCTTGACAGGTAACGTGGCCGGAGCAAATTCTGGGGATAGATGCATTTCCTGTGAGCACACCATTGGTGAAGGGGAGCGTGACCGGGTGGTAGTGGTGGTCGTGGTGATGAAGGAACTATGAGGTGAGGTGATTGAGAGGGCAACCCGAGAGCGTTTATGTCTCGGTGAGGCGAGGACTGATGGTTTGTGGATACTTGCAGCGGTGACGGCAGCATGCGTTCGAGGAGTGTGTTGGTGCTTGATTCTAAGGCTAGACGGCTTCGAGGAGGCATGGACCTGGTATTGGGTATTTCCAAATGGACGAGAGAAAGTTGAAGGTGGAGTGGTTGAAGAAGCGTCCCAGCTGGTGGCCATGATATCTAGGTTGAGTTCACTGAGCGTAGAGGGTTCATCCCGTCTTCGTTTTCGTCCTGGTGAGGTGAGGTGGGGCTGGAACAAAGGGGTAGCGTATTCCGGTTGCATGTCTCTCAGCTTGAGTGGTAGTGAGGGCGCAATTGAAAACAGCGACGAAAAACTGGTATAGTTTAGGTTGTTGATACCTGGGTGGAATGAGATGCTGATGTTCTCTGCGAAAGGTTTGAGAGGAGAGACACTTTATGAAAGGTAAAGGTACTTGAGTAGGGCTATTTAAGTGAGTGGAGTACAGTTTGCCCAAGAGTTTTGAAAGCAGCTTTTGTTTTTCCTTTTTTCTCGCAGTCGAGTATTATGAGGAAATTTCGAGATGGGGAACTGGTAGTTAAAGAGCTAAAGAGCAGGCATCAGCTTAGTTCCTACAGTTACACGGGCTGAGGCCTAGCAGTCGAACATTGCGGACTGGGCAGGTGGCCCCCACCGCGAGTTAATGGTCATGGTGTGCAGTGTAGAGTACTGTAGAGTATGTACTCCGTACTGCATGTAGATACTTGCATGCATGTAAGTACGGTGATTTCATCCTCTACCACAATTCCGACACAGTACGGCCTAACATTGTTTTATATGATAGCCACCACCCATCGACAATTGTTTATTTGATGTAATTGGCTGGCATCAAAGCTTGGCACAGACTGTAGTTGCTTAGTAAGCAGAAATTTGTATGACCGTACAAAACCCTATCGGTATTGACACTCCCAGGCACCAGGTGGTCCCAACTGGAAGCCCCCCCTCTCCCATCAATTAACTCCGCCCCGGCAATGGCTCCCCGGCCGGCCGCCCCCTTGCCCTCCTCGCCCTACTCCTCCTCTTCTTCTACAATCGCCGGTTCCACCTCTCGAACACCCTCCCCCTCACCACAAAGGAAGAAAGCCACCGTCCCCATCTCCGCGCGCCCCAGCTCCGGCAAAAGGAAGATACCCACCCGCTCCGTCTCCTTCGCTCTCCCCGCCTTACCATTCCCCCTCGCAAGCTTCCTACACCCGCTCCGGTCAACATCGAATCAATGGCTCGTTGTACCAGCGATACTTATGGTTGCGTTTTTGTTTCGGTGGGCGGTGGGGCTGGGGCCGTATTCAGGTTTGCAGTTGCTCCACTTATGCCTAGGAATTAGGCAGTTGGTAGATACAATGGCTAATGGATACCGCATCTAGGTATGGCATCCCCCCCAATGCACGGCGACTTTGAAGCGCAACGGCACTGGATGGAAGTCACAACGCATTTGCCCATGAAAGAATGGTACTTCCACGACCTCCAATGGTGGGGCCTCGACTACCCCCCTCTGACCGCCTACCACAGTTGGCTCTGCGGCAAAATGTATGCCCCACCTATCTCCTCTCCATCTAACCATCTAACCCATCTCCAGCGGCTCCATCATCAACCCCACCTGGTTCGCCCTCCATAGCTCTCGCGCCCTCGACAACTACCACCTCAAACTCTTTATGCGCAGCACCTCCCTCCTGAGCGAATACCTCATCTACATCCCCCCCCTCCTCCTGCTCACTCGCACGCTCTCCCACCTCCCGCAAACAACCATGTCCAAATACGACCTCGCAATTGCCACCACCTCCATCCTCCTCCAGCCCGCACTAATCCTAATCGACCACGGGCACTTCCAATACAACTCCGTCATGCTCGGCTTCACCCTCGCGGCGCTAGCAATGTTCACCAGGGACCATCTTCTCTGGGGTGCATTCTTCTTTGTGCTGTCCCTGGGGTTTAAGCAGATGGCGCTATACTACGCCCCAGCAATATTCTTCTACCTCCTTGGTCTGTGCGTGTTTCCCCAAATCAACATCCCTAGACTTTTAGCTATTGGAATTGCAACAATATCCACCTTTATCATCCTCGCCCTCCCACTATTCATTTCTGGTGGGATTCCGGCCCTAGCCCAGGCCCTGCATAGATGTTTCCCGTTCTCCCGCGGCCTCTGGGAAGATAAAGTCGCAAATCTGTGGTGCGCCTTAAATCCAATCATCAAATTCCGCCAACTCTTCTCCACTCAAACACTCCAATACCTTTCTCTCCTAGTGACTCTAGCTACTATCCTCCCACCATGTCTTATCATATTCTTTAATCCGCGAAAACACCTCCTCCCTCTCGCCCTTGCGGGGTGCGCATGGGGTTTCTTTTTATGCAGCTTCCAGGTTCATGAGAAGAGTGTATTGCTGCCGTTGCTGCCTACTACATTGATACTTGCCCAGGGGCTCGATAGAGATACGGTGTCATGGGTGAGCTGGGTTAACAATATTGCGAATTTTAGTATGTGGCCATTATTGAGGCGGGATGGATTGAGCTTGCAATATACAGTCATGAGCACTTTCTGGGCATGGTTGATGGGCCTAGGGGGCAAATGGTCACTTCCTGAAAGCAATTTTGGGAAACTGGTTCAGTTGGGGGCGTATGCGGGCGTATTGAGTTTGCATGCTGCGGAGTTGGTGCTTGACAATGGGCTGATACGATTAATGGGGCCAGGGGTAGAGAAGAAGGTGGAGGGTGTGCTAGAGCGATATCCGGACCTGATAGTGGTGGGGAATGTAGGAGTGTGTTTTTGTGCGTTTGCGTGGATGTATGGGTGGACTGTTGTCAGGCTGTGGAGAGAGAGGCTGGAGGGGCCAGGGAAGAGGAAGAGGGAGTAGGGACATGTATTGATATTTGCTGATTGTTTATTCCCTGCTGCATATGCATGGAGAGATGATTGGAAGAGCTGGTCTTGCGGTCTATATATTGTAAATATTGATTCATATATCCCTTTGAACGCATCAATGATTCCGCCGGTCTGGATATAATGATTTACCCAATGGGTCAATCGGCCCTCTGTAGATAATTTCGGTTTTTTTGATAATGTCCTAATATCACTCATATCAGATGCGAGTAAAATTGCAAACGCAGATATCTTTGTAGTGCATACTCGCTAAGGCAATCAGATACAGGTATATATTCGTCCTGGTGGATATTTATATACCCTTGTCCAGAAGTTGAAGATCTCATGTGAGAGAGCAACTGTACGCAAGCGCAATGTCTTATTATGAATCTGAAAATTCGCTCAAAAAAGCCCACTCGTCGACGATTCTGCCGTATTCGCAATCACTCCAGGAACTGGAGAAGTCGACGAATCTTTGAAAAGTGCATTCCGATTCTATTGTCACATAAGTCGGAGCTTAGGCCTAATACGTTCAAGTACCCCCGAGACTTTCAAACATGCACCACCATCTCTGGAGCATTGTCAAGAGAGGAGATATACTGTACATACCTTCTGTTCTTATAGGTGGATACATGGGTGGGGGTGAAATGTATATCTCCACCTCTTTAGTTTTAATCACGGTCGCTGTGCCTTCCCCTGCAGTCCGAGGAAATTCTTCCTTCATTGGCGACGTAATCATCTTGAGCATATGTTTCCTGCTGCTAGCAAATAGCCGGAGGTAGTCACTCCCCTTAATAAGCTTGTATCGTCGAGGATTGTTGGCTATTATCTCCTGGATGGCCTCGACAACCTCAGCTGGCCATTCTGGCCACGGGGACGGGCCGTTAAGAGTGGGGAGAAAATAGTCTCGGAAAGATAGAGGGAAGGGACTGAGCCGTGTATCAAAGTCGTAGACTGTGGTGAGGTTCGTGGCGGGGGAGGTGTGAAGGAGAATAACATGGTAATCCTAGGGTGAGGGCTGTGTAAGCTGCAGGTTACTCGTCTTGAGGGTAACAGCAATAATTCATGGGAGTACCCAGCAGACAGGAAGGTTTCCTTGTGCTATTCGCTGGAAGAATAATGGGACACACTCTGAATGCTTTACGATTAGCAGATGGGATTCCTCGAATCCAGGGGGCACATACTCTGGGGATTGGAGATGAATACTGCGGTGTATTGATCAACTTGTGAGGGATCCACATGGTCTCTTAAAATCAGGTAGATGTTCTCCTCGCAGTAACTACGTAACCAATTGTCAGAACGATGATTAGGCCTGCAGAAGTTCGAAGTATGGCCCTGTTTACCTTGCGGTGTATGTAAGAGCTTCCCGAACGATACTGGTCTTAGTGACGGGAAGGGGGCTCTCGTGCTCAGGTGACATTTTTTGAATAGCAGCCTGCTGGACAAGGATTCAGAGGGTGCTGCTGGTTGGTGAGGTGTGAGCGGAGTGCGTAGGGCGTGTCGATTTACAAAATATGTCGTGGGGAACCCTGACTTGACCTGCGCGAAAGCACAAGGCCAGAAGCGGTTATGACTGCCGAAATAGTCTGGCTGAGCACTGTACATTGTATACAGTCGATCTACGATCAACTTTTGGTGTAAGAACCAGGTTACCGTACCATGGTTAAGGTTTCTGTGGCTCTACTGATGAGGCTCAGTGTATCCCGTACGAACCCGAGTACAGTGTATGTGCATACGAGACAGGTACGCTCGCGCGGCAGTAGATAGTAAGTAGAGAAAATAGAGGCTAAAGTTGAGTTGTATATCCGAATATGAGTGTGTGGTATCAAAGAACGCAGAACATCTTCTTTGGATCAATAGTACTTCCAGATTGATTTTTTTTTGAGTCTATATGCCTTTCCCCCGAAGGGAGCTACAACCCGTAGACATAGTATGGTTGTATTTTAACTTTCATAAAAACTGGTAAAAATGAATAGGAGTTGTTGTATGTCTTGATTCCTTCATTGGATTTGTTGGATTTGTGCTTGCTGAGTTTACAACTATTAGCAGAAGTTTAGGTCGCGATGTTCCTATAGCCTATAGTATTGTGTATTATTATATATGTATATTGCAAAATCAATAGTGGGTTTTCTGTGAGCTCCTTCCCTAATAACCTACTTTTTTTTCCACCCCTGAGGAGAGTGGTTTCACTTTATCTTTTCCTTAGCTGCAATTGCAACAAGTAGGACGACATATCCTGCTTGAACTTGTTTCACAAATCTCGGATCCATACTGGGAACGGAGTAACTGCCGTTCAATTGAGGCGACCTACAAATATTGGCTTCCCACATGACATTTGAGAATGGCTGATGACTGATGGCTGATAGCTAATGGCTGAATTGTAGAAGTACAAATGGGCTTTGGTAACGGAGGATAGGGTATAAGGGGTTGAAGGGGAGCTGCGTGAAGGACTGGAGTGTAGCTACACCAGTTACCAGAGCAGCAACTCTTGTTCAGTCATTGAAGTCATATCTATCGCTACCAAATTTGTCCCGCGCTATTGCAGTCTCTAGCTTAACGGTTCGCAGCTAAAGATTTTGTGGGGGTGTTATACACCGCCACAAGCCACATACCAAGCCCAACACCCTGGCCACTTATATTGGCCCTCCTTCTTCCTCTTTTTTCTCTCCTCTCCATTGAACAACGCAAATTTCAACATTGAGTTCAAGGCCCCCACGAGAAACACCGGCTTCACAGCTGAGAGTTTCCAGGAATGCAGGGGCTTCTACTGGCTTAGGCTGGCATCGAATGAAGAGGGAGTCTTGAAATACAGACGGGTCTGATCTTGGGTGCGGCGGATATCTCCTTTTGCTCCGTGAGATCGGTCGCAGTGATTGGGTTCACATCTTGTTTTGGGGGTACGAGAACATGGTCGGCTGAGTTGAGTCAGTGCGCTGGAGAGGATGGGAGCCCGACTGACTGGGACTGGTATGAATTAGATTTGGTACTGGTATGAATGATTGTTAATATATAGCCGTCCCATCACAATAGAGAGATTATCAAAATTTATGATATATGTAGTTACACGCTGGTCCTTTCCGCAGCTCCCCTCTGCCCGGAAAAGGGAAATGGGAAATGACGGTAAGTGAGGAAGATGACGGAAAGTGAAGATGACGGAAAGTAAGTAATAAAAGAAATGACAGTCGAAAAAATACTGGCCATTATTGTGATGCATATACAGTGCGTAGGTGAAAGTTATGGCGCCGCCTCATAGCCTAAGGCTCCCTTCGGGGGAAAGGCGTATAGACTCAAAAAAAAAAAAAAAAATGGCGCGTTGGCGCATACATACATCCGTATGTATCACTGATATGCAACTGAATAATGTCAAAATCACATGGATAAATTCGATACATATGCAGCAGTAGGGTAAGCCCTCTCCACACGGCTAAGCAATGCTCTCGGCCTAGCTACCAAACTAGATTGTGGATACAACACCACCAAACGACGACAACGACCCACGCCAACTCTCTCAACATCACAATATCAACAGCAATGGCCACTCAGAAATCTGGTGTGTACCTCACCACCGCCGTTCCTCCGAATCTCGAAGTATGCAAAGAAAATGGAAACTAGGAATCTGACCAAGGACGTTTTGCGGAATGTATAGGGATCGCCCGCGGCACCAGCGCCGGCTACAAGACGGAGGTTAGGGAGCTCAAGCCCCGCATCGCTCGAAGCAAGGGAAGGCTCTCAAAGAGGACTACTTTTGTTAGGGAGATCATCAAGGAGGTTGCCGGGTATGTTGGTTCTGATTCTAGGAGGGATATCTGGGGCTCTGGTGTGATTGGAGCATGTGGGAATGGGAGGGTAATGCTTTTGGATGGTGAAGGGAAATGCTGATGGATTTTGGTGGACAGTCTCGCCCCATATGAGAAGCGTGTTATTGAGTTGATCCGTAACGGAAAGGACAAGCGTGCCCGAAAACTCGCGAAAAAGAGGGTATGTGCATACTCACTACCCCTATACTTTATTGATTGGGGCAGTATCAATACTGAGGCCTACAGCTCGGAACCTTCGGCCGTGCCAAGGCCAAGGTCGACGACCTCAACAGAGTCATCGCTGAGTCCAGGAGAGCTGCTGGCCATTAACAAGCACCATTCTGTTAATAAAAAAAGAAATCTGTTTGCATGCCTCGCATCATCTCCTTAAATTTTCCCTTTCAGTCACGGGCTTTCGATACATGCTCTGCTTCTTTGTTCCTGGGTTCGACTTTTGAATAATCAATCATCTGGGCCAGTCGATAGTCTTTTTCTGCCTCTGTGTTCACACTCAGGACTTCTTTCTGTTGTATTTTTTCACACTGGGTTGGGGCTTGCTGTTTGGGGGGGGTTGGATTCGGGGAGAATCAAAAAGATAAACGTCAAATGAATGGGTAATTTCTTTGACCTAAGAATTCTGTCCCATGATACCTTTCAAGGCGTTGGTGTATTTATCCCCCAGGGCCATGTAAATGTTGCCAAATGAGCACTTGAGCTTCTTACAGTGATGACACAGGGCATACGCATGCTAGCCGCTCCTCACCTGCTCAGTTCCAGATGCATACCAGTGGCCACCCACCAATGTGGGTTTTGGTGGGGATATTTGTGTGCCTCTGGAAGATGCACGTGCGTAGCAAACGTGATATGAGGGTAATACTAGTCTGGTTGGCACAACACGCGGGGGTAATACATACGAGATCAACTTCTGCGATCAGGGAGGAGCCTCCATGCCAAGACCTGAACATCCTACCTAACCTCCATATCGGCAGGTCAGATCTCGGCTATAGGTATACCTAGGCAAATTTCAAGGATGAAGCCTTTGACAAGATCACGGGAATCAGCCATGCACGTCATGTTGGGATTAAACATACTATATCTGCGTGTACATACTACATGCTACGAGTATGGGGCAACCATAACGATCCAAAATCCTCCGAACCCAACGCTGCGCAAGTCAAACTAGACATGTTTGTGATCGTGTTTCTGCAGCCTTTTCCTGCTTTCCTGTTTTCTTGTTTTCCTATTTTCCTGTCCCTGCACTGGCTCGCCTTCTTCTCTCTCGCACAGCATATCTGGGATCCGTTTTAATTCTTCTCCTTACTCTTTTGGCAACCCAGCGACTAATTCCTGACTTCCGCCTCTTCCTTGCGTTGCCCACCCACCACGCTATGTGGAGACGCCTCTATCTATTCCTGCTGCTTGTGCGCGTTTATTTCGCGCTTTCGCCCTCTTACATTCACCCGGACGAGCATTTCCAAGGTCTAGAGGTTATAGCAGGTACAGTCTTCCAGGCCTCGCCTAGGCGCTCCGCTATTACCCTCCTCCCCCACCACACCCCGCTCGCCGATCCTTCGCTTGTTGACAATCTTTCTGCGCAGGTGATATTTTTGGTTGGGAGACTACAAGGACATGGGAATTCAGTTCTGCGAATCCCATTCGCAGCGTCCTTCCATTGTGGCTTGCATATGGCCTGCCCATGCAGCTTCTGCATCTCATCACAGGTGATAATACGCCTAGCCCGAAGTTAATCTACTACACACTGAGGATACTGTTTATTGTGGTGTCATTTGTTTTTGGTACGTTGGTTTTATCCGCGCACGTGCTGCAACCCCCATGTGAGAATTGTTGATTGACATCAGACGGTATAGAGGATTGGGCGATACAAGAACTTGTTACATCACCACGCCATAGACAAACTGCTTTGCTGCTAGTTGCTAGCAGTTATGTCACATGGGCACATCAATCGCACACGTTCTCCAACTCAGTGGAGACGATAGTTGTTGCTTGGGCTCTGGTGTTGATACAGAGGATTCACAAGTCAAAGGTTGCACTCTTCATAACGGCGATTTTGACTGATTACTGAAATTGATCACAGGACTCAGCCTTCCTGGCTAGTGCACTTCTAGGATGCGTTTCTGTATTCGGTGTCTTTAAC
>Ga0307514_10003339_pt1 | contig 15535 bp, 27 predicted proteins | sample 16_EM_MG_FD_203088 | JGI IMG/M metagenome (GOLD analysis project Ga0307514, IMG submission 203088) | Populus trichocarpa ectomycorrhiza microbial communities from riparian zone in the Pacific Northwest, United States - 16_EM | ecosystem: Host-associated > Plants > Roots > Unclassified | place...
TAACATTCCATTCATTTTCTTCTCTCCTGTCAAAGTTTTCTATGCTACATACCGTTCTTTAGTATATAACCTACTACACTTCAATTTTTTCTCTTTGTCGTCTTGCGATACAATTTCTTTATCTCTGATTTATACCATTCTCTACATCTTAGACGATTACTTTGCTCGAGTATACTAAATACATGGCTATATTTTTGCTACAATTGAATGGAGATCTTAACACTGTGATGTTTGGATCGATGCTACTCAAGAGAAGTAGTTGAGACAATGTGTCATAAAGAAGATCTTATAGATGGAGGGACAACATTGCGATGATGGTCTCGATGCTATCCAACGAGATAGTTGAGTGCATAAAAGGCACATGTTTTTGCTGTTTTAGTATCAATTTCACGGAAGTCTTGTAGGATATTTCTCTTTGATGTGTAATGGTTAGTAGCACCAGAATCAACCAACCACTCTCCTATATCCGTCGTTAATTGTATAGCAGCATTGGTCGCATCAGATGTTTCCGCATCGTACAATGCCATATACATAAAGTGTTTATGTGGTGGGGGTTCTCTCGTTTGTACAGGGTACCCGTATTCAACCGTCATTTGTAGTTGGTGCTCGTTCTGTTGCTGCTGTTGTTGGTTGGGGTATGTTATCTGATTCTGGCTCGAGTTGTATCCGATTAGGTTGGTAACCTTGTATTGCCATTTGCGCGCTCTGTACATTTTGCTGTCTCTGTGGGTGGATATTGTTCATGGTATTGTTGTTGTAGCCTTGTCTTGTCCCATATCCTTGTCCCGAACCAGGCGGTAGATGTGGCAGCAGGCGGTGATAGGATTAAGGATAATCTGTTAGAGAGTGCCAGATTACGGTAGTAGCAAGAGGAGACTTGCAGGCAAAGGCTGTAGAGCAGTGATCACGTTTTGTCCTAGCGGTTATACTCTCCAACAGGTTATGAGGCCGAGATTCCCTGAGAGAGCGCTGGGACAAAAGGAAGGGTATTAAATGGTTACTTACAGTGATATGAGCCTCAACTGCAGTTTGAAGTTTAGTTTATTGGCCCTGAGAAGTTTACCAGGAGCATAATTGTTAATTTGATCCCTGTGTGCGGTTTGGGGGGTGTACAGTATACCATCCAAACACGGTACCTGTTGGGCGGCACAGGGCAACGACGCCTATCTCGCGAAGAGTCCGGGGGATTTGATCCGCCTGGTATATAATCTGAAAACCCGGTTTGCCGCGGGGATGACGGCTGGGCAAGGGGATGTCTAGGTTTTTTTTTCTTTTTTTTTCTTTTACTTTTTACTATGTTACGGCGAGTTGAAACAGGTCTCGGTGCGAAGCCTAGAATCGGTCGGGGATTAGCAATTGGGGTCCTAATGTTGTGATAGCGATTCGAGTACAATACTTAGTCTCGCCGATAAGTACCAGGGTGCAGATGGTGGGAATTCAAGTTGGAACATTCTGTTGATGGCTTTCTTCTATTGTGTTGATGGATATTGATAGTTCATGAAAGTTTGTTACGGAGAAGGACTGTGTTATCGTGTTGGAAGAATTATGAAATCACGGGGAAACCTCATTGGTGGTTGTGATTTCATATTTATAAATATTAAATAATAAATAAGAGGATAAATTGCATGAACAATAAAGGTACTACATATGAAAAAAGCATGTCACGGGCCCGTGCAACATCCACAAACGACTCTCCTCAAAGTGAAGGCGTGAAAAACAAAACTGCAACCAAAATTCCGAAGTGCCTGCCACCAACTAACTCGTTGGAGGGTCACTTGGGCTGAACCTTCAGAATTGTTCGATGCCATTGGGGTTGGAGATAGGTTATATCTGCGTTTGAGCTCCAATTACCCATAGAATTGTAAGGTGAGGTCGGGGAAGGAATGGCCGTAACCAGTGGTGCACTCACTCCAGTGACGATCTTGTGCAACAATCGTCGGAGATTCATGAGTAGATTAGTGGTTGGGAAATATATGGGCAGAGGGCTTACCCTGAGTGTGTGAAATAAAAGGATTGGGCGATGCGGAATATGAAGTCTGGAACGGACGATAAGTATATATAGGTATGCCGATTAGAAGCGGTCAAGAGCCCCAGATACTTTTTTTCTGGCAGCAAAATCCTTTTTCAGACTTCGGTTCCCAAAGTGGTCTCTGGCCACAAATGGTCTGATCAACAATCCAAATTGACCTCCGTCCAGAAATGGTATATCCAGAGCATCAGTATATTTACTGTACTACCCCTCCGCCAGGAGCAATAAAAATAGCATTATCCCGTATTCACATGAAATTCCACCTCCATGTCAGGAGTCTTTGCATTCAGCGCCGCTTGTTGCGCACCTGCGCCCCACAAATACTATGGAACGTATAAAGATGAGGGTATACAGTAAACTCTCGTTTTAAGCATACCCGATATAAGCATATATTCGCTATATGCATATCTCTTGTGGTCCCTAATATATGTAAAAAGGTGCAATTTTCTCTCGGTATAAGCATATATTCGCTATAAGCATATCACCTCTGGCCCCGACAGTATGCTTCTTACGAGAGTTTACTATATTCGGTTATGAGCACTGCATCTACACATGCACAGAATGCTATTTTATTTGATTACCGTAGGCTATTACCACGAGTTTTGGAGTCAAGGGAATTCAGGTACAAGTGCACAGCCCTAACAATTCATGCTCTGGCTAATTGGGGCTCTGATAATTGATTCCTTTGATTATAAATGGCATTCTACCAGGTGTACTAGTACAAAGGTATGAATCCATTCTTTATTGAGTAACTAGCCCCTGAAGCATTCTAGTCAGGACACCCAGCAGGCAATTATCCCAAAATTGTGCGCGCTGTGAGTGGACAAACGCATTCACAGTACTTAACCCCGAGATACAGTCCCAATCCCAGTTGAATTGCTCGCAGTGTGGTGGATGTACCCAGATGGTGCGTTGGTTCCGAGTGACTTGTGGGAGGAATCCTTATTTCTCTTGCATAATGACCATATCGAGCCTCTATTTATATTTTGCAACGACGTCGATTGTCTTCCAAGGATTACGATCCTATGGCACCCCCTTCTACTTACCCCTTGGGAATACTCTCCCGTTAAGAAAGAAACTGGAATCATGAATTACAGGCCTATGATTACCAATTATAGTCATAAATAATAGAAGACTTGCCTAGAGGCGGGATGCCCAATTACTACTGTGCTCTCGAAAGCCCACTCACAGCTCATCCAGCTGCAGCACAATCTACACCATACGGCACCCCCGCTCAGCGCCCACGCCAACCTCACTCATTTCGGGCTCTGTTTCTGAAAAAGAGCGACCATTCCAAAATCACCCACTGCAACCATGCACTCTCCGTTTTTCGAGAAACCAACCTCCCTCACGGTTTTACCCTTTGGGATATCCTGTGTCATATGTGGCTTGATGACTGCAAAGGGATCATTGATTCCGTCCTCCTTCTTGCTTTTGCTTGATGCGGGGCGGGTGCTTCCCTCGCCTATCCCATCCCCACTCCCAGCAGTACTTACGTTCTCAATTCTTCTCAAATCCCACATACATACCCTCCCTGAGGTCCCCCCCACAGCCAGCATGGGGTGCCTGCCAGGCTCGCTTAGCAGTCCAAAGTGCAGGAAGAAGGGTTCCGTATCTGGTGCGTGGAATTGCAGTAGGCGGTCATATGTACCACCGTAGGCTGAACGAGTTTCACGCCACTCGTGTGTTGTTGGCGCTCGTGATTGCGGGAGGGGTGGGGCAGAAGAGCAGAAGTTCTGGATTTGCCAGAGGATAATCTTGTGCTCCTTGGCAGCTTTGGATAGAATGAGGTCACCGTGGAAGGCAAGACAGTCGATATAGTTGCTGTGGACGATGGAACTAGAGAAGTGGGGGTAAATTATTTGGATGGGAGAATCTGTGCCAGTAGATTCAACAGGCAGCTCGGGCAGGGTCCACTACGATGAATGGTGTTATCAGGTGAGTGCAGGTTTTGAAGGTAGGAGTACAATATCTTACAAGGTTCACGATATGGTCCATCCCACCAGACAGAAGATATCGCCCATTGGCATGGAATGCCTAATTTGGGGTTAGATACATCAGGGTGTATAATACATTTCACGGGACTTACAAGTGTGAGAACAGTTTCTCGGTGCCCTTCTCCAGCTAGTACACAGGCCAAAGGCTGCTGTCTGTGCTTAGGGTCCAATGACCATATTCGTATGCTCGAATCTGCTGAAGCTGAAGCTAATATGTTTGGGTCTGTCGGGGATATCTCAAGATCCATGACTTCCTACCTCGTACAAAGCCAGGGTCAGTTTGAGCCAAGGTAGACATCGTATAATGACTTGATAGTGGCAGGCTTACATCTCCATGTCCTATTAGAGTCTACAGAAAAAGATTAGCGAAGATCAAGCTTGAAGAGAATGACGCCCACCTGGATGAGTTTTCCTTCCCTGACCTTCAATACTTTTATTGTCCCAGCATTGCCACCAACGCAGAGAATTGGATCTCCAGTCTCAAGGTCCTTGGTCCAACAGGAGGTACAAAGTACTTCCGTAGGCTATAATCTTCAACAGTCAGTGCTGATCTTGTAATACGCATTATTTGAACAGGGCACCCACACCACAGGGTCCACTGTTTATACGCCATCTTCAAAGACTTCTTTGCAGACGTAGTGGGGATGGGATGCGGCATACAGAATCATCCACAAAGTACTGAATCACTTCTGCCCCCTTCTCTGGGTGAAATCGATAGACAACCGTCTAGAAACCATTATGGTATATTAGCCGAATTTCGTGTGGGCGAACAGCGTGAGGAAACTTTAGACTGAGTACCTCAAGTCCCCCGCAAACAGCGAATACAGGATTGTCCTCTGGGCTGCTATATGGGTAGAATGAAACAGAATAGAATGTATCTAGTTTTTGTCGTCTGATTGTTAACAGAGAGAAACTCTGTGGGGCCGTGCTTGTTGAGTCCAGGGAGCTCATACTATCCAAGGTAACCGACTTCTTCGACTTGCTGTCTTTGCCTCCATCCTTTGGTGAAATCTCTCGAGCCATACCCTAGAGGTGTTGTCATCAGTATATTTTGAGTCTGCAAGGTGACTAGGTGGAAGGAGGACATACCATGAAGATATGCTTTAACAGTGGAAACTTCCATTTCTCTTGAGCCATTGTAGTGTCGCTGGGATCCGGAGTCTTTTGCGGATTGGGTTTTGGTCGACGTGTGGAGGAAGCCCTGCTTCGTCTACGCATCAAGGTTGTTCCAGCTGAGCACTAGAGAACCGTTACTGTTGATGCGTGACGAGCTGAGGAGGCGAACTGGAAACTGAGAGTCTCGATGGTTGAAAACGCGTTACTGGTTTATGGACTACATAGTGACGCTCTTGCCAAGATGCGCATGCTCTCTTGCCAGGGGGTGGATAACCTGCATATATACTCCGTAGGTACAAATGTGGTCTCCCGTCATAGCCTATATAGGTAAACTGAGTAATGATTTTCCCCCCCCAAAAAAACGCTCTTTTGCCAGGGCCCACCTGAACAGCCAGTGATAGCAATTGTGCTTGTCTCGACAAGCTTCCAGGTGGGTGAATAACGTGCAATGCTTCATTGAAGCTTGGAGCTGCCGGGGAGTTTTTTTTGAGTCTATACCTACAGACTTAACGTCTGTGGAGCCTGAGGCTATGAGACGGAGCTGCCGGGGAGTGAGGAGGTGTCACCGAATTGACGCCCTACTGACCCCCTTGCTCTGGGAAGGCCTGATATTGGAGATGTCTCTTTTTTTATTATTACAGTAGTCTGGTAGGAGGTTTTTTTATTCTTTTTTATTTTTGAATTCACTACTACTTGTCTTCAAACTATCTAGCTTATGGCGTAGACGTAGAACCCCCTCTACAAAAATTCCCCTGATAAGGTTTTCGTGCTCGCCAGACTAAAGGTTTCCTACTACTCGTAGAGAGGTCAATTCTCTTTATTTTGCCCTTAAGTGCCAGACACAATGGTCACACCAGCCGATGAATATGAGGAGGTCATCAAGCTCCCATGGATCCATACCCCCCTCGTCGAGAGCAAGAGCCTCTCTGAAGCCGCAGGCTGGTTTGTACTCCACCACTCTCCCTCACCTCAATACTTCCAAATACTCCCCAGCTAACATGCCCTAGCACTGTCCTAATGAAACTTGACCTCCATCAACCCTCCGGCTCATTCAAATCCCGCGGCGTCGGCGGCTTCATACTTTACCGCACCCAACCCCTCGACCCCAATGCTGCCCTCCCCCACATATACATCTCTGGCGTGAACGCCGGCCTCGCTGCTGCCATCGCCTCTACCTCTCGCGGGTGCACTTGCACCGTCGTCGTCCCCGACTCCACCGCCCTTCCCATGATCCGGAAGATCCAAAAGGCTGGGGCAACCGTAATCCAACATGGGGCAACCTGGGCCGAAGCAGACGCCCATATCCGGGAAATAATGGCTACCGCAACCCCGGGGGGCAGGGAGAGTATCTACTGTCCGCCCTTCGACCACCAGGATATCTGGCTCGCTAACGCAACACTCATCACAGAGGCCCTCACCGACCTAGCCGGTGAGCCTCCAAAAGCAGTCATCGCCTCCGTCGGCGGAGGAGGGCTGTTCTGCGGTATTCAACTTGGTTTAATGGCAAATAGACTCCCCCATGTCCCTGTTATCGCGGTAGAAACCCGCGGTGCTGATTCACTCTCCCAATCCCTCCATGCAGGGAGGAATACTACCCTACTAGAAATCACTAGTATCGCAACATCACTAGGTGCGAGAAGAGTAGCCGATAAGGCGTTCGAGCTAGCCCAGCGGCCCAATGTCCGTAGTGTAGTCGTTGAAGATGCCCAGGCCGGTCGTGCGTGCGTCCGGTTTGCCGAAGAGGAGAGAATGCTTGTGGAGGCGGCTTGTGGAGCAAGTTTATCAGTTTGCTATGAGGGGATACTGAGGAAGGTACTCCCGGAGTTGAGGAAGGAAGATAAGGTCGTGGTTATTGTGTGTGGGGGAAATAATATAAGCCTGAGTATGCTAGAGGAGTATAGGAAGGTGTATGGAGCGCCGGAGGTGGATAGGATGGCGGCGATGCACTTGGATTGAAAGATATCAGGGTAACAAGTGACTCTGGGGTCTAACAAATAAAGCTACATTGCACAGGGGTCTAGAGTACTGAGATTTCAAAAACCTGGGAGGTAATAGTGCGACATCCCTTTTATTACTTAAATTAAATATATGCTCTACCCCCCTACGCCATAGATGCGTGGAAAAAGAGTACTCTAAGGAGAGAACAAACAATGCATCCACCGCCGGGCACAGACCCTTGCACCCAGATGCTATAAAACAACCAATATGATATTGGTAACACAAAACCAACTCAACGCCAATAATAAAACATCAAGCCAAAAAAATCTCTCAGAAACCAACTGTCTATAACTTCCTAATTATCTTAGTAGCGATCAGAGACTGGAGGCGAGGCTACTATAACTTCGCCTCCTTCTCTTTTTCCTTCTCCACCTCCGCCTTCACCCTAGTCAGTAACGCCGGGCCAACTTTACTCCCATTTGCTCTTCCCAGCTCCTTGCTAATCCACTCCCCAACCCTGCTTACTCCCTCCAGATCAACGCCCGTCTCTACACCCATCCCATGCAGGAAATATATCAAATCCTCGGTACTTACATTCCCCGTTGCACCTTTGGAGTAAGGGCATCCGCCCAGCCCGGCCACACTTGAGTCAAACACCCTCACGCCCATATACAGTGCCGTCATAGCATTGACCAGAGCTGAGTTATAGGTATCATGGAAATGGCAGGCGATCTGTGAAACCGGGATTGAGTATTGTTTGCTGAAGAGGGTAGTGAGGAGTACTGATGTCAATGGCGGTGTACCCGTGCCATTAGTATCTCCCAGTGAGACCTCATAGCACCCCATATCGAGAAGCTTCTTTGTGACTTCCGCGACTCTAGTGGGCGATGTAGGACCATCGTATGGGCAGGAGAAAATCATAGAGATATACCCCCTAACCCTAATCCCTCTATCATGGCATAGTTCCAGGACAGGCCGGAACCGCTCCAAAGACTCATCAATACTGCAATTAATATTCTTCCGACTAAACCCCTCGCTTGCACTCGCGAAAATGGCAATCTCTTTGAGATTTGTAGTTAATTCCAACGCACGTTCTAGCCCTTGCAGGTTCGGAACGAGGAAGGGGTACGTGATGCCCTTGGGTGTAGCTGCATCTGCGGGGTATTTATCCAAATGTTGTAGGATCTGCGGGGTATCCGCCATCTGTGGTACCCATTTGGGGCTGACAAATGCACCGGCTTCAATAACTGTGAGTCCGGTCTGGGAGAGCTTTTTTATCAGTTTGAGTTTCGTCTCGGTGGGAACTATGGTTTTCTCGTTTTGGAGGCCGTCGCGTGGGCCAACTTCGACGATTTTGACGAAATTAGAATGCAGAATGGGGGACTTGATTGTGTGGAATTTGGGTGTATCGACGGTCATTGCAGAGTAGGATCTGATGAGGGAAGGACGCAGCCCGGCTTCTGGTGACAGTTTGCAACTCGTGATTGGAGGAACAGCGCTGCCAGCGAAGGAGGTGATGGCGGTTGGGATATTTCTGGCTCTCTTGAGCGATGACTGGAGTGTAATAGAAGCTCGTCGAGCTAGAATCCTGAAGACAGTCATCTGTTTTTTTCTTCTTTCTTCTTGGGATGAGGATATATTTATTTTTTCCTATTCCCCTTTCCGGCCATAAAGGCTGGTGCGACAAGGCAGCACGGCGCAGGCCCACCCACAAATAAGAAAAGCGGTATGTATAATAGCCAGGAGAGTATACGGCGATGGAAGTAGGTATGCACTCTGCTCAATGATGTATATACAGTCAAGTACAGACTCAGCCCGCGAAAAAAGTACTGTAACCGCTGGAACTACTGCAAGTTTGCAGCCTACTTTGGACCTCGGCCCCGAGACTGTTGCTAAAGCCGGTTCTGTTGAGGAGTACGAATCCCGTGCTCTGTGAGGAAATGACTGGTTTCGGGTTTGTTTGTTTCTCCGTGTGGAGTTGGGGGGGTGTGAGCAGGGTATGATGTGAGATGGCGATCGGGGGGATCCCTTGACCAGTGGTGGAGACGGATAAAAAAAAAGATTGAAAGCGCAGTGCCATGAGGGCGGGCGAAGGGCTCACGCACTTGTTGTGGATTTCAAGGACAATGAAGGCTGGCATCCAATGATATGCCGTTTCTAACCATGGGCCGGGTGGGCCACAACCGTACTCTTGTGGTACTGAGTACACATGTACATAACTGTAATTACATTCCTTGCATTGTCATGTGTAATGAATTCTCGAGCAGCCAATGCACTCTTGTTGCCTAGGTAGTCTCACTCTTACCGAGCGCAGCGAGGTTGTTGCCTGCTGCTGGCTGTGGGGTAAATAAATATAGCCAAGGGTATATACCAAATCAACATGCTCAGAACGTGCCAACCAGACTATGTATGAGAACATCCAACCACGAATGAGATACCTACTTATGGAATAATTTCCCTAATGACAAATTGCATGGAAATCATACAGTGTACTTTTTTTTTTTTTTTTTTGAGTCTATAGGCCTTTCCCCTGAAGGGAGCCTTAGGCTATCAGGCGGCCCCGTCCCGCACCATACGGAGTACAGTGTACTGTATATAACTTACCCATCTACCATGTACATGCACTCGGTACTGTGATGAATTGTCGCACGCTGCATGCAAGCTGCACACAAGATCAATTACATATATCTATGTATAGTAATTGATGAGGGCATCGAGTACTCGAGTACAAACAAGCTGAAATAAGCAATTATATACTCTGTACTGTACATGTGAAGAAGCAGTAAACCTACACCATCCGGTAAAATTGATCATCCCGCTGCAACCACGCTGCAGGGACCATCCCGAAGTGAGAGTAAAGCAATGTGACCCTGTGGTTCAAATGTGAAAATGAAATAACGAGTGCATGGCTTTTGGTGAGAAAACAGGGTGTCATATATTCCTTAGAAATCCGTGACTCTTCCATTGTAGCTCCAGTCTCCCTTCCATCTCAACGGGTCATTCTTTGGCCCACCAATCTCACCAGTCTTTGGATTCACATCCCCTTCAAATTCTGGTGGCGCTCCTCGTCTGACGTTTGGGTGTAGCATCTCCCCTGGGGTTGAATCGATCTCAGATGTATTCCCGTTCTCAGAATTCGGTGCTGTGGTAGGTGATGAAGGTTGGGAAAAGGCACCGTGACTGAGCTTTTGAAGACGCTCGAATTCGGCTTGCTGCTCTGCGGGAAGGCGAGGTGGGGATGGTCCCGGGGAAAAGTGGGAGCCAATGGGCGAGCTTGAATCGGACTGGAGGCTGTTCTTTGTCGACAGTAGACGAGTGCGGGTTGATGTGCGGAAGAGACAAGTAACTACCGGGGTTTTGCGAGTTATGGCCAACATAATAGTTGATCTGAGTGGATAACTTTCTCTGCCCTCTACGAGAGGACGGACTACTCCCCCTCAATCTTCGACGAGGCTTGGCCCTCGCCCCGCGTTCCTTGGCACTGCTGACACATGCACCTGCCTCCGATTGATGACTCTTTATGGGCAGATCTCGTTCTGCATTCCCGGGCATGTTCCATCTTTCCTCATGATCCATTAGCACTACCGCTCCCTTGCAGCAATAGATCCATTCCCAGCATCAATTAATTTCAGCGTTTTAGCAGCAGCGGTAGCGGTAGTGCAAACGGATTGTACCGACACAAAAAAACCACCCACTACAGGCTGCACACACCACCTCGCATGTCTACACTACCACCAGCAGCCGCGCCTGGGGCTACACCGAAACCCGCCACGCCAAAAGCCCCTAAACCGCAGAAGCCAAAGGAGGATAAGCCTCAGAAAGGAAAAGAGGATAAGGCACCAAAGAAAGACGATGCTACGTCGAAAACTGGAACCCCTGCCGCCGGGGGAGAGACAAAGCTCACCCCCAAGCAGCAGAAGGAGCAGAAGAAGGCGGAGAAGCAAGCTCGTCGTGCTGCAGATAAAGCTGCCGCGGGAGCAGCCCCTGCCAGGAAGCCGGAGCCAGTTGCTGGTGGGGATAAGAAGGGAAAGCCTCAACAGGGTGCTAAGAGTCCCTCAGCAGAGAAGAAGGGAGGGAAGGCAGAGAAGACAGATAAAGGAAGTGGTGCTACCACTGTTGCCCGTGTTAGTCAAGCAGCAGCCGAGATGGCACCTAAGAAAGAGATTCCGTTGTTCAGGCATTTAGAGAGTCCAGGGCGGAAGGTGAATGTGACGGAGTCACATAAGGACGTCCATCCTGCTATTCTGGCGTTAGGGCTGCAGATGGCTTCATATGATATTTGCGGATCTAGCGCACGATGTGTAGCTACGTTACTGGCCTTCAAGAGGGTGATTGATGCACACCTTGTTGAGGGTAACATACGCTGACACTAGTTCCGTAGGTTATTGAAGACTACACAACACCACCACACACTACTCTCACTCGCAACCTTTCCTCCCACCACCTGTCTCCTCAAATTGAGCACCTTCGGTTCGCTCGCCCCATGTCTGTATCCATGCGGAATGCTATTCGTTGGCTTAAGCTTGAAATCTCCACCACCAGTATCGACATTCCTGAACATGCTGCCAAGAAGCTCTTGCTCGAGAAAATCGACAACTATATCCGTGAGAAAATCACCATTGCAGACCAAGCCATCGTAGCTACTGCTGTGGAGAAGATTGTTGATGGAGATGTCATTGTTACATTTGCAAAGAGCAACATTGTGCAGATGGTGCTTGCTGAAGCACACCGGAAGAAGATCAAGTTTAGGGTTGTGGTGGTGGATTCTCGGCCGTTGATGGAGGGTGCACAGATGTGCCAAGCCTTATCAGAGTTTGGAATTGACTGTACCTACACGTTGATACATGCTTTGAGCTATGCCATACGAGATGCAACCAAGGTTTATCTGGGTGCGCATGCGATGTTGTCAAACGGGCGTTTGTATTCGAGAGTGGGCACTGCGGCACTAGCAATGTACGCGAAGGAGTTTGAGGTTCCGGTTATTGTATGCTGTGAGAGCATCAAATTTACAGATAAAGTTGGGTTGGATAGCATAGTGACGAATGAGCTTGGTAGGCACCCTCCTCAGCATGCTTTTGTATACACAATTTGCTAATCCATGAGTTCCATATGTAGCATTACCGGATGACCTCACAAACCTTTCCATAACCAGATACAAACCCACAGTGGGCAAGCTGAGCAAGTGGAGAGATATTCCAAACTTGAACATCTTGAATATTATGTACGATGTCACGCCAGCGGAGAACATTACCTTGGTCATTACAGAGTATGGGAGCTTGCCCCCCAGTTCAGTACCGGTTGTGCATCGTTTGAGTACAAACCAATAGAAGCAAGGGTAATTGTTGATAAGGCTCAACTGGGGTGCCTTAGTGTTATTCCAGTGATCAGGGTTGGGGGGGGGGATTCAGGGAAAAGCTGACTGATTTTGAAAAAAGGAAAGGGGAGGATTTTTTCTGCGTAGAGGAGTTTGTTTGCTTTTTCTTGTTCCAAGATACACGGTTGGTTCCGGTATGTTATCTGTGGTTTTTCTAGGGTTGTGGCTACATGTAATGTTATTTGTGGGTACCATACGGTAGGTCTCGGTAATAATAGCGGGATGGGGAGGCAATCATGCATTACATGCACAGCAATATCAGCCTGCGAGCTTATCCATGCGCCTTCATTACGGAAGCTCATTGAAAGATAACTTATATCGAGAGACAAGGCGATAGTCTTGATACCATGTCTAACATTCCCCTCTAAAAAGTTCAGGAGGCTGCGAGACGCACCAGCCCATGATACAATGCACATGCATCGAAATGGGATCGACAGAATGAAGGACTAGAGTAGGTAGCCTGGTTGGCGGTTAGAGAACACCAGAGTTGGTCTGCCAGTTCGTCTAGAAGGTTAAGCCGCCCGCCTTAGAAGTTGAGCTGCAGCAGGCCCGGCGAGGAAGACTTTGCTGCGACCAAATAGAGGAAAGCCGTATCTCGCCTATGCAGGCGCACGAGGCTCATTAATCTGACTTTTCATGTGGGATATCTGGATGTGGGGCTGCTACCGCCTCATGCTAACGCCTCATGCCCCCCACGCCAAGCGGGGGAGGTACTTGCATGAGGACATGTACGAGTACTTGGGCAGTGCAGGTGACCTGCTCTACAGTACCAATCACACATGGAAAGTAGGTACAGTCTACTCTATGCTCACAAAGAAATGGCCAAGTATTTGTCCACCGAGGGTACCCACCATCGAATATAATTCCCCCCCACGCGTTCCCACATACCCCATCATAGCTTTTATTCACATCCAGGAGACTTTCCGAGCTCTGAAGGTACTCACTCACTCTGAATTATTTCTCACAGTACAGCTCGCAGTAGCACCATTCCTGGGACCAAAGCATTGCGAAAAGCACACAATCCAAAATGCCCCGCGCTCAACCCCCTCCTGTGGACCTCCCCACCCTCCTCCCTGACCTCCACCCCATCCCCCAAGATGACGGGCCCCGCCCCCTCGCCCAAATCGCCTACACAGACACCTACACCGAAGCCATGAGCTACCTCCGGTCACTCATGGCCGCCAACGAACTCTCGGAACGTACGCTCAAAGTCACCGAATACATCATTGCCATCAACCCCGCACACTACACTTGCTGGGGGTTCCGTCTCCGTGCGCTCTTCCAAGTAGCTAAAACCCAGCCTCTCCCGGGTGCGCAGGCAGAGCCAGGAGAGCCAGGAGAGCCGGCTGCGAAGAAAGGGGAGTTTGTGGTGGGGTCGGAGGAGGCGGAGTTGGTGTGGCTGAAGGGAGAGATTGAGTATCTTGATAAAGTTGCGGTGCAGCATGAAAAGAATTATCAAATTTGGCATCATAGGCAGATGGTTATGGATAGGATTGGGGAGCTGTTGGGTGAGAGGGGCAAAGAGAAAGGGAATCCGAAGGTTACGGAGATGGTCAAATGTGAGCAGGCATTTACGGGGAGGATGTTTGATTTGGATAGTAAGAATTACCATGTTTGGAGTTATAGGTGGGTTGATATCACTTGCTCTGGACTTGGCTGGGGAGATTCTGGAGTACTTTGGACGGCTACTAATGTGCAATGCTGGTGTTTGTTGTAAAAGGCAATGGCTCGTCCGTCGCTTCAACCTCTTCCAAGACCCGGCTGAGCTCGCGTACATCGAGACCCTCCTCGGGAAGGATGTGCGCAACAACTCCGCCTGGAACCACCGCTTCTTCATTGTCTTTGGCTCTGCTACTCGCCCCAACGAGGATGTCATCATGCGGGAGGTTGAGTACGTCCCCTTCCACGCATTCCCCCTCAGACTACACATATTAACCTCACTCAAAAAGCTACACCCAATCCGCAATATATATCGCCCCCCAGAACCCCTCTCCCTGGAACTATCTCCGCGGGATTTTTGCCCAAACCGGAACTCCCTTCTCCACGCTGCTCACTTTCTGCCTTACATTTGCTCCCATATCTAAGCCAGTCGCAACAACCAGCCCGGATGAAAGCCTCACTACTGCCGGGGCAGAGGAGATTACAAGTAGTCATGCATTGGATCTGCTAGCGGAGATTTATGCAGAAAAGGCCAAGTTAGAGGGGAGGGGAGGGGCTGCGAGAGGAGAAGCGAAGGAGGAGAGTAAATTGCAGGCAGTAAAGGCGTTAGAGTTGTTGGCGGAGAGATATGACCCCATTAGAGCGAATTATTGGGATTGGAGGAAGAGGGAGGTGTTGGCTGTGTAAGTGGGGTGTGGGGTGTGGGGTGTGGGATGTGGAGTGTGGGGTGTGGGGTGTGGGATGGGGTGAGGGAGATTGTATGCTGGGGTATGTCGCCGGTGAGATCAATGCAGGGCTAGATGGATTGAGTGGGTTATGACGGGATGTAGGTATTGGCGTTCATTCTTTTTTTTAGAGCTATGTTTTCTTTTACGATATAGGCGTTCTTTTGTAAGTTGCAACTACTCTACATGTAGGTAATGGAAAAAGAAATATATGCGATATTTAAATCTCCGAGAGGTTGTTAGTGCATGGGGGCATTAAACGTACACTAGTCTGGGCCATAATAAGGAGATTCAGAATTCCCGCATTCTTGCAAGTACTGAAATGAAGGAACTGAATTGCTTAGTTACCGAGTCATCTGCTTCTACATATTCTGCTCGACTATATCTCTCCAATTTATCCATCTGTCCTCAATATCCGCTGTCTCATACGTCATTTGTTGCAAGTGTGTAAATACAGGTTTTTGTTCCTAATCTGTTGTACGTGCATATCCTCGTCACTCTGCTTTTTCATTCTGGAATGAAAGATATATATGGCTCAGTATCCCCCTGCTACTCGGCAGATTAATAGGATATGCTATGTATGGTGTGAGTATTGGGTTTGGTAGGTGGTGATTGTGTGAAATGAGGGTAACGGGATATCTATGTCAGCGGAATGCCAAGAATGCGTTCAACAACAACACAGGAATAACACACCCTG